>Ga0134127_10000060_pt1 | contig 155078 bp, 128 predicted proteins | sample KB31753_FD_96459 | JGI IMG/M metagenome (GOLD analysis project Ga0134127, IMG submission 96459) | Terrestrial soil microbial communities with excess Nitrogen fertilizer from Kellogg Biological Station, Michigan, USA - KB3-175-3 | ecosystem: Environmental > Terrestrial > Soil > Unclassified ...
AAGAGCTGAAATATCTGAGGCAAATTGAATGGGTCCCGTCGGAGTCCTTCCGCGTATTTCTGCGCCTTTTCTAGGTTTCCGAACGCAGGGACATCCCCATCCAACAACACGCGAAACGGCTTGTCCGCGGGGAAATCAATAAAGAGCGCAGGCATCATGGCTTCTACCGTGGAACATGATGGGAGCATTGTCCATGTAATTGCGACGCTTTTCCACGATTTACCGAATCCCCAGGCATTCCCCCCTGCCCCCAACCCCCATCCGACGGGTTGCCGTTCAAGAAGATTCCTTGCCCGCCACTTCACCGCAAATTGTCCCCCGTCCGCGCACGGCCCGCCGTCGCCCGTGCGCCGCAAGCTGCCGGACGGAATCACGGCAACCGAGCGGCGAGCCGATGACGACCGAACACGGAAGCACGATTGCGACCGGACGCCTACTCGCGCCACAAAGCCTGCAGGATGCGCCCACGCGCCCGCAGTGCGACGTTGCGAGCCGGACTGCTGCCGTAGGGGCTCAAACGCCACGACCGCCTGACACGCAAAACGACGGCAGGGGCAGGGGCCATCGGTGAATGGCGGAAGCCCCGACCGCGACGAATGGGGAATGGTTCGCCCGGCTCAACGTGCGGAACGGAACGAATCCAAAACGCCCCGATACTACTTTTGATACTACTCGGCGTATCCGTGCAACTTGTGGTTTTCGTAAATCCTTGCGGGAGTGGTGCGCCCGCCGCGACTCGAACGCGGGACCCTCTGCTTAGAAGGCAGATGCTCTATCCAACTGAGCTACGGGCGCAGCCGTGATGAGGCTAACGGGCTGGCGCAGGCCACGCAAGCCGGCACCGATTGGGCCAGGAGCGCGCTCGGGGGTGTGTGACTACCTACGGCACGGGCGCCGGAGCGATCGTCAAGCGCGCTTCAGTGGAGACGATGGTGCCGCCGGAGCCGCGGATCTCCACCGAGTAGTCACCGGCTTGTTCGGGGCGCAGTTGTCCAGGAAGAGTGGCGCCGGAAATAGGGATACTGTTGAACCGCCATTGATAGTGCTTACGTTTTACGTTTCACGTTTTGCGCCTGTTCGCCTCCCCCAATTCCTGTCGGACCGACGCCGGCAGATCATCGCCGGGCCGAAAATTCGAGAGCAGGCTCTCCTCCTCCAGCACTTCGGCGTGCCGCGCTCCAACCCGCCGATGCCCGAGTCCCGCGACTCCGGAAACGTATTTGGCCGCGCCACTTTGCATGGCGTTGGCCATCCGGACCAGTTCGCGAAACCAATTGGGGAAGCGCTCGGTGAATTTCAGCTCCAGGATGACCAATCCCTCGAAGCTTCGCACCGGTTTGTCCATGTTGACCCGAATCTCCGGAACGAGCCGGGGCTCGGAAAGAATGTCCCGGTCCATCGTGACCCTCAGATGGTCGTCCTGGCTGATGTACGCCTCGCGCCGGTAGCTGATGTGCGAACGGGGGGTGGCCTCCATTTCGGTCATGAGCCGCACGAACCGTTGTGCGGCGGCCAGGCTGTCCGCCCCGTCGCCGCACAGGTCGTCCGGTCCCGGATAATGCCCGCGCAGGAGGAGCGCCGCCGCGGACCTTTTCACCCCGGCGCGCTGTTTCAGAATCGCATTATCGACACGGCGCTTGATCTCAAAGAAGACGGGAGTGTTCGCCTTGTCGTTGTAGTAACGGAGCCGCAGCTTGAAGCGGTTCTTGTCGCCATTGACCGTTTGCCAGTAAATCTCCAGTCGATCGGAATCCAGGTAGATGGAATGCACGGGGTAGGAATAGTCCGGCAGGCCCGCGCCGAACGGGTCGAGGTCCAGGTGGCACCGCGCGAACTCGCGTACGCGTTCGGCCACGCTCTCCTTGAGGAGATACTTCAACTCGAACCGTGTTTGCTGCATCCGGTCTTCTTTCATGGGCAGATCAACCGAAAGAACTTGGTCGTTTGCATCGGGCCATGAGTATAGGTATAGGTGTTCCCTTCGGTTTGCACATCCATCCAATCGGCGTTGCGGCCCAGCTTCTCTGTCGCCTGCAATTTGCAACAGGCCTTCCACGTGAGAGTCACGGTGCCGGCGACGTGCGTGTGCATCAGGACAGGAGGCAGAAGTTGCGCGAGGGCGGCTTTGACATTCGGCAAGGGGCCTATGTTTTCCGTCACGGGATTCAATCCACTCTGCTGCGGCGTGCCTGTCGCCACGAGGCTCTGTTTTACCTGCGCCGGAGTCAACACGCCACCGGTCCGGGTCTTGTACACGGACTGCAGGAGCACACAGGCGCCCGCCACAACGGGAGACGCACTCGACGTTCCACTGAACAGCCCGTATAAGACATTGTTTCCCTCAGAGCTGTACAGGGAACCGTAGCCTGTCGTTGCCACCCTCTCGCCCCAGCCTTGCAGGTCCACGGTCGAACCGTATGTCGAGAACGTCAAACGGGAGCGTTCAGTCGTGCTCCCACCGAACGCCAGGGGCGCCGCGCCTCCCCCCACGATAATCGCGCCCGAATCCTGCGCTTGCGTGAACGGCCAGTGGCCGCCATTGCCCGTGCCGTGAATCGGATCATCCAGGTTCACATTGCCGTTACCGGCCGCTTCCACCACGGTGATCCCGAGGCCCGTGGCGAGCACGATGCGATCATAGACAGGCTTGTCCCACTCGATCGGGACCAATCCCAAGGGTCCATCCGTCTGAAGCTCCAACAGCAACACGTCACCCGCCGACAAATAGCTAATCGCATTGAGGATCGCTCCAGGGATGTTCATGTCATAGATTTCGAGTTCCTGATCGATTAGGAACATGACGCTCTGAAATAACAGGCCGCAATCCGGCGCGATGCCCGTGGTCCCGACTCCGTTGTCCTTCGAGCCGACGATGCCCAGGCTGGCGGTGCCGTGATTCTCGCAAAAGTCCCCGCCGAAGCTCAGCGTGCCTCCCGTCAGGGTTACTGGCGGGAGATCCAGGTGACTGGGATTGAAGGAACATTCGACATCCAGGAGTTTGATGCCTGCCCCGCGCGCGCCGCACGCCGACCAGGTTGCCAGCGCATTTACGCCCCCTGTCGGTGCCTGAAGGTAGCCTTGCATCGGCTGGAAATCGGGTGCGACTGGCAACGGCGCGGCGATGCGGATCGGATGGGCCAACTCGACGATATCCAGCGCATTGAACGCATCGATCACTTCCGCAACTTTTAAGCCGGGCGCAAGATACAGATTGAACTGGAGATTCACGTCCGCGATGACGACTCCAAGGTTGGTCTGCGCCGTGAGACGCCATCCATCGATGGTCTCTTCAGGCAGAGTGTCCACACGCCGCCATTTCGATTTGGCCAGCGAATCGAGCAGCGCCTGAGCGGGGGCGAGCTCGTTGGAGCCGAAGTCGGTCAATCGTTCATTGCGGACCCGGATATGAAGGCCGTCCTGGAACTTAACGGCCAAAACATTCGTCCGGAAGTGTTCATCGACAACCGTGTGTTCGGGCTTAATGACCGGCGGCCGTGGGCGCAGTTCGGCAAGTGCCGGAACATCGAGCATCGGGGCAATCGCCAATGCCAACAACGGTCCCAGCGCCCTCCAACTGCATGGATTGGTTGTCATGGATGATCTCGCGCCTATCACGGCTTAATCTCGTAAACAAAAACCGGCAATTCGCGGCGGCGGGCTTCCATCTCGGTGATGGTCACTCCGATCTGGCGTGCTCCCATCCGCTCATAAAATCCAGCCGCGTGTGGATCGGATTCGATCTCCAGCATTTCAAACCCGATGACTTTCACTCGCTCAATGGCATGGGCGAACAGAGCGCGCCCGACTCCGCGCCGCATCGTTTCCGGCAATACCCAGAGATGCTCCAAATGGACCCGATCCACTCCGCGCCGGAGCGCGTGGAAACCGACAGAACGTCCGTCGATGCGGGCCGTGCAAGTTTCGTGCTCGGTAATGAATGCAGGCCGAATAGTGAGTGTGTCAGTCCAATACTTAATCCACAGTTCGGGATAACCCCAGTGCCGCTTTGCAGCGAACGCGATCTCAGTCAGCGTCGCTGCCTCATCAGGAGTGGCTCGCAGGATTTCCATGACGCGCAAGGTGGCTGAACGCTCGAACACCCAGGCTCCGTAACCTAACGCTTGTCTTGAAGTGAATTTGTGCCGATCAAGGCCCGATGGTCGAGAAGCTTCTTGGCGGACGATCTGAAGGCCCACTCCTGGTACTTCGAGTTCCGCCGGCCAGGCTGACGTGCGCTGGCGTTGACGCTGCCCGTCCGAGGCGATACTCTTATCCCGAGTTGCAACTATGATTACTGCGAGCGCCAATACATCCGCCCCAACCGCGCCGGGATTCCGCACGGGAGACGAGCGCTTGATCAAGGTCACCTCCAACGCGGGGCGCAAGGTCAGTTCGCTGCTCACCCGGCAGGGCCGGCCCGCGGGCGTGCTGCGCGTGGCGGTCATCGGCGGCGGTTGCTCCGGCTTGCAATACAAGATGGACCTCCAGGATGCCCCCGCCAATCGCGACATTTTGGTCGAGACTGGAGGCATCCGCGTGGTGGTGGACCCGAAGAGCGCCTTGTACGTGACCGGGAGTGAACTCGATTACAGCGATGCACTGCAGGACAGCGGGTTCAAGGTCAAGAACCCCAACGCCGCCACGACCTGTTCCTGCGGCGAGAGCTTCAGCGCGTAGCGGCGTGCAGGGTCGAAGATGACCGACTGCTTCGTCCTGCTAGATGAGCCGCGTCGGCCGTGGCTCGATGTGGAGGCACTCAAGGAGAAGTTTCTTGCCCGCGCCTCTGCGTTGCATCCGGATCGATTTCATGCGGCGAGTCCCTCCGAAAAGGAGGAGGTTTCGAAGCGTTACGCGGAACTGAACGGCGCGCATGCGCGCCTGAGCAACACGAAGGAACGCCTCGCTCATCTGTTGGAACTGGAGCTGGGCCGGCGTCCCCAGGATGTTCAGCAGGTCCCTTCGGGCGCCATGGACTTGTTCTTCCAGGTCGGCCAACTCTGCAAGGAGACAGACCAGTTGCTGGCAGAACGCGCGCAGGTCGCATCGCCCTTGCTCAAGGTCCAATCGTTCCAGCAAGGCTTGGAGATGGGGGAAAGAATCTCCAGATTGCAGCAAGTGCTGGGCAAAGAGTTGGAACGCATCGAAGCCCAACTCCAGACGTTGAATCCCGCCTGGGCCGCTGCTCCCGCTGTGGGAAGCCCAAACCGGGCGGATAAGCTCCCGTTGGACCGCCTTGAGGGGCTTTACCGCGAGGCCAGCTTCCTGGCGCGCTGGCGAGGGCAACTTCAAGAGCGGTTCGTGCAGCTGTCTGTGTGAGCTGACTGGCCGGAAAGTGGACAGCAGGTGTCCAGTTGGGTGGCAGTCGCCTTCTGACTTTACTGAGCCCCGAGCCGCTTGCTTCACGCGAAGGCGGCGACTTTCCCGTGGCGTAACGCCCGATTGCGTTGCAACTCGCACCAATTTAGGGGCTTCGGTAATCTACAGTTGGAGGAACAGCGCCCGTGCCAGCAACCCCGCTATTAGAGCGAGAATGGCATTCGGCCTGCTTATATAAGATGTATGATAACAATACGAAGCTCCGACAACCAGAGTTGCGTGTTGCTGCACACCGCCGGCTTCCTCATGGGGCTGGCACCAAGTCCTATCATTATCCCTCCTTACAGCGCTCGGCTTTAGGGCCAGGCGTCCCGCAGGAACTGAGTTGTTTACTGGCGGCCGGTGAAAGCCGGCCGCCAGGTTCTTTTTGAGCCGGCTGGTCCACTGGGTCCCGAAGCATCCCATCAAAGGGACACGAAGACCTGATTTAATTCTGGGGGCAGAACGTCTGCCCCTCTCCCGATGCGGACCCTTCTTCCCAGCGGGGGAGAATCCTAGAACAGGAGGAAACGGAGGAAACGGAGTTCATGAAGCGAAGCGCGAGGCCTTGCTCTGGCGTTGAGGCAGAAAGACCCGATTCTCTGTTTCCTCTGTTATCTCGTGTTCAGTACTTAAAAGGGCTGCGATACACCGGCATAAGGACTCACACGAGACCGCCCTCGGAGCCTAATCAAACTTCGCCCCGCCCCCATCGGCCCGGGACCGTGATGCTGACGTGCGTCGCGTTGGTTGAATAAGGGAAGAGCTCTTCAGCCCATTTCATCGCAGTGTTTGGCTAGACTAATGAGAGTTGCAATGCGGTGACGTGCGCCCTCAGGAAAATCCGGATCCAGCAGAGCGCGAGTTGATCGTTTCTTCACGGATAATCTGATCGACGCGCTCGAATGTCTGTGACTTCGCGTCCGGCTCCTCCATTGCCGCCAGAGTTCCTGCCGAAACAAACTTAAATTCTCCGCGGGCTTCACGCGTCAGCATCTTGCGCAACTGTTTGGCTCTCGGTTCGCGCAGTATGAGAACTCTGACCGCAACCGCCCTCGGGTGCCTCGCCGCGCTGGCCGCCGGACTGGCATCCGTGGAGGCATTGCCGCCAACAAGTTCCCGGACGCGTTCCGACGCCGCTTCGCCTGGCACGACGCACTGGGCATTCGTGGCGCCCGTTCGAGCTTCGGTGCCCGCCGTGAAGAACAAGCGCTGGGTGCGCAATCCAATTGACGCGTTCATCCAGGCCGGTCTCGAGCGCAAAGGGATCGCTCCCTCGCCGGAAGCCGATCGCATCACGCTCATTCGCCGGCTGTACCTCGACCTGATCGGCTTGCCGCCGACGCCGCAGCTGGTACGCGAATTCACCAGTGACACCAGCCCCGACGCGTACGAGCAACTCGTCGACGAATTGCTGGCGTCGCCCCATTTCGGTGAACGGTGGGGCCGGCACTGGCTGGACCTGGCGCGTTACGCGGACTCCTCCGGTTACCAGGTGGATCGGCCCCGGCCCAGCGCGTGGCTGTTCCGCGATTGGGTGATCGACTCGTTCAATGCGGACCAGCCGTTCGATCAATTCACCCTCGAACAACTCGCGGGCGATTTGCTGCCCGGCGCGACGCTCGCGCAGAAGACTGCCGCCGGGTTTCACCGCCTCACGCTCAGCAACCACGAAGAGGGCGTCGACGCCGAGGAGTTTCGTTGCAAGGCGAAGGCCGACCGGGTGAACACGACCGCCACCGTCTGGCTCGGCCTGACGGTCGCTTGCGCCGAATGCCACAACCACAAGTACGATCCGATCTCTCAGCGCGAATACTACCAGTTCTACGCTTTCTTCAATAATTCCGAGGAAGTGGACTTGCCTGCGCCGCAACCCGAGGACGCCGCGCGATTGGAGAAGCAGCGCAAGGATTGGGAAGCAGAACAAACGCGCCTCAAGGCCGCCATCGCCGAAGCCGCGAAGACCAACCAGGTGGACGCCTCGCAGTTGCGCAAACAACTGGCCCGCCACCGGCGGGCGCGACCTGCCGGCGGGACCACGGCCCATTCCTTCCAGGAATCGACGAACGTGCCGCTCGCCCATGTGCACATCCGGGGGGATTTCCTTCGCCAGGGCGAAGAGGTCCATGGGGCGACGCCTGCGGTCTTGAACAAGTTCAGCGCGCGCGCGGCCTCGCCCGATCGGCTCGATCTGGCACGCTGGATCGTCGACCCGGCCAACCCGCTCACCGCGCGGGTCGCCGTGAATCATGTCTGGGAACATCTTTTCGGGCGCGGCCTGGTCAGCACGCCGAATGATTTCGGCACGCGCGGCGAAAGGCCGTCCCATCCCGAACTGCTCGATTGGCTGGCTTGCGAGCTCATTGAACCTTCGGTTCCCGTTGACTCGTTAAATCGTTCAATCGTTCAATCGGCAACGGATTCCGCATTGAACGATTCAACGATCCAACGCACGAACGCGTCAGCGCTTCAACGCTGCGACGCTTCAGCGAACCGCGCCTGGAGTCGCAAAGCCCTCATCCGCCTCATCGTCACCTCTGCCACCTATCGCCAATCCTCCCACACCCGCCGCGAACTGGCGGAGCGCGACCCGCTCAATCTGCTGCTGGCCCGCCAGAACCGGCTGCGCGTGGAATCGGAAACCCTGCGCGACTTGCACCTGGCCGTCTCGGGCCTCCTGAACGACGAGATCGGCGGGCCGAGCTTCCGGCCAGTCATGCAGGAGGACATTCGCAAATTGGGCAACGCTGGCGCGTTTACATGGGACAACTCGACTGGCCCCGAATTGTATCGGCGCGGCCTGTACATCTACGCTCAACGCACCGTGCCGTATCCGACCTCGATGACCTTCGACCAGGCCAACTCCTGCGAGAGTTGTCCGCAACGCGAGCGCTCGACCACGCCGCTCCAGGCGCTCACGCTGCTCAACCACGGTCTGTTCGTCGAGTGCGGACGGGCCCTGGCTACTCGCATTGCGGCGTTGCCCGGGCAGTGCGTGCGAGAAAAGCTCGAAGGCGGCTTCGAGCTTTGCTTGGCGCGCAGGCCGTCGAAAGAGGAACTCGACCGGCTGGAGCGGCTCTATCAGGAGACGGCCACCGCTCCGGCCGCCAAGCCGGAAGAGGCCCAATCGGCTGCGTTTCTGCACGTCGCGCAAGTGTTGCTCAACCTCGACGAATTCATGACACGGGAATAAACGATGAGCCGCAACCCTTCAGTAGCCCGAGCCACTCTCGCGAGCCGGAACAAGCAAGCAAACACGAGCAAGCGGGCGGCTCGGGGGGACGCTCGTCGCACCGTGACTGAAGAATGACCCCGCAAGACATCCTCCAACTGACGCGCCGCGATTTCCTGGTGAACACCGCGCGAGGCGTGGGCGGACTGGCCTTCGCGTCCCTCCTCCGCGCCGACGGGCTGCTGGCCGCCCACGGGACACGCGACACGCAACACGCTTCCTTCCTCCCCCCGCATCCGCCTCAGCCGCCGCACTTCGCCCCGCGCGCCAAACAATGCATTTTCCTATTCATGGAAGGAGGCGTCAGCCAGATCGATCTCTTCGATCCGAAACCGAAATTGAATCAGCTCAACGGTCAGAAGATGCCGGAGTCGCTGACGAAGAACGTTCGATTCGCCTTCCTGCAGAAGGACACGGCCGTGCTGCTCGGTTCCCCGCATAAGTTCCGCCGGTACGGCCAGTGCGGCATCGAGGTTTCGGAGCTGCTTCCGAACATCGGCGCCTGCGTGGACGACATGGCTTTCGTCCGCTCGATGCACACGGAAGCCTTCAATCACCATCCCGGCGAGTTGCTCATGTACACCGGCTCGCAAATGCTCGGCCGGCCGAGCGCCGGCGCATGGCTGGCCTACGCGCTGGGCAGCCCGTCGCAGGATTTGCCCGCCTACGTGGTGATGACCGCCGGGCGCGTGCCCAGCGGCGGCAATACGATGTTCGGCTCCGGCTTTCTGCCTTCCAAACACGCCGGCGTGCTGTTCCGCAACCAGGGCGAGCCGGTGCTCGACCTGGAAAATCCCGCCGGCATCAGCGCCGAAGCACGCCACTACGGGCTGGACGCCTTGCGCGATTTGAATCGGATGCGTCAGAAAGTCGTGGGCGATCCCGAAATCGCCAGCCGCATCGCCTCCTACGAACTGGCGGCGCGCATGCAGGTCGCTGCGCCGGAACTGACCGATCTGTCCGGCGAATCGCCCGCGACGCTCGAAGCTTATGGCGTTAACCGCGACGCCGGCGGCCTGCGCACGCAACGCGGCGGGGGACCCGAGGCGTTTCAAACCTTCGCGCGAAGCTGCCTCCTGGCCCGCCGGATGATCGAGCGCGGGGTCCGCTTCGTGAGCATTCATCATGCGAGCTGGGACCATCACAACGATCTCGACAACGATCTGACGTTCAACTGTCGCGTGACCGATCAGCCGGTGGGCGCGCTATTGAACGACCTCAAGCAACGCGGCCTGCTCGACTCGACGCTCGTCGTGTGGGCCAGCGAATTCGGCCGCACACCGCTGGGCGAGAACCGGCCGAGCTTCACCTCGGTGACCGGCCGGGATCATCATCCCTTTGCGTTCACGGCGTGGCTGGCTGGCGGCGGAGTGCGGGGCGGGCAGGTGGTCGGCACGACGGACGAATTGGGCTGGGGTATCGCGAGCGAACCGGTTCACGTGAACGATTTTCACGCAACAATCCTGCGCCTCTTCGGCCTCGACCACGAACGGCTGACCTACCGATTTCAGGGACGCGACTTCCGCCTGACTGACGTGGCGGGGCGGGTCGTGGAAAAGCTGATTTCCTGAGGACTTGGTTGCTTGCCGATCTGGGCTCGCTCGAAGCTCAACGCGCTCATCGCCGCAGGGCAGCTCGAGTGAGCATCATTGGCCATTCACTTTTTCAGCCTTCGGCCCGTCGAATGAGGCGGCGCGCTGGTTGCCCTCCACCAGTTCTGCGCTCGTCATGCTGAGCGTCACCATTTCGCAAGCGGCAGCGGAGCCCTTGTAGCCTTGCACGGACGCCAGGAACAACCACTTGTAAGCCTCGATGCGGCTTTGGCTGGCGTCCGTTTTCCGCTCATGGAAGCTTGCGCGGTGAAAGCGCCCGCCGAGATTGTGCTGAGCCCCCGGGTCTCCGGCTTCGGCGGCCTTGCGAATCCAAAGGAGCGCTTCGTCGTCGTCGCGTAGCACACCATGTCCGTTGGCGTACATCAGCCCGAGGTTGTACTGGGCCAGAGCATGCCCTTGTTCAGCCGCCTTGCGATACCACTCCGCGGCTTGCAGCGAATCTGGAGAGTCTCCGCGGCTGTACTTTTGTCCCAGACCGAACTGCGCGGTTGCGTCGCCCTGCTCGGCCTGGGCCTCGGCTGGCTCGAAGTCGGGGACTGAAGAGCGGGAAAGAAGGCGGCGCCAGAACGACAGAAGCTTCATGCTCTCCAGCATCGGCTGTTTGCAGCGGAAAACAAGGCCAATTGCGCTAAATGTCCGTACCGCACCGGGATGCGATTTCGGGAAACAGAGCTTGCGCATTCCAATTCATCGCGTAGGGTTGTATGCAGAATTTAGACAACTTGTCGATTTCAAGGCATGGAAGATCCTCAGTTGAATTTCATTTCAGTGATGATTTTGAGACCCGACGGTCGGGAACAGTCTAGGAAAGAGCAATCGGTCTAAGTCTAAAATCATCATGACAAACACAAAACTGTACGTCGGGAACCTCTCCTTCGACGCAACCGAGAATGATCTTCAGGATCTTTTCGGCCAACACGGCACGGTCAGCGAGTCCAACCTCATGCAGGATCGAACGACCGGAAAGCCTCGCGGCTTCGGCTTCGTGACTATGACCACGAAGGAAGGCGCTGAGGCGGCCATCAAAGCCCTCAACGGCTCGGAATGGAAAGGGCGCGCCCTCACCGTCAATGAAGCCCGTCCGCGCGAGGAACGCTCGGGCGGCGGTGCACGCTTTGCCAAGCGCTATTAACCCATCCCGCAATTCAAATCACCGGCAGCGCGGGATCTTTCCCGGAATAACCCGCCTGCCGGGCCTTGCCCTTGCAACCCTGATCCTCGATATTGGCACATGACTCGATTGCGCTGGAACATGGTGAGCTGGCCCAACAGCCTCTTTCTCGTCAGTACGTTGTTGCTTACCCTGACTGCGGTGCCCTGGTTTATCTGGCGTCAGGGTCTCGATTGGTTTCAAGTCGGTCTCTTCTTCGCTTTTTTCATGGCCACTGGACTGAGCATCACGCTCGGTTATCACCGGTTGTTTTCCCACCTCACTTTCAAGGCCCGTTGGCCAGTCCGCCTCCTGACGCTCATCTTCGGTGCCGCCGCCTTTGAGAACTCCGTCCTGGCGTGGGCCGCGGACCACCGCAAGCACCACAAGTTCGTCGATCACGACGAGGACCCGTACAACATCTCGAAGGGCTTCTTCCACGCGCATATTGGGTGGATGCTGGCCAACACTCCCCCCACTTCGTTGGAAGGAGTGAAAGACCTTCAAGCGGATCCGTTGATTCGGTGGCAGCATCGGCATTACCTCCTCATCGCCATCCTCACCTGCTTTGCTCTCCCGGCGCTGCTGGGCGGGCTCTGGAACGGTTGGTCCGGCGCGCTGGGTGGATTTCTGATCGCGGGGGTGGCGCGCGTGGTTTTCGTGAACCACATGACGTTTTTCATCAACTCCTGGAGCCACACCTGGGGCCGCCGCCCGTATTCCAGCCGTTGTAGTGCGCGCGACAGCGCGCTCCTGGCCTGGTTCACCTTCGGCGAAGGATACCATAACTTTCATCACGCTTTTCAACATGACTACCGCAATGGAGTGAAGCCCTGGCAATTCGATCCCACGAAATGGTGCATCTGGCTATTGGACAAGACCGGCCTGGTCCGGCAATTGCGGCGCGTGCCGGAGGAAACCATCCTGCTGGCCGAGATTGCCGAACGACAGCGGCAATTCTCCGCTCGATTGAAGGCCGCTTCCACGCCGATTTCCGAATCCGTCCATCGCATGCTCCAAGCCGCCCAGGAGCGGCTGCAACAGGCCTCGGCCCACTGGGAACAGCGCAAGGCCGAGTACCGCCTCGCGGCCGAGACGAAACTGGAAGCGTCCCGGCACAGGCTGGCCGAACTTCAACGGGAATGCCGCGAAGCCACCGCCCGCCTGCGCGCGGCGATGCACGAATGGTGGGAAGCCCACCGCCTGGCCCAGGCCCAGATGGCCTGAAGTGGCCACGCGAGTCCGGGGACCATCAACCTGACCGATAAGCTCTTCACGTCTGCCTTGGTGGGTTTGGCGTGAGGCCACGCGAGTATCATCACCTACAGAATGGTTCCACTGAACAGTGAACGGTGCGGGAGCATTTCGCTGTGAAGTTCGCTTCGTGAATGGCTGCACAGACGGCTCGCGAGGACGCTCGCCCCACCGCGAGAATCAAGGAGTCTCAGCTCGCGATCGCGTCCGGTTCCTCGTCGGCTTCGGCGTGACGATGGTGCTTGTGAGGAACGGCGCGAGCGTCGTAGCGGTCATTGTCCGGGTGCTCCGGGCTGAGCGGGGAGATGGCGCGCAGTTTCTCGACGATGCCGGGCAAGCGTTGCAGGAGGTAATCGACTTCGGCCTCGGTGTTGTAGATGCCCAGGCTCAAGCGAATGCTGCCCCGCGCACGGCGTGGACTGACGCCCATCGCCGCGAGCACGTGCGATGGATCGACCGAGCCCGTCGTGCAGGCCGAGCCGCTCGACGCACAGGCGCCCAGTTGATCGAGCATCAGCAGCAGGGCTTCGGCTTCCACGAAATCGAATGCGATGTTGGCCGTATTCGGAAGCCGGGCGTCCTTGGCGCCGTTGCGGAACGTGTGCGGGATGGTTCGCAGAATCGTCTCTTCGAGTTTGTCGCGCAGCGCGCGGACGCGCGTGTTCTCATCGTCCAGCCGCGCGAGGGCCAGTTCGGCCGCGCGCCCGAAGCCGACGATGTAGGGGACGTTCTCGGTGCCGGCGCGGCGCCCGCGTTCCTGGTGTCCGCCGATGATGTAAGGTTGGAAACGGGTCTTGCGCCGCACGTAAAGCATGCCGATACCCTTCGGAGCATGCAGCTTGTGTCCGGAAAGCGAAAGGAAGTCCACGCCGGTGGTCTTGACGTCGATCTTGATCTTGCCGGGGGTCTGCACGGCGTCGGTGTGGAAGAGCACGCCTTTGCTGCGGCAGAGGGCGGCGATTTCCTCGATGGGCAGGAGGACGCCCGTCTCGTTGTTGGCCCACATGATCGAGACGATGGCCGTGTCCGGCCTAATGTTTTGATCGAGCAGGTGAATGTCGAGCGAGCCGTCAGCCTCGACAGGCAGATAGGTCACTTCGTAACCACGACGCGTCAGGAATTCGCCGTAGTTGATGTTCGCGCTGTGCTCGACGGCCGTGGTCAGGATATGCCGTTTGCCGGGATGCGTCATCAACGCGCTATGGATGGCTGCGTTGTTGCTCTCGGTGCCGCAACTGGTGAAGACGATTTCCTTGGGCTCGGCGTTGATGAGGGCGGCCAGCTTCGCACGGGCTTCGTCGAGATGCCGGGCGACCCTGTGGCCAAAATCGTAAGCGCTCGACGCATTTCCCCACTGGCTCTCGAAGAAGGGAAGCATCGCTTCTACCACCTCGGGGGCGACCCGGGTCGTGGCGTTGTTGTCGAAGTAATAGACCGGTTTGTCGGACATGTTCGTCGAAGCGCGGGCAGGCGGTTGGACCGGCGCAAACGCAGCAAGGAGGTTACGATGCAACAGGTGTTGAAACGAGAAGATTCTTGTCTTAACAACCTCGATGCCGCGTTTCTTGCGGCCATATTTTCACTGCAGAACCATATTGACACGGAAGGGTAACCTGCTGTAACATATGTAAGTTGAGTAACTAACTTATGATTGCAACTGGAACGGCCACAGTGCCGAAGGTCACGCACAATGAGCTCATCAAGGAGGCTACGCCGACCTTGGCGGGCAATATTGCGGCGACCCTGGCTGCCAACGGCGAAAAGTTCTCGGAGGACGACGCGCAGTTCACCAAGTTCCACGGCATTTACCAGCAGGACGACCGCGACCAGCGCAAAGCGGGGAAGAAGTATATTCTCATGGTTCGGAGCCGCATTCCGGGCGGCGTGATGACCCCAAAGCAATGGTGTGTCTACGACGACCTGGCGTCGACGCACGGCAACAATACGTTGCGGGTCACCACACGCCAAAGCATCCAGTTCCACGGCGTCGTGATGTCCGGCCTGGGCCCACTGGTGAAGTCGATCAACGAGTCGCTGCTTTCCACGCTCGCCGCCTGCGGCGACGTGAACCGCAACGTGATGGCACCGCCGACCCCCGCCCACACGAAGGCGCGGGAGCAAGTGTTCGCGGACTGCCATCGCGTCGCCCTGGAGTTGGCGCCGAAAACGGCGGCTTACCATGCGATTTGGATCGATGGCGTGCAGCTCAACCTCGATGAATCGGCGAACAAGGATTTCGTGGACCCGCTTTACGGCAAGACCTACCTGCCGCGCAAGTTCAAGACCGCTTTCGCCATTCCACCGCTCAACGACATCGATCTCTTCACCAATGACCTGGGCTTCATCGCGATCGTCGAGAACGAGCAGGTGATCGGCTACAACGTGGCCGTCGGTGGAGGCATGGGGCGCAGTCACGGCAATGTGCAGACCTATCCGCGTCTGGCCGACATCATCGGGTTCCTCACGCCGGACAAACTTATCGATGTGGCCAAAGCCGTCGTGACGATCCATCGGGATTTCGGCGATCGCACAGAGCGCAAACACGCGCGCTTGAAGTACGTGGTGCAGGAGCGGGGCGTGGACTTCATACGCGACGAGGTGAGCAAGCGCGCCAGCATCACGCTCGGGCCCGCGCGACCCTGCCAGTTCACGACCACCTCTGATCTCTACGGATGGCACAGGCAAGTGGATGGCCGCTGGTTTCTCACGCTGTTCGTCGAGACCGGGCGCATCAAGGACGCCGGCCCTTGGCGCATGAAGATGGCGCTGCGGCGAGTCGCGGAACGGTTCGGCGGGATCGAATTCCGGCTCTCGCCAAACCAAAACGTCATTTTGGCGAACGTGGCGGAGAGCGACAAACCCGCCCTCGACGCGCTGCTCGTCGAGTGCGGCGTGCGCACCGAGAATCAGGCGAGCGTATTCCACGCCGCCGCGATGGCCTGCCCGGCGTTGCCCACGTGCGGGCTTGCGCTGGCTGAGAGCGAGCGGGTGTTGCCCGCATTGGTGGATCGCATCGAGGAGCTTTGCGCCGAGGTCGGCCTCGCCGGCCAGGAAATCATCATCCGTTCGACCGGCTGCCCCAACGGCTGCGCCCGCCCCTACACGGCCGAGATCGGCTTCGTCGGCAAAGCGCCCGGCCGTTACCAGCTCTGGCTCGGCGGCAATGCCTCCGGCACGCGGCTAAGCAAGGTTTTCAAGGACGTGGTGAAGGAGGCCGATATCGAGACGGAGTTGCGCCCCATCCTGGCGCGATACGCGAAAGAGCGTGGCCAGGGCGAACGTTTTGGTGACTGGTGCGAGAGAGTGTTGCTGAAGGAGTCGGCGGCGGCCAACTAAATTGCCATGAGCGAAAACCAAAAGCCCGCGCGGCACCCCAAATACCAAACCTTTGGCTCGCAGACGTTTGTCGAGGCAAACGCCGAATTGCGCGATTACTGGTGGTCGCGCACGCCCGAGGAAAGAATGGAGGCGCTGGAGGAATTGAGAGTCCGTGTTTATGGGGAAGAGACAATTAACGCCCGAATTCCGCGAGTTTTTGGAGTGCTTGAATCGCGCCGAGGTTGAGTACTTGCTCGTGGGCGGCTATGCCGTGAACTATTACGGCCATCATCGCTTTACGGAGGACATCGACTTCTGGATCGCCGTTTCAGATGAGAATTTCACCAAGCTCCTGGCCGCCATCCGGCAATTCTTTGGCGACGATATCCCGGGGCTGAACATGAATTTCTTAAAGCACAACGAATCACTTTATCTCGGACGCGTGCCGGATAAGATTGAAGTCTTTCAGAACGCGTCCGGTTTGACCTTCAGCCAGGTTTATCCGCGCCGCGTTGAAACAACGCTCGAAGGGGTCCCAGTGAAAATCATCTCGCTGGCTGACCTCCGGGCGAACAAGCGCGCAAGCGCGCGTCACAAAGACTTGGCCGACCTCGAAAATTTGCCCGAGCCATAGCTTGACTCCATGACCCACGACCAAATCACCAAAGCCAACGCCGAGCAACGCGAAAAATCCCCGCTCGACATCGTGAAGTGGGCCGTCGCGCAGGCCAAGGACCGCGCCATCGTCTCGACCAATTTCCGCCCTTACGAAGCCGTTATCCTCCATCTCTGTACGAGCGTTCAGCCGGACATTCCGGTGCTCTGGGTGGACCACGGCTACAATCGGCCAGCCACCTACCGGCACGCCGAGCAGCTCAAGGTCCACCTCCGTTTGAACCTCAAGGCTTACCTCCCGCGCCTGACGGCGGCGCATTACGATGCGGTGCACGGAGGCATGCCCGAGCCGACGCCGCAGAACGAAGAACGCATCAAGGCATTCAGTACCGTGATGAAACTGGAGCCGTTCCAGCGCGGCATGAAGGAACTCGCGCCCATCGTCTGGATTACGGCCTTGCGCAAGGTGCAGAACCCGAACCGTGCCGGCCTCGACATCGTCACGGCTGACGCCAATTTCGGCGCGCTCAAGGTCAGCCCCGTGTTCCATTGGACCGACGCAGAGATGGAAGCGTATCTCCAAACACACCAACTCCCCAATGAATGGGATTACTTCGATCCCGCCAAGGCGGATGACAAGCGCGAGTGCGGCCTCCACGCGGCGTGGGGCGGAAAGGCAGTCGGCCATTGAGTCATTGAAGCGTGAACACCAGTGGTCGCCCTTCATTCGTCCATCGATTCAACGATTCAACGATTTAACGATTTAACGATTTAACGAAGTCCGGCATGAGCAGTTACCACCTCGATCACCTTCAGTACCTCGAGACCGAGGCCATCCACATCATGCGCGAGGTCGCCGCGGAGTTTGAGCGGCCGGCGTTGTTGTTCTCCGGCGGCAAGGACTCCATCTGTCTCCTGCGCCTGGCCGAGAAAGCCTTCCGTCCTTCGGACATCCCGATGCCGTTCCTCAACGTGGACACAGGCCATCATTTCCCCGAATTGAACGAGTTCCGGGACCGACGCGCTGCCCAACTCGGCGGCAGGCTCATCGTGCGCAAGGTCGAGGACGCCATCAAGGCCGGCATCGCCGTGCCGACGCCCGGCGAAATCAGCCGCAACCGGCTCCAGATCCCCACGTTGCTGGCCGCCATCGAGGAGTTCCGGTTCGACTGTGCCATCGGCGGCGCACGCCGCGACGAAGAAAAGGCCCGCGCCAAGGAACGCTTCTTCAGCTTCCGCGACGCGTTCGGCCAGTGGGACCCGAAGAACCAGCGCCCGGAAATCTGGAACGTGTACAACGCCCGTCTCAACCCCGGAGAACACATGCGCGTCTTCCCGCTCTCCAACTGGACCGAGATGGATGTGTGGGAATACATCCGGAGCGAGAAATTGGAAGTGCCCACGATTTACTTCAGCCACAAACGCCGGTGTGTTCGCCGCAACGGGCAGTGGTTGCCCGTCACCGATCTCCTGCCACCCAAGCCTCGCGAGGAGGTGAAGGAACTGATCGTACGCGTCCGCACCATCGGCGACATCATCAGCACGGGCATGGTCGAAAGCCCGGCCAACACGGTGGACGATATCATCGCCGAGATCGCCGCCGCCCGCGTGACCGAGCGCGGCTCCCGCGCCGACGACAAGGCTGGTGAAGCGGCGATGGAAGACCGCAAGAAGCAGGGGTATTTTTGAACGGTGTCACGCCCTTATGGCCTTCCGAGAAACCAAAAGAAGTGACTTTCAGCAGTCCGGAGGGTTCCCGAGCGGCCTCGGTCCCGACCCCGAAGGGGTCGCACATCAGCGGCATTGAAACTGATTGAACGATAGAACATGTCCCATTTCTTCTCCCATCCCATCGGCATCCTTCGCTTCAACACGTGCGGTTCCGTGGACGACGGCAAGTCGACGCTCATCGGCCGGCTGCTTTACGATTCGAAATCCCTAATGGAGGATCAGATCGAGGCCCTGGAGCGCTCCGCCGATATCACCGGCGGCGGCCAGATCAACCTGGCCAACCTTACCGACGGCTTGCGCGCCGAGCGCGAGCAGGGCATCACGATTGACGTCGCCTACCGCTACTTCGCCACACCCCGCCGCAAATTCATCGTCGCGGACACCCCGGGCCATGTTCAATACACGCGCAACATGGTCACGGGCGCGTCGACTGCGAACCTCTCCATCGTGCTCGTCGATGCGCGCCAGGGCGTCATCGAGCAAAGCCGGCGCCACACCTACATCGCTTCGCTGTTGCGCATCCCGCACCTGGTGATCGCCGTCAACAAGATGGACCTCGTGGACTGGAGCGAGGACCGCTTCCTCGAAATCCGCGACACATTCGAGGAGTTCCTTCCGCTGTTGGACATGAAGGACGTGAAGTTCATCCCCATCAGCGCTCTCAATGGCGATAACGTCGTGGAACCTTCGAAGCACACTCCATGGTTCGCGGGGCCGACACTGCTGGGCCATCTCGAGTCCGTCTCCATCGCCTCGGATTGGAACCTCAACGGTTTCCGTCTTCCGGTCCAATGGGTCAATCGCCCGAACAACCCGCGCGACGAGAAGCTCCACGATTTCCGCGGGCTTAGCGGCCAAATCGCCGGCGGCATCGTGAGGGTCGGACAAAAAGTGATCGTTCTGCCCAGCGGCATGAAAAGCACCGTGAAGGAGATTTGGACATATGACGGCCCGCTCGAGGAAGCCTTCTGCCCGCAGAGCGTCACGGTGGTTCTCGAACACGACCTCGACGTGAGCCGCGGCGACGTAATCATCGGACCGGAAAACCTGCCTGGTATGAACGCGGATTTGCGCGCGCGGGTCTGCTGGATGAGCCCACGCCCGCTCCAGGGTGGCCGCAAGTATTTCCTCAAGCACACCACCCAGACCGTGCAAGCGTTCGTCACCTGCCTCGAGAGCCGCATCCATATGGACAACTTCCATGCGGACACAGCGGCGACCGAACTGGCGGTGAACGACATCGGCGAGATTCGCCTCAAGACCGCCAAGCCACTCATCTTCGACGGTTACGCGCACAACCGGCTCACCGGTTCATTCGTGCTGATCGAACAGGGCACCAATCAGACTGTCGCCGCCGGAATGCTGCTCCCGCCCAACGAACTGGTGAAGACGGAGTTCGAGGACTTCACGATTTAGGCGCTCGCCCAAGATCTGTAGCGGCGCTCTGTGAGCGCCGCAGGCCGCCAAAGCTCTCGGGAGTCGTCGGCGGTCACAGACCGCCGCTACAGGGCGCCAATTCTATTGAACGGAGCGCTTGGACTAGACTGGTTGCCAAAAGTCATTTCCGAAATGGTGGGGCAAACCTGCCGGTTTGCCGCGGCGCCCAGCAGGGCACCGCCCACCATTTCGGAAATGACTTTTGGCAATCGCTCTAGTCTCCGCCCTCGACCACGCTGCGGACCTCGCCTGACATCAGCTTCGTCTTCAAGTTTTGGCCGGGGCGCGTCTCGCTGGCGGAACGGAGCACGCGGCCGCTGGCCGCGTCCATCGTGATTGAGTAGCCGCGGGCCAATACGTTTTCTGGGGAAAGCAGCTTCAGCCGCGCCGCGAGCGCTTCGAGCGCGATTCGGCTTTCCTTGAGATGGCCGCGGGCGCGCTCGCCCAGGCGCCGCTGCCGCTCGCGGACGGTTTGCCGTCGCTGTTCGAGGGCGGCAGCCGGGTGTGCCCGGCGCAATCGTCCATGAAGGCCAGCGAGCGTCGCCCTGCCTAGACGCATGCCGGCACGGAGCGCGCGAACGAGTGAAGTGCGCAGGTCGTCGAGGTATTGCATCCGCTCCTGGACCCATCGCCGCGGGTGCAGCCGGCCGAGGCGTCGCGAAAGGTCGTCGAGAGTCTCCTGGTCCACTTCGAGGCGGCTTCGAATGAGCTGACGCAACCGTCGCGCGGCATCGCTCACGAGTTGCCGGCTGGCGAACGCGCGTTCCGTGATAATCTCCGCCGCCGCGCTGGGTGTGGCCGCTCTCACGTCCGCCACGAAGTCGCTGATCGTAAAATCAATCTCGTGGCCTACCGCGGACACCACCGGCAGCGAGGAATGGAAAATAGCGCGGGCCACAATTTCCTCATTGAACGCCCACAGATCCTCGAGGCTGCCGCCGCCGCGCGTGACCAGAATCAAGTCGAGCCCATCCCCCATCGGTTGTGCCGCGCTCCACGAGTTCAGCAGGCGGACGCCGTCCGCGATTTCCACCGCCGCGCCATCTCCTTGCACGCGGCACGGCGCGAACACGATTTCCAGGCCTGGCTGGCGCCGTTCAATCACGTGCAGCACATCGCGAATCGCCGCGCCGGTCGGCGACGTGACCAGGCCGAGCCGCTGCGGGTAGCGGGGCAGGGGACGCTTGCGCTCCTGCGCGAACAACCCTTCGGCCTGAAGCTTGCGCTTGAGTTTCTCGAAGGCCACTTGCAACGCGCCCAGCCCCTGCGGCTCGATGGCGCTGACGATGAGTTGATACTGCCCCCGCGGTTCGTAAACGGTTAGTCCCCCTTTGAGCAGCAGCTTCTGGCCGTCCTGGAGGAACTCTCGATTCGCCACCGGCTCGCTGCGGAAAAGCACGCAACTCAATTGCGCCGCCGTGTCCTTGAGCGTGAAATAAACATGTCCGCTGGCCTGCGCGCGCAAGTTGGTGACCTCACCCGTGACCCACACCTCGCCGACCTCCTTTTCGAGCAACCGGCGCACGGTGGCGGTGAGTTCCGACACCGAGAGCACCCGGCGAATCTGTTCCATCGGGAACAGCTCGCCGAACTCCCATTGCGATTTAGCGATTCGTGACATTCGTAGGTCCGCGTTGAGCCGCCTCAAGCTGAATCTGATTCACACGTTGCTTCACCGGTCCGTCGGCAAGGTTAGTGCCACGAATTCTCAGGAGGGCGTGAGCCGCCCATGCGCGAATTAGAATATCCGCATCCTCAAGGGCCCGTTCAAGGTCCGGCACGGCCTGTTGTGGCGTCGCGCGTATCCGGCCGAGCGCAGAGGCTGCACATAGCCGAACGCGCGGATTAGAGTCCTTCAGACCCTTGCAGATTGCTGGGATAGCCAGTCGCTGAAGCGCCATGTCGCTATCGGCCGCGAGTTCCATCGCGCTGATGCGCACCGTGGGATCCGAATGGTCGAGCAGGCGAACAATTTGAGGTGCAAATTCCGTGGTGTGCGGGTTATAGGCCAAAGCCAGGCAAGCCGCTCCTCGTAATGAGTTCGGATGCGCCAAGTCCGGCAGCAATCCCGCCACTAAGGCCGGAACCATCGCCCGCTTCTGTCGAAGCATGCGACGCCACATCGAGTCGTGGCGACCTAGCGCTTTGATCTCGTACGGAACAGCATCTCGTCCCATCGCGGTCAAGGCGTCCAGCGCCTCCAGCTTATCCTTCAGCGCGCCAGCCATTACTTGCGTCAACCAACTCTCCACCGTCCGCCCCTGATACCTCGGCTGCCGGTCGAGCAACCTCGGGAGAACGTATAGCAGCACCACCGCGACGCAGAGGGCCACAAGAAGCCGCTTCCAACGACGGCGGTTCGGCTCAACACGGTTGGCCAGTGCTCTCCGTGCGGCTTCCACCTGCCCAGTAACCTCCCATCTTGGAAACTCGCAAGTCATTGGAAATCAGGGCAGGCATCCTTTTGTGGTCCAAGCCGGCCAAAAGAGCTCTCGTGAGGTTACAGGGCGCAATGCGCGCACAAAGTCCGGAGGATTCTCTCCTCCCTCCGAGGGAGAGGGCCGGGGAGAGGAGGGCCGATTCTCGAGGATTTCCTCTCTCCCCGCTCCTCCGTCGTGGGAAGAGGGAGGAGAATTGCCGGCGGCCGACGGGTTCAAATCCGTCCGATCCAAATCAGTTGGCTTCTCTTCACTCATTCCGGCAACTCCAACTCTCCCGAGGCAGTAAGTATGCTACTGCCATCTCCCGAAGGGAGATTTGAAAATAGCCCACCCTTTCAAGGGTGGGTTTGTCGAATGCGGACATCCAGTCCCGAAGGGACGGCTGAATTCCTGCCGCAAGAAGCCGAGAACGAAAAGACCCATGGCACTCGATCGATTCATCCGTCCCTTCGGGACGGGCGGGATATCGCCTCCGAACCCGGCAGTGAACTGCCGGGCTATTCTCAAATCTCCCTCCGGGAGAAGGAAAACGCTGGCCCAAAATCCTCGAAGTCCAGCGTGGTTTCGCTGTCTGTCTTATCCCGGATTCGCAATCCTCAAGGCGCCGGAGAGCACGGGCGCTCTGCGGATTGCAAATCGGCGATACAGCAGAGTTCAACTCTGCGCTACTTTGACTCCGGCTGCGAGGCGCTGCATTCATAGCCTGATCAACTGGCTCATTCCGGCAATTCCTCGGAAATGCGCTGGATGCTGCGGGCCTTGCCGGTGGCTTCGTCCACGTCGATGAGCGCGCCCTGGAGCAGCACGCGCCTACGCGCGACTTCGAATCGCTGCGGCAGGTGCGTCACGAAGCGGCGAATGACCGGCTCGACTTCGCGGCCCAGCACGCTGTCGTGCGGTCCGGTGAACCCCGCGTCGCACAGGAACGCCGTGCCGCCGGGGAAAATCTGCTCGTCGGCCGTCTGCACGTGCGTGTGCGTGCCGACCACGGCGCTCACCTGCCCGTCGAGCATCCGGCCCATCGCGATCTTCTCCGAAGTCGCTTCCGCGTGGAAGTCGAGGAAGATGACCTTCGTCAACTCGCGCAGGCGCGCCACCTCGGCCGGGACGACGGCGAACGGATTGTCGAGGTCAGGCATGAAGGTGCGCCCTTGCGCGTTCACGACGGCGAACGCCGGCTTACCATTGCCGCCGAAAACGCGGCTGCCTTGCCCCACGGTTCCGGGCGGATAATTGAGTGGCCGCAGGAAGCGCGTCTCGCCTTCAAGCAGCCCCATGACTTCCTTCTGGTCCCACAAGTGATCGCCGGTCGTGATGGCATCGATGCCGGCGGAGAAGATTTCCTCGGCGATCTTGGGGGTGATGCCGGACCCACCGGCGGCGTTTTCGCCGTTGGCAATGACGACGTCGAGCCGATGCTGAAGTCGCAACAGGGGCACGAGTGTTTTCACCGCCCTGCGTCCCGGTTCGCCGACGATGTCTCCGATGAACAGAATCTTCACGAGGTTCAGGATAAAGCCGTGGATGTGAGGGGCAAGGAAAAGGGCGGGGCGAATGACGACGCCGAAAGGACGAATGACTTCGTAGCAGCCGACGTAAGGAGGCTCAAACTTTCTGGACGAAGGAGATCAGACCCTCCTTACCTCGGCTGCTACGGGCCTTGGCTGCGCCGGTTGAACTCGACCACGTCTGCATATCGCACGCCAGTGCCACCAAAAATGTCCAGCGCCGAACCGATCGTGAGGTCGATGCGACCGTGGCCGACACGCGTGACCTCCTCCAGGTCCGCAAGCGACTTCGCGCCGCCAGCGTATGTCGTGGGAATGGTTGCCCATTCGGCCAGCTGGGCGACCAGTTCTGAATCAATTCCACGGCAAAGCCCTTCCACGTCGGCGGCGTGGATGAGGAATTCGGCGCAGGAACCGGCCAGCCGGGAGAGCGTTTCACGCGTGATTTGCAGGTCGGTGAACTTCTGCCAGCGGTCAGTGACGACGAAATAGTCGTTGCCACGCCGGCGGCAGCTCAAGTCGAGCACGAGACGCTCACGTCCGATGGCGGCGACCAGGGACTCAAGGCGCTCGGAGTCCAGGCGCCCGCCGCGAAACACCCACGAAGTGACGATGACGTGCGACGCGCCGGCGTCGAGCCAGGCCCGGGCATTGTCGACGTGGATTCCGCCCCCGACCTGCAAGCCTCCCGGATAGGCCCCAAGCGCCTCCCGAGCGGCGGTCTCGTTGCCCTGGCCAAGCATGATGACGTGTCCCCCGTGCAGCCCGTCGCGTTTGTACAGTTCCGCGAACCAGGCAGCCGGGCGCTCGGAGACGAAGTTTGTCCGGAGCTGGTTCGGGTCATCGCCCAGCGTGCCGCCGACGATTTGTTTGACCTTCCCTTCGTGAAGATCGATGCACGGACGAAACACGCGCCGATCTCGAAGCAAAACGCCTCATAGTTCAAGCACGGGCTTGCGAAGGTTGGAAAACTTGCAAACGGGCGCACTTGCGACTACCAGCGCAACACAGGCGCTGAATCGGCTCCCACAGGAATCGTGACTGAGCCGGGGAGCTTTTTGATAGTCAACGCCATTCGCGGAGGTGCCGCTGAGCGAATAACTGGACGGTCGGCGAAGTGGGGTAATCGCCTGCGTCCACTTGAGGTTCCTCCTGATCCGTTTCGGCTGGCATTTCACCGAGAACTCTGAAACGCTCCGTTCCGACCCCAAGTCATCGCTGGCCCAACGAGCGCGGCTTTGGGGCGTGTCCACATCACGAATACCATCATTCGTATGAAACGTCTGTTGTTCCTCCCTGCGATCCTTGTGCTGCTTTCCTCCGCGAACCGCCTGCGTGCCGACGCGGTCGTGGTTTTCAACGAGATCATGTATCACCCGGCCACCAACGAGTCGCTCAACGAGTTCGTCGAACTGCGAAATTTGCTGGCCGTGGACGTGGACATCTCCGATTGGGCGATCACCGGAATGATCGATTACACTTTTCCTTCGAACTCGATCATCAAGGGTGGGGCCCATCTGGTCGTGGCCCGTTCGCCAAGCACGATGATGGGAGTCATGGGCACGACCAACGTGCACGGCCCGTTCTTCAACCGGCTTGAAAACGATGGGGGCACTTTGCGTCTCCGCAACAATAGCGGCCGAGTCATGGACGAGGTGAATTACGAGACAGAAGGCGACTGGCCGGTGGCCCCGGACGGCTCCGGAGTGTCGCTCGCCAAGCGCGAGCCCGACAGCGCCAGCGGCAACGCTGCGAACTGGACCAGCAGCGCGCAGATGGGCGGCTCACCGGGCGCCCAAAACTTCGTCCCCAGCGGCGGCTTTCTCGCGCCCCCGGGGCTGATCTCTTACTGGAATTTCAATGAACCCAGCGGCTCAAGCATCGGTGACCAAACCACCGCCAATCCTGGCACCCTCGGCAGCGGTGTGTCGCGCCTCAACACCCCCGTCGGACGGGCGCTTTCCTTCAATGGCACCACCAACGCCTTCGCGAACGTCGGCGCAGGCGGCAGTTTTGGAGTCAGCGGCGGCATCACCATCGAGGCATTGTTGACGCCCGGTTGGAGCACGACCAACACGGCTGTCATTTTCAGAAAAGCACCGCGCCGGCCTCCGGCCTACAGCGACGCGGTCCTGAGCAACCAACCGGTCGCCTACTGGCGGTTGGGCGATGCCTCGACTTCCATTGCCGATTCTTCCGGCAATAGCCGCATCGGCGCCGCCACGGCCGGCGTGCTACTCAACCAGCCGAGCCTCATCGCCAGCGACCCGGCCAACGCCGCCGTCCGCGCCACGGGCAACGAGCGCATCACGGTGCCAGCCTTCGAGAAAATCGGCGCCGCGGGCTATGCGGTCGAGTTCTGGGTGAAGGTCCACACCCTGCCGAACGCCTGTTGCCAGAGCCTGGTCGGCGACGGCGAAGCTGCGGGTGATTACTTCATGATGAATTACATTCTTGGGCCCAGCCAGGGCCTGACCGGTGCCATTCGGCCCCACTTCGGGCCGAACAACACGCCGGTGTCGATGGACAGTGCCACGGCACTTCAGGTGAACAACACTTACCACATCGTCACGACGTGGGACACCAGCCAGGCCGCCAACAATGCGGTCATCTACATCAACGGTGTGGCGGACCGCGTCGGCACGATCAGCCGCAACGTCCCCGCAGCCGGCACGACGGGAAACAACCCGGTCTACATCGGCTACGACAACCGCGAGGTCCCCCAGGGAAACTACACGTACGACGAAGTGGCGCTCTACAATCGACCTTTGAGCGCCGCGGATGTAGCCACCCATTACGCGGCTGCCACGACGGTCAACTTCGACGCCACCCAGGGCAATGCCGTCCAACTGGCCTTCCAGAGCGATGGCAACAACGCTGCGGCAAACCCGCCGGTTGCCGCGGGTCCGGTACTTTCGTTCGGCCTCACAGTCGCCGGCGTCTACAGCGAACTGGATATGCCGTTGGACGGCGCGTCCGGCCGTCCGACGCTAGCCGCGCTCGAAAACGGCCAACCGCACCACGTCGCCGCCACGTACGACAGCGCCACAGGCGTGAAGGCGATTTACGTGGACGGCACGCTCCGTTACAGCACGACTTTGAGCGGGACGCTCAACACGGCGAATGCTGCCAATGCCATTCTCGGCAATTCGGAAGTCAACGGCAACGCGCCGTATGTCGGCGGGCTCGACGAGATGGCGTATTGGGGCCGCGCACTTTCCGCCGCCGAGGTCGCCGCGCACGCCAGCGCCTCACAAGCGGGCCGCGACTATTTCACGACTGGCCCTCAAAGCAGCCTCACGCTGGCGTTCAACGAATTCTCCGCGGCGACCAATACCGTATTCTGGCTGGAGCTCATCAACTACGGCACAAATGCGATTCCGCTCGAGGGCTTCGCCATTGTCCTCGATGGTCCGGAGAACCTCTACGACGCAACGTACGTATTCCCTGCGGGCCCGTCCATCAGCGCAGGCGGCTACCGGGCGGTCACGAACACGACCCTGGGATTTCATCCCGTCAGCGGAGATCGCCTCTACCTGCTGCCGCCGGCGCGGGACAGAGTGCTCGATTCGGTGGTGGTGAAGAACGGCGCACGAGCCCGCTCGCCGGACGGCACGGGGCCATTCCTGCGTCCGGCCACCGCCTCGCCCGGCGGCGCCAACAGCTTCGTGTTCCACAATGAAATTGTGATCAACGAGATCCTGTACGACCACAAATTGCTCCCTGCGACCAACAATCTTCCGCCCCTACCTTCGCGCGAAAAATGGGTCGAACTTCACAACAAGAGCGCGAGCGCACTCGACCTCACCGGCTGGGAACTCGACGGCGGCATTGGCTACCATTTCAGTCCCGGCCAGACGATTCCGGCCGGGGGTTACCTGGTGATCACGGATGACGCGGCGGCGTTGAGCGCTCGTTACCCGGGCAGACCGATCGTCGGGGATTTCAGCGGGACGCTCTCCGGCAACAGCGATCGGCTGGTGCTCCGCGATCCCGCGGGCAATCCCGCCGATGAAGTGCGCTACTTCAGCGGCGGTCGTTGGCCCGAGTACGCCAACGGCGGCGGGTCCAGCCTCGAACTGCGCGATCCCAACGCCGACAATTCCAAAGCCGAAGCCTGGGCCGCCAGCGATGAGTCCGGCAAGTCCTCTTGGCAGACATTCACCTACCGCTCGGTGGCGCAGGGCAGCCCGACACCCGCTCCGGACACCGTGTGGCGCGACCTGGTGTTCGGGCTGCAAAGCGCTGGTGAGTGCCTCATCGACGATATCAGTGTGATCGAGTCGCCCACGAATGGGCCGATCCAATTCATCGCCAACGGAAACTTTGAAAGCGATCTCGCCGGCTGGCGCGTCCTGGGCACTCACAACCGAAGCCGGGTGATTGTGGATCCGGACAACGCGGGCAATCACGTTCTGTACCTGGTGGCCACGGGCCCGCAGGAGCACATGCACAATCACATCGAAGCAACGTTCACGGCCGGCCGCACGGTTGCAAATGGCCGCCAATACGAAATCAGCTTCCGAGCCCGGTGGCTTGCGGGAAACAATCTCCTGAACACGCGCCTCTACTTCAACCGCACCCCGCGCACGACGGCCTTGCCCTATCCGGCCCTGAACGGCACGCCCGGCGTTGCGAACTCGCGCCTGGTGGCGAATCTCGGACCCACGTTCAACAGTTTCGCACACCAACCGATCGTGCCGCAGCCTGGCTCGCCGGTCACCGTGACCGTCTCTGCGCAGGATCCGCAGGGCGTCGCTTCCGCCGAAGTTTGGTGGTCGGTCAACAGCGGTGCGTGGAATAACGCTGCGATGCCCCCCCAGGGGGGTGGAGGTTATGCGGGCTCAATCCCGGGCGCCAGCGCAGGTGCGATCGTACAGTTCTACGTTCGGGCCTTGGACAGCCAGGGCGCTGCCGCCACCTTCCCGGCCCGTGGGACAAACTCCGGCGCGCTCTACGCCGTTGCGGACGGCCAGGCGAATCTCCCGCTGGCGCACAACGTGCGAATCGTCCTGACGCCCGCCAACACCGACCTCCTGCACGGCACGGCGCAGGGAGTCAACCAGACCAACGTGATGAGCAACGACTTGTTGCCCTGTACGGTCATCTACGACGAGGCCCGCGCCTATTATGATTGCGGCGTCCACCTGCGCGGCAGCCAGCGCGGGCGTTACAGTGACATCCGGACCGGCTTCCACATCAATTTCCTCCCCGACGAACTGTTCCGCGGCGTGCATCCCGTCATGCTCATCGACCGCTCCGGCGCAGGCGACTCAGCCGCCAACCGCCAGGAGGAAATCGTCCTCAAGCACATCCTCAATCGCGCCGGGGGCATCCCCGGCACCTACGGGGAAATCGCTCGCGTCATCGCTCCGCGCTCCGCGCACACCGGGCCGTGCCAGTTCTTCCCGCGCCATGAGGACAACTTCATCGAAACGGCCTTCCCGGATGGCGGCGATGGGACGCTCTTCGAGATGGAACTCATCTACTACCCCTCGACGGCCAACGCCTCCGGCTACAAGCTGCCGCAGCCGGACGGCGTCCAGGGCATCGACCTGGCCAACTTCGGCGACGACAAGGAGCCGTACCGCTACAACTTCATGATCAAGAATCATCGCGATGGCGACGACTACAGCCGCTTCATCACGCTGTGCAAGACGCTCAGCTTGAGCGGTGCCGCACTCGACGCGCAAAGCCGTGAGATCATGGACATCGATCAATGGATGCGCGCCTACGCCCTGATTTCCTTGTGCAGCGTTGGGGACATGTACGGCTTCGGCAACAACCACAACTTCTTCATGTATCAGCGGCCTTCGGATGGGAAGTTCCTCTATTTCCCCTGGGACATGGACTTCGCCTTCACGCGGGGCTCCGGTGGGGCGCTGGTCGGGGACCAAAACCTGGCCAAGGTGGTCAACCTGCCCGGCAACTTGCGCTGCATGTACGCGCACATGCTCGACATCATCGCGATTAGCTTCAACACGAGCTACATGACCTACTGGGCCGATCACTACGACAACTTCGCCCCGGGCCAGAATTACACGGGAGGCGCTAACAGCCTCGGGATCCTCGGGGCGCGTGTTCCCTTCGTCATCAACACCATCAACAGCGCCGGCGGCAATGCGCCCTTCGTTGTCTCCGGCCCAACACTGATCACGACGTCGAACAATCTGGTCACCCTTTCCGGCACCGCGCCCGTGCAAGTGAAGACGATTTGGATCAACGGCGTGGAATACGCCCTGACCTGGACGAGCATTTCCGCCTGGACGGTGCGCGTGCCGATCATGACCACCGGGCTGAGCACCCTCAACCTCGTCGGCTATGACGTGCACGGCAACCCGCTCACCAACTTCACCCGCTCGATCGGCGTCAACTATACGGGTCCGACCCCCGTGCCGGAGGGAACGGTTGTGATCAATGAAATCATGTATAACCCGGCGACGCCGGACACGGCTTTCATCGAACTGTTCAACAACTCCCCCACGCTCGGCTTTGATCTCTCCGGATGGCGGCTCAACGGAGTGGACTACACGTTTCCGGCGGGAACGGTGCTGACCAACCGCGGGTTCCTGACCATCGCCAACAATCCGCAGGCCTACTCGCTGGCCTATACCGGCGCGCCCCCTGCCTACGACCGATTCAGCGGCAACCTTCAGAACAATGGCGAAACCCTTTCCCTGTTCCGGCCGGGGGCCTTTCCGGGCGAGGAAATCCTCGTCGATCGGGTTCGATACGAAAATGTGCTGCCGTGGCCCGTGAGCGCGAACGGGCTGGGGCCGTCCCTTCAGCTTATTGATTCCACGAAGGACAACGCGCGCGTCGCCAATTGGAGCGACGGCACAGGCTGGCGCTTTTTCACGGCGAGTACGCCCATGGCCGGCCCCGGTCTCACGCCCACGAATCTCCAGCTCTATCTTCAGGTGGCCGGGGACGTCTACATTGATGACGTCACCATCGTCCACGGCCTCGTAGCGGGCGCCGGACCCAATCTCATGACCAACGGCAGTTTCGAGCTGGGCATGGACCCTTGGCGCACGAACGGGAACCACACCGGCTCGAGCGTCGTCACCGGCATCGCCCATGACGGCAGCAACAGCCTGCACATTGCCGCCACGGGCGCGGGAGGGTCGCTCGGCTCGGTGCAAAACGTGATCAGCAACCTGTTCTCGACGAACATCGCCACGATCAGCTTCTGGTTCCTCCCGAGCACTAACGGCAGCGGCATCAACTTCCGTGTCACGTCCGCTTTCCGCAGCCTCGCGCCCACCGACTATCGCCCTGGCTTGCCCACGCCCGGCACGAACAATCCCGTTGCCATGTCTCTGCCGGCTTTCCCGCTGGTGTGGCTGAACGAAGCCCAGCCCGAGAATTTGACCGGTCTGGCTGACAATCACGGCGACCGTGAGCCGTGGGTCGAACTTTACAACGCGGGGCCTGATCCGGTTTCGCTCGAGGGCTGGTATTTATCCACCGGCTACGAATCGCTCAACCAGTGGGGCTTCCCTGTTGGCGCGATGCTGCAGTCGGGCGAGTTCAAGGTCGTCATCTGCGACAACGAGCCTGGGGAATCGACGGCTTCCGAGTGGCACACCAACTTCCGGCTCAGCCCCACGAACGGCTCCGTCGCACTCTCATGGTCGCCCTCCGGCATTCAAATCCTGGACTACCTCAACTACGCGGACGTCCGCACGGGCCGAGCCTACGGCGACTTCCCCGATGGCCAGCCTTTCTTCCGCGAGGAATTCTACCGGCCGACCCCCGGCGCGACCAACGACCACAGCGCCGCCCCCTTGACCGTGTTCATCAACGAGTGGATGGCCCAGAATTCCGGCAGCCTGCTCAACACGAACAACAGCAACCAATCTGACGACTGGTTCGAGATTTATAACCCAGGGAACACGCCGGCCGATCTTTCCGGCTACTTCGTGACCGACAATCTGCTGAACCCGGACCAGTTCCAGATTCCGCTCGGTACGATGATCCCGGCGCATGGCTTCCTTCTCGTCTGGGCCGACGGCCGGCCGAGCCTCAACACCAACACGGATCCGGCGTTGCACGTTTCCTTCAAGCTCGAGCAAAGCGGCGAGGCCATCGGGCTGTTTGGCCCCGATGGGGCGCTTATCGATGCCGTCACTTTCGGCCCTCAATACAGCGACATCAGCGAAGGCCGATACCCGGACGGCCCCGACGCGGAATGGCTTGCGCCGTTCACTGTCCCGACACCCCGAGCGCCCAATGCGCCCTACGCGAACCGTTACCCTGTGCTCGCCGCCATTCCGGACACCACCGCGTATGTGAACCTGCCATTCCAGTTCACCGCCGCCGCGACCGACCCGGACGTGCCGCCGCAATCCCTGCTGTTCAACCTCGAAGCGGGCGCGCCGACCAATGCCACACTCAACGCTGCGACAGGCGCCTTCTCGTGGATCCCGACCGCTTCCCAGGCAGACACGACAAATGTCATCACGCTCCGAGTGAGCGACAACGGCATTCCTGTATTGCGAGCCGAACGGACGTTCACCGTCGTCGTCCGCGCCGCAGTCCTGCTGGGCGGCATCACTGCGGGGCCCGGGGGCACGATTTCCTTCAAGGTCCTCACGACGCCCGGCAAGACCTATCGCGTTGAATACAAGAACGCACTGACCGACACGATGTGGATCCATCTGCCGCCGGACCATCCTGCGAACGGCACCAGCCTGACCATCAACGACACGATTGGCATGATGCCGCAGCGATTCTACCAGGTCGTGGAACTGGAGTAAGAACGCAGGGCGGGCGTCCCGCCTCTAGCGTGCGTTGGCACTGGCGGCCCACTCGGGCGACCCGCCCCGTACCGCCCCGCAATTCGATGCGCAAACAAAACGAGTGACGAGCCGCCTTCCTTTCGCTAATACGCTGCCTTTCGGGGCATCCCCCGAATTGAACTGAGCGATGAAACACCTGTTGAGCATCGAAAAGCTCCCGCGCGCCGACATGGAACGCATTCTGCGCGGCGGCACTCTCTTCAAACAGCAGCGCAAGTCGGACGCTGCCCGCCCGCTGGCTGGGCAAACCTGGGCCCTGCTTTTCAGCAAGTCGAGCACGCGCACCCGCGTCAGCTTCGAGGTCGGCATTCGGGAATTGGGCGGAGAGGTGATGTTCCTGAGCGCCACCGACATTCAACTGGGCCGCGGCGAGCCCATCAAGGACACGGCGCGTGTGTTGGGCCGGATGATTCACGGCGCGGTCATCCGCACCTTCGATCAACGCGACGTCGAGGAATTCGCCCGCTTCTCGGGTATTCCGACCATCAATGCGCTTACCGACGAAGAGCATCCGTGCCAGGTGCTTACCGACGTCTTCACGTTCGAAGAGAAACGCGGCCCTATTGCCGGCAAAACCGTCACCTTCATCGGCGATGGCGCGTGCAATATGCCCATCTCCTGGATTTTCGCGGCGGCCAAGCTCGGGTTCGAATTGCGCATCGCTGCACCAAGGAACTATCAGCCCTCGCCTGACATCCTCGCGCGGGCGGACGCCAACGTGCTGGTGACCGACGACCTGGAGGCGGCGGCGTCCGGCGCCGACTTGCTCTACACCGATGTGTGGGTGTCCATGGGCAAGGAAGAGGAAAGCGCGCGGCGCATCAAGGAACTGACCGGCTATCAGATCAACGCCGCGTTGCTCAAGTTGGCCAAGCCCGGCGCCCTTGTGATGCATTGTCTTCCTGCCTATCGCGGCAAGGAAATCGACGAACGAGTCTTCGAGGCGCACGCGCCGACGATTTTTGACCAGGCCGAGAACCGGTTGCACGTGCAGAAGTCGATCTTGGATTGGGCGGTGTCCTGAGAGGCGCCGCGCGTTGGCGCGCTTTTCCACGCGCATTCCGACGCGGCAATGGGCGTTCGATTCCCAGCACCGTTCGTCGCCCTCCCTCTCTCCTCAAAGGGCAGGGGGCCGGGGCGAAGGGCGAGACCGCGGTCCGTCGTTCCCTGACACACTGAGGCGCGCCATTTGGCGCCGCCCGCCCCGCTTTTTGTTTGGAGCGACCGCGAGAATTCCATACCGTCCGAGCGCGATGGACATGAGCATGCTCAGCTCCGGACTGGCGCAGTACTTGTGCGTGGTGGTCGTCATCACGTTTCACGAGTTCGGTCACGCCTGGATGGCCTCCAAGTGCGGTGACGACACGGCGCGCAACGAAGGCCGCGTCACGCTCAATCCCGCCGCGCACATTGATCCCATCGGCACCGTGCTGCTGCCATTGCTGGCCTTGTGGCTGTATATGGGGGGGCAAGGCAAGCTGGCGGGCTTAATCATCGGCTGGGGACGCCCGGTGCCCGTCAACCCGTTTAACCTGCGTCATCGCGTCCGCGACGACATCCTGGTTTCCATGGCCGGCCCGGCGATGAACGTGGCGCTGTCCATCGTGGCCATCATCATCTGGCGGATCGGGCTGCTCGCGAACTCCGAACCGATTGTCGACGCCGCCTTCATGATGATTTGGCTGAGCATGTACCTTTTTTTCTTCAATATGATTCCTATCCCGCCGCTGGATGGTTCACACATCATGAAGCACGTCGTCCAAATGCCGGATCAGACGTATTGGAATATCAGCCAGTTTGGAATGTTCCTCGTGATCATCTTGATGCAGATTCCCGGAGTCGCGATTGGACTGGCCAAGTTGACGATTGGCTCTTTCCACGTCCTGCGCTGGATGGTCGGTGTTTGAGGATGCGTCGCGACGCGGTGGAGCAATCGTCCCCGCAAGCCATTGTTCGGTCGGGCGAGCGTTCTCGCGAGCCGTGGGCGCATTCGTCAAGGCGCGGCGCGCGGCCTTCAGCCCGTTTACTCCTTCGCTGCTTCGGCAGGGACAGTGAAGCGGCGTGAATGCCGCGCCCCGCCGCCGAAGATTTTTCGTGCGTCGATGCCCCAGCCTTCTAGCATCGGGCTGTGTCCACGGCCTACCAACAATTGCTCGACGCAACTCTCCAGCACCTCGAGGAACTCAAACGACGCGGCGTCCGGTTCGCTTCCGTCTCCGCGGCCACATTGACGAAGCTATCGCAAGCCCCCCCGCCCGCACCAGCGCCAGCAGCGCTCGTCGCGCCCACGACCCGGCCCGAGGTTCCGCCGCAAAAGCCAGTCCTGGCTCCCGCCCTGCTCCTGCCCACGCCAGCCAGCACCGAAGCGGCGCCCGTCCTACCCGCCATGGACCCAGCCACAAAAGCCGAGGCGATGAGAGAACTTCGCGAGCGCGCGCTCGTTTGCCTCAAGTGTCCTCACCTGGCCAGTTCGCGAAAGAACGTGGTGTTCGGTGTTGGCGACATTCATGCGCAGCTCATGTTCGTCGGCGAAGCACCCGGGGCTGACGAAGACGAACAGGGCGAGCCGTTTGTCGGCGCGGCCGGACAGCTTCTGACCAGGATCATCCAGACGATGGGTCTTTCGCGTGACCGGGTGTACATCGCCAATATCCTCAAATGCCGTCCCGACACGCCCGGACAACGCTCCGGCAACCGCAAGCCCACTGCCGACGAGATGAAAACCTGCATCCCCTACCTGCACTCGCAAATCGATCTGATCCAGCCCAAGGTGCTCGTGGCCCTGGGCGGGGTGGCCGTCGAAGGGTTGCTCGGCCAGTCCGGCATCACCCGGCTGCGCGGCCAGTGGCACACCTATCGCGGCATACCGCTCATGCCGACGTTTCATCCCTCTTTCCTGCTTCGTTCCATGTCGCCGGCTGACAAGCGCCGGGTATGGGAGGACATGCTTCAGGTCATGGAACGGCTGCAGATGCGCATCAACGAGAAACAGCGCGGCTTCTTCCTGCCGCGCGGAGCCTAAGTCGCCCGGATCCACGTTCGTCCCCGTGAGGGACGGTTACGCAGATTGTCCAACCCAGGAATCATTGCCGCTATGACACGCAAACAAAAGCAACGCATCGTCATTGCCGGAATTCTCGTGGCCCTGCCGGCGTTGTTCCTGGTCGAGGAACATTTCCGCGGCAAGTGGGCACTGGCGAAGTTGAAGCGCCAGCTCGAGGCCAAGGGCGAAAAGCTGGCGGTCAATGACTGCCGGCCACCGGCGCCGCAGTCGGCGGAGAACAGTTACGCCGAACTGATCCGGGCGGCGTCGATGCTGGGCGGCAGCTCGCTGACTATGTCGGCGCCGCGCTCTTTTCGTGCGGTGGCGCCCGGCAGAGTCGAGGTCGTTTACAACTTGACGGAGTGGAACGTGAGCAGCAGTGCAAGCCGTCGGAGCGCCACGAACAACAACTGGCAGAGGCTGGAGGAATCGTTTGCTGCGTGGCGCGACCCGCTGGACGAAGTCAAAGCCGCCATCCGGAAGCCGGTGTGCGACTACAACGTTGACTACGCGCGCGGATTCGACGCTCCGTTGCTTCACCTCACTCGCGTGAGATCGGCAGCGCAGCACCTGGGCGTCGATGCGCTGATTCACCTTCACCACGGCCAACTCGACGGCGCGATCGAGGACATCGAATCGATGCTTTGGTTGAGTCACCAGATGCGAAATGAGCGGCTCATGATTTGCCAGCTCGTCCGAATGTCAATCGCGGCCCTTGCCGTAGGTCCGACGTGGCAGACACTGCAAACGCCAGGTCTGACGGACGCGCGGTTGGCCCGGCTTCAGCGAGCGTGGGAAACCAACGAGTTTCTCGTTGCCATGAATCAATCCATCGAGATGGAGCGGGCCATGATGGTGGCGATGTTCGACCGTGCGCGCGGCTCAGCGAACGAAATGGCGAAAGTGTTGGATTCGTTCTCAAGCGCGGCAGGTTTCGGGGCCGCTGGAGCCAGCGGGCCTGCTCAATCGTTCGACCAGGTCATCGACCGCGTTGGAGAAGGCGGCAGCCAGATGGTTTTGAAAGGCCTCTACGTGCCGCTTTGGCAGTTTGCCTGGTCTTGCCAGGATGAAACGTTCTACCTGGAGGGAATGCAGGAGGAGCTTGCTGAGTGCCGCGAAGCTGTGAAGCAATATTCGATGGCGCCAATGTCGAACTCCTCCAAAAGGCTCGAACGACGTTGGGCCGAACAAAGCCATTACGACAAGTTGACACGGCCATTCTCGAGGTCGTTGGCGTCCCCCTTTGCAAATTCGTTCCGGCGCGCGGCCGCGATGGAGGCTCAGCGCGCCTTGGTGACCACCGCGATTGTGCTCAAGCGCCACGAACTGCGTCATGGCACCGCGCCTGCCACTCTCACGGCGCTCGTGCCGGAGTTTCTTCGCGAGCCGCCTCGGGATATCTTCGATGGGCAGCCGTTGCGCTACCTGCCACGCGATGGGGGCAGATGCCTTCTCTACTCCATTGGAAAAGACGAGCACGACGACGGCGGGGATCCCAGCCCGCCGGATGATGTGAAGTCCCGTGCAACCCCGAATTTATATTTCACCAACGGCCGCGATTGGGTGTGGCCGATGCCCGCCTCCGAAGAGGAAATTCGGGCGGCGGAGGAAAAGGAACAACAGCGAAAATGAAGTGAACCGCGAGCCGCGGGGAGGGAGCCTACTCGGAGGCCTCTTCCATCTGGCTGAGCTTTTCGGCACGGCGCAGATAGAGGATCGCTTTCTTGTGGTCGCCGCGCTGCTCGTACAGCCGGCTGATCCGTGTGTAGGCGGCCGAGGTCGGTTTTGTGGCAGCCTCGCGAACGAGTTCTTGCAAGTCGGCATCGGATAGCTGCCGGGCGTTGGCCGGGAGGGGACGCGAGGCGGGTCCTTGCGAATGAACACTGGAAATCAGATGCTGCACCACAAGGAGCAGAACGGCGCCGAGCAGGAACACTTTCAGATTGGGCCTTACAAAAACGGTATTATTCATCTTCGTTCACTGGAATCTCAGGGCGCTGGTCCACGACATCCCAAACGTGGATCATCGAGCCACCTCTGTCCAATCTAGCCATCGGCAACTGCTGTCCAGAACTTAAACGGCTGCCCATCGCGCCCTTCTCAACTCCACTCACTCCCATACAATGCAATTCTCATGCCCAAAGCATTGAACACGCTTCCAGGGTGAAGGTTTCTCTCGCTCCCAAGGGAGTAGATTCGCACCCGCGCGACAAAGCGGGCCGGAGCGGCGAGATGGATTGCGGAAAGGAAGCTTGGCGGACCGCGAGCCGCGCGCGGCCTAACGGCCTCGAAGGTGCGCCTTCAGGATTCGATCAGAATACGCCGCGGCCATTGCTGGTTGGCCTCCCAATAGGTCCGCTTAAGCTTGATGACGCCGTCTTCGGCAGTGGGTTGCGCGCGGCCCTCGGCGTCCGTGGCGCGCGAGACGAGCTTGTGCTCGCCGGGCGCCGGTTTGTGCCAGGTAAAACTCCAGAAGGTCCAGCTGAATGTGGAGCGTGGAGACTTGTCGAGCGAGACGGGCTGCCATGGACCGTCGTCGATCTTGAGTTCGACTTTTTCCAGCGGCGTGCCGTCGCTCCATGCGGCGCCCCGGAGGCGGACGGCGCCGTCGCGGAGTTTTTCGGCACGGGCAATCATTGACTTGACGAGCATCGGCCCGATGCTCGTTTCGCGCCAGGCCGTTTTCTCACCGCGTTCTTCGCCGCGCACGGTGACGTACTCGCGCGCCATGTATTTGCTCATGACGCGGCGGTCGAGCACTTCCACCCGCTGGAGCCATTTGACCCACGCAATGCCGAACCAGCCGGGCACCACCAATCGCACCGGCGCGCCGTGGGCTGGCGTGAGCGGTTCGCCGTTCATCTCGTAGCACAGCAGGATATCGTCACGCATCGCGTCGGCCACGTGCAGGCCGCGGGAGAAACTCGCCGCGTATTCCTTTTTGTTGCGGTCCTCCTCCTTGCCGCCGTCGGTCCCGAAAAAGCCGACCTCGATGCCGCGTTTGAAGGGCCCGGCTTCGCGCAGCAGCGGCGCCAGCGGCGTGCCGGTCCATCGCGCGTTGGCGACGGCGCCCATGAATCCGGCCGAAAGGTTATTGCCGGAGCATTCCAGCGTGGCGGTCACGGTTTTGCGGCGGCGGGATTTGAGGTCGGCCAGGGAGAATTTCGCGGGATGCTTGACGAGGCCGCTGAGTTCCAGTTGCCACCTGGCGGGGTCGATCTCTGGCTGGTTATAGTGCTTGACGACGTAGACATCGGGATTGGGTGTGATCCAACTCGACAGCTTTTCCCATTGAAGGCCGTTCTTGCCTGATTGCTTGTCGAGAAACGGCAACACCGTGGCGCCCTCCTCAGGCTCGGGAAACCCGAAGGCGGAGAAGGGGTGCCGTGCGAGCGCCAGCGCTGCCAGCGCCACGCTGCCGCGGAGCAAGTCGCGGCGGGTGAGGGAGTGGGCTTTCATGGGCCTATGTTCATGGGCCGGGTCGACCACTGTCAACCGCCAACCCAACCGCGTCCTTTCCTATCGGAATATGCCCTTCAGAATCGCGTCCAGCCCGCGCGTGCGGCTGAAACCTTCGTCCGGTCTGAAGAGGCGCTGGCGCGTGCGGCCCCAATCGAACTGGAGCAGAAACAGCACGCTGTGCGCGCCACGGTCGCCGTCGCGGATGGCGTTGACGCCGTATCCGTAGCCAATCGCGATCAGCCACTGTTCGCTGGGCGAACGGAAGCCGAACCCGCCCCCAACGCCGGAATGCCAATCACCGGGCTGTTGAAGGCCGTCAAGGTAGTCGACCCATCCGGTGGCGGCGCTAAAGTTCACCATGAATCGCTGTTGGGAATCGAGAGGCAGATTGTACTGGCCGGCGAACAGCGTGAAGCCCTTCGCGCTCAGTTCCTGGTAGTAATAGCCGGGCAGCGTGAGCGGAAACTCCCCGCTCAGCGGGAGGCTGCCGCCAAGCCGGTAGGCGCTGAAGCGATCCAGGTTCAGGCCCGACCCACCGGTCACGCTCACGGCGAAGTTGTGTTTCCATTCGGTCGTCGTGTAGTTGAGCAACGCGCGGGCCCAGAACAATTGCGAGTGCGATTCCACGGGCCGGTCGTCGTTATAGCCATAGCGATTGGGAAAGGCGCGGAACTCCCCTTCGTACCAGGCGGACAACTCCATCGCCAACTCGGGCATCATGACCGGCTCCCGTCCGCCGAACCGCAGACCGGCGCGCACGTTGAAAAAGAGCTGGTCGTCGGGCACCTCAAAGCTGTCCTTCGTGCTGTCTTCGCGAGCGTAGACCGAATAGTGAACCGCGCCGCGCACGATGCCGTAAAGCGGGATTCGGCTGGCGGGATTGAACAAGTGATACACGCTTCCCGAAGTCTCCGCGGCGTGGCCCTGGAAGGATTCCTCTTTCTCGTACTTCCCCTGCCGCACTTCCGAGTAGCTGTCCGCGAAGCCCCCTCCAGCCACTCCCACGCCCACGTCCGTGTGCTCTCCCAAGCCGTGATGGATCCCCAGTTCCGAATCCAAATAGACCGGCGCGACTGCCAGTCGCAGCGTGAGGTTGGAGTGTTGAAGGAAGTTCGGGCTGTTCAGGTAATAGTAGGCGTACGCGGCCAGCGGCCCGCGGCCTTCCAACGGCTGATTGTAGCCGAGTTGAACGAGTTCGCGGCGGGTTGGATCGATCTGGGCCTGCACGCCGTGGATCCCTCCCAGCGTCAGGGCCCCGGCGAGAATAAGCCGCCAGCCGCGCGTCATGCGCGGGGAGTGTTTGCAAAACACCGCGTCCGAGGCAACTGCCATCTGTGCGACGCCGCCGAAAGCGCGGAGGTTCCCGCAGAGTTAATTCGGCCACTCACGCATGGAGCTGAATCCGAAATCCGAAGCCCGAAGGCCGAAATCCGAAAGAAAACCGAAATCCGAGATCCGAATGACGAATGACGAATGGGAACTTCGGTACTCGGGCTTCGGAATTCTTTCGGATTTCGCCTTCGGATTTCGGATTTCCGGAGTTATGTTGTCGCCATGCAACACGTTCGCAAACTCCTCCACACCCGCTATCGGCTCAATGACATCGAGAAGTCCGTGAAGTTCTACAAGGACGTGCTCGGCCTCGAAGAAGTGCGCCGCCACAAGTCGCCGCGCGGCTCGGAACTGGTTTTCCTGAAGACCCCCGGCAGTGAGGAATTGATCGAGCTGTGCCATTTCCCTTCGAGCGGCCCGGTGCAAGTGCAGCCGGACCTGACTCACCTCGCCTTCGAAGTCGAGAGCCTCGAGGAGTTCGGAAAGCATCTCGCCGCACACGGCATCAAATACTCCGACGGCCCGACCATGAAGGATAATGGCGGCGGTTTCGCGTTCATCGATGCTCCCGAGGGGTACGAGATCGAGTTGATCCAGCCGGCGAAGCAGGCTGGGGCTGGGGCCGGTTACTAGACTGGTTGCCAAAAGTCATTTCCGAAATGGTGGGGCAAACCTGCCGGTTTGCCGCGGCGCCCAGCAGGCGCCGCCCACCATTTCGGAAATGACTTTTGGCAATCGCTCTAGACGGAACGTGTGCGTAAAACGTGAAACGTAAAACGTAAGACCAGTTCGGGCGTGAGAAATCTGCAGGGACCATCCTGCCGCATTTACGTTTATTTACGTTTTACGCGAACCAGTTCGCGCCCACCACGAGGCGTCGGGCCTGCCCTTTTGTCACCGAATCAACTGAAACTCCGGCAACATCGCCAGCGCCCAAAGCAAATCCTCGACCTGGTCCTTGTTGCGGGTCGTGCCGAGAAGTTCCTCGGCCAGTTGAAGTTCCTTGCTGGTTGGCGCGCGCCCGAGGGCTTTCGCATAGAGCGGCTTCACCAGTTCCGCGTTCGACTTCGGTTTTGCCGCGAGCACTTTTTCTGCGCCGCGTTCGAGAAGCCGGTTGAGCGTCTCGCCATTGGTCAGTTCGAGCGCCTGCAACGTCGTCGGGTTTGCCTGCCGCGTGCTCGCCACCTGCTCGCGCGTCGGACGGCCCAGCGCCACGGCCAGCGGATCCGATGCCACGAGGCTGGCCCGCACGTCCGTATGCGGCCGGCTCATCGCCATCGCGCTGGCCAATTTCAGCCCGAGCTGCCACGGCGCCTGCGAGGGGGGACCTAATTCAAGTGCGGGCTGCGCTTCGGGGTCCACGAAGTCGGGTTTGACCCAGTTGGTGTTCGAGGTTCGCGACCAGGTCCACGATTTGTCGCTGGCGATCTCAACGCTGTTTGAGCCGGCCTTGACGCGGACGAAGAAGATAAACCCAGCGGGGTTCGCGTCGTCCGGCGAGGCCGGTTTGTCCGCGGGCGGCGGGTCGTTGGCTGGGGTGTGATTGACCGCGGCCACGGCGATGAGGTTCGTGCCTTTCTTGAGTTGCGACTTGAGGTCGAAGAGGTCCGGCTCGGACCACGATTTGCCGGTGGCAGCCTTGGTGCCGTTCACGTAAAGGGTGTAACTGTTGTCCGCGGCGGCCACCGCCCAGGCTTGTGATGGCGCTTCGGCCAGCGTGACGGTTTTCCATAGACGAATTGTTTCCGCAGGCGCTTTGATTGCGGAATCGGGCTGACTCCAAATCCATTTCACCGTCTCGGGCAAGGCGAACTCAGCAGCCTCCGGCGATTCCGGAACGACCACGTTAATGCCCGAAGAGGCCTTCGCGTTCCAAACCCCCGTCAGCACGCCGAGCGCGTCGCGGAATTGTTCCGCAGTCATGCGGCGCACGGCCGGGCCGGTGAAGACGAAGCCTTTTGTCTGTTCGTCCAGGCTCACGGCGGGAAGTTGGTAGGCGCGCGAAGTCAGGATGAGTTGCAGGGTGCGCTTGAGGTCGTAGCGGTGCGCGGCGAGGTCTTCCGCCAGCCAGTCGAGCAAATCCTGGTTCCACGCCGGCTGCTCCATGTCGTCGGCCGGCTCAACCAGGCCGCGTCCCAGTAAACGCTGCCAAAGCCGGTTGACGACTGTACGAGTCAGGCGGCCGTTCTGTTTCTGCGTCATGATTTCGGCGAGGCGCCGCGTGCGTTCCGACTTCTTCGCCGTGGCAGGGATGGCGCCGAGGTCCGGATAGATGAAGCCCACGCCGGCCTTCCGCCCGGTCGGCTTGTCGCACTGGAAAACTTCCAGCGGCTCGTCGGCGTAGACATTTGCCAGCGCATACGCGTCGGCGAGAGCCCAATCGTTGATGAAACTGTCGTGGCAGCTGGCGCACTTGAGGTTCACTCCCATGAAAACCTGCGAAATGTTTTGCGCGGCCTGCATGGGCGGGGTCTGGCTGGCGTTGACCACCCCGCGCCAGACGATCCCCTTGGTGAAGCCGCGCGTCGCATCGTTCGGATCGATCAGCTCAGCGACGAAGCGGTCGTAGGGGACGTTGTTGTAGAGCGCCCGGTAGAGCCAGGTGGAAATCTGCTCGCGTCCGCCGTCGATGTAGCCGGTGCCCTTGTAGTCGTTCCGGAGCAGATCATTCCAAAAACTCAGCCAATTCTCGGCGTAACGATGTTTGTCCCCAAGCAGACGGTCGACGAGCCGGGAACGTTTGTCGGAGCGTTTATCCTTCGCAAACGCATCGAGTTCAGCCGGCGGCGGGAGCAACCCGATCACGTCCAGGTAAACGCGGCGGGCGAACAGGCGGTCGTCGACCGGCGCGGCGGCCTTGAGCTTGTGTTCCTTAAAGTAGGCGTCGAGAAACAGGTCGATGGGATTCGCGCCATCCTTGCCGCGCGGCAACGCCGGCTGGCGTGGATGAAGATTCAGCGGCGCCGGGCGGGCGAAGCTGACGTTGGCGCTCCAAGCCATGCCTTGATCGATCCACGCGCGCAGCAGGCCGACTTGTTCAGCGGTGAGCTTCGAGCCTTTCATGGGCATGACGCTGTCCGGATTGAGGCCGGAGACCAGTTCGATCAACAGGCTCTCGGCGCTCTTGCCCGTTTCGGCGGGCGCGCCGGAGTCGCCGCCCTTGAGGAAGGACTCGCGCGTGTCGAGCTTGAACCCGCCCTTGGCCTTGCCGCGCCCGTGGCACTTGATGCAACTCGCCTCGAAGATCGGCTGAATGTCGCGCTGGAACTCGACCGCGCGCGCCGCCGGCGGCGGAAGCTTTTGCTGCTGCTCCGGCGGCAGCTTGGCCGAAGCGCCAAGGCTGGCGCCAATCAACGCCGCGAGGCTCAAACCAACGTGTTTCATGACGGAGCGGATTCTCTACCCGAGCCGAGGGAAAAGACAATGCTTGGCTGGCCGGGGGCCTGCTTTGGCGTGAGTCTACCGAGATGTGATTGCGGTTCAAGCCGCGATTTCACGTAACCATCCCTAACAAGGCTTAACTCACTTCTCTGGGAAGTAGAAGCTGGACGCTGGACGACATTCCAACGCTATCCAAAATCGCCTGCCTTTTTGTCACAGGCACTTTATTAAAGGAAAGGTAAAGCCAAGTCCACAAGTGCAGAATATCTTTACCTGGTGGGGTCAATTCGTGGTAGACCTTGCGAAGTAAATCAATGTCGGGCGAACGGAGTTCGAAATGAAGTCCGCATGCCAGTACTTTGTGCGAAAGCCGTTCACGCTTGTGAGAGCTAGTTCGAAGCACATCTTGATAAATCAATTTGAGATCCGGATGGGCAAGATAAAAGGATGCGTGACGCAGAGGAGTTAATGTCAAAAAGAGGGTTAGGTTGTATGTCAATCCGGTCAGCTGTGCCTCCAACTGGAATCGGTCGGACTTCTTAAGAACGCGCGTCCGCAACTCGTTAACTGCGTGCGCTTGGACAGCAGCCGGGCTACAGATTTCCCCCATAAACGAAATCAGCCGTAAGCTCAAGTCGAAACCGGCACAGACCATATCGCGTTTTTGCTCTGCATCCAGAGCTATAGGTGAGTTGCGAATCAGTTGTCCGATTAGCTTGATGACATGAAAACCTCTCAGAAAATCCAAAAATGGATCACCATTTACATCTGGCAGGACCGTTGATGTTCCGCTTTCACACTCTGCAGAGCTTACAGGGTTTTCTGCATCCAGTCGTTCAGCAAGTAGGCGACGATTTGATTCGGGATCCCTTGTAAAAGTCAACCCGCGGAAGAAACCCTGAGGAAATGGCGAATCAATTTTCCAGCTACCAAGTTCGAATTCAGAGTGATTTTGGAAAAGTCTTCGAGCCTCAGCGAGCAGAGCGTTAATTAAGCGTGATGAAGGTTGTAAATATGCCAAGAATAGTGCTGTGTTAGCGTAGTCCTCGTTCCAGCAGTTGGCGATTAACTTCGAGATGTATTCATCAACGCCTACTCGGTTTGGATTATCTCGAAGAAATGAGGCGAGAAAGTAATATCTTTGATAGTTGAACCGGAATCCCTGATGGCGACGAGAAATAAAGCCCTTAATAGAGAGAGACATTTCTAGCTCCTCGACGCGCTTCAGAAGGATTGCTTTTCGATCTGCAAACCATTGATTAAAAGCTTGGCGATGTGGCGAGTCAGGCTGTGACTCACACCAGTAGGCCAATTCTTCGAGGTAAGCGCGTTCGCTGGTGATGGCAGCTTGGTTTGGAGCGTCCTTGCATAGAGCTAGGTGAATTACCGCCTCATAGACGCCTCCGAAGCTGCCGACTGAAGTATCCATCGGGCTTCCCGCATCAATCAATTGCAAAGCCGTTAGGATAAAGAACGGCAGACGAGGCATTAACTTCCTCCCAAAGAGTATCTCGAGTTGATCTTGAGTGGAGGCGACACGGACATCTAGTTCTTGATCCGGAATAGACTCGGAGCGGAAAGTACACCACAATTTGACTAATTCCGAGCAATCAGCTCTGGATAAGTCGAGTAATTCCCAGTGATTCGACCGGACTTCAATATTTGATTGGAAAGCCAGGAATTCTATGAAAAACGGAGGATTTACGGTCACGATAACCAAGCCAGCCAACCCTTGGAGCAGGGAGAGGAGTCTGCGCGTGGTTGCCAAGTTAAGAGGCGAAAGATGAAGGTCATCAATTAAGATTAAATTGTCAGATTGGGGTGATTGCAAAAAACTCTCCCACCCATCGACGTTGGCATTTAGGGCTTTGTAGCCTGCGGCCAGTAAGCGTACAGGATCTCGGATCGCAGTTTCAGTTAATCTACGGCCATCTATCCAAACGCAATTCTTTCGCTGTAAAGAGTTAGTCGCCAAGTATTTCAGAAGTGAAGTGCGTCCCGAGGATTGATCCCCAGAAATAATCTGCATTCCAGATTCGCCCGATAGGAGAGAAATCGCGTCGCACTTCGCAGGGGCTGCGTCAACTTGAGGTCGCACAAGGTGGCGTTTAACCCACAAATCGGTCAATTTAGGATGCCCTCTGCCGTGAATAATTTGGATTTCGTGGCTAGTCAAGAAATCAGGGTCGAAATCAGCTGACGGACCAACGAGCAGCGCGCGAATCGTCTGTTCGTGTGCGAGCTTCATCTCTATGAGTTTTTGAGGGGGATATGTGCTTACCTCCACGTCGATATGTCTGGCATGAATTTTGCATAAGTGGATGCCGTTAGAAGGAGATGCTCGTTCCTCAGCGCTCAATGAGGGATCGGCGCGCGGTCCATTGGGGGCGGCAGAATAAATGTGGGACGCCTCGCCTAAATAAACAGCCTGTTGAGCGGTTGAGTGTGGGCCCGTTGTAGGGGCTTGGCAAATTGAGCAGCGAAAGCCCGCACGACGGGCCAACAACTCTCTGGTCGCCTGAGAAAACTCATCTCTAGCCGTGACCGGCGGATTCCCAGCATTTTTTTTCGCCATGTTATTACTTTATCACGGGCGTCTACGCAATCTCCTCTCTCTTGTGACGGTTTTGTATTTTGGAGGAGTGGTGATACGGCCTTGCCGCTACAACATCGCATTGCGGCTTCAGATCTATGTGAAGCTCGCGGTGGCTGAAGCGCCTAATGCTTTCGTTCATCAGAGGCGAGGTTGCCATTTTGCAGTAATATGTGTCCAGTTCCATGTCGAACCTCTTGCGACCGTACATGAGGCCCTTGCTATCATAGCCTGGGTTGGAGAGACCAGCGCGAGCGGAGTGCCAAGTCACGGCCAAGGGATTCCTCCGAGGCCTGAAGGGCCGGAACACATCGGCCTGCTGCGTTGTGCCGCCCTTACAGGATGGAGAGGATTTGTTTGGACGTCTACCTGGGCTCCGCTCTTCGCGCTTCATCCCAGGCTGTAATAGGGCGGGCTTTCAGCCCTCGGCAGTTTGGTTCGGCACACGCGAGGCGAGTCGCAAGTTGACGCGAATTTCGCGAATGGGCGCGAATTCGATTTGTGGGAATTCGTGTAATTCGTGTCAAAGGTTTTTTCAACTGGCGGCTTCGCCAGTCTCAATTGCGCGCGGACTCCGCGGATACAGCGCGAACAGGAGCGCCACGCCCACCCACCCCAGGAGCACGGCAGTAATGTAATGGATGAAGGGCAGCGTCCAGACGCTGAGGAATCGCGGGCCGAGGGGCAGGGGCAGGCTCCGGGGCGCGTAGAAAACATACCACCACAGGAACGTCGCGAGGACCGGCGGCCCCAGTATGAGCAGGCTTCGCCGGAGGCTCGGCTTGGCACGGTGCCGGTTGCCGCGCGCGATTTGCCGTCCGCACCAAAGCGCCGCGGCGAGCAGGAGCGCTCCGAGGCCGAAGGCGATTTTCAACGCGGTTCGGTGGAACGAGGGAGTGATACCTTCCTCAAAATCCGGAGCGGTCCCGGCATCGACGCCCAGAACGGTGTTCAACCAAAGTCGCTGTACGGCGATTTGGAGCTGAGTCCCCAGCGACGAGTTGTTGGCGACGACGAAGCCCTCCCGCCGGGTCGTATCGATCAGGAAGTGCGCAGTCCAACCGGGATTGCCGCCGAAATGGGCCAGCATGAGGTCCCCGCGGAGATGAATCGGAGCGGAATCGCCCATCATGTTCGTGATGGAAAATCCGTAGCCGACTCCCTTCGGCATCGGCTCCAGCAGGGTTGCCACGGTTTCCGGCTTCAACACGCCCCGGCCGGGCGGCTCGCCGCGCGGTCCCGCCACGTGGGCGGCCACGAAACGGGCGAATTCGGGGACGGTGCAAAGCTCGCTGCCGATGGACTGACATCCCAATTGCCGGTAACCGATTTCCTCCAGCAGTTCGCCATAGGTCATCGGCGCGGCGCTCTCCAGTTGGGGCGACCAGACCCAGCGCAGGCCGCCGATTCCGAGCGGCGCGGCCACCTCCCGGTGCATGAACGCCGCGAAGGATTCGCCCGTAACGTCCTCAATGATCATCTGGAGGAGGACATAGCCACCGCCGGAATAGACGTTGGTGGATCCGGGCCGCCACTTGATGGTCACTGGGCCATTCACGTTGCCGAACAACTCGATTTGGTTTTTGCCTTCGAGGATTTCCACGAGCGTAGGCAGCCGGCGCCTCTGGTCGTAGTCCAGGAAGCCGTGGACCGACAGGCCCGCGCGATGGCAAAGCATGCGGCGAATCGTCACGCCGTCGGGATCGAACTTTGTGGAACGAAGTTGCCAGCGTTTCAGGTAACGATTGGCCGGCGCGTCCAGCTCGACTTTGCCTTGCTCGACCAGGCGCAGGATGCCCCAGGCCGTGAGCACTTTGCCGTTGGAGCCGTGATTGAACACCAGGTCCGCCTGCATGGGCGCGCCGGTCGCGAGGTTGGCGCGGCCGAAAGCCATCGTCCAAGCCACCTCACCGTTCGTGATGGAGGAAACCACGGCGCCCGGCACCTTGTATTTCTGCAGGTATGCCGGCATGCGTTGTTCGAGCGCGCGGGCGAATGGGTCATCGGGACTCGCCGCAGCGCGCAACGAAAAAGCAACGCAGAGCGGCCACGCAAAAATGAAGGCCTGGAGCGAGTAAGCGCGAACGGCCAAGCGCGCGAATGTGGTGAACTGGGCAAGAAACGTTCGCGGCGGCATCGAGAGGGCGACTGTCGCGGAAGCCCGAAGCGGATTCAATTCTGCAATGGCACGCATTCCGGCGCAGCGCGACTACGTCCTCGACGTGCTCGATAACCTTCGCGCGCTCCGCGCAAAGCCAGCCTTGGCGTTAGGCGGTCGCGTTTTGATGGCCCTGTGTCCGTAAACTCCAAAAGTGAATTCCCAGGCTGCAAATGCCAGCCACGACGCACACCGGAACTGTCGCCGTGAGAAAATAGAAATGTGAATCGTGATTCCAGTTTGTGAATTGCATTCCTGATGTGTCGCCAAACAGAACAAATGGCTCCTCATTCAGCCGCAACATCCGGTCGTACCTCGCGCGCGAGGCGAACACGGTGCCCCAACTCCACAGGAAGTAAAAGCAGACCCAGGCGCCTGAGAACGCAAGCAAACGACCTGACAGCGCTGTGCTGCGGCGCAGCAGAACGAACAGGACAAACAGCGATGCTGCTGCCGCCACGTCGAAACCGAGCCACAAGAAGGGGGCGAACCACTCATCGTCGATGGGATGGGTGAAATGCCGAAACACGCAATTCGTTCCGATCAGCATCACCAGATGGAAGATGAGGTATGAACGCATGGCTCTCGACAGACCAAGTCCACCCGATCAGGCCGAGTAATCCAGATACACCGTCTTGAGCCGCGAATAGAACTCGATGGCTTGCGGGCCTTGTTCCTTGAAGCTGTCGGTGCTGCTCTTCTTGACGCCGCCGAAGGGGGCCTGCAAAGCCAGGCCGGTGCTGATTTGGTTGATCTTTACCACGCCCGATTCGATGCGCTCGGCGTAGAGCATCGCTTTCTTCAGGTCGCGTGTGACGACGCTGGCCGAGAGGCCGACGTCCACGCCGTTGGCCACCGCGAGCGCTTCGTCGAAGTTTTCGACCGGGATGATGCCGACGACCGGTCCGAAGACTTCTTCGCAGGCAATGCGCGAGTTGGGCTTCACGTTGCCGAGCACGGTCGGTTGCATGAAGTAGCCGTGCGCCAGTTCTCCATCCCCCAGGCGCGCGCCGCCGCAGAGCAACGTGGCGCCTTCCTGTTGGGCAATCTGAACGTAGTTCAGGTTGCCTTCCAACTGTTGCTTGCTGACAGCCGGCCCCATCGTAACGCCCTGCTTGAGTCCGTTGCCCACCACGATGGCTTTGGCCTTCTCGATGAGCTTCGCGGTGAAGGCCTCGACGACAGGCCTCTCGATGATGACGCGGCTGGTCGCCGTGCAAGCCTGGCCCGTGAGACCGAAGCCGGCCGTGGCGACGAGACGCGCGGCGAGGTCGAGGTCGGCGTCGGCAAGGACGAGAGTCGGGTTCTTGCCGCCCATTTCCATTTGCGCGCGGGCCATGCGCTGAGCGAGTTGCTGATAAATCAGATTGCCCACCGCGTAACTGCCCGTGAAGGAGAGCGCGGCGACCGCGGGGTTCGTCGCCAGTTCCCCACCCACGGCGCGACCTTCGCCCGTGACGACATTCAGCGCGCCCTTGGGAAGGCCGGCTTCGGCGAGCGTTTTGGCCAGTTCGAGTGCGAGCCCCGGCGCTTGGGATGCGGGTTTGAGAACGACGGTGTTGCCGCAGGCGAGCGCGGGCGCGAGCTTCCAGGCGGGGATGGCGATGGGAAAATTCCACGGCGTGACCAGTCCGACGACACCCAGCGGTTCGCGCCGCGTGAAGAGCAGGTTGCCGGGCAAGTCGTGCGGGATGGTCGAGCCACCGAGCGTGTAGCTGAGCCCGCCGAAGAATCGGAAGATATCGGCGGCGCGCTGCACTTCGCCAGTGGCTTCGGCAAGGGTCTTGCCCTCTTCGCGAGTGAGGAACTCGGCGAGCTCGGCTTTGCGGGCTTCCAGGAGTTGCGACGTCTTGCTGAGGATTCGGCCGCGGGCGATGGGCGTCATCGCAGCCCACGCAGGAAAGGCGGTCTTCGCGGCGGCGATGGCCGTGGCGGCGTCCTCACGTCCGCTTGCCGGATATTCCGCGACGAATTCGCGATGGTCGGCGGGATTGAAAATCTTGAATGTCTGGCTGGTCTTTGCGCCGGCCCATTCACCGGCGATGAAATTCTGGTAAGTGCGCGTCGTCATAATCCAACATCAATAACATTGATGAGAAATGAAATGAAGCCTGTTAGTTAGAAGTTCAAAGTTCAAAGCTCCAGGCGGGCCGGCAGCGATTGCTTGGAACTTCGGCCTTGGAGCTTTTCTTGAACTTTGACCTTTGAGCTTTGAACTTTGAGCTTTACCTTGCCCGCCGCTCATTGGTTCTTCGCCTGTTGCTCCAGCCGCTGAGCGCGGCGATTGTTCCCGCGGAAGTCGTTCGTGTTCTGGATTTCGCGAAGATAGCGGAGGGCTGCCTTGGCATTGCCGGCCTGTTCGTAAGCCATCGAGAGTCGCATGCGCGCCCAGTCCGCCCGTTGCGGCGTGGTGGCAGCGTCCAGACAGGATTTATATACGCTGACGACGTTATTGAATTCCTGGTTGCCGCGAAAGATGTCCACGCACTCGTTCACGAAGTTTTCGGGGTTGAAGGACGAGCGGCGGTTCGTGTCGTCAGCAAGGTTCTGGTGCGGGAGAATGAACCCCTGGCAGATGCGCGCTGCGACCCAGCCGTTCTGCGCGTCTCTCATAGCGTGACGGCAGGCGTCAAACGCGAGCGTGATTCCTGCGCGCTGATGGGAGGGATTCGCGCTCGCCAACAGTTGCCGGGCCACCCAGAGCTCGCTGCCAATCAACCGGTACATCGCGCCGTAACTCGAAGCTTTGCTGAACTGGCTGCGGAGGTCGTCCGTGAATTTGTTCCGCGCCGTGTTCAATTCATTGGCATAAGTTGCGCCGGAGGCATCCGCCTCTGTTTGCACCTGTTTCTGAAACGTCCAAAGATCGTCGACGATGGGCGCAAGCTCCACTTCCTTCGCAACCAACTCCGAACGGGTGGCGGCACTGGGATCTTTCTCACGCTCGAGGCGGAGTGTACGGGATTTGAGTGTGAAGTACTCATCGCGGAGCGTCTCGAAATCCTTTCCCGTTCGCAGCCCGCCTGCGGGCGCGGCGCCGGGGTTGTGACGCGCAGGCGCCTTGGACATCTCGGCCTTCGACGGAAATGGAAAATCGACTTTGAAGTTGCCGGTGTCCGCGTGCTTCTTGATGTAGCGGTCGAGTTGCCAGCGCACCAGCCACGTCGGCGGCGAGTGCGCCATGTATCGCCACACGCCAAAACCGGCGGCAGCCAGCACGACGCACGCGACCGCCAGCCAGAGCGTCCGGCGCGCAGGCATTTTCACGGGCTTGTTCAGCAGGCTGGACTCGGAGGACGAGCCGGGTGCATTCATAGCGGCTACCGATTACAGACTGCAAGCTGGCCTTGGAGTTACATCTTATGTAACCTCGCGCCTGCATTTCGCGTCTATCCAACCGAATGCGCGGCAGGCAAACTGCCGCAAATCCACAACTGCATTACAATTGAACGCATGAAAAGCAATTCACTCAATTTCCGTTTTTACGCCACAGCGCTGCTCGCTGCCAATTTGGCCGGCGCACCAATCCTCATCGCGGCAGACCCGCCGCCAGCAACACCCGCGCCCCCGCCTCCCGGCGGAACGGGTGCGCCCGGAAGGCCTGGTGGGACCGGAGGTGGAGGCGGAGGTGGGCGTGGTGGAGACCGCGGTGATCGCAATTCTGAGCGATTCCAGGCAAGGGGCCCGGTCCTTGGCCTCGACGAAAAGCAGCGCGAACTGTTTCGCGAGGCGTCTCAAAAGGACAGCGACGAGGTCCGCCAGCTTGAGGAAAAGCTCCGCAGCGCGCAGAAGGAACTCATGCACGTTGTCCTGGGTGAAAAGTATGACGACAAAGCGGTGCGCGAAAAGGCCGAGGCCGTTTCAAAGATTCAGTCTGAGATCACTGTGTTGCGCGCCAAGGCGCTCGCAAGCGTCGCTCCGACGCTCAAGCCCGAGCAACGCGAGCAGTTGGAAAACTCCCCCATGGGAACTGCATTGCTCGGCGGGGCCTTTTCGGGATTTCGTGGAACGGGCGGATTCGGCGGGCAAGGTGCGCCAGACGGATACCGGGGTCCACGTGGCGGTGGCGGCGCTGGCGGCGGCGCACCGCCGCAGCCCCGGCAGTGAAACAATTCAAGCGACGATCGAGGTGGGCGACGAAAACAGAGACAGCCGCAAACCGGGGCAGTAGCCTGGATTGCCAGTGGAAACATTGCCCGGTTACAAGGCCCGCGCCAGTTGGCGCGGGCCTTACTTTTGAGCAAGCCACCTCTCCTGATCGATGAGCCCCCGAAGGTCGTGAGGCGCCGGCCCCGCCGCCAAACCCTCATTCCCGGGACTGCGAACGACCGGCGGCAGTTCCATGAAGCCGGCGTGAAGACGCCTGTGGCTTTGGGCGTCAGCTTCCTGATAATGACAATTTCCGCCTTTGGCATTTCGCCTCGATCCTCTTAGACTTCGCCCTCGCCTATGCACCAACGCCTCCTCGGATACGTCCTGACGATTTTGACGCTCGTCGCCACCGCCCACGCCCAGCCGAAACTCCAGCTTCAGCCCGGCGACCACATCGCCATTGTCGGCCACGCCCTTCCAGACCGGATGCAACACTCGGGGTATCTGGAGACCTTGATTCACCAAAAGTTTCCGCAGCACAATCTGGTGTTTCGCAACCTTTCGGCGTCCGGCGATGAAGTCGCAACCTGGCATCGGTCCGAAAACTTCGGCTCGCGGGACAAGTGGCTGGAGAAGGTGCAAGCGGACGTTATCTTTGCATTCTACGGCTTCAACGAATCGTTCAAGGGTTACGACGGCATCCAGGCCTTCCGCGACAATCTCAACAAATTTCTCAAGGAGACCGCGGCAAAAAACTACTCCGGCAAAGGCCACCCGCGCATCGTCCTCTTCTCGCCCATCGCCAACGAGAAACATCGCGACCCGAATTTCCCGGATCCCGCCGCCAACAACTCGAACCTGCGCGATTACACGGACGCGATGGCCGAAGTCGCCCGCGCCAACGGGGTGCCCTTTGTCGATCTCTTCAAGCCTTCGCAGCAACTCTTCGCCGACGCGGGGCGCAAGGGCGCGTCGCTGACGTTGAATGGATTCCTGCTGACCGACTCCGGAGACAAGGCACTGGCGCCGCTCCTGTTCCAGTCGCTCTTTGGCGATGCTCCGCCGGCGCTCGATGAAAAACTCCGTACCGCTGTTAACGAGAAGAACTGGCAGTGGCACATGCGCTATCGTACGGTCGACGGATACAATGTTTACGGCGGCCGCTCCGCGCTCGCCTACCAGCCGGGCAAAGGCGGGTTCATTACCGACCGCAGTGCGCCTGAGCCGCACGTCTCGAACTTCAAGGTCATGCAGGAGGAAATGTCCCAGCGCGACGTGATGACGGCCAATCGCGACCAGCGTGTCTGGGCCGTGGCACGCGGCGGCGACGTCGTCGTGAAGGACGACAACCTCCCGTCGGTGACGCCCGTGAAATCGAACAAACCGTTCGCGCCGGATCAAGAGATCGCTCCCTTCCTCTCCGGCGAAGAAGCGATTTCCAAAATGACCCTGCACTCCGGCATGAAGATCAATCTGTTCGCCGACGAGAAGCAGTTTCCCGATTTGATCAAACCGGTGCAAATGGCGTGGGACACGAAAGGCCGCCTGTGGATCTCCGCGTGGCGTAATTATCCCGAGCGGACTCCGACCAGCAAGATAGGCGACAAGCTCCTGATCTTCGAGGACACCAATGGCGACGGCCGCGCGGACAAAGTCACTCCGTTCCTCGAGGATCTCAATTGCCCGACCGGCTTTCAGTTCTTCAAGGATGGCGTATTGGTGATGCAGGCGCCGGACTTGTGGTTCGTGCGCGACACCGACGGCGATGGCAAAGCGGATTGGAAGGAACGCGTGCTCATGGGCATGGACAGCGCCGACTCCCATCACACGGCCAATTCCATCTGCCATGAACCCGGCGGCGCGATTTACCTCAGTGACGGTGTCTTCCATCGCACGCAGGTCGAAACCGCGGCCGGTCCGGTGAGGAATTTTGACGGTGGGATTTATCGCTTCGAGCCGCGCACGGGCAAGTTCGAGACTTACGTCAGCTACGGCTTCGCCAATCCGCACGGGCGCGTCTTCGACTACTGGGGCAACGACCTGGTCACCGACGCCACCGGGAACAACACGTACTTCGGTCCGGCGTTCAGCGGCCGGCTCGACTCGGGCAAACACTCGAGCTTGAAAGATTTCTGGGCGCGCCCAATGCGCCCGTGCCCGGCCACAGGAATCCTCAGCAGCCGCCATTTCCCGGAAGAGTTCCAGGGAAATTTTCTGAACATCAACGTCATCGGGTTTCAGGGCATCTACCGCGTGAAGGTCAGCGAGGACGGCTCTGGCCTCAAAGGCGAAACAATGGAGAATCTCATCTCCTCGGCCGACCCCAACTTTCGTCCCATCTGCATCAGCGTAGGTCCCGACGGAGCGCTGTACTTCTGCGATTGGGCCAACAACATCATTGGCCACATGCAGCATCATCTCCGCGACCCGAACCGCGATCACCAGCATGGCCGCATCTATCGGATTACTTACGAAGGCCGTCCGCTGCTCAAGCCGAAGAAAATCGACGGCCAAGCCATTCCCGCGCTGTTGGAACTTTTGAAGGAACATGAGGACGGCGTTCGCGAACTGGCCAAAATCGAACTCGGCAAACACGATTCGGCAAAGGTCATTGCCGCCACAAAGAAATGGGCGGCGGCGCTCGACAAGACCGACCCGAACTACGAGCACCACATGATGGAAGCCCTCTGGGTCCATCAGTGGCATAACGTCGTGGATATCGAACTGCTCAAAAACCGCCTGGCGTCGCCCGACCCGCGCGCCCGCGCCCAGGCCGGACGCGTCCTGTGTTACTGGCGCGACCGCGTGCCCGACTCGCTGGCTCTGTTCAAGAAGCTGGCGGAAGATCCGCACCCGCGCGCCCGGCTCGAAGCCGTTCGCGCCGCCAGCTTTTACCGCGACGCACAGGCCGCAGACGTCGCTCTCGCTTCGCTCAGGAAGCCGGCCGATTACTACCTGGACTACACGCTCAAGGAGACGCTGAACCAGTTGGAGAAGTACTGGCGCAAGGCCATCGCCGAAGGAGTCCCCATCGCGGCGGACAATCCCGCAGGCCTCCAGCGTCTCATGGGCAGCCTCACTTCAGCCGAACTGCAAAAACTGAAGCGCACGCCGCCCGTCCTCGTCGCGATGCTCACGCGGCCCGACGTGCTGGATCCGCAGCGGATCCAAACGCTCGATACGCTCGCTCAGGAGCGCAAGACGAGCCGCGTCGTCGAGTTGATGGGCGCGCTGGAGTCCGTGAAATCCGACGCCGCCGCAGCAGCAGCGCTGGCGCGCCTGCTGCCGATTAACGAAGCAGCGGCCTTGAAAGCCGAACGGACGCGCCTGGCGAAGTTCGTGACGGCCGAGAATCCCGCTGAAGTTCGCGCCCCGGCGTGGGCTGCCCTCGCCATCGCGGACGACGGCTTCGACAGGCTCTGGACCCAGGCCGCCAAGTCCCCTGCAACGCTCTCCGACCTGCTCAACGGCATTCCTTACCTGAATGACGCCGACTTCCGGAGCAAGGCATACGAGCGAGTCAGGCCGTTGCTCGGTGAGTTGCCCGCCGAATTCAGAAGCACCACGGCCAAGTCCGTAGCGGGGCGCTACGTCCGCATTGAGTTGCCTCGCAACGGCACCCTCACTCTCGCTGAAGTCGAGGTTCTCAGCGGCGGGAAGAACATTGCCCCTCAAGGCAAGGCGAAGCAGAGCAGCACGGCCAGCGGCGGCAATGCGAACCGCGCCATCGACGGCAAGACCAGCGGCGAATACGACGCCGGCACCTCGACTCATACGAAGGAGAACCAGAAGAACCCCTGGTGGGAAGTCGACCTCGGTTCCGAGAAACCCATCGAAAGCGTTGCGGTTTGGAACCGGACCGACGGGGAACTTGGCGAGCGCCTGGACGGCTTCACACTCACCATTTTGGACGGCAAGCGGGATGAAGTTTTCAAGAAGGCCCGCAATGTGGCGCCCGCCAGCAACGTCCGCATCGCCATCGGCGACGCGAATCCCGCCGTTGCGATTCGTCGCGCGGCCATTCGCGCCGCAGTCGCGATGCCGCGCGACCAGCAGGCCACGTTCACCGCTCTTGCGGGACTCATCGCCAAAGGAGACAGCGTGACCGACGCCGCGGCCGGCATGCGCGTCCTCCCGCGGGCCGCATGGGCCAAGGATCAGGCGGCTTCCTCCGCCACCGCGCTGCTCGCCTGGGCCAAAAACGTGCCCGCCAGCGACCGCACCGCGCAGGACTACATCGAAACGGTGAATGTCGCCAGCGACCTGGCCGGCGCCCTGCCCGCCGACCGCGCTACCGCGCTTCGCAAGCAACTGCGTGAGTTGGGCGTGGCCGTGTTCGTAATCAAGAGCGTTCGCGAGCAGATGCGATATGACACCCCGCGCCTCGTGGTCGAGTTGGGCAAACCCTTCGAGATCATCCTCGTGAACGAGGATTTCATGCAGCACAACCTCGTGGTCGTGAAGCCAGGCACTCGCGAGAAAGTCGGCAAGGCCGCTGACGTGATGCCCCCCGACAAACTCGACGACCGTGGTCGCGCGTTCCTCCCCAAGACCCCCGACATCGTCTCCGCCACGCGCCTGCTCGATTCCGGGCAGAAAGCGACCCTGAGCTTCAGCGGCCTGCAAGAGGAAGGCGTCTTCGAGTACGTCTGCACCTACCCCAACCACTGGCCCAACATGTGGGGCCAACTCGTGGTGACCAAGGACGTGGACGCCTACCTGGCCCAGCATCCCGAGGCCAAATTGCCCGCCGCCGCCACAACAGGCCACGACCATCGATTCGAATAGGGGGCGTCAATTCCGTAGCCGCCGACGTAAGGAGAAGCCGAATGACGAATGACTCTGGATTTAGCCGAGTCGCAGCCGGCGGAGCCACTCCTCAATGGTTTCGCGGCTCAAGAGCCTGTGGGCGGTAACGAACGGGTTGTCCCAATCGACGGCGCGCAGGCGGTCGGGGCGGACGCAAACGGCCCAGAGGCAGCCTTCCCAGTCGCGCAGCGATACGCGGAAGCGCGTGCCGGTGGCGGGATTGACGACTGCAAGCTCTCGCGCCTCGCGCAGTTGGGCGAATGTGGGGGCCTTCTTCATTCAGGGATGCCTCAGGTCTCGTCGAAGTAATCGCTGTCCACGCGTTTGATGTCGTAAGAATAGGCACGCGCGACCCCGATGTCGTGGGCAATCATCAATTCCGCCAGACGCTGTCCATCGATCAAGATCACTCGCTGGGGAAGGTTCTTAACGTAATCTCTTGCACCGCTGCTGAATTCACTCGTGGTGATGAACACACCTTTGTGAGCGTGGTTTCCGGCCAGGGCCCCAACGAAGTTTTGAATCTCTGGACGACCGACTGCGTTCTGCCATCGCTTGGCTTGCACATAAATGCGGTCAAGGCCAAGGCGATCCTCATTGATCAATCCGTCGATGCCGCCGTCGTTGACACCTTTGCCAACTACCGCTGCTTCCTCCCGCGAGCCGCCGTAACCCATCGCCACCAGAACATCCAACACGAGTAACTCAAAGCGCCGGGAATCCATGCCGCTCATTCGTTCCACAAGTTCCGCCGCGAGATTCTGATTTAAGCTTTTGGCGATGCGGTCCATTTGCTCTTCCGGAGTGACCGCGGGCTGAGCTAGTGCCGCCGGCTCACTGGCCTCCTTGCTCTCTGGCTCACGGTGAAACCACTCCATGTGTTCAGGGAATTGATCAAGAAACCTCAAATTGATTGCTGATGGATTCTGCGCCAGCACCTTTTGGCCACGTTCCGTGATCTGAAAAACGCCGCGCCGGACATAGCAGATAAGTCCCGCATGCTTCAGATGCGTTCGGCACCAGCCGACGCGATTGCGCAGCCTCGTTTCACCGCCCCCAGGCAATAATTCCTCGCACTCCGCCGGCGTCAGTTGAAAATGCGCGGCTATGTGAGCGATCACATCGCGGAGTTCATGCTCCTTGCCGTCCTGGGAAAACCGCAGGAAGGGCAACATCATGCTTTGAAAATCAGGGACTGGCATAAGCTTTGTGTTGGCCAATTTAAATTCAGAGGAGGCAGCGACGTGACCACTTTCTGCTCTCCAAAGTCACCGGGATGACCTGGCTGATGATGTCATGGAAAGAATAATGCTTTAAGCCATGTGACCAAGACGCTGACTTCCGTCACGTTGGCATCAAGAAACTTTGCCGTGATGGCTGTTCCAAACGGTTTTCCCGGTTCCTGCTGCCAAGCGAGCCATGTGTGAATAACTGCCTTGGGTTTGTCGAGTTGGCTGAATCGTCGCTCGCCCTCGGGGATAGACTCGACGCTAGCTTTTACGTGTTCGAAAAGTCTGCTGCCACGTGGAACCAGGAAATGCAGGAAGTCTTCCAGAATTCCAGTGGTTTGGTTGTCCGGCATGATCCAAACTCCGACTCGCGGCAGCAAACCCTCCAATGGCGCTTCAAGGATGGTACCCGTTCGAATGGGATTAGCGGGAACATTCTGATACCCAGAGCTAGTGAGTCGGTCGCGAAGGGACTGCCAGCGAGCGGTCAAATCCGTGTCAGCGTCTATTACAACGCCGAGGGCATCAACGTTGCTTTCCTTGAGACGAACGGGAAAACTCTCAAGCAGCCGCGAAACATTTCCTTGTGACTTAATCTCGTCAAGTTCACCGATGCGTCGCTGGGCGCAGATGTGTTTCAATACATGTTCGTCGTCACTGCCTTCAACGAGCAGGATCTTTTTCCCGGCCATATCAACGCACCTCAATCTTTTCGCGTGTCGCCACGGCTAACTCTTGCTCGCGGAAGAACGTTGGGATGACCGCGTCGCCCCTTCTTGTCAATCGGACCAGCAAGCCTTCCTCGGGATCCTCAGCGGAAGCTTTCTGAAATGCTTCTATGGCGTCCCAACTATGGGAGGTTGCGAAAACTTGAACATCGAGAAGTTTTGCAAGCCGGAAAATTCCACGCCATACGTCTAACTGAACAGTGTGGTGCATTCCGTTTTCAAACTCGTCGATAAGCAGAAGACCGTCCTTTGCATTGACCAGGGACAGAACGATCCCGAACAAGCGATTGAGGCCGTCACCAAACGACCGAAGAGGCACCGGCCGAAGAAAGGCCTTGGAGCGCACAATGGCAGTGCGCATTTGCCGCGGTCCTTCACCCCCAACCATAGAAACTGCCTGGATATCCGGGTCGATGATTGTGAGGGCTTTCACGACATCTTTTTCACGATCGGTGAGCGCGATCTTATCCCAGAGGGAGCCGAGATTTGCTGTACGCTCTCCTCCATAAGGACTAACAAATACGCATGGCAAGCGCGAATCTTCAACTAGGTCTGTGCGCATCGATCGACCTCGAAAGTAGAACCTTCGGAGTTGATCCAATGGAATTATCCGCCGAGTCGATCCGCCGGCTTCAACGACAAGAGCAGGTAACAATTCTCCAGCAGTGAAAAGGTCGACTTGCTGAGGAACAAGCTTTCTGACGCCTTCGGCGTCTCGTTCTTCTGAAAAGAAGCCAATTGATAGTGCTAGCCTCATCGCATTCTGGCCACCATTCGTCGCTAAAATGATCGGCTCGCGAATTTCAGAGATTTGAGGAAAGCCGCAGAACAAGCTCCCAAGTTGAAACAGATTCTCAGTGTCAACAGGCCTGCCTGGCTCTTCAGCGTCTCCAAGGTCTTCCTCCCGATAGCGAAGTATGCTTCCGAGCACCGATGGCGCAGCATCTGAAGCCAAGATTCGCAAGGCTTCAAGAACTGAAGACTTGCCAGTGTTGTTTCGACCTGCAATCAGGTTAACTCTCCCAAGACCTTCAAACCTGATCTGCCGGAGCGATCGGAAACGGTCGATATTCAGTGTCGAGATACGCACTTTCATTTCAGGAACTCGTTGAGATGGACCATACAGATATGCTGCCAGCGCCTGAAGTTCATTCGTTAGGCTTTGTCAGGTCGATATGAGTCTTGCCCCGGCCTTTGGTGCGATACGCGGCTATGAGCTTCCAATCGAACTGGCGGGCGCAGTGTTCCAGAAGTTCGTGAAAGGCAGATCTGACGGCGCCTTCGTGCCTCACGCCGAGCCTGTCGAATTTGGCGAGGGACTCGTAATACTGCAAAACCGGCTTGTGGGTCGGCTTAAGCGAAAGCGTCGGCACGGACACGGACGTTAAGCAGTACGGATGCAACGGTCAATCTCTGGCACCTGTGTGGCATGCTGGTGCCTAGCGGCGGATTTCGTCTTGGGCTCAAATTTCCCCGTTTTTTTGCCGGGAACTGCAAGATTTGGCTCGTTTCGCTCGTTTCGCTCGTTTGGCGCTAACACATCGGCCCGAAATTGTGTATCGTCGGGTTCATGTGCCAACACAACTTGCACAAACCAAGGAGCCCTATGAAGGTTCCGAGTTCCCTGTCCCAAGTTTTGACCAACTCGTCTCGCGACCCAGAACTTTCTCGGCCCTTCTCGGTGCCGTTTTCACTCCCGGTTCGCGCGAACCGCCGAGTTGCGCCACAGTCAAACCCACACATGCCAAGTCGAGCCTAGTCAAACCCAGTCAAGCTTAGTTAAGCCAAGTCAGCCATAGATGGACAAAGGCTTGCCAGATCGTGGCGGCCGAAAAGGGTGAGCAAACTTTCGCAAGGCGTTGTCATTATTGTACTTCCGTGTCAAAATCGGGGTTCGATTGCCCCTGGACGCTCGGCGCGACCTGCCGTGCATTCGCAGGTCCAACTGCGCTACGGATTAAGGCCGTGCTCAACCTGGCCGCACGAGCATCTCTTCCACCACGGCGCGGGGCGGGAGGTTGATGCACAGGAGTGCGCAGTCGGCGACGTCCTCGGATTTCATCATCTTCGCGCGGGCGGCGGCATCGGGAGGCGACGGGCGTTTGTCGAGCAGCGGCGTATCGATGTCGCCGGGGAAGATGGCGCAAGCCCGGATGCCGTTCGGTTTTTCTTCGCAATTGATGGATTGGGTCAGGCCGGTGAGACCGAACTTGCTCATCACGTAAGCCGGGCCGGACTTGGGGCTCGCCTGTTTGCCGGCCTCCGAAATGATGTTGACGATGGTGCCGCTGCGGCGGGCGCGCATCTGCGGGAGGAAGGCCTGCACACAGTAGTAGGCGCCGTTGAGGTTGGTATCGATCATCTCGTGGTAATCTTCGAGCGAGAGCACTTCGAGGGCGCGGCGCGGCGCGTTGGTGCCTGCCGCGTTGACGAGCACCTCGACCTCCTTGAACTCGGCGAGAACCTGCCTGGCCATCGCTTGCACCGCGGTCGAATCGCCAATGTCACACGGGCAGATGCAGAACTGCTTCGCCAGCGCGCCGGCCAGCTTCATCGTATCCTGCAAGGCCGCCGCGCGGCGGCCGACGAGGGCAACGCGCCAGCCTTGCTGGGCCAGCTTGAGGGCGATGGCTTGCCCGACGCCACTCCCGGCGCCGGTCACGACTGCGGTCTTGGTCATGCGCCAGTTGTGCCTGAAGGGCGTGGGATACAGCAAGCGATTCCCAAAAAGTTCGAACTTTGCGCGACGCTTCCCTCCATGGCAGCCTTTCCGACATGATGACTCAACCAATCGAGCATCCATCCAAGGACCGGTGAAACCCTCCATCATCCGCCTCTTCATCAAGTCCGGCTGCGGCTGGTGCGACGAAGCCATGGAATGGCTTGAAGCCCGTGGCATCCATTACGAGCAGCTTAACGTGAGCCGGGACGCCGCACTGTTCCGGGAAATGGTCCGGCTTTCCGGGCAGACGCTGGCGCCGGTCATCGACGTGGACGGCGAAGTGCTCGCGGATTTTGGGGCCGACGAATTGGAGGTGTGGTGGAAGGATATGGGCTTCCAACCGGCGTGAGTTCAGTGCAAGGATGCGCCTTTGATGAGCATGGCCCAGACACTGTTGCCGCCTCCAGGCAAAGCGCGTCCGCGCATTCCAGAATGGCTGCGCCTGCGCCTGCCGACCAGCAGCACCTTTGCGCAGACCGCCAATCTGATTGGCGACCTGCGGCTGCACACGGTGTGCGAAAGCGCCCGTTGCCCCAATCATTGGGAGTGCTGGAGCAAGGGCACGGCGACGTTCATGATCGCCGGTGATCGCTGCACGCGCGCGTGCGGTTTCTGCGCCGTGAGCACCGCCCGGCCGCTGCCGTTGGAGGCAGACGAACCCCAGCGCGTCGCGGAAGCCGTCCGCAGAATGCAACTCAAGCACGCCGTTATCACCGCTGTGGCGCGGGATGATCTTGCCGATGGCGGCGCGGAACATTTCCGTCAGACCCTCGACGCCGTGCGCGCCGCCAACCCGGGCATCGTCCTCGAAGTGCTCGTGCCCGATTTCCTCGATCGCGACGAGTCCATCGACGCCGTGCTCGCCGCCGACCCGCACATCTACAATCACAACCTCGAAACGGTGCGCCGGCTCACGCCGAGCGTTCGCCATCGCGCCACCTACGACCGCTCTCTGAGCGTGCTGCGCAAGGTCAAGGCGAAGCGCGGCGACAGCCTCAACACCAAATCCGGCCTGATGCTCGGCCTCGGCGAGCGGGAAGAAGAGTTGTTCGGCGCGATGGAAGACTTGCGCCAGGCTCAGTGCGATATCCTCACACTGGGTCAGTACTTGCAGCCCACGTTGCGACATCTGCCGGTGGTGGAGTTTGTTCCGCCGGCGAAGTTCGAAGATTACGGCGAGCGGGCCCGGGAGATGGGTTTCGCCCACGTTGCCAGCGGTCCGATGGTACGTAGTTCGTACCACGCGGACGATTTCTCGCCCGTCCAATCGGCTAAATGACGTAGTCCAGGGGGTTGGCGTGTTCGCCTTGAAGCTTGCGCACTCGCTCACAGAGCTGGGCGAGCGTGACGTTTTCCAGGATCTTCACGATGGCATCGCGCACTTCCTTCATCACGCTGCGGATTCCGCACTGCTCCTCGTCGGGGCAGGAACATCGCTCGTAATAACGCGCGCTCACGCAACTGACCGGCGCCAGCGGACCTTCAATGTAGCGGATGACTTCCGCCAACGTGACGCGCTCCGGCGGGACTTTCAGCCGGTAGCCGCCCGACACGCCGCGCTTGCTGTCGACGATGCCGGCGGATTTGAGGTCGTTGAGGATTTGCTCGAGGAAGCGCTTGGGGATGTTCTGCCGCTTGGAGATTTCCTGGATGCGGACCACGGAGTCGTCCTCAGCATGGTCCAGGCCCAACACGATGAGGGCCCGCAGCGCGTACTCGCCTCGAACGGAAAGTTTCATCTGCAATATGTTATAATATACAGTGAAATAATCAAGATTTTATTAGAACACAACGCTTTGTTTAACAATAGTTTAAGAAACTAGTAGTAGCAATACATAACAATCTCTATTGACATAATAGAGATTAAGCCTAACATCGCTCCTGTCGTGCAAGCAGCACCCTTACAACCGACAAGCCCAACACCCGTCCGCTGGCTGGACATCGTCGCAAAGCAGGTGTCTGACCTGCGCTTCGGCGTGGTGCAAATCACGGTTCACGACGGCCAAATTGTTCAAGTCGAGCGGACGGAGCGAATCCGGCTCACCTCTGGCAGCCTTCTTGCCCAAGAAGACAAACAAATTCCTGCCCACCAGAAACCTGGAGGCAACGCAACCGACCAGCCAACCCACCGGACCACTGGAGGAACGCTACGATGAAAGCAAACAATGCAAAACATCCTGCGCGCGGCCGCGCTGCTTGCCGCCTTGGCCGCGGTTCCTCTGATTGCCGCCGACGAACCCCCTGACTCCATCCGGTCCCTCAAACGCCAAATCGAAGAGCTCGATCAAAAAGTGCGCATCCTCGAACGCAACAACGAACTCGATAAGGAAGCTGCGGCTGACAAGGCGAAGTCCGCGACCACGGTATCCATTGGTCAATCGGGATCCCAGGTCCGTTCGGCCGACAGCAACTTCGTTCTTAAAGTGCGCGGCTACGTCCAGGTGGATGGCCGCTTCTACGCCGACCAGGCTTTCCCGGGCTCGTTATCGAGTGTTCCCGGGAGCCGTTCGTATCCGGGTTCGGCGAGCGACACGTTTCTGCTCCGGCGCGTGCGCCCCATTTTCGAGGGAACGGTGTTCGACAAATACGACTACCGTGTGATGCTGGACTTTGGGCAAAACGTCGCTTCGTCAGCCGCGAACAATGGCTTCGTCCAGGACGCTTACATGACGGCGCGGTTCCTTCCTGAGTTTCAAGTGGTCGCAGGCAAGTTGAAGGAGCCGGTGGGCCTTGAGCGGTTGCAATCGGGCGCGAACCTGTTGTTCGTCGAGCGTGGGCTTCCCACCCAGCTGGTTCCGAACCGCGACGTCGGCGCCGGCGTGCAAGGCGATCTGCTGCAAGGTACTTTGAGTTATGCCGCGGGCGCGTTCAACGGCGTGGGGGACGGCGGCAGCGGGGACTTCGACATCAGTGATACCAGCGACGACGAGAAGGATGTCGCGGCGCGCCTCTTCGCGCATCCGTTCAAGAACACGGCGATGGCGGGCTTGAGGGGCCTGGGCCTGGGTGTGGCCGGCACTTACGGTCATCAGGACGGCGCGTTGCGTTCTTACTCGACACCGGGCATGCAGCGTTTTTTTACCTACTACAATGGCGTGGGCACGAATGCGGCGCGGCCCAACGTTGTGGCAGACGGCCTGCATTGGCGTCTTTCGCCTCAGGCGTACTACTACTGGGGGCCGTTCGGGGCATTCGGCGAGTACGTCGTCTCCAGCCAGGAGGTGCGGCGCGACAATGGTGCGAGGACCTTCAAGACGTACAACAATACCGCCTGGCAGGTGGCCGCCTCGTATTTCCTCACCGGCGAGGAGAATTCGTGGAAACCGGTCGTGCCCAGGAAGAACTTCAATCCTGCCAATGGCGGTTGGGGCGCTTGGGAGGTCGCCGCGCGCGTCGGCGAACTCAAAGTCGACGGCGACATTTTCAGCGATGGTTTCGCCAGCCCCGAGGTGTCCGCCAGCAAGGCGTTCTCCTGGGGCGTGGGATTGAACTGGCACCTCAATCGCAACATCAAAGTCAACCTCACCTACGACCAGACCACATTCCGCGGCGGCACGTCACCCCTGCTCGAAAACGGCGAGCATGTGCTCTTCACGCGGGCGCAGTTCTCGTGGTAAACAAGGGCACGAAAGCTTTCTCGATTATGAAATCGAAGTTTCTCTTACCGATGCTGGCCGCCGTCGCGTTCGCCATTCCGACCGGCCTGCGAGCCAAGGACGTCAGACTCCTCAACGTCTCCTACGACCCGACCCGGGAGCTTTACACCGAATTCAACGCCGCCTTTGCGCGGCATTGGAAGGAAAAGACCGGCGACACGGTCCAGATCCAGCAATCCCACGGCGGCTCCGGCAAACAGGCCCGCTCGGTAATCGACGGGCTGCCGGCGGACATCGTGACGCTGGCGCTGGCTCACGACGTGGATATGATCGCCGCGAGAGGCGGCCTGCTCCCAACAAACTGGCAGCAACGCCTCCCTGACAACAGCGCACCCTATACTTCGACCATCGTGTTCCTGGTGCGCAAAGGGAATCCCAAAGGGATCAAAGACTGGGACGATTTGGTAAAGCCCGGAGTGTCCCTGATCCCCGCCAACCCAAAAACATCAGGCGCGGCGCGCTGGGTTTACCTGGCCGCCTGGGGTTACGCGCTGAAGAAGAACGACAGTGATGAGGCCAAGGCCATCGAGTTTGTCAGAAAGTTTTACAACAATGCCAAAGTGCTCGATTCCGGGGCGCGCGGCGCCACCACGACTTTTATTCAGCGAGGCATCGGCGATGTATTGGTGGGCTGGGAGAATGAGGCCCATCTGGCACTCAAGGAATCCGGCGCCGGCAAATGCGAGCTCGTCACTCCCTCCCTGAGCATCCTTGCCGAGCCGTCCGTGGCGGTCGTGGACAAGGTGGCCAAGAGGAAAGGCAATGAAGCCGTGGCCAAGGCCTACCTGGAATACCTTTACTCCGAAGAAGGCCAGGACATCGCTGGCAGGAATTTCTATCGTCCTCGGTCGGAAGCGGCGCTGGCCAAATACGCCAGCCAGTTTTCCAAAATCAAACTGTTCACGATCGATGAAGCCTTTGGAGGCTGGCAGAAGGCCCAGGCGAGGCACTTCGGCGATGGCGGAATCTTCGATCAGATTTCCCAGGTCAATCGGTAAATCCCATGAACGACACACTCCCTCCGCCCTCGCATGCCGCCGACGCGCCGCGCGTTTCCCGCCGCTCCATCGCACGGCTGATAGCGCCACTGGATGAATTGGCGGAGCGCTCGCCAAACTTTCTCAGCCGACCTTTTGGCGAATTCGATAGCGACGGAAGGCGCTACGAACTGCCGCGCTACGTGTATCTCGGACCCAAAGGGGGCGGCGAGACCCTTCGCCTGGGCCTGTTCGCGACCGTGCACGGCGACGAACCGGAAGGCGCGCTCGGGCTCACCCGATTCATCGAGCGTCTCGAACAGACCCCGGAAATCGCCAAAGGCTACACGCTGTTCCTTTATCCGGTTTGTAATCCCACCGGCTTCGAGGACGCTTCGCGCCAGTCGCGCCGGGGCCGCGATCTCAACCGTGAGTTCTGGACTGACTCGGCCGAACCAGAGGTGGGCTACCTCGAAACGGAAATTTGGACGCACGCTTTCCACGGGTTGGTGATGTTGCACAGCGACGACACCAGCGACGGGCTGTACGGCTTCGTCAATGGCGCGGTGCTGTCGGAACACCTATTGGAACCGGCATTACGTGAAGCCGCGCGGTTTCTCCCGCGCAACACCCGTCGGAGAATCGACGGATTCGCGGCCCGCCGGGGGATTATTGGCCAATCCTATCCGGGCGTCCTGCGCGCCGTACCGGGCATGGCCGCGCCGCCGTTCGAGATTACGTTCGAGACGCCGCAGCGCGCGCCACTGCACCTGCAAGTCGCAGCGGTCGAGGCCGCGCTAGGCACCATCCTGACGGAGTTCCGTTACCTCATGGCGATTGCGCAGAACATCTGACGCGATTTGGAAATCCTTGGCGGAGGGGCCCGCCATCCGGTAGGCTCCGCCGCGCGCTTGTTCCCGCATGTCTGCCCGCACAAACAATCCGCTGCCCGGCTTCGGCCTGACGATGGGCTATACCGTATTTTACCTGAGCATCATCGTTTTGATTCCCCTGGCCGGTTTGTTCATCCGGGCTTTCGAAATGCCGCTCGCACAATTCTGGCAATTGGCCACAACAGATCGGGCGCTGGCGGCTTACAAGCTCACTTTCGGGGCCTCCCTCATCGCGGCCCTGGCCAACGCCGTGTTCGGCGTCGTCGTGGCGTGGGTCCTGGTGCGCTATGAATTTCCTGGCCGGCGGCTGCTCGATGCGCTGGTGGATTTTCCCTTCGCCCTGCCCACGGCAGTGGCCGGTCTGACGCTGGCGAATCTCTTCGGCCCGAACGGTTGGCTCGGGCAGTGGCTGGTGCCGATGGGGATCCAGGGTGCGTTCACGCCGCTGGGCGTCATCATTGCGCTCACGTTTGTGGGCATGCCCTTTATCGTCCGCACGATCCAGCCGGTCCTCGAACAGTTCGAGCGCGAAGTCGAGGAGTCCGCCGCCACGCTCGGAGCCAGCCGGCTGCGAACGTTTTGCCAGGTCATCGCCCCCTCACTGCTGCCTTCGATCATCACCGGTTTTGCGCTCTCCTTCGCGCGGGCAATCGGTGAGTATGGCTCCATCGTGTTTATCTCCGGCAACAAGCCGTTTCAAACTGAGATTGCGCCTCTGCTCATCGTCTTCCGGCTTGAGGAATACGACTACGCCGGGGCCATGGCCATCGCCGTGGTACTGCTGGTCATGTCGTTTGCCCTGCTGATCACCGTCAACTTGCTCGAACGCTGGGCAAGCCGCTTTCAGCACTGACCCACGCATGACCGGAGCCCACGGCAGCAATCACAGGGACGCCACCGCGAAATCGCAACGCGGGACTGAGGAATCCCCTCTGGTCAAGTGGCTGCTCATCGGCATTGCCGCAGTGTTCCTGGGAGTGTTCCTCGTCCTTCCGCTGGCCAACGTTTTCGCGCAAGCGCTCGCCAACGGCTGGAGCGCCTGCTTCGGCGCATTGCGCCACCCGGACTCCATCGCCGCCATTCGTCTGACCGTGCTCGTCGCCGTGATCTGCGTTCCGCTAAACGTCGTGTTCGGCCTGACTGCGGCGTGGTGCATCGCCAAGTTCGAGTTCAAAGGCAAGTCGCTCCTCATTACGCTCATTGATTTGCCTTTCTCCGTGTCGCCCGTGGTGGCAGGACTCCTCTACATCGTCATGTTCGGGTTGCAAGGATTCTATGGCCAGTGGCTGGCGGACCACAACATCCGGATCATCTTCGCGGTGCCGGGCATCGTCCTGGCTACCATTTTCGTGACGTTTCCATTCGTGGCGCGCGAGTTGATTCCCGTCATGCAAGCCACAGGGCGGGAGCAGGAGGAGGCCGCGCTGACCCTGGGGGCAAGCGGCTGGCGGACCTTCTGGCATGTCACGTTGCCCAGCGTGAAATGGGGTTTGATCTACGGCGTCATTCTGTGCAATGCCCGCGCCATGGGCGAATTCGGCGCCGTGTCGGTCGTCTCAGGCCACATCACTGGCGTGACCGACACCATGCCCTTGCGCGTGGAAAAGCTTTACAATGAATACAACGCGGTCGGCGCCTTCTCCGTTGCCAGTCTCCTGGCCTTGCTGGCCCTGGTGACCCTCGGGTTGAAGACGATGCTGGAATGGAAACAGGCGCGGGAATTCGCCCAAACGCAAACGGCCGTGAATGACAAGTAACGTAAAGCGTGAAACGTAACAGCACAGCGCACACTCGCTACCCGCTCGCGGGGCTTGGCTCTTACGTTTTGCTTTTCACGTTTTGCGTTTCTCTCCTCCGTCTCCAATGAGCATCGAACTGCGCTCCGTCAGCAAAAGCTTTGGCGAAGTCACTGCCGTCCAGGACGTCAGCCTCAGCGTCCAGGAAGGCGAATTACTGGCGCTTCTGGGTCCCAGCGGGGGAGGCAAAACGACGGTGCTTCGAATGATCGCCGGCCTCGAGATGCCGACGGTGGGCGACATCTTCATTCGTGGCAAGCGCGTCAATGACGTGCCGGTGCAAAAACGCAACATCGGCTTCGTCTTCCAAAGCTACGCGTTGTTCAAGACCATGAACGTGTTCAAGAACATCGCCTTCGGGTTGAAGATCAAGGGGTGGCGGCGGCTCGACATCGCGGCCCGCGTGGCGGAATTGCTCGAACTGCTGGATTTACGCGGGCTCGATCGGCGTTTTCCCCACCAACTCTCCGGGGGCCAACGCCAGCGGGTGGCCATCGCCCGTGCCCTTGCGCCCAAGCCCAGCGTGCTGCTGCTCGATGAACCTTTCGGCGCCGTCGATGCCAAGATTCGCCAGGACCTCCGTGAATGGCTGGTGAAGCTTCAGGAAGATCTTCGGCTGACGACAATTTTTGTCACCCACGATCAGGAGGAGGCCATGGAAGTCTCCAATCGCATCGCCATCTTTTCGCGTGGCCACCTGGAGCAGATCGGCACGCCGCGCGAAGTATACGAACAGCCCGCCAACGAGTTCGTGGCCCGCTTCATCGGCGTGATGAATGTGATCGAATTGGAGGTCCGCAAGGGGGTCGGCCGCGTTGGCGAGATGCAATTCACAGTCGAGGGTTACCCGGACGGCGAACGCGTCCGCATCGGTTTCCGCCCCTTCGCGGTGCAGATTTCCACTGACCTTACCCAATACCCGTATCCGGCCATCGTCCGGCACACATTTTTCCTCGGGGTCATGCTCCGGTTGGAGCTCGAGTTGCCGTCCGGCCTTACCCTGCGCGCGCGCATGACCAAGGAGGAATATGCCCGCCTGGCCCTTTACGACGGACGCAAAGTTTCGCTCCACATCCGCAGCTACCGCATTCTTTCGAAGGAACATGAGCCGCTGAATCCCGAACTCACGATGCCCGAGAAAGCCGCACTGCACATCGGCGAAAATATTTGAGCGAGGCATTTCCCGCATCGGCGAGCCTGTCGCTCCTCGGCGAGTGCGCTTCGCCTTTTCCGCGCGAGCCCGATTTGTTATGAGGAGGCACGAATGAATTATCCCCCGCGCCTTCGCCTGGCCCACCTGCCGACGCCCATCCACAAGCTCGACCGTCTCTCCGCCGAGCTTGGCAGGGACCTTTATCTCTGGCGCGACGATCTCACTGGGTTCGTCGAGTCCGGCAACAAGATCCGCAAACTCGAATTCCTCCTCGCCCACGCCCTTGGCCTCGGGGCCACCCGCATCATCACTTCCGGCGGCATGCAATCCAACCACACCCGCGCCGCTTCGTTCGCGGCCCGGCGCGTCGGTCTGCGCGTCGCGCTCCTTGTGCGCGAGCCGAAGGGCGGCCGGGACCCCGAAGCGCCGCCTGCCGGCAATCTGCTCCTTAATCAAATCGCCGGCGCGGACCTGCACTATCTTCCCTATGCCGAATACGCGGCCTCCGGCGGCGATTACGCGCCGTTCCTCGAAAAGGTCGCCGAGCAATACCGTCGACTTGGCGAAAACCCATTCGTGATTGCCGAAGGCGGGAGCATGCCCCTCGGCTGTTTCGGTTATCTGCACGCCGTTGAGGAGATGATTTCGACCTGGAAACAATCCGGCGCCAGCACAAACGCTCCCGACGCATTGTTCTTCGCCGAAGGTTCGGGTGGAATGCACGCGGGACTTCACCTCGGTTACGAACTTCACGGCCTCGATCCGCGCCGGCTTTTCGCCGTGAACATTTGCGACACCGCCGAATACTTCCACGAGCGCGTCGGCCAACTCATCGAGGACGCGGCGAGGGAATTCAATCTCCCTTCGCGCGACCGGACCCTTCAGGTCCTGGATGGGCATGTCGGAGAGGGCTTTGGCATTGCGAGCGACGACGAGTTACGCTTTCACCTCCGGCTGGCCCGGCAGGAAGGCGTGTTGCTCGATCCGAGTTACACCGGGAAAGCCTTTCGCGGGATGCTCGCCGAGTTGCGCAAGGCGCCGGAGCGTTTCGGCAACAAGATTCTCTTCCTCCATTCCGGCGGAGGATTCGCGACGTTTGCGCATCAGGAGCACTACGTGCGCGTGTTGGAGAAATCGTAACGCTTGCCCACGTTTGTTCTCGCTCGCGGGCTCAGTGCAGAATCGGAAATTCGTGCGGCTGGCGAATCAGCTCCGCGTCGATGTCGAGAAAGAAGTCCAGACGCGCGTCCGTTTCCAACGCATCAATCTCGCGAGCCAGCCGCAAATACGTGGCGTAGTGGTTGCCTTCGGACTCGACGAGTCCGGCGTAGAATTGTGCCAGCTCCCCGTCGCGCCCGTGCAAGGCCCGCGAAAGCCTCTGAAACTTTTCGCAGCTTCGGCCCTCGATGAGCGCGCAGCAAATGAGATGATCGATCGCCTGGTGGCGCGCGCCGTTGCGAACCGAGCGCATCAGGCCGCTGATCCACGGGCTGGGATGCGCCTGATCGAACGGAATTCGTCGCTTCTCCAGCAGGTCGAGTACGAGTTGGAAGTGCTGCAGTTCCTCGATGGCAATGGCGTTGAGTATTCCAACGCGCGGATGGAGATCCCGGTATTTCTCCAGATTCAAGGCGCTGGTGGCGGCCTTTCGCTCGAGGTGTGCGTGGTCCACCAGCACGGCCGGCAGCTTCGCCAGCACTTTCTCCATCCACGAGTCAGGGACATTTGCGCGCCACAAGAGCACCTGTTTACGGATTGTTCGCGAGCCATGCGCGGATTTTGCCGGCTTCGGGATGGTTGGGCTTCAACTCCAGCACCCGCGAGTAGTGCTCACGGGCCAGAGCGGACTGGTGCAGTTGCTGGGCGCCCAGGTTGGCCAGCGAGAGGTGTGCGCGGAGCTCGCTCGTGTTGGTCGCGAGCAGTTTTTTGAGCTGGTCCGCTGCGTCGTGGGGGTAGCCGCTGTCTCTGAGAGCGAGTGCGAAGTTGTAGCGGGCGTTGGAGGAATCGGCTTTGAGCGCGAGCGCCGTCTCGTACGCGATCAACGCCAGCCCAAGGTCGCCGTTGTCCTGTGCCGCCAGGCCCAGGTTATAGCAAGCGTCGAAGTAAGCGGGATCGGCGCGAAGGGCATTCTGATACTCTTCAATCGCCTGGGCTGGCTTGCCGGCCTTCTGCGCCCTGAAGCCGCGGTCGAACGCCGGTTGCGCCTGCGCGCGATTGCCCGCACGCGGCGCGGCTATCGACTGATAGGGATATCGGGTGACCGCGGCAGAGGCCGTCCCCGTGTCCACGGGCGCGGCAGGAGCCAACGCGGATTGTGCCACGAGCACGTTGGTGCCGGCCTTTGCCGGTTCGGACTTGCGGCTGAACGGATTCAATCTCGAGATCAGGCTGCGCTTGGAGGAGTCCGTCTTCTCCTCCGTGTTGCTTACCGTAGCGTTCGTGGCGCTGGAAGGAGGCGCAGTCGTGCCTTTCGAGGCCGGCGTCGCTGTATTGCGCGCGGCCAGATCCTGGGCGGGCTTCACGACCAAGTCGTCGGAGATGGCCGTGGCCGGGATCTCGACGGGCTTGGGGGGCGGATTCGATGCAACCCGCGTCGGTTGTTCCGGAGGACGAGCGGCGGCCACGGCGGCTGCAGGACGATTGGTAGGGGCGGTGTGAACTCGCGGAGGGCTTGCAGGCGGGGCGACGTTCGTTCGGGCCGCCGCGACGAGTGGTGGATTCTGGGTAGCGCGGGTTGGCGCAGGAGCGGCCGCGACCGCGTTCGTCCGTACGGGCGTCGCCGGGGGCGGGTTCGTCGCCACTGGACGCAGCGCGAGGGTCTGTGGGTTCAACTCCTCATCGAGTTGGCGGGCGGCGAGGTCGACGGAGTCCCAATCCCCGCCACGCGGCTGGCTTGCAAGATAAGCCTTATATTGCTTCAAGGCCACGCTGCGGTTGTTGAGCATCTGGTGGTTGACAATCGCAATGTTCAACTGGGCGGGTCCGTAGCCTGGATTATGGGCGAGCGCGAGGTTGAAAGAGTTGTGGGCGTCCTGCCAACGGCGGCGTTGAAACTGTATTACTCCCAGATCGTTCTCCGCCTCCGGATGCCGCGGGTGGAGGTCGAGCGCTGTGCGGAAGCAGCGTTCCGCGGCATCAAGCCGCTTGGCCCGGAGGTGCGTGACGCCAAACTTGAGCCAGCCCCCCACGTCCGACTTCTGGATGAAAGTGTACGTGGCCAACTCATGTGTAGCGCCTTCGAGGTTGTTTTGTTCCAGGTAAAGGCAGCCGAGGTTGAAATGCACCGCGGCCAGCTTGTCGTCGCGCGCCAGCGCGGTTTGATAAGCCCGGGCGGCCTCCTCGGGCTGTCGATTGCCGTGGTAGGCCAACCCCAGGTGGTTCCAGGCTTGGGCATTCTTCGGGAGCAATTCCGTCGCTTTCTTCAGCCGCACGGCAGCATCCTGATACTTGCCTTCCTTGATGAGCCGTTCGCCTTGGAGAAGCGCATCGGGGCCGGGCGGCGAGCAACTGCCAAGGCCGATGGCAATGGCCGCCGCAAGCAACGTCCAACGCGGTTTTGGACTTGCGTTCCTTCCCCCCTCAACCCGGTCCGGGACAGGGAGAATCTCATCTGCGCTCACTCGACAGCTTGCGCCGCGCTTTTTGTTGGTCGCCACTATATCAGGTGCTAACATTCGTCTCCTGACGTGTCAAGAATAGCACGGGTTTGCCTTACTCTTCTCTGGCTCCTTTGTGTGGATTGCCAGATGCCTCTGCTGCGCGCCGACGGGCCGCCGGCGGCGCCCGCCGACCACGGTCGCGTGGTGGTCGTCCACGACCCGGCCGCGACGGACGCCTTCCAACCGCGACCGGAGAGAGTCCATGAGATGGTCCGCCGTGGCATGGAGAAGCTCACCGGCAAGACCAACGCTGCCGAAGCCTGGAGCACTTTGGTTTCCACGCAAGACATCATCGGTATCAAAGTTTATTCCACGCCTGGCGCCGGAAGCGGTACACGGCCCGCCGTGGTCGAGGGCGTCGTCCGCGGTCTGTTGGCCGCAAACGTGCCCGGGAAGAACATCGTCATTTGGGACCGGCAGAAAAGCGATTTGCGGCTGGCGGGTTACTACGACGTAGCCGAGCGGCTGGGAGTGCGAGTGGATGGCGCAGCCAACGCGGGCTTCGACGAAGAGGCCTTTTACAACCCCGACGTTCCCATCGTCGGCGCGCTCATCTACGGCGATCTCGAGTTTGGCCGCAAAGGCCTGGGCGTCGGCCGCAAGTCGTTTATTTCGAAACTGGTTTCGAAACGCCTGACGAAAATCATCAACATCACCCCGTTGCTCAACCACAACACCGCGGGCGTGTGCGGCAATTTGTTCAGTTTGGCCACGGGCAGCGTGGACAACGTGCGCCGCTTCGAGGTGTCGCCGCGCCGGCTGGCGGACGCGGTGCCGGAGATCTACGCCCTGCCCCAGCTGAGCGACCGAGTCGTGCTGAACATCACAGACGCACTCATCTGCCAGTACCACGGCGAACAGCACAGCCTGCTGCACTATTCGGCCGTGCTGAACGAACTCAGGTTCAGCAAGGATCCCGTCGCGCTCGATTATCTCTCCCTTCGCGAACTCGATCGCCAACGGCAGGCGGCAAAGGATGCGCCGCCGTCCCAATCCCTCACCAACCACATTCGGCTCATCGAGAACGCCACTCTCCTTGAACTCGGGACAGGCGAACAGGAGGGCTTGCGGATCGAGCGATGGCCGTAGTTTTAAGCGTTGAATCGTTGAAGCGGGCAATAGGGCGCCTACGTGAAACGTAAAACGTCAGAGCGAAGGGACGCCTGAATGGAAGCCTCCATCCCTCCGCTTTTACGTTTCGCGCTTCACGCTTTACCCCTCCGCTCTCACGGTTTCGGCGTCCCGACTTTTCCCGGCTCCGCCCCGTTCAGCGCAGCGAGCACCTTGTCCGTCAGGTCGGTCACGCCGCGCGAGAATAGAAGGTCGCTTGCTTCGGGGCGAACGCGGCTTGAGTTGAAGATGAAATGGAAACCTTCCTTTTCACCAACGACGCGCGTGGCGAGCAGGACGTCATCCATGACACGCTTGCGGAGCCTCGCGGCTTGCGACTGGAGTTCGGCCTCGCGCTCGGAACGGACTTGTTCGTAACGCACCTCGAACTGCCGGAGGTCGGCGAGTTTCAATTCGAGCCCCTTCTTCTTTTCTTCGCGCGCGGGGCTGCTCAGTACCGGTTCGAGGGAAAGCCGGCGAAGTTCCTCGGCCTGGTCGACGAGTTTTCGGCCTTCCAGCCGCAGGGTCTCCAGATCCTTGAGAAAGGAAACTTCCTTCTGCTGGATCAATTCAGCTTCCGCGCGGCCCTGCCGGTATTCCGCCAGAACGCGCGGCAGGTCCATTGTGGCCACTTTGAGGTCGCCGGCAATGCAAAGGCTCGCCCCCAAAACGCAGAGTGCAGCAGCGAGGAGTGACTTCATAAAACGGAGCGTGGCTTCCAACGCCAGCTGCGTCAAGGAAGCGTCGTGGGCCGCAGCTCAGTTTGGCGAGAGCGTTCTTTCCCGGTCGCAGCGCGATTTCTGGCTGTCCGCGTGCTCAGTATTGATCGGCGCGGGCGCCTTCTTCTGCGCGCTCGTTTTGGGGCTGGGTCTGGCCATGGTCGCCCTGGCTATGGCCGCCATGGCTTGGGCCGCCCTGGCTTGGGCCGCCCTGGCTTGGGCCGCCCTGTCCTTGGCCGCCATCGCTTTGGCCGCCGTGGCTGGGGCCGCTGTGGCTGGGGCCGCTGTGGCTGGGGCCTGAACCTTGGTGACCCTGTCCTTGATTGCCGCGACCGCGATCCCCGCGTGGGCCCCGATCGCCGCGATCCCCTCGTCCGCCGCGGTCGCCGCGACCGCCGCGATCCCGACCACCGCCGCCGCCGCCGCCGCCTCGGTGGTCACCGCGGTCGCCGCGTGGGCCGCGGTCGCGATGTTCGCGATAATCCGGTTGTGCACCGCCACCGGAAGGCGAAGGTCCGCCGCCGGATGCCGGAGGTTCACTTCCGGGAGAACCGCCGTGTTGATCGTCGCGTTCGGCCATCGCCGCTTTGCGGCTCAATTTCACACGGCCTTTCTCGTCGATGCCGAGGCACTTGACCCAAATCTCGTCGCCCATCTTGACGATGTCCTCGACCGCTTTGACACGGAAGTTGGCGAGTTCGGAGATGTGAACCAAGCCGTCCTGGCCGGGGAGGAATTCGACAAAGCAGCCAAATTCCTTAATCGTGACGACTTTGCCACGGTAGATCTTGCCGATCTCGGCTTCCGCGGACATGCCCTCGATTTCGCGCCGGGCAATATCCAAACCTTCGCGGCTGGTGGAGTAAATGTTCACGCTGCCATCGTCCTCGATGTTGATCTCGCAGCCGGATTCTTCGACGAGGCGCTTGATGTTCTTGCCGCCAGGGCCGATGAGGGCGCCGATCTTTTCGGGGTTGATCTTGAGCGTGATGATCTGCGGTGCGTACTTGCTGAGTTCCTTCCGCGGCTCGGCGAGGGTCGCGGTCATGTGTTCAAGGATCTTCAGGCGGGCCACCCGGGCCTTCTCCAACGCCTCGGCCAGAATATCATGGGGCAGCCCGCGGAGCTTGAGGTCCAACTGGAAACCCGTGATGCCGTTGACGGTGCCCGCGAATTTACAGTCCATGTCGCCGAAGCCGTCTTCCCAACCGATGATGTCGGTGAGGAGCCGATACTCGTTGATGCGGTCCTGATCGTCGGTCTCCGAGCAAAGGCCGATGCTGATGCCGGCGACGGGGCGCTTGAGCGGGATGCCGGCGTCCATCAGCGCGAGAGTGCCGGCGCAGATGGAAGCCATGGAAGTGGAGCCGTTGGATTCCATGATCTCGCTGGTGATGCGGACGGCATAGGGATAGGTGTCGAGCGGCAGCATCGGCTCGATGCTCCGCTCCGCCAGGGCGCCGTGCCCGATTTCGCGACGGCCCGGGCCGCTGATGCGGCCCGTTTCGCCGACGGAAAAGTTCGGGAAGTTGTAATGGAGGATGAACTTCTTGGTGGTTTCGCCGCCGACGTAGGCATCGAATTCCTGGGCATCCTCGGTGGTGCCGAGGGTCGCCAGCGCGATGGCCTGGGTCTCTCCGCGGGCGAAGAGGGCCGAACCGTGGGCACGAGGCAGAATGGCCACTTCGCTGTGAAGCTGGCGCAGGTCGTCCACGCCGCGTCCGTCGAGGCGCTTGCCCTGATTCATAATCAGCCCGCGCATGGTTTCCTTCTGGATATAGTAGAAGGCCTGGCTGACGGTGAAGTCGGTGATGGCTTCCTCTCCGTGCTTCTCCTTGAGCTTGGCGCCCACTTCGTCGGCGATGGCGCGGCAAGCGGATTCGCGCGCGAGTTTGCCTGGCGTCAGGAGGGCGGGCACCATCCGGTCACCAGCCAGGGCCTTGGCTTCATTGAGGATTTCGTCGGAGGCGATGTTGAGCGTGAGCGAGCGCTTCGGCTTGCCGGCCTTGGCCACGAGCTGCTTCTGGGCCGCGATGACCGGCTGGCAGCAATCATGGGCGAACCGGAGCGCGGCGTTGAAGTCGGCTTCGGAGATTTCCTTGGCGGAACCTTCAATCATGACGACATCGTTCTCGCTGCCGACATAGACCAGATCGAGGTCACTTTCGAGGCGCTCGGTATGGGTGGGATTGGCGACGAAAGCGCCGTTGACGCGGCCCACGCGCACGGCGCCGAGAGGCCCGGCCCACGGGATGTCGCTCACGGAAAGAGCGGCGCTGGCGCCCAGAATGGCGAGGATGTCGGAATCATTCTCCTGATCCGCGCTGAGCAGGATGGTCTGGACCTGAACTTCATTGAACCAGCCTTTCGGGAAGAGAGGCCGAATGGGCCGATCGGTCAGCCGGCAGGTGAGGATCTCCTTTTCGGTGGGGCGTCCTTCGCGTTTGAAGTAGCCGCCGGGGAACTTGCCGGCCGCCGAGGCACGCTCGCGGTAATCCACGGTGAGCGGGAAGAAATCCTGTCCTTCCTTGGCTTTGATGGCGCCGACGGTGGCCGTAACGATGATGGTTTCGCCGAGTTGAACGGTCACGGCTCCGTCGGCCTGCTTGGCAATGCGGCCAGTTTCGATGGTGATTTGTTTGTCGCCTACTTGGGCGGTTATTTTTTCAGACATGATATGAGTGCCCCGCCGGCCACAGAGGAACTTCAGTGAATCCCGGGATTCGGGACTGACTGAAATTACCCGGAGCCGGCGGGGCGGATTGGATGCGTGGGTGCTTTAGGTGGATTCCCTCCGGCTCGCCCACGCCGACGGGGCCGATGGAAACTGGGCACAACTGGACGCTTGCGCCTCTACGCTTAGTTAGGGGTCGATTGACCCGGCTGTCCATGACTGGAATTGGAAGCACGCGGATGGAGCTCCGCGCTGCGAAGGGACGGCGCCCTCTGGCGCCGCGCAAGCTGCTTTAGTGACGCAGCTTCAGCTTCTTGGTGATGGCCTGGTAGCGGGAAGTGTCGGTGTTGTGGAGGTAGTCCAGCAACCGCCGGCGCTGCCCAACCATCATCAACAGACCACGGCGCGAGCCATGATCTTTGTTGTTTTTCTGAAGGTGCTCGGTCAAGGCGTTGATGCGCTCGGTCAAGAGAGCGATCTGTACGTCCGCCGAGCCGGTATCCTTTTCGTGGCGCCGAAAGTCATGCACGACCTTCGACTTCGTTTCCAATTTCGTGCTCATCTGTGCTTCGTTTTCGAAGCCGGAGGGTAGGGCTTGCGCTGGGGCAGTGTAAAGGACTATTCCAGGACTTTGCGAAGGCCGGTCAGGCAGCGTTGATTCTCGGCCGGTGTTCCGACTGTAATCCGAATCCATTCGGGCAATTGATAACCCGCCATCGGACGGGTAATGATGCCGCGCTTCTGCAATTCGCTGCTGACGCGGGCCCCGTCTCCGACGCGGACCAACACGAAGTTCGCCGCCGAGGGGATGAATTGCAGCCCCAGCCTGCGGAACGCGTCCTCGAGGAATTTCATCCCCGCCTTGTTGTTCGCCCGTGTGCGGGCGACGTGCTCGGTGTCGTCCAGCGCCGCGAGCGCGCCCGCCTGGGCTAAGGCGTTGATGTTGAATGGTTGGCGCACTTTCTCCAGCGCGGCAATCAGTTCCGGATGCCCGATACCGTAGCCGAGGCGAAGTCCGGCCAGGCCGTAAATCTTGGAGAAAGTCCTCATGAGCAGCAGGTTCGGCTTCTGCCCGGAGCGAATCAGTGACAGCAGATCGCACGGTTCGTCCAGAAACTCGATGTAGGCTTCATCCATCGCAAGCAGCACGTCTGGCAGGACTTCGTTGACGAGCCGCATCACCTCTGCGGGGGGAGCAAGCGTGCCGGTCGGATTGTTTGGGTTCGCGGCGAAGACGATTCGGGTCCGCGGTGTAATCTTCCGGGCCATCGCGGGCAGGTCGTGACCGAAATCGCGCGCGGGCACGGTCACCAGCGCGCCGCCAAAGAGTTCGGTGACGATGGGATAGACGGCAAAACAGTATTGCGACACCACGACCTCGGCGCCCGGAGTTATGACGGCGTGTCCCGCGAACTCGATGATTTCGTTGGAACCATTTCCGAAGATGAGGTTCTCGGGACCCACGCCGAGTTTCTCGGCCAGGCGGCGTTTGAGGTAAAAGGCGTTGCCGTCCGGGTAGAGGTGGAGATTGCGCAGGACGTTTTCCATCGCAGCCAGTGCGGCTGGCGACGGGCCAAGCGGATTCTCATTCGACGCGAGCTTGATGATGTCCGCCGCGGGCAAACCCAACTCGCGCGCGACTTCCTCGATGGGGCGACCGGGCTGGTAGGTCGGGATGCGGGAGAGGTTGGGGTTGATGGGGAGGGTCACAGTGCCTTCAAAATCTTGTTCACATCCACATGCTCGGCAATCAGGTCGCGGATGAGGGCAATCTTTTCCGTTTCCTTCGGGTGCGTCTTCACGATGAGGTCGTGGACGCGCGAGGCGACCGGGTAGATGTCCTCGCGGCAAAGCAAGACCGGGAACGGGAGGCCGCGAATGATCTTCAGCAAGTTGTCCCTGGGCGCCAGATCGCCGGTGAGGATGATGCCGGCCAGCCGCGGAGCGCCGTTGGAGCCGACGGCGGCGGCCACCGCCAGAAGCAGGTCCTCGCGGTCGCCGGGCGTGATGAGCAGGACGCCCTTGCGAATGTACGACATGGCGTTGTTGACCCCCATCGCGCCCACGACCACTTCCGCGACGAGATTGTAAATCTCCTGGTCCGAGTTGAGCAGCGAAGCTTTCAACTCGGCGCGAATGGAATCCACGCTGGGGTGCGAAAGAATGGGCTGGTGCGGAATGACCCCCAGCAGTTCGAGCCCTTTGCGCTTGAGCCCGCGGCGGGCGAAGTCCGCCACCAGGGGCACCTTGTCGGGCGTCACCTTGTTGAGGATCACGCCAATGACCTCGACGCCTTCCTTCTCGAACAGGGCCAGGTTCAACACGACTTCGTCGATGGGCTTGCCGATGCCGCCGCGCGAAACGATGACGACCTTGGCTTTGAGGATGCTTGCCACTTGCGCGTTGGACAGGTCGAACACCGAGCCGACGCCTGCGTGCCCGGAGCCTTCACACAACACGAAGTCCTTCTCCCAGGCGACGCGGTCGAAGGCCTTCTCGATGCGTTTCACCAGCGCTTCGCGGTTGGAGGACTGAAGATACTTGCGCGTGAAGTCCGGCTCGACGGCGATGGGGCTCATGTCCACCAACGGGCAATTGAGGCGAAAGACGCGGTCCATCAACACCGTGTCCTCATCGATTTTCTGCTCCTCGATTTCGACGAAGCGCTGGCCGACCGGCTTGATGTAGCCGATGCGCGGGTAGCGCTTTTGCAACACGGACAACAGCCCCAGCGACATGGTCGTCTTGCCGTCGTTCTGACGGGTCGCGGCGATGAAGACACGTGGGGTCTCGGCGTTCATGGCACAAAGAGAGGCATGAGGTATGAGCTAGGAGGTATGAAGAGGCAGGTATCCCGATTGAGCCGGGGAAGCCGGATTCGCTCCGCGTCACGTGGCATGCTTTTCATAGCTCATACCTTATCCCTCCTCCCCCGGCAGTCGTTTCCCCGCTTCGGGATACAACTCGCGGTAAGCAACGGCCTGCATGCCGACAATCGCGGCCACACCAAGAATGTCGTGGGCGTTGGAACCGCGCGACACGTCGGCCGCGGGCCGGTCGAGCCCGAGGAGTATCTGCCCGTAGGCGTTGGCTCGTGTGACGTGCTGGAGGAGCTTGCTGGCGATATTCCCCGAATTGAGGTCGGGAAAGACGAGCACGTTGGCCCGGCCGGCGACCTGGCTGTCGGGAAGCTTGCGCTCGGCGATGTCCGGCACCAGTGCGGCGTCGGCCTGGAGTTCGCCATCGAAGTCCGCTTCGAGTCGACGCTGGTAGGCCTTCTGCTGCGCCAGCGCAGTGGCGGCCTGGACGCGCCCAATGCTCGCATGGGTGGCGCTGCCCTTGGTGGAGTAACTGAGCAAGGCAACGCGCGGCCGGGCGCCAAGGAGTTTTTGTGCCAGCAGGGCCGTGGACACAGCGATATCCGCCAGTTGCTCCACGGTCGGCTCGGGGATGACGCCGCAATCGGCCATGAACATGACGCCCTTTTCGCCGAAGCGAGTGTCTTCGACCTCCATGATCATGCAACTGGAAGCCGTGGCCGCCTGCGGGGCGACTTTGATGATCTGGAACAACGGTCGCAGCGTGCTGCCGGTGATTTCGCTGGCGCCGGAGATGAACCCATCGGCCTGGTGCATCGCCACCATCATCGCGCCGTAGTAATTGGGGTTGAGCATCGCCTCGCGGGCCTCGCGTTCCTTGGTGCCTTTGAAGCGGCGTAACAGTTCGTAACGCCGGGCGAAGTTTTCGAGGTCTTCACTTTCGGCCGGGTTAATGATGCGCACGCCTTCGAGCGATACATTCAAATCGGCGGCCGCGGCCTTGATCCGGGTTCGATCCCCCAACAGGATCGGTGCGCCGAGCCGAAGCGAGTAGAACTGCCGGGCCGCCTGCAATACGCGCGGTTCGGCGCCCTCAGGAAACACAACCCGCTTCGGGTGCCGTTGGAGTCTGTCAATGACGCTGCCAATAAAACGCATGGTGCGTATGTAGCGGAGGGGAGGGCAAAACTCAACGTGGATTCCTTCGCGCGGAAGGAGAGAGATTCACGCCGGGATCAGGGGTGAAGAGATTGTTCCCTGCGAAAACGAAATGCAGGGAAGTTTTGACTCCCTGGCTCGGTTTTGATACGGAACTGACTGCAATCCCCACGGTGCGAATTTGTCGCTCAGTGGTTCGTTACAGACTGAACCTGACAACCCCAACTATGAAGAGGACCCTCCAGATGTCCGCCCTGGCATGGCTCGCTACGACGTTATTTGCCGTTCGCACAGATGCCCAATCCGTCACGATTAGCAATTTGTGGAGCATTGCGACGACCGAGGGCCGGGTTTACGTGGTGAGCAGCGGTGAGACGGAACGCGGCGTGGCTTACCACCCGACCAACAACCACGCTTACATAGTCAGCCGCAATTCGGCGCTGCGCGTAGCCATCGTGGATGGCCAGACCGGCGCGGACGTTGGAGCGCTCGACGTCACCGGCGTCACGGGCGGTACTTTCGCTCTGAACCAAATCGGCGTGGCGGACGACGGCTCCATCTACGTGGCGAATCTCACGACGGCTTCCGCCACCAGCCCGTTCAAGGTTTATCGTTGGGCGTCGGAAAGTGATGCGCCCGTGGTCGTGTACAGTGGCAACCCTTCGGGCGGTCCCAGCATTCGCTACGGCGATGCCATCGACGTGCGCGGCGGCGGGGCGGGCACTCAGATCATTGCCTCCACGGGCGGCGTCAACACCACGAACCTCGTGGCCGTGTTTGCACCCACCGACGAGACACTCGCCAACTTTACAGCCGCATCCATTCTCGTCAGCGGCGTCGGTCTGGCGGACTTTGCCAAAGGAGTGGGATTCGGCCCCACCAACACGTTTTACGGAAAGAATACAGGCAACGGCAACGTCCGCTTTTGCCGCTTTGATCTGGACACGGGCACGGGCTCGCTTCTGGCCAGTTATGCAATCAATTCCGCCATCTCGGCCGTGAACGCCGACCCGGTCAACGGCCTGCTTGCAGGCGTTGCCACACCGAATGCGGCGTCTCCACACACTTTGTTTGTTTATGACATTTCCGGCGCCGCCGCCGTCCAGATTGCGAGCCTGGCGTTCCCGCCGCCGGCGACGGCCAACGCCAACGCAGTCGGTGGCATCGACCTGTACGGCGGGCGCATCATCGCAGTGGACGCGCGCAATGGAGTGCTCATGGCAACGGTTAACGTGGACAACAGCCCTACACCCCCCAGCGTCACAACGCAGCCGGCCAACCTGACGGTAGTCGAAGGCGGGTTCGCTTCGCTGACTGTGGGATGTACAGGCACCAAGCCTCTCAATTACCAGTGGTTTTTCAACGCGACCAACGCCCTTCCCAACGCAACGAACGCCACTTGGAACTTGACCCATATCGCGTTCGCCGACACCGGCGAGTACAGCGTGCATGTGAGCAATGTCGCCGGTGAAACCAATAGCGACGCGGCCGTGGTTAGCGTCAGTCGTGCCGCGCTCTCCCTGGTTCTTACCCAATGCTGGTCCCTCCCCGCGGGCAACTCCAATTACCCTTATCTGACGGCGGACAGTAATCAGCGCGGCCTCGCCTACAATCCCACCTACAACCATCTCCTGCTCGTCAGCCGCGCGCCCACTAATGCCATCCATGTCCTGGACGCCGCGACCGGTGCCTATCTCCACAGCCTGGACCTCGCCGGCATCTCCGGCGGCACGTTCCCGATCAATATGATCGCTTGCTCCGAAGACGGCCAGGTCGTCGTCGCGAATCTCACGGTCAATGGAAGCACCGATCCGTTCAAGCTCTACGTCTTTCCCGACAGCCTGGGGGGCAACACCTCCCTGCTCGCCTGGTCGGGCAACCCCGGGGACGCCGGCAGTGGCGACGCCAACCGCTGGGGCGACAACCTCGACGTGCGCGGCACGGGCTCGGGACTCGAAGTGCTGGTCGGCTCGCGAAACAGCCGGCGCATTGCCGTTATCAACGGCCTGTTCCTGGCTCTCCCGCCGATCGTCATCGACGTGCCGGACGCCGAGGCGGGCAACTTCGGCTTGAGCATCTGCTGGGGAGAGGGCAACACCTGCTGGGGCAAGTCGAGCGGAACCGCCCTGCGCCACGTGGCGCTCAATTACAACACCCACCTCGGCACCGTTCTACAGACCATTACAGCTTACCCTACGATGAGCGTCATCGCGGTGGATCCCGTCAATCAATTGCTTGCGGGCAGTACTTTGGAAACACCCGATACCGTGCGCCTGCTGAATATCTCGCCGACACTCTCGACGCCGCTCGAACTCGACACCGAGTTCTACCTGAGTGACAACCCGAATGCGAATGGCACCGGCCAGATTGACTTCGCCAACGGCAAGCTCTTCGCCCTGGACACCAACAATGGCATCCTCGCCCTCAATGTCTGGCCACGGCTCCGGCATTCCGTGAGCGGCTCCATGCTCACCTTGACTTGGGACGGCACGCACACCCTCCAGGCCACACCCGACCTCGGGGTTCCGTTCACGAATGTCGTCGATGCCGTCAGCGGCCACGCTGTGGACACCGCGACCACCGGCAACCTGTTTTTCCGGCTCAAGGACTGAGAGTTTCGCCCACGGGTTCCTCTCTTTGAACGAGAGAAATCCGAACTCCGAGGTTCGAACGCTTGGCTCAGCGATTCGGGCTTCGTTCTTTCCTCGCACTATGGTTGCCAACTTGCGCCCCAACGGGTCGCCGCGGAATCTCGGGGTTGCACGTTGTGCCGTTCAAGGCGACGCTGCATCGGGAACCGCAATGCGGACATCGGAGCGGTTCGACACTAGCGGTTGGCATGAATGCACCATCCTCGAAGAACGAGCGCGATCTGCTCTTTGTCGTGAAGCTGGCCAGCGCGATGGGCATGGGCTCTCTGGCAGGATTCCTCTATTCGCTGAAGGAAGTGCACCCGAACCTTCGCCTGGAGTTCGGCGTGGGCGCCGCGCTCGTGGCGCTGGTGGTTGCGATTGCTTCATGGGTTTTCTGTGGCGTCATGGCGCGCGCGGACGTGGAAAGCAGCCCGACGATCGCGCGGCGCAGGTTTTTTGTCCGCTGGCTGATCTACTTCGGAAGTGCCAGCACGTTGGGGACCCTCTTCGCGTTTGGCTACTCGCTGCGAAATGTCGCTGCCTCCAGCCGGCGCGACGTCATTGAGGGCACCGCGCTGGCGGTGGTGGTGATCGCTGCCGGCGGCTTTCTCATCCGGAAAGCGTTCCGGTTTTTCGAGGAGCAGGACAAGTCCGCCCTTGATGAACGGCACCGGGACCACGATGAAGCGGAGGAATGAGGCGTGTTGCGCAAAACCAAAGGTAGGGCGCGCCGCTCCGCGCGCGCCGGCGTCCAGACGGGAAAAGGCTAACTTCCTGAAAATCGAACGCTCGGCGCGCGCGGAGCGACGCGCCCCACCCAGTTGTTCTGTTGTTTGGCCCGACGGGCTTTGTGCTTGTGGGCCGTGTAGGGGCGCGGCTAAGAAGAGTGGGTGAATCTCAAGCAGCCGTTTCGACTCGGCGTCCTCGGTTCGGGCAAGGGCTCGAACATGGTGGCCATTGCCGAAGCGATCCGCGCGGGACAGGTGCCGGCGGAGATTGCCGTCGTGCTCAGCGATGTCGCGGATTCAGGCATCCTGGAGCGGGCCCGCCAGTCGGGGCTCAAGGCGGAATTCATCCCGCCGGGCCGCTTCAGGACGAAACTCGATGACGAAGCTGAGCAGGCTTACGTGAAGCGGCTCACCGAGGCGCAGGCGGACTTGATTGTTCTTGCCGGTTTCATGCGCATCCTGAAAGGCGAGTTCCTCCGCGCGTTCGCTAACCGCGTCATCAATATCCACCCCTCGTTGCTCCCGGCGTTCCCGGGATTGGAGGCCTGGCAACAGGCGCTCGATTACGGCGTGAAAGTTACCGGTTGCACGGTCCATTTCGTCGACCAGGGAGTCGATAGCGGACCCATCCTGGCTCAAGAGACCGTGCCCGTGCTGTCAGGCGACAGCGCGGCGTCGTTGCACGAGCGGATTCAACAGGCGGAATGGCGGCTCTATCCGCGAGTCGTCGGCGCGCTGGCCGAAGGGCGAATTACGTTGAAGGGCCGGCAGTGCGTGTGGGGATGACAGAATCCTCTGGATTGAGCAGGAGGCGGCCTTAGCAGCCGTTCAAAAAACTGTAGCGGCGCTCTGTGAGCGCCGAACAACGTACATATCTGGCCCGATTTCGGCGGTCACAGCCCGCCGCTACAATCACTTGGAGTTGGCTGTTAGACTGGTTGCCAAAAGTCATTTCCGAAAATGGTGGGGCAAACCTGCCGGTTTGCCGCGGCGCCCAGCAGGGCGCCGCCCACCATTTCGGAAATGACTTTTGGCAATCACTCTAGGCGTTGAACGTCGGTGCGACGTAAGGCATTCCGTGCGCGTCGGCCACGGCTTTGCAAGTGACTTTGCCGTCCTGAACATTGATCCCACCCCGCAAGGCCGGTTGGCGTTCGCAGGCTTCCTTCAAACCGTGATCCGCCAGCAGTTCGATATAGCGATAGGTCACGTTCGTCAGCGCCTGGGTTGCGGTGCGCGAGTAAGCCGCGGGCATGTTCGCGACACAATAGTGGGTCACTCCTTCCTCGAAGAACACGGGATCGTGATGGGTCGTCGGCCTGGAAGTTTCGGCGCAGCCTCCCTGATCGATGGCGATGTCTACCACCACGCTGCCGGGCCGCATCCGGCGCAACATCTCGCGGCGAATGAGCTTCGGCGCCTTGGCGCCCGGCAGCAGCACCGCGCCGATGAGCAGGTCCACATTGGGCAGGAGGTCCATCAGGTGCGCCTCGTTCGAGTACAAGGTGTGGGCCGTGTGCAGCGTGATATCGAGAAAACGCATGCGCTCCAGATCGACTTCGAGGATCGTCGTGTCCGCCCCCAAACCCGTGGCCATGCGGGCGGCGTTGATGCCCGCCACACCGCCCCCCAACACGACGACGCGCCCCGGCAAGACTCCCGGCACTCCGCCGAGCAGTGTCCCGCTTCCGCCGAAATGCTTGGCCAGAAAGTAACCGCCGACGAGGACGCTCATGCGCCCGGCGATTTCACTCATCGGTTCGAGCAACGGCAGGCGTCGGTTAACTTCAATGGTTTCGTAAGCCAGCGCCGTCGCGCCGGACTTCATCAGCCCCTCGGTCAACGTGCGGCTCGCCGCCAGGTGCAAGTAGGTGAACAGCATCTGTCCCGGGCGCAGTAGAGCGTACTCGGACGGCTGCGGTTCCTTGACCTTCACGATTAAATCGGCTTTCGCGAAGAGGGGAGCGTGCCCGGTCATCACGCTCGCACCCGCCTTCTCATATTCGGCATCGGAATAACCTGCGCCGGACCCGGCTCCGGATTCGACGAGCACCTGGTGACCGCGCTGGACGAGTTGATACGCTGCGCTGGGCAGCAGAGCCACGCGGTATTCCTGTTCTTTGATTTCTTTGGGGACGCCAATGATCATTTGCGGTGTTGATTGAGGGCGGACTGTAGCGGCAGGTCAACCATCGCGCAAACCAACAAACTCGACTGGGGTGCCCCCGCAAGCAATTCGCGCAGCGGGTTTCGAACCAAGAATTGCGCGTGTTCAGGACACGCGTGGTTCAGGACTTGAGCCTGGCACTTGCGGCTGGCACTCTCCGCGCTCATGAATCGTATCGCGGAACGCTTCGCGCGTCTCCGGGAAAAGCAGCAAAAGGGCTTCATCGTTTACATTGGGGCTGGCGATCCAAGCCTGGAGGCGACGCGCGAGCTGGCGCTGGCCTTCGACCAGGCCGGCGTCGATGTGCTGGAGTTGGGCGTGCCATTCAGCGACCCGCTGGCCGACGGCCTCGTGAACCAACTCGCGGCCCAACGCGGGCTGGAGTCCGGCACCACGCCGCCGCGCGTGCTCGAAACTGTCGCCGCCATCCGCAAGTCTTCCAATGTCCCGGTCGTCCTTTACATCTACTACAACCTGGTGCACCACCACGGCCTGGCGAAGTTCATCGTGGACGCGGCGCGGGCGGGAGTGGACGGGTTGCTGGTGCTCGATCTGCCGCCGGAGGAATCCGGAAGCTATGAGGCCCTTATGCGCGAGGCAGGTTTGAGCGTCATCTACCTCGTCGCGCCCACGACGCCTGACGAGCGCATCGAACTCATCTGCAAGCGCGCCAGCGGCTTTGTATATTACGTGTCGCGCGAAGGCGTGACCGGAATGCAGGCGAAGGTTTCCGAAACCATTGGCCTGATGACTGCGAAGATCCGCAAGCACACGACGCTGCCCATCGCAGTCGGGTTTGGCATTTCGAATCCCGAACAGGCCCGATTGGTCGCTGCCAACGCGGAAGCGGTCGTGGTCGGGAGTGCCGTGGTGAACCAAATCGCGGAGCACGGGAAAAGCCCCGACCTGGTCCCGAGAGTCGTGAATTTCGTGAAGACTCTCGCCGACGCAGTCAAGGCTCGATGAGAATTGAGGACACATCGCGTGTGGACAGGCGATTTCGCCCTGTGAAGTGCGAGCGAGTCGCTCGCCGGACGATGGCATCTGGGTCGGCTGCCCCATTGCGCCCACATTTGTGACCAGGCAAGTATGCGAGCAGGTTTCGGTTCGGCAAACGAGAGTTCACGAATTTGACATGAAATCCGCTTCCTGCCCAGTCACCGCTTCGTCATTTCAATCGTGACGTGCGAAGTGAAGGAATGAAATCTGCGTACTCGATTCGCCCTTGCATTGCACTTCGCCGGCGGGCTGGCAGGACAACCTGACCGTGCGGCTCACCAGTGGAGACATCGGCGATTATCAATGGCGAAAGAATTCTGACGGAACCTGGACCAAATCGGAGTCAGATCGGAACAAGCCAGCAAACGCTCAATCAAAATGAAAAGCACGACAAGCAATAACGACCGTTTCGTCATCATCATGGCCGGAGGACGCGGGGAGCGCTTCTGGCCCGTGAGCCGCCAGGCGACTCCCAAGCAACTCCTCACCCTGCTCGGCAAACGTTCCTTCCTCCAGCAGGCGGTGGACCGCGTGATGCCGCTGGTCCCTGCCAGGAACATCATCATCATCACGAACGAAGCGCAGGCCGCCGCGGTGAGGAAGCAGCTTCCGAAGTTGCCGAAGGAAAACATCGTCGCTGAGCCTTGCGGGCGCGATACCTGCGCCGCCGTCACGCTGGGCGCGGCCCTGGTGGGCGCGCGTTCCACGACCGGCGTCATGGCGGTATTGCCGGCGGACCACATCATTCCAGACGAGAAAAGGTTTCAGCAGGTGCTTGCCGACTCCTTCGACCTGGCCAGCCGCGGCCAGTGCATCGTCACCATCGGCATCAAGCCGACCGAACCGAACACAGGCTACGGCTACATTCACGTGGGCGAACCCTTGCCTCCGCCCAGCGGCGTCAAGAAGTACAAGACTCCCTTCTGCAAGGCCGAGCGTTTCGTGGAGAAGCCCAATCTGGAAAAGGCCGTCGAGTATTTGAACAGCGGCAACTATCGCTGGAACGCCGGAATGTTCATCTGGAGCTTCGTCACGATCACCAATGGACTCGAGATGCACCAGAAGGAAATGGCCGAAGCCTGCCGCCGTTGGTTCAAGGCCGCCTGGACGCCGAAATTGGCGAAGGTGCTGGCGAAGGAGTATCCCGAGGTGCGCAAGATTTCCATCGACTTCGCGCTCCTGGAACACGCCCAGAACGTGATCGTGGCCGCGGCCGATTTGGAGTGGGACGACCTCGGCTCCTGGACCGCGCTGGCAAGGCACGTCAAGGCCGACCCGGAGGGCAACTGCGCCATCGGCGAGTTCATCCACGTCGACGCCGCGCGGAATGTCGTTTACGACGCGCGCACCAACCACCGCACACCCATCGCCGTGGTCGGCCTGCGGGATTCCATCATCGTCATGGCTGACGACGCCACGCTCGTGGCGCACAAGAGCCAGTCGCAAAAGGTGAAGGAGTTGGTGAACCGATTGGCGGCGGATCCAAAGTACAAGAAGCTCGTTTGAATCGTAAAACGTGAAGCGTAAAACGTAATCTAGCGTCGTTGCGACAAGGTCTTATTCCTGCGTCAATATCTTTAGCGCCGCTTGCGCAATCATCCTTACGCCTTCGTTTGGGTCGTCACTCAATCTCACCAGCATCTCTCTAGATGCAGGGTTCCATATGTCAAAGAACGGGAAAAGCGCCCCAATCGCATGAACGCGAATTAACGGGTTTTCGTGGTTCACCAGTTGGTGCAGGCGAGAAACCAAGGGTTGAGCGGTTGCTGGGTCGATCTTTACTTCTCCTGCAATCCATGCACCGATCCCAACCATTTCCTCATTATCCGAGTCTAACAAAGGCAGCAGGTCACCAACATCGCGCCCTTGCCGAAATTCGTCTGCCAGCAAATTTACGCGCCGTGGATCCCTGATTATTTCGAGAACTTCCTTTTCGATCATCTTCTTGTCTCCTCGGCTTTTATTAGACTGGTTGCCAAAAGTCATTTCCGAAATGGTGGGGCAAACCTGCCGGTTTGCCGCGGCGCCCAGCAGGGCGCCGCCCACCATTTCGGAAATGACTTTTGGCAATCACTCTAGAAGCCAAGAAGCTTTCCGCCCTGGTAAGTCAGAAACGCGAGCACCCAGGCCAACGCGCCCATGTAGAGCCATTGGAAAATCGGCCACTTCCAGGAGTTGGTCTCGCGCCGGACGACCGCGACCGTGCTCACGCACTGCAGGGCGAAAACGTAGAAGACCATCATCGTGATGGCGACAAGCGTGGAATACACCGGCGTGCCGTCCGGCCGTGTTTCCTGGCGCATGAGCGTGGCGAGTCGGGTGGTCGCCGCTTCGGATTTGTCGTAGTCGCCGAGATTATAGACAACGGCCATTGTGCTGACGAAAACTTCGCGTGCCGCGAAGGAAGCGACGATGCCGATGCCCATCTTCCAATCGAACCCGAGCGGCGCGATGGCCGGCTCAATGAGATGCCCCAGGCGTCCGGCGAAACTGTGCCGAAGGCGCTGCCCCGCTTCGGCCCGGTTTAGCGCGGAAAGTTCATCCTGGACCAGCGCATCATTCTTCGATTCGCCCGTGAGGCGCTTTTCGACCGTGGCACGCTGTGCGGCGAACTGTTGTTCGACGGTCTTGTCCTTCGGATAGGTTGCGAGAAACCAGAGCAGGATGTTAATGCCGAGAATCACCGTGCCGGCGCGCCGGAGAAAGAGCTTCGAACGGTCCCACATGTGGCGCAGCACGACGTGCGGCACGGGCCGTTTGTAGGGCGGCAGCTCCATGATGAGCATGGGCGTCGGACTTTTCAGCAGCGTCTTCTTGAACAGCCAGGCCATCAACAGCGCCACGACGATGCCGAGCAGATACATCGAGAGCAGGGTGATGCCCGAGAGCTTCCAAAAGCCGAACAATCTCCTGTCCGGAATCGTCGCCGCGATCAGCACCGTGTAGACGGGCAGGCGGGCCGAACAACTCATCAATGGCGCGACGAGAATCGTCACAAGCCGGTCCTTCGGCGACTCGATCGTCCGCGTGGCCATGATGCCGGGAATGGCGCACGCGAAGGAACTGAGCATCGGGATGAAGCTTTTGCCGTGCAGGCCCACCTTGCTCATCAATCGATCCATCAGGAAGGCCGCGCGCGCCATGTAGCCGCTGTCTTCCAGCAGGCTGATGAACATGAAGAGGAGCAGAATCTGCGGCAGAAAAACGATGACCGCGCCGACGCCTTTGATGACGCCGGAGACGAGCAACGTATTGAGCGCGCCAGCCGGCAGCAGCGTCGCGACCCAGCCGCCGAGCGCGTCCACGCCGCTGGAGAGCCAGTCCATCGGGTGCTTCGCGAACGTGAAGATGCTCTGGAACAGGAGCGCCATTATGAAAACAAAGATCGCAACACCCCACACTTTGTGCGTCAGGATGCGGTCCATCCGGTCGCTCAACGATTCACTCGGCCCGCCCGTGCTCGTGGTCACCTTCGCTTCGCTCTCCGCGATATGCGCGTAGCGCGACTCGATGGCGACGCTGCGCCAGTCCACACCCTGGCTCTCGAGACGCTTCCGCGCGCCGACGGCGGCAACGAGAATCGACTCGGGATAATGCGCGCCGCTAAGCGGAAGGAATTTTTCGTCGCTGAGCACCAGCAAGGCTTCGACGCGGGATTGGAAGCAGCTCTCCGGAAACGCCAGGATGAGCGCGCTGGCGAGGGTGGTGATCTCGGCCGTCAACGGCCCCGGCAGGGAACAGAAGTGCCGCGGGGGGATTGGCCCCGGCGCGCTCGCGCCCGCCGAAATAATTGCCTGGCGCAATTTCTCCACGCCTTCACCGCGGCTGGCAACCACGGGAAAGACAGGCACGCCAAGCTCCTTCTGCAGCAATCCCGCGTCGATCTCGCGCCCGTTCTCCCGCGCCACGTCGACCATGTTCAACGCGACCAGCGTCGGATAGCCAAGCTCGATGACCTGGGTGGCGAAATAGAGATTGCGCTGGAGGTTCGAGGCATCGACGACCACCACTACGAGGTCCGGCGGCGGCACACCGGGCACACGATGGAACAGCACATCGCGCGCGATTTGCTCGTCGAGCGATTGGGGGCTGAGACTGTAGGTGCCAGGAAGGTCCAGGACCGTCACGCCCCGGTCCCGGGACGCGTGCAGCAGCCGGCCTTCCTTGCGTTCGACTGTCACACCCGGGTAATTGCCGACTTTGGCGCGCAAGCCCGTGAGCGCATTGAACAGGGTCGTCTTGCCGCAGTTCGGATTTCCGCAAAGCACGACTTGGAGCGGGCGGACGCGCGCCGGGGGTTTGCCGGGACCTGCTACGTTGCTGACGCCGTCGCTCATCGTGAGCCTGGGATTGTCTTCACAGCCCGCGTCTATTCGCGAGGCCGCACCAGGATTTGCTCGGCCTCGTGTTTGCGCAGCGTGAGGTGGTAGCCGCGCACCTTGATCTCCACGGGATCGCCGAGGGGCGCGAAGCGGACCAATTCGATGGGCGTGCCGACCAGCAGCCCCATCTCGAGCAGGCGTCCGCGCCCTTCCGGCGGCACGCGGATGTCGCAAACGGTGGCAGTAGCGCCGGCCTGAAGCGCAGCCAGCGGAAGAGGCTCGGCGGGCATATTACGCCAGCGCGAAGGGTGGCGGGGCTGGCGAGAGGGGTTGAACGAGGATGGTTTCGGCCAGTTGGGAACTGATGCCCAGCCGGGCATTGCAAATCTGGCAGATGACATTGGCCTGGCGGCTCACGAGCCGGACTTCCTGTTCCTCGCAGAAACCCATCTCGCGCAAACGCTGGGAAACTTCCGGTGCTCCAGCCAGTTGCTTGATGCGCGCAGTGGCGCCCGCCTGGATTTGATTCAGGGGGCAGAGCTCGGGCTGCGGGCAGCCCGGGGCGACACCGCATTTTGGCATCGAGTCGTTCAAGCCTCAGAAAATTAGGTTAGTTGAGACTGAGTTGCAAGAAGGTTTTCCGAGCGGCTACGAGTGGCCGGGATTAACCGGGAGTTGTTCAAACCGAGCTAACTGTCTTTCCCACTCCTGCGCCGACTCCGGCTCGTAGGTCATTAGCTCGAAGCTTGCGCGAATCACCTCGCGCGCCGCCGCAAGCGAGGGCAGGTGGCCAAGCGCCAGCGCCTGCACTGCAATGTTTCCGAGCGCGGTTGCTTCAGCCGGGCCGGCTACCACGGGGATTTGAAGCGCGTTGGCTGTTAATTGATTCAGGAGCGCATTGCGGCTGCCCCCGCCGATGAGGTGCACTCGGTCGAGCCTTTTTCCCAGAAGTTGTTCGAGCTGCCGCAACGTCCGCCGGTAGAGGAGCGCGAGGCTCTCCAGGGCGCAGCGAACGGTGGCCCCGGGAGTCGCCGGCTCAGGCTGGCCGGTTTCACGGCAGAACGCCGCGATCTTGCCTGGCATCTGTCCCGGCGCGATGAACCGGGCATCGGCTGGATTGATCAACGACACGAACGGCGCCGCCTCCGCCGCCAGTTTGGTGAGCGCGGCGTACTCGAAGTCCTCTCCCGCCGCGGTCCACTCGCGGCGGCATTCCTGAACCAGCCAGAGGCCGACGATGTTCTTCAACAACCGCACCGTGCTTCCGTAGCCGATCTCGTTCGTGAAGTTGAATTCGCGGCATGCCTCGGTAATGACCGGCGACGCGAGTTCCACGCCCATCAGCGACCACGTCCCGCTGCTGATGTAAACCCAATCCCCGTCCATCGCCGGGACAGCAGCCACCGCCGCTCCGGTGTCGTGCGAACAGGAGGCGATGACATCGAGCGACGCCAAACCGGTGCTTCGCGCGATTTCCGCCGAGAGCGGACCGAGCCGCGAACCGCACGGGACGATCCGCGGGAACATCCGTTCCGGCAGGCCCAGTGCATGGATGAGTTTCTTCGACCATTGCCGGGTGCGCCGGTTGTAGAGCTGTGTCGTGCTGGCGTTGGATTCATCGATGCACGCGACCCCGCAGAGCAAGCGATGAAACCCGTCCGCGATTGTCAACACCTGCGCGGCTCGATCGAGCCGTTTTGGCGATTCCGCGGCGAGCTGGAAGATTGTATTTAGCGCCATGAACTGAATCCCCGTCTCCTCAAATACCGTCTTCAAATCCACATGCGCCGTGGCGTTCTCCACGCCGCGAGCCGAGCGCGCGTCGCGGTAATGGAACGTCGGTGGGAGGACTTCGCCCGCTTCGTCGAACAGCATGTAATCCACGCCCCAGGAATCGACGCTCAGCCCCGAGAGCGGCAAGCCATGCGCCGCCGCCTTGCGCAAGCCCGACTGGATTTCGTGGAACAAGGCGGGGATGTTCCAGGTCAGTGCACCCTCCACTTGGACCGGCGTGTTCGCGAAACGGTGCACTTCCTCCAATGCGAACCGCCCCTCGGCCAGAGTGCCGATCATGACACGCCCGCTTTCGGCGCCCAGGTCGATGGCGAGATAATGGGTGGGCATGGCTCGTTGCGAGCCCAAGTGAATCGCTCCTCGGGACGGGCCGCAAGCTCCGGCTGAATCCACACCGTGAAAACACGAATCGACGCAGCGCTGCGCAGCCGCAACCGGAACGGAGCGCGGATTTGGTGAACCGCAAATGAACGCAGATCTCACCAGGCCCGGAGGGCCGCATGAAAGTAGCCGGCGTCGCCCCCTCCGCAGGCGTCCCGCCCGCGTGCGTGTTTTGCGGACAAACCAGCCACCAAAAGCTTGAACTCGGGCGACGCCCGCCGCTTAAATCGTCCCGTGGCTCAACAGCAAACCTTCCGGCAGAGTGTCACCTATTCGGGGGTCGGATTGCACAGCGGCAACCGCGTCGAGATGTCGTTCCTGCCGGCGCCGCCCAACTCCGGGGTTCGTTTCCGGCGTGTCGACCTCGACGGCAAGCCTGAGATCGAGGCGCGCATCGAGAATGTCATCCAGACCAACCGCTCCACCACGCTCGGCAAGGGCAATCTCAAGGTCACCACGGTCGAGCACGTCCTGGCGACCATGGCCGGGTTTGGCATCGACAACGCCATCATCGAACTGGACGCCAACGAGCCGCCCATCGGCGACGGCAGCGCGCGGGAATACTGCAAGATGGTCGACGAGGCCGGCATCAGCCCTCAGGCCGAAACGCGGACCCCCTTCGAGATCACCGAACCGATGGAATTGCAGACGGAGGACTCGCTCATCAGCATTTTTCCGCACGACCGCCTGAAAGTTTCCTGCACCAGTGCGGACAAGGCCGGCCGCTTCTCCCAATATTTCTCGATCGAGGTCACGCCCGAAACGTGGAAACGCGATCTCGCACACGCGCGCACGTTCTGCTTCTTCGAAGAGATCGAATTCCTCATCAAGAACGGTCTCATCAAGGGCGGCTCGCTGGAAAACGCCGTGGTGATCCGTGACGACGCGGTGCTCACGACCGAGCCGTTGCGCTACCCTGAGGAATTCGTCCGGCACAAGATCCTCGACATCCTCGGCGACTTTGCGTTGCTGGGCCGGCCGTTGCGCGGGCACATCGTCGCCGTGCGGCCCAGTCACACGGTGAATTGCGAACTGGGCCGGATGATCCAGGCGCGCATTCGCAAGCCAATCGAGACCATTCAAACCTTCGCGCCACCCCCGCCGGCGCTGGAGGCGAAGCCTTCCGCGCGGCCCACTGCCGCGGACATTGAGAAGCTGATGGCCGACGGCTCCTCGCTCGACATCATCGCGCTGATGAGGATTCTGCCGCACCGATTCCCCTTCCTGATGGTCGACAAGGTCCTGAAGATCGACGGCAACAAGATCTCAGCGCTCAAAAACGTTTCGATCAACGAGCCGTATTTCCAGGGGCATTTCGGCGAGCACCCCATCATGCCGGGCGTGCTCCAGCTTGAGGCCATCGCGCAGGTCGCGGGCATCCTGATGCTCAAGCAGGCGGAGAACTTCGGCAAGCTGGCCTACTTCATGAGTGCCGAGAGTGTGAAATGGCGCAAGCCGGTTCGCCCCGGGGACAGCCTGGTCATCAACGTCGAACTCACCAAGTCCCGAGGTAAGATCGGCAAAGCCAAAGGTTCCTGCCTGGTCGACAACGAGCCGGTGAGCGAAGCGGAGGTCACCTTCGTGCTCATGGATCGGGAAGGAGAATGAGCTTCGTACCTCCAGAAGGCGGGGCGACTCACGGTCCCTGATCCGCAATCTGCAATCTGCAATCCGCAATCGAAGTGATTCATCCTACAGCCCTCATCCACCCCAAGGCCAGCATCGGCGAGGACTGCGAGATTGGTCCGTACTGTGTCATCGGCCAGCACGTCGAACTGGGTGCGCGGTGCAAACTTTATTCGCACGTCGTGATCGACGGGCATACGCGGCTGGGCAAGGAAAACGAGGCGTTCCCTTTCGCCTGCCTCGGGTTGAAGACTCAGGATTTGAAATGGACGGGCGGCACCACGCACACCGAAATCGGCGATGGCAACACCTTCCGCGAGCACGTCACGGTCCACAGCGCCACGAGCGAGGGTGGCGTGACGCGAATCGGCTCTAATAATCAAATCATGGCATATTCCCACGTCGCGCACGACGTTCAGCTTGGCAATCAGGTCATCATGTCCAACGTCGCCACGCTCGCGGGGCACGTCGTGGTCGGGGACCATGCGGTCATCGGCGGCCTGGCGGCGATCCACCAGTTCTGTCGCATCGGCAAGCTTTCGATGATCGGCGGCTGCTCGAAGGTCGTGCAGGACGTGCCGCCGTTCATGATTGTCGATGGCAATCCAGCCCAGACCCGGACCATCAACAAGGTGGGCCTCGAGCGCAACGGCATCGGCGAAGCTGCCCAGGCCGCGCTCCGACAAGCCTTCAAGCTGCTCTTTCGCGAAGGGTTCACGATCTCGAACGCCATCGCGAAGATTGAGGCCGAGTTGCCGGCGGTGCCCGAGATTCAGCACCTGGTCGAATTCGTTCGGGCGAGCGAACGAGGATTGAGCAAGTAATCGCCCAGCCCAATGCCTGTGTGAATTGGATTCCTTACGGCCCGGACGCCTGGTTGCTTCAGTTTGCCAGTCGCGTCGGCGATGAAGCCTTTGCCCGCAGTCAGGCCATCACCGCCGAACTGGAGCGGCATCCGCCCCCGGGACTGGTCGAATTCGTGCCCTCCTTCACGACAGTGTTGCTGGAGTTCAAGCCAGGCGCCATCGATGGCGAGAGACTTTCGAGCCTGGCGGCAGGCCTGCGCGCGGTCGCGGCGCGCTCGTTGCCTCCCGGGCCCATAAAAGAGATCCCTGTCATCTACGATGGTCCGGACCTGGAGCGCGTTGCCGAGGCGCACAAGTTGACGACTGGCGAGGTGGGCGAATTGCACAGCGCGACGCTGTACAAAGTTTACCTGCTTGGATTCGCGCCGGGTTTTCCTTACCTGGGAGCACTTGACCCGCGCTTGCACACACCACGCCTCGCCGCGCCGCGCCCGCGCGTCGCCGCCGGCTCCGTCGCCATCGGGGGCGAACACACCGGCATCTACTCGGTGGACGGTCCCGGCGGCTGGAACATCATCGGCCACACGACCGCCCGACTGTTCGATCCCGGCCTGGCTGTCGAGAACGAGCGTGACAGGTTTCTGCTCATGGCCGGCGACCGCGTGAAGTTTGTCCCAGCCCGCAAACTCTAGAGTGATTGCCAAAAGTCATTTCCGAAATGGTGGGCGGCGCCCTGCTGGGCGCCGCGGCAAACCGGCAGGTTTGCCCCACCATTTTCGGAAATGACTTTTGGCAACCAGTCTAGCCCGAGGGCCAGTTGGCAAGAGAACAAGACATCTTCAGAATGAGTTTGGACGTCCTGGAAATCCTTCACCCGGGCTTCGGCGCCACCGTCCAGGACGCCGGCCGGCCCGGATGGCGGCGATTCGGCGTGCCCACCGGCGGGGCCATGGACGAGCACGCGGCGAATTGGGCCAACCGCCTGCTCGACAATCCGCCGGGGTCGCCAGTCCTCGAGTTGCTCCTCCAGGGCGCCCGGCTGCGCGCCCGGCGCGAACTATGGCTTGCGGTCGCGGGTGCGGACGCCGCCGCAAACGTCCCGCGCTGGCGGGCAATCCGCGTCGAACCGGACGCGATGATTGAGTTTCCGCGATCGGTTAGCGGCGTCTGGATTTACGTGGCGGTCGAGGGCGGCTTCGACGCGCCGCGCTGGTTTGGCAGTGCCAGCGTGTGCGCACGTGCCGGCATCGGAACCGCGTTTCACGCCGGGGACGTCGCGCAGGGCGCCAGGCACAAGCCGTTCGCTCTTCCGGCCGGCGTCGCGGCTCGCGTGGCGCCGGCGATAGAGCAGCGGGATTACCGCCAACCTCCGGCGCTGCGCGTGTGGCCCGCACCGCAGATGGGATTGTTCTCGCAGGCGGATCGCGAGCGCTTTTTCGGCCAGTCCTGGACATTGAGTTCGCAAAGCGATCGCGTCGGCTACCGCCTGGAAGGCGCACCGCTCGAATCGCGTCTGCCTCAAATCATCAGCGAACCCGTGCGTGTCGGTACCGTGCAGGTTCCGGAAAATGGATTGCCGATTGTGACCTTGCGCGACGGCCCGACCGTGGGCGGCTATCCCAAACTCGGAGTGCTCGACCCGGCGGACGTTTCGTGGCTTGTTCAGTGCCGGCCGGGCCAAAGCGTGCGGTTCAGATCTCAAGGCCCATTGGGATAGATAACAGTCCCGCATCCGGCGTGCCGACCCCTAGACCACCCAACGTCGTCAAGGTGCGCGTGCGCGATAAGTCTGCACCGGGGACTCGGGCGTGCTCGTGTCCGTAAGATCGAAGTAATTGGTCGGAAGATAAACGCTCGTCCACGGGGTCCAGTGTTGCAGGTCGCTGGAGCGCTCCACGGTGTATTTGCGTCCGAAACTGCCGGTCAGGCGGAACTGAAATGCCCCGTTGCCTGAGAGTTGGGCGCGACTGAAGGTTGGGGCCAACGAGTTGCGGAACAGGATGCGCATCCGATTCGCCGTGGCGTCCTCGAAAAACCTTTCCACGGAACCGGCCAGGCTCTCCGCCAGCGCGAGCATGTTCGAGTGGGGCGCGCGGCCCGGCTCGTGAAACAGATACAAGCCGAGAACGAAGTCCTTTTGGGAAGTCACGGAACTCGGGGAGCGCGTCCCCATGACTGCGGTCAAGTCCGCGATGCGCACCGGCACTTTCTGTGCGCTGTAACGGTTGTTGCCGAGGGGAACGGTATTCTTCAACAGATACACGTCGGGCACTTCACCCGGGGCCAGCAGGCCCATCATATAGAGATCGAGCGCCGAGAATCCCGCGGGGGTCAGGTAGGGTTTCTCGAGCAGAGTGAACGTGCCATCGAGATTGTCCGTCCACGCGTTGCCGCCCATCAGCGAACTTTCCGGGTAAGCCGTCGCGCTGTAGTTCGTGGAGACAGTGGTGAAGGCAGGCGCATGGAGGTTGTCGTGCCAGTGACAGCCGCAGGCCGCGGGCGGTGTGGCCAGGCTTTCTGTCTGGAGGGTCTGCGAGTTGCGGAAACTTGCGCCCACACCCCAGCGATGGCCGATTTCGTGCGCCATCCAACCCACCGCATAGGCGTGATTGTGATACACACGAATGCCGTCCGTCACGGTCTCGGCCATTCTCGGTCCACCCATGTAGAGCGGGGAGATCCCGACTTGCAATCGTGCGGAGCCGAAAGTCGTGCCGCTCTTCGGGCTCGCAAAACTGCTACCGCCGAGACCCTGGATGGGAATGTTGATGGGTCCCGTGCTGGGCCCGATGTTGTAGATGTCATCCACCCGGAAGTCGGTGAAGAAGGTGGACAGGTCGTCCACCGCAGGATGCAGCCGATAAGTCGCACGCGCCACGGCATCGATGTTCTTGGTGAAGGCCGGGTAATGGAACACTTCCATCACGTGTCCTGCGACATGGGGCGGCTCGGACGAAAAGTCCACCTGCGCAGGCGTGGCGCTGTTCAAACTCACAGTGCGAAACGCCGGGTAGAACACCTGGTCGAACGGTGTGCCGGGCGAATTCCACCACACAGCATCCGCTGCCCAGGAGAATTGGGTCGCATTGCCAAAGAAAGTCTTCGAGAGGAAGAGGTGGACCTGAGCGCCGCTAATCCGCTGGCCGATAGCGAGCGGGGCTGCGCCGCACCAACTCCCGCTGCTCACCCCGCCTGCGACCCTGGCATAAATCCCACACTCGGTCCCATTCAGCCGGACGAAAATGCGATAATCGATGAAGCCGGTCGCGACGCTTAAGGGAACGTTGGTCTGCATGGTGAGGGTGAACCGCAGAAGGCTCCCAAAATCGTCCACGTCCACCGAACGGATTTCCACAGAATCATTGGGTGCATCATCCGCGTCATCCACATGATCGAGCCTCGCGCCATTGGTGACGCTGCCCGTGAACAGGCCAACGATGCCGTCCCGCTCCGGCACGCGAATGTAAGAAAGGTCGATGACGCCCGAGGGATATATTCGCGCCTGAAAGAGGTTCGTGCCCAGCGAACGGTAGCCGATGTAGGGGCTCTCGTATCGCTCCACTTCCCAAGTGACCAGGCAGTTGGTCGAACTCGTATTGACGTAGATGGCGTCCGTATACGACCAGGTGGACCACAGCACCGCGATCATTCGCTCCAAGCCGGCCGCGGCGCGGCTGTCGATGGCGGAAGCCACTGCCCGCAAGGTGCCATCCGCCCAGGGATCGCGTGCGGCCCACCAGTTCGCCTCAGGTTGGCCGAAGGAGAGGCAGCCATTCAGGTTTGCGTATAGCTGGCTCCACGTAGCGCCTGCGAATGGGAAGGAAAAGCCCAGTGGCACACGCCAGCCGTAGTTGTTGTAGGCGCCGATAGCGCTGCCGCTGGACAGTCTGGTCCCACGCGGAGAGACTTCCACCGCCGGCAGCACAGAAAGAGAATATCGATTGCTGGATGCGGGCGTGAAGCGGAGCATGCGTCCTTCGAGATCGAAGTAATTCGCCGGCTTTTCAATGAGACCCTCTGCCGGGAGAACCGAGATCGGGCCGGACAACGGCGCCGCGTTCGCCAAGCCAATGACGATTGCCCATCCGGCAAGCCTCGCCCACAGGGAAAAACAAACATGGACCAAACTCCAGCGTGGCAGCCTTCGGAACACTCTCATCCTATGACCGAATCCGTCCTTTTGCGCAATCCCAATCACGATCCCAAAATGGGAGCGCAGAGTGGCGTGTGAACAACGTGGAGCGAGGCCACGTCAGAAGCGACGGAATAATCTTCTCGTCTAGTCCGAGCGAGACATCTTGCGGTCGCGTCTCTAAGGCAATCGGCTCTGGTCAGCGGATGAAACTGGATTTGAACTGTGACCTCGGCGAAGGCGAACCGCGCGCGCTAACGCGGGCACTCATGCGGTGCATCACCTCCGCCAACGTCGCTTGCGGCGGGCACGCGGGGGATCTTGAGTCGATGGGCCATTGCGTGGCGCTCGCGAAGCGGTGGCGCGTGCGGCTTGGAGCTCATCCGGGGCCCTGGAGCCGCGGCGATTTCGGCCGCGGCCCGTTGAAGCTTGCAGCGGACGAACTCGAGTTGCTTCTCATTCACCAGGTCGGCGCGCTGGAGCGGTTGGCCCGGAAGCAAAACGTTCGGCTGCATCACATCAAACTTCACGGCGCTTTGTACCACGCGAGCGAGGCGGACGAAAGCATGGCGCGGACTTATCTCTCAGCGGTGCGCGCCTGGTGGCCGCGATGCATCGTATTCGCCCGCGCTGGCGGCACCGTGGCCCGCCTGGCCAAACGCGCCGGAGTTCGTATTTGGGAAGAGGCCTATCTCGACCGGGGCTACCGCGACGACGGAACGCTGGTGCCGCGAGACGCGCCGAGTGCAATTCTTGGCGACAAACAATTAGTGAAGCAACGATTGGAACGGCTGGTCGTTGATGGCGTCATTGAAACGGTTTCGCACCAACCGCTCAAGCTCCAGCCCAAGACCCTTTGCCTCCATTCGGACACACCCAAGGCCGTTCAATTCGCCAAGCTCGCCCGTCGCTGCCTGGAGTTAGCCCACTGATTTGGAAGAGCATTGAGTCCCTGAATGTCGAGGCGCGATTGGACTTCGTTCGCAGGCCGCGGAATTCTGACAAGGGAGCGTGTTCGGCAAATTGGAGTCGGATGTTTGAAGCTCAAAACAACGAAGGTGGCTGCTCGACAAACCGCTTGGCTGATTCGACATGGTAGGCGATCTCGCACTTGGGACACCAGAGGTGATACTCGTAATAATAGTCCTGGCTCGGTTTCCATTTTCCCTTCCGCTTGATGACCGGCGTTGAGCACTTGTAACACGGCTCGCCCTCCTGCATGTCCGGTCGGACGCCTTCGGTTTCGGGTTTGTTCTCGTAACCGTCGTCCACGGGAAGATTGGGCTGGCGCAAGGCGGCCATCGAGAGTTGATCGCAGCGCTCGTTCTCCGCATTGCCGGCGTGTCCTTTGACCCAGCGAAATTTTACCTGATGCGTCTGGCACAATCCATCCAATCGCTGCCACAAGTCGACATTCTCCGGCCGTTCGGTTTTTGTACGCCACCAACTTTTCCGTTTCCACGCCGCCACCCAACCCTGCACCATGGCATCCACCACATACTTCGAATCGCTGTAAATCGTGACGTTGCACGGCTGCTTGAGTAGTTCGAGCCCTACAATGGCGGCGCAGATTTCCATCCGATTGTTGGTGGTCCGCCGAAAGCCGCCGCTGACCTCGCGCCGTTTCTTGGGATGCAACAAAACCACGCCATAACCGCCTGGCCCGGGATTCGGTTCGCACCCGCCGTCCGTGTAAATCTCCACGTGCGGAAATGCATCCATTCTTGTATTGGCGTTCGTGCTCATTCGAATCTATCTTTCGCTAATATCGACCTAGGATAGCATCGGGTTCGTCGCTTGTTCCTATGACAAGCGGCGCTGTTTCGGGAATTTGTGTCGCTGACTCCAGAGCATTGCGAACCGGCTCGCAGCCTCGCCGACAATGCTCGGCAACCAAAGATTTCAGATCTTCGGCACTGCGACCTAGAATCCGGCCGGTGTAGAGGGCTATCAGATTCGTTTCAAACGCTGGCTCAGAAAGATACCGTGGGATTAACGACTCGATTATCTGTTGGTCTTCATCGGTGAGTTGGGAAAGGAAACGAGCAACCTCGCCATTCCTACGCCGCCTCGGCTTCACCAAATGGTGAAGGATTCTGTAGCGGCTGTAAGCACTTACGTCTCCATCGCCGAGAACTGCCATCATCGTCTGCCGCGCACAGTTTCGAGTAGTGTCCGGCACTCCACGATAAATGGCTGTCTGGACGAGCAGCCAACCGGCATGTTTGGTCGCTCCCCGCCATTTCGTGATGACTTCACCAAGTCGCTCTACGTGCCAGACCTTCCGATCACCAAGAGCCACAAGCGGAATCCCATCTGCAGAATGTGCGCCGAGGAACTTGCAAAAATCTTTCGCGTCGCTACCGTCTTCCAACTCCTCGTTCGCTTCAAAGGTACGCGAGAATTGCTCGAATGGTTGGTCAACGTGCGCTGCAATTATGGACCCAGCCTTAAGGTCCTCATCTTCGCCATAATCGCCGCCAGAATAGACCCGTGACATTAAGGCTTCACGAGATTGCTGATCCTCAGCAATTCTAGTTTTCGACGAGTTCAAGTTTAGACCTTTTCGGAGAAGCTGTTCTTGGAGGATTCGCAGGTTCTGAAGGACCGTCTGACGTGAATTGCCAAATAACCGCATGTCGTCAACGTAACGAGCGTAGGACGCGTTGCCATGGATCATGGCGTCGTCCACGCCTTTTAGATAGATGTTCGCAAGATAGCCTTCGACCCCATCACCAATTGGCAATCCTTGGTGAATCGTCTCTGGGCCCTCGATTTCACCGGTGCTCGGAAGATAGGAGATGACGGGAATCTGGAGGAGACGACGAAGCAACGATACCAACGCACATTCTGCAGGAAGCGAAAGATGGCGGCACAGCGCAGCAATCAAATAATCGTGCGAAACCGAATCATAAAACGATGAAATGTCGGTGCGAAGAAGAACCGTATTGTCTTTGCACCGCTCCGCTTGCCACTGACAGAAACGAGCCCATCCGCCAGTCGAGAAGTCCTCTGTGAATCTTACCTTGACCTCGTCGCCCCTCGCCCGACGGTTGGCAAAGCATTGAGGATGGATTTCCGTTTCGATTTGTTCCGAAAACAGGATTGCTAAGGCATACCGAACAACCAAATCCTTGATCGGAACGTAAATCATCCTCCGATCGCAGAGCTCATTCTTTGGCGGGAAGTAGGCAAACGCTTGCCGCGGACTGAACTGGCTGACATCTCCAAGCTCTTCGATGAGTTCGGAAATCAGCGCGTCTCGGTTTGCCAGCGCGTACTCGATCTCAAGAGGATCATAGAAAAAATCCCCGCTTATTCGGTCAAATACGGCATAATCGAGTGCGGCCGAGAGCAACTCACGGCTGCGTAGTTTAGTAACTGCTCTTTGGTGATCCATTTTCCAGTGAATAGTTGATTCTTGTGACGAGGTCGTTCCTTTCAGTTCGGCGGCCAAAGTTTTTCGACGCGCAATCGTTTTGCAATCACTTCCGCCGAGACGCCGAACTTTGGCGCTATGCGCGTGGCGATGTAATCAAGCGCAGCTTCGTCGGCAGCCAGCCAGTCCGAATAGCCGGCCGCTCGTGCGGATTGGATGGCGGCTTGAAAGGCTTCGCCCAATGCAGAGGGCGGCACAAGCAGGCGTCCAGCGAATTCGTAAGCCTGCCATTCCACCCAGCCGTATTGGACGTCCGGTATGGCGGAGATGTAATCGAACCATTCGGCGGCGGTGCTGTGTTGCAGACCGGCGTAGATGTCGCGGTGCAGGATGAGATGACCGATTTCGTGCGCGACGGAGAAGTGCAGGCGGTATTCGAGCCTCGGACTCATGAATGAGCGTTTGTCCACGAGAATGGACTTCAAATCCCCCATGAGCAGCGCATCGATGTCGAGTTGCTCGCGCAGACCGTTCACAGGAACGAGGTCGAGATGGAGATCGAATTCGGCGAGGTCGAGGACTTTGACTGGCAGTTCGCGGCCTGCCGGATGCGCGGCGCGCAACCGGTCGGCTTCCTGCCAGATTCGCTCCTTGGGGATGAATGGCGCTTTGAATTGTCGCGGGTCGTTCAAGGACGGTTGGCGCTTCTGATCAACTCCATCAGTTTTTGCAAATCCTCACGTGAGGGCTTCTGACCGGATATGGTGCGGAAGAAGATGGGCAGTTGGGCCACTAGCTTTTCGTCTTTGAGGATGTAATCGGGGATGCGCCCGGAATCCACGGCGGCGTAGTCGAAGAATCTGAGCCAGTCCTCCGAACCTTGCTTCAGGCCGAGTTGCTTCGCCCAGGTGCGAAGTGTGTCTTCATCGCGCGGCGGCGGCAGGACTTCGCGTTCGAGCTTGCTCCAGTTACTGGGATCGTGGTCGTGCTCCAGGCAAAACTCGCGCAAGCCGAGGCGCAGACGTTCACGGATTTGTTTTATGAATTCGCCAAACATAGATTCGGTTTCATATTGTGGTTAATTGTTTACCACACTGCAGCGGAGCGCAAGAGCCAAATTCCATTCGAAACCTCAATCCGGTAAATCCGTGCAATCCGTGTCTTCTGGCCTGGATTTCCCGCCGGTGAGGCTCTCTATTCGTTAATTCGCGGGATTCGCGTCAAAAAAATGCCGGATCTGCAAGATTTTCGCCCGTTTGGCTCGTTTCGCTCGTTTGGCGCTAACACTTTTTCGCCGTCTCTGCTCACGATGGCTTAAAAAGGAAAAAGCTATGGCAAGAACTGGAAAAATCGCCCGGTTGCCGGAGTGGATCCGTGACGAAGTTAGCCGCTGCTTGCGCGAAGGAATGAAGGCCAGGAAGATCGTCGAATGGCTCAATTCGCATCGGGACGTGCAGGCGGTCATGGATTTCAAGACTTTGCGGGCGATTTGCAGCGACGTGGTGGCCCTGCGGCGCCGCGCTCAGGAGGACGGGTGGATGGACCTGGAACAGAAGCAGCAGAGCTTCAACTAGGAACACTCGAAGGTCAGATACTTGAAGGGGCTTGATCGTGAAATCGATCAACTCATGGAGTTTCTCGACCGGCGGGATCCGAAAGTGAAGCAATCCTGGTTCGATTTCCAGGCTGAGCTGGGCAAACGGGCCCACGGTGACGAGGCAACTGCCGAGAAGAACCGGGGTGAGCCCTGGCCACCTCCTGAGGAGAGTGAGAACGGCCACACGAATGAGAACGGGCGATCCGGCTAAATCCGGGTAAATCCGGGTAAATCCGGCTAAGAAAACACCCAGAGAAAAACACCCAGATGAGTCATGCCAAAACCGCCAGAACTCGTAGCTGCGAAGTGAAGAAATTGAAAACCACGGATGGACACAGATGAACACGGATTATTGGCCGCGAAAGGGCGCCACATTGGGTCGGCCGCCTGCCATGCCATGCCCGTTTTGTCCGTGTCCATCCGTGTTCATCCGTGGTTAAAAGTCATGTTGTCGATGTTACGGCGGCGATATTGTTGCGAGGCGGCGCCTGCTGCGAAGCCTCCTTTTCCCAGCGCAGTCTGGCAAAGGCCTATTCTTAATCTTACTCCTAATCTTAATCCCAATCAGGCTTTGTGTCCTCACTTCCGATAGCTCGCCACCACCCAATCACTCAGCGATTTATCGGGCGCTTCGACGGCAGGCCGGTCGATGGTGAACTCCTGCTGTCCGGTGTTTTGCGCAACGAGCTTCAGCCCGAACTGGAAATCCTTGAACCGCGTTGCGCACATATCGCGCACCGGCACCGACTCAGCGAGTGCTCGTTCCACCAGCCAGTCAGCCGCTTCCTCGGTGAACCGCAGCCCAAGACCGTGGCTGTCGCGAAAGCGCTGCGCGTACTCATGGACCATCTGCCGCAGGACAACGCGTTCTTCCTTTGCCTGGTCGGCGAGCACGGCCTTCAAGCCCGCGGCCGGATCAAAGACGAGTTGGCGAGTGACAACGAACCGCTTCACGTGCGTGGAAGGCAGCTCAAATTTGAGTTCCCGGAAGACGCGCTCGCACACGGTCATCAAGCCCCGTGCGCCGGTCTTTTCCTCTGCCGCGAACTCCGCGATGCGCTGCAAGCCATCGTCGGCGAACAGCACTTCGATGCCGTAGGCGGCGAAGGATTGTTCGTATTGTCGGATGATGCTTCCCTGGGAGGACTTCATAATCTGGAACAAGTCCTCCACGGTCAAGTGATGGCAGACCACGCGCACCGGCAACCGGCCGATGAACTCCGGCTCAAAACCGAACTCAATGAAGTCGCGGGTCTCGGCCTGTGCCAGGCTCTGCTCGGCGTCCACCGCTTTTTGCGACGCAGCGGCGAAGCCGATGGCCGCCTCGCGCAAGCGCTTCAACACGATTTTCTCCAGCCCGCCGAACGCGCCGCTCACGACGAACAGGATGTGCTTGGTGTTGATGGTCACGGGCGGCTTCTTGCCGCCGCGGGCCGTTTCCATCATCGCCTGGATTTGGCCGGCGACGTCATTGGGCGCGCGCGCCGGCACCTCCGTTTCCTCCATCAACTTGAGCAGGTTGGTCTGCACACCGCGCCCGCTGACGTCGCGCCCGGCGAGGTTCTGGGCCGCGGCGATCTTGTCAATCTCGTCGATGTAGATGATGCCATACTGGGCGCGCGTGACGTCGCCGTCGGCGCGGCGCAACAGGTCGCGCACGAGATCTTCGACGTCGCCGCCCACGTAGCCGGTCTCGGAAAACTTCGTCGCGTCCGCCTTCACGAACGGCACGCCGATGAGATCCGCGAGGCTGCGGATGAGGTAGGTTTTGCCGACGCCCGTCGGGCCGACGAGAATGACGTTCTGCTTGGCGTAATTCGGTTGCTCCTGACCCTGGAGAGCCAGCCGGACGTGATGGTAGTGGTCGCACAACGCGACGCTGAGCACCTTCTTGGCTTCCTCCTGCTTGATGACATAACGGTCGAGGTGCGCCTTCACGTCGCGGGGCTTGCGGTCGAAGGCGAGCAGGTCGGCGTGGGGCTCTTTGTCTCCGCCGGCCGGCGCGTCGTGGGCCTCGGCTTGCGCCGGCCCGCCCTGGAAATGTTGGCGCATGAACTCGGACAACTGCCGCTGAAACTCCTCCGGCGTAGGCGGACCATTAAGGACCCGCGGCATGGTGGCATCGCTGCTTTTACTCACAACCTATAAGAGTGTGCCGATACCTCCGCGGGTCAAATGAAATTCATGCCTTTTCATTCCTTGACGTGGCTATGTCATTTACGGAAGGTTCGCCCGCCGCGAGTTGGACCCACGCGGCTCCATCGATTCATAAGAACATGAACAGCACCGCAAACGGCGTGACCGCGGTTGAAGTCGGTCAACTCGTTGTCTGCATCCTCGGCGTGATCTTCGGCCTGGCAGGGATAGCCACATTGTCTCCCGGATGGGCCATCTTCGGGGCCGTCCTCCTGTTGATCGGCCTGGGATGCTTCGCCCTTCAACAGGCGCTGGGCGATTGATTCCCCGCCGCTCGGGCGACGCCGTGCGCACGCTTCGCTTTCCGCCAGCCGAGGTCCAAATCTTTCCCGACATTGCCGCACTGAGCAGCGCAGGCGCCGCTGGGTTCGCGCGAGCGGCGCGCGAGGCCGTCACTGTGCGCGGGCGGTTTACGGTGGCGCTGGCGGGCGGGTCCACTCCCAGGGGCCTTTACCTCCAGTTGGCCGCCAATGAACAGTCCGGCGCAAGCCGTCTGCCATGGGACCGCATCCATGTCTTCTTTGGCGACGAACGCTGCGTCCCACCGGATCACCCCGAGAGCAACTTTCGCATGGCCAGCGAATCGTTGCTGGCGCGCGTGCCGATTCCGCCGGCCAACGTGCACCGCTTGCGGGGTGAGGACGATCCGGCGCGCGCTGCAGCAGAGGCGGAACGGGACTTGCGGGAGTTTTTCGGAACCGGGCGGCCGAAGTTTGATCTGGTTTTGCTGGGACTCGGGACCGATGGCCACACGGCGTCGCTCTTTCCGGAGACGGAGGCGCTGCGCGAATCCGTCCGCCTCGTGGCCGCCAACTGGGTGCCAAAGCTGAACGCCCACCGACTCACTCTGACCCTGCCGGTGTTGAACAACGCCGAAGAAATCGGCTTTCTCGTCACGGGTGCGGAGAAGGCAAAGGTGCTGACGGAAATCTTGCGGCCCTCGGCGAGCGGCTTCGCCCATCCAGCGAGCGCCGTGCGCCCGACCTGCGGCCGATTGCTCTGGCTGGTCGACGAATCCGCAGCGGCTGGATTGTAGCGCTGACAGCCTTTGCCTGCTGTTTCGCCGACTGCCCAATCGCCGCTTGCCGGAACGGCTCGAGTGCGGGGTCAAAATTGCGGGTTGGCAACCCGCGAAACAGCAGGCTGGGCAGCCTGCGCTGCGAGGTGGGCTACTTCGTCAATGGCCCAAGCTGCGAACGGATGATCGAACGCAGGAACGTCAGTTCGAAATTCGAAAGCCCGGCGCGGGCGGTGTTCACGGAAAAGGCAGGCAGCCACACGTCTTCGGCCGGCCGGAGTTTCAGCTCGTTGCGGAAACGCATCTCCATGTCGGGCAGATGGCCGGCGCCGTAGAAAACGGCGATGCTCGTGCCGCGTCGGGCGCGCTTGAGTTCGCGCCGGAGGTCTTCAACGACCACTTTGTTGCGTTCGCGAATGAGCACCTCGAGGAGTTTTTGCATGTCGGGCGGCAAGCCCTTCATGCGCGAAGGGTCCGCGCGCAGGACGCCGAGTGTTTCGATCAGCGCCAGCTTCATCATCGCCTGCATCCGGGGACTGTCGCCAATGAGTTGCATCACCCCTTTGAGGACCTTGCCGAAGGCGGAACTGCCGTCCATCGCTTTGAGCAGATCCTGGAATGCCGTGCTGGACTCGTCGTCTGCCGCGGCGGCCTTTTCGCCGGGGCGCGAGTCGGACGCGGCGCCGCCGGGCAGCATGAGCGCTTGAATTTCGGTGATGCTCAAATCGCTGTTGAAAAAATTGGTCCGGTCGTAATCCATCGCCTGCAACTGGAAGACCAGCCCAAGGGACTTGGCCATCGTGTCCTGAAGCGAGTAATCCTCCGCGGCAGCGTTGTTTGTCGAGGTTGGCCGGCGGGGGCCTGATTCAGGGGTCGACGGCCGTGCTGCTTGCGGACGGGCGCGGCGTGAATGTTCGCCGACGCCTTCGTAGAGCACGAGCGTCCGAGCATCGAGCTGCCTTTGAAGCGACGCGTAATAATTGGACTCGCCGATGTGTGAGGCGCCGACGAGCCACACGTCCGGCCCCTTGCCCCGGGCTGGCGTGAAACGGCGCGAGGCGATCTGAAGTTCGACGGTCTCTTCGTCCGGATAGGCGATGCGCAGGTAGGGCGCGGGTGGCGCCTTGGGATCGTAAGCAGCGTTTTTCGGCTTCGTGGCGCAGCCGTCGAGCGCTGCAATCCCCGCCAGAAACGGAAGGAACAGCGCGACTGAAAGACGCCGATTCATAGTAGAGTGGTTGCGCGCAACTCGTTTGCAGCACGGCGGCATGAAGCCCAGGCAACGTCATCCTCCGATGCAACTCATCGAGCGGGCTGGCGGGACGAACTCCGGCTCGCCGATGTGATGCCGGGCTTCCTTCTGCAATGTGACTTCGCGCAGATACTCCTTCAACTCCGCGTCGGTCGCTCCGTTCCGCAGTTGCGCGCGCAAATCGTGCTCGCTGACGCTGAAGAGGCAGGTGCGAATCTTGCCGTCGGCCGTGAGGCGAATGCGATTGCAGTGGCCGCAAAACGGCTCGCTGACCGGGGCGATGATGCCGATCTCGCCGCGCCCGTCTGCGAAGGTCCAGCGCCGCGCCGTTTCGGCGGGATTATCCGAAGCAACCGGGCACAGATTGAACCGCGCCTGCAAACGCCGGAGAATCTCGTGGCCCGGCACGACGAGCTCGCGCAGCCAGGCGCGGGCGGAGTCCAGTGGCATGAACTCGATGAATCGGAAGCTCACATCCTGTTGCCGTCCAAATTCGGCCAAGTCTTCGATTTCATGGTCGTTCACGTCGCGGATGATCACGGCGTTGACCTTGATCGGATGCAGTCCCAATTCCTGCGCCAGGCGGATGCTGCCGAGCAACTCGCCCAGTCCGTCGCGGCCTGTAATCTTCCGGAAGTTTCCGCGGTCGAGTGAATCGAGGCTGAAGCTAACGCGGCGCAAGCCGGCATCGCGCAACGCCACGGCTTTTTGCTGGAAGAGAAATCCATTCGTCGTCAATGCCAGGTCGCGAATGCCGTCGAGCTTCGCAATGCTCCGGACGAGCCGTTCGATCTCCTGTCGCAACAAGGGCTCCCCGCCGGTGAGCCGGACCTTCTGGATGCCCGCTTCGACGAAGAGCCGCACGACGCGCTCGATTTCCTCGAAGCTAAGAATGTGGGCGCGTGGGGCCCATTGGCGGACGATGGGTGTGGAGTTGGGAAGGTTGGCCCAACGGCCGCGGTAGAAATGGTGCGCCGCCTCCGTTTCGGGCAGGCAGTAGAGGCAGCGGAAGTTGCACCGGTCGGTGACGCTCACCCGCAAATCGCGGAGGATGCGCCCGTGCGAATCGACCAGTTGGCCGCGGGTCATGTCACTTCGGCGCGGGTGGGGTTGAGTTGGTGAGGATGGTCGCACCGCCGTCCTGCTTGAGTTCGACGTTCAGGCTGAAGTTGTTCGTCTTTGGCGCCGTCCCGCCTTTGGCCATGAGCAACTCGGCGCCCTTCTTGTCGCCCATGCCGTAGATGCCCATTCGCAGCCATTCGAGGCGGCGGGCGACGGTCAACTCTTCCTTGAGCTTGGAGACCTGGGCGCGGAGCACCGAAAGGTCGTTGAACTGGCGCTCCAGTTCTGCCTTCTCGACCTGGAGGCGCTTCAACTCGGTGAGCAGGAATTCACGGTCGCCTTCGGAAGCCGCCAGGCGGCGTTCGGTGTCGGCAATTTGTTTGCCCAATTTGTCGATGGCGCCTGTGAGGTCGTCCATTTTCAACGTGAGTTGGTTCGTCTGGCTCGTGAGCTGGTTGATCTGGGCGTCTTTCTTTTCGATCTCAGCTCGGGCCGCTTCCATGGCGGCTTGCATCTCACTCTTGGTGCGGGCCAATTCGGCGTTGATCTTCGAGAGGTGATTCGACGTGGAACTGAGCTCCTCCGTCTTGATGGTGAGATTGGTCTGGAGGTACATGGCCAGGCGCTCCTTGTCGTCGAGCTTGCTCTGTGTTTCCTCGACCTTGTTCGAGAGAACCGAGATGCGTTGCTCATCGTGCTGTTTGACCACGACGGCCTTGTTGTGGCGGAGCAGCAGCGTGACGCCCAGCCCGATACCCACCAGAACCAACAAAACAATTGCTGTAATTGCAGCCTTCATAATTTAGTTTTTCAAGATGCCGGGCGCTGTAATAAATAGCAAGCCCTACATCCATTCTTGCTTTAGAGACGTTCTGACTTAGATTTGATTCATGGAATTGCCTGAGGCGGTGCCTGTCATGACTCTGCCGAGCGCCACGCTGTTCCCGCAAGCGCTGCTGCCACTGTACATTTTTGAGGCACGTTACCGCCAGATGCTCGCCGACATGCTGCGACGCGATCGCATGTTCACGGTGGCCATGCAAAAACCGGGCCGCACGCGCGAGACGCCTTGCGCTGTCGCGGGCCTGGGGCTTATCCGCGTTTCCGTGGGCCATGGAGACGGAACGTCGCACTTGATCCTTCAAGGACTCGCCCGCGTGGAACTCATCGGCACGGTGCAGACAAAGCCTTACCGCGTCGCGCAGATCCGGCCCCTTATCAGAACGACGCCTGATAGCGTGGCCATTGACGCGCTATTGGCCAAGGTCCACGAACTGGTTGAGGAGCGGCTTCAGCACGGGCCCTTTCCGTTTCCGTTTTCGACCTTTCAACAGTCGGGCAAGAAGACCGCCGGGTCGCCATCGAGCTTCAGTCCCAAAGAAATCCTGGATTACCTGGAGTCGCTGCCGGACGCCGACCAGGTGGCGGACCTGGTTTCCTGCGCGCTGCTCCCGGGCGCCGTCGAGCGCCAGACGATTCTCGAAACGGTACAGGTCGAGCAACGGCTCAGGCATCTTATCCACTTTTTGATGGAAGAAATCAAACGTTGCCGGAAGGATCTCCAAGGATGAGCACTGCGACACAGCCTCCCACGGGCAGCGAACGCGACGAGATTCACTCGGAGCTGTTCGCCCAAATGGTCCTGCAGCAGACCAGCCTGGCCCTGATGTTTCTCGGCATGACGCCACATCCGCAAACCGGCAAGAAGCTGTTCGACCTCGACAACGCGCAGATCTTCATCGCCCAACTCGACATGCTCGAGGCCAAAACCAAAGGCAACCTTTCCCCCGACGAAGCCGAACTGCTCAAGCAAAGCCTCACCACGGTCCGGATGGCGTTCGTGCAAGCGGTGAACAGCGGCGACCCGTCGAAAGCCACCACGGAGCCCGCGCCTGCCAAGGTAGAGAACGCTACGGCCGTTGCACAGCCCGCCGCTGCAGCCCCAGAAACGAAGCCTGCCGCCGAAGCGAGTTCCCCGCCCGGGCCCGACGACGACGAACGGAAAAAGTTCGTGAAAAAGTACTAGCAAGACCGAAGGCTCACGGTCCTTTTGCGAACGGAAACCAGGACAGGCCAGGCGAATTCCTTGACGTAGTGACCTGTTTTGCCGGCTTGATCCGCGGAGGTAGCACGGACACCATGGCCACCCTCAAGCCATGAAAACCAATCGCCGCCATTTCCTGACCCAGTCCGCCATTGGCGCAGGCGCTCTGGGCGCGCTGCCCGTGCTCGCTGCCGCGCCGGCTGCCAAGCCGACCAGTTTTCTGTCCGGCAAACCGGGGATGAAACTGGGTACGGTCACGTACAACCTGGCCCAGGACTGGGACATCGAAACCCTGATCAAGAATTGCGAGGCGGCGAACTTCGAGGGGGTCGAGTTGCGCACGACGCACGCGCACAAGGTCGAAGTCAATCTCACGAAGGACCAGCGCGAGGACGTCAAGAAGCGGTTCCAGGATTCCAGCGTTGAACTGATGGGGCTCGGCAGCGCCTTCGACTACCACACCCCCGACCAGGACAAACTCAAGAAGGACATCGCGGCGACGAAGGAGTACATCATCCTGGCCCATGACGTCGGGGCGTCGGGCGTGAAGGTGCGTCCGAACGGGTTGCCCAAGGAAGTTCCCAAAGAGAAAACGCTTCAACAGATTGGCCGCGCGCTGCGCGAATTGGGCGCCTTCGGCGAACAGTACGGCGTGGTCATCCGGCTCGAGGTCCATGGAACTGGCACGTCGTTGTTGCCGAACATCCGCGCAATCCTCGACGCCGCAGATCATCCGGGCGTCGGGGCCTGCTGGAACTCCAATCCCACCGACCTGGACGGCGATGGTTTTGACAAGAATTTCGATCTTGTGAAGCAACGGATCTTCTCAGTGCACTTGCGCGACTTGTACCTCGAGGATTATCCGTTCCGGAAATTGTTCCGCCGACTTAACGAGATCCAGTTCGCTGGATTCTGCCTGGCGGAAATCCCGCCCAGCACGGATCCGGTGCGCGTGATGAAGTATTTCCGCTCCCTCTGGCTGGCCTACCAGGACCTGCTCTGAGCAGTGGCGAGCAAAATTGGTAAGGGACGCTTGACGCCGGGAAGCGCGGACAGCCATGGCCGCGCGTTCCTCGCCGAAGTTCAAACGCCCGGCGTCGCCGATTTCGTCGCTGGCGCCGTCCACTCGGGCAGGGAGACGGGCCCCAGCGAGTTTCCGTAGTAGTTCAAGTACGCCGTTCGGAGGCCAGGCTCCACAGCGAACACAATCTTCACGCGCTGCACGCCTTCGTATTTGCCAGGGTCGTCCTCTTCAAACTTGCTGCCATCCCAAATGTGGCAATCGCACAATTCGCTCACGGAGTCGTCAGCCAGTTCCTCAAGTCCTTTGCGCGGCGCCGAAGTCAGTTCCAATTCCGAGGGTGTCCACAGCCGAAAGCATTTGGCCTGCGCCGGCGAAATCGTCAGGTCGACTTCGAAGTAATGCTTCTCCCGTGCTTCGTCGGCTTGCGGCTTCTCTTTTTCGTCGCTTTCGTCCGCCGATTCGTCGGCTTGAGCGGACAGGGTCTCAGCGGCCTCGTCATCTGGCTCGTCCGCTGCATCCTCATCGGAGTCATCCCAGCCCTCCTGCTTCGTGACGGGTTTGACACTGTGAACGTCGACGGATGCGCCTTCGAGCACAGCGCCCTTCATGCTGATCAGGCCCATGAGAAAGCGCCGAATCGCTTTGAAAACGAGCGCTTTCGCCAACCACAAGATCACCACGAGCAGGAATGGGAAAGCGACCAGGCCCTTCCAGCCCCAGAGGTGGTACAGCCCCACCGCAATTCCGGCGATCAACAACAGCCCGATTACTACCGCTCCGAAAAGCAGCCTCAGCATAAGTTGTAGCTCCGCGCCGGTCCTTTCGCCATCCAGCCGAGCGGCGGCTCGCGGAATGGACGATAGGACTGTGGATTTGGAAGCCCGGCAAGCAGGAATTCCAGAGCGCTCTGGCGCGTGCGCATCCCGTTTTTTGCAAGGGCCAGCACGGTGAGACCGTGGGCCAGCTGTCCCTGCAAGAAACTGGGATGCGCGCTCTGGCGCCGAACGCAGAATAGAATCGTTCGCGTCTTCCGACAACGCCGGTCGCGGCGAGCTTGTATTTGGCAGGTATCTACAAAGCGCCGCTCACCGCGCCGCGAGTGCAGCCAAGGTTCCGGCCAGGGCGCGCACGCCCAGGTGAATTTGTTCCGGCGACGAGTATTCGTCCGGACGATGGCTCAGGCCGCCGCAGCAGGGGATGAATATCATCGTCATCGGGCAAAGCAGCGCCATGAAGAGCGAATCATGATACGCGCGGCTGATCATCCGCCGCGCCGGAACCTGAAACCGTTCGCAGACGGACACGACCGTCTCGACGAGCTTCGCGTCGCACTGGGCAGGCGGGTCGGCATTGAGCGTTTGCAAGTTCCACTCGATGCGCCTCCGCCGGCAGACCTCGGCCACCGCCTGCTCGATTTGTCGGAGCGCCGTGTCGCGCGTCGACTGTTGCGTGTCACGCACGTCGATTTCCAGATGGGCCCGGCTCGGAACACTGTTCACCGCGCCTGGCTCGATCCGTAGGACGCCTGTGGTGCCCACGGTGTCCGGGCTGCCGGTTGAAGTCACGGCCCGCTCGACGGCCAATGCGATTTCTGCCCCGGCGAGCAGCGCGTCGCGGCGTCCGGGCATCAGAACGGCACCCGCGTGCCCGCCTTCGCCGGTGAGTTCGACACGCAGCGTGGCCGGCGCGGCAATCCTCTCGACGACGCCGATGGGAATGCCTTCGCGTTCGAGCAAGGGCCCTTGTTCGATGTGCAACTCGACGAACGCCTGGTAGCAGCCACGCGGCAGCAGAACGGCGTCGAGCGGTGCGCGCGCGCAACCGGCGCGGGCACGCCATTCATCGAGGGTCACACCGTCGCGGTCGCTGAGGCCGGCGGCCTTGTCCGGTGAGAGCGCCCCCGAGAGCAACCGGCTGCCCAGGCAGCCGATCCCGAAGCGCGTGGGCTCCTCCGCTGTGAAGACAATCAATTCGACTGAGCGGGCCGGTTCGAAGCCCGTCCGCTTCAGCGCCCGAATTGCCTCGAGGCCGCCGAGCACGCCCACCACGCCATCGTAACGTCCAGCATTCGGAATGGCGTCGATGTGCGAACCGGTAGCGACTGGCGGGAGTGCGGGATTCGTTCCGGGCCAGCGCGCGAAAAGATTGCCCACTGCGTCTTCTCGCAGCACCAAACCGGCATCGCCGCAGAGTTGCTTGACGAACTTGCGTGCGCGCAGGTCTGCCTCCGAAAAGAGGACGCGAGTGACTGCCGGCGCCGGTTGCTCGGAGATCTCGGCGAGCGCTTCGATTTCGCGCTGCAATGTGGTCGAATCGATTTCTGCCAGGTCTGCCACGGCGACGATTAGACCGGGAAGTTGGGAAGAGTTCCAGTGCCGGTTGGATAGATCTTAGCTGCTGATTCGCTATTCGCTATCCACCATTCTCTAGCTTGCCGTTCAATACTCCACTCGGTAGTAGGCGGTCGAAGTCGTGGCGGAGGGGTCTGTCGCTGTCACCAGCGCGCCTGTCCCATTGATGGGCAACACGGGAATCCATGAGCCGCCGAGCGAATCGCTCCGGCTGACCTGATACCGAATGCCTTCCTCCGCGTAGAACTGGAATTGAAATTGATTGCCGGCGCGCGATGGATTGAGCAGCCGCAACACGTGCAGTCGATAAAACGCGGCGTCGCCCGGCCCGCGGGAACAGTAAACTTCCCGAAGGCACGCCGTCGAAGAGGTTGGACAGCGTGTTGTTGCCCGCGTTGAGCGGGTTGGCGACGAGGTTGGATCCCGCGACGAAATCGGCGTCGCTGTAGCCGACCACGTTAACCGAATACCGAGTTTGGGTTATGCCCTGATTGCGTACGTCCTCGACAAGCAGAATTGCGGCGAGGAACAAGGGAACCTGAAGGGGGAGAGGCATGGACTTCATACACTCAGATCCTGTTTGGCTGGTTATCATGTAACGAATATCGATAACGCCGAACTAGTCAAGGCGGCGTAACAAACTTTGTGAACTCATCCGCGCATTGCATTTCCAAGTGTTCAGCAGGCTCGGAGTAACAATGGTGCAACGTCATTTGCTCGTGCGCGAATCGATTTCACTTCAGCCCAGGAGCTCGCGCACAATTTCTTTCCACCATTTGTAAAGGATCTTGCCACGGATCGAGCTGGAAGCCGTACGGGACAAGGTAACCCGTTGATTGGAAAGCCCGGTTTATTTTCGCGCGTTGGCATTATCCATGCATACCGGTCCATCGTCGTACCTGCTGCACTGAATCGAGAGCATGGGTCGTCTCGGTGAGACGGTCACAAGGTCCGTGTTGTATGCGGATCGCAGGGCTGTGCGGAAAATCGAACCTGTCTAAAACTGATCACCACCAGCTGTTAACAGCTCCGACTACGTTGTCGTTCCTGCCACCCCCTTAGCCAGGAAACATGACGGGTAATTGCTGACAGTAGTTTCACAGCTTTTGCTCGAAATCCAACTTTGATTTCTGGCGCTTGGGCGTCAGGGAAACCCTGAGTGGGGTGAGCCGCGTCTCAACCCTTGGTCTCGCCGGAACCCCGAGCCGCGGCTCGCGTTGTACAAGTGGGTTCACGGTGAGACGAAACGAAAGTACACATGATAGACACACACAGCAGACTACTGGGCGGCGTCCTGGCCTTGAGCCTGGTTTTGCCAATGGCAACAGCCTACGGGCAAAACCAGCCCTCGGCCAAAGTCACCGCCAAGACGGCGAATCTCACCTTGTTGCCGGAAACCACCGGCACAGGTGGTTGGCAGACCGTGCTGGCCAACACGATCAAAACGGCCAATCAGAAAGACCTGTTCATCGGAGCCTCCTTCGAGGTCGGTTTGTACACGCGAACCTTGGTCAGAACCCGGAACTCGACACCCGACACGTCCCTCGCCAAGGGCAGCGTCGAGGTCCGCGTGTTGCTCGACGGGCAGGTCGTTGAACCCGGCGTGGTGGTATTCGGCCGGAGGTCACAAACTCTCACCGCCACGTTGGAGGGAGCGATTGGCGGCTGCCTGAGCCTGGTCACCAACCTCGACGGGTCAGTAAGCATCATTGTCGATCCGTTGTGCGTGACTCCCGAGGAGATCGAACTGATCCTCGACACGATGGACGCCGCGACGTTCAACTTCGTGGCAGTGAACGTGCCCCAAGGGGTCCACACCGTCAGCGTCCAGGCCCGCATCGACACTTCAGGCAGCGCCCAGCAAGGCTCCTTCGCCGCGACTGGAACGGTCGGCAAGGGAACCCTGACCGTTGAATCCGTCCGGCTCATAAAGAACGACAACGTGGTTCTAGAAGTGCCATAGGACGTTATGGGGGCAGGGGCTGGAAGTTCGCCTTCCTTGTCTGTCCGATGGATTCGCAGCTTCCAGCCCCCAGTTCCTGAGCTTGAGTGGTTGTCTTGCGGCGCGTTGAGCGGTCGGGAGGCCAACGAGCTGTCACTGTTTCCTGCCGGACGACGTGGTCCCGATATACCGCGGCGTCACCGTGAAGTCGAAGAATAGGCCGGACTGGATAGCGAAAGTCACGTTGAGTGACAACGCGCCGTCCGCGACATCCAGGCCCCAAAGACATTGCGGTGGCGCCAGCGGATTCACATCGAGCGTGCGGACTTTGCGGCCCAGGTCGTCGGTGGCCTGCAAGAGCACGACGCGCGCTCCGAGCGGTTCGCGACTTGTGTTCAGGCGCAGGAAGAAGTTCCGGCGCGGGACGCTCGGAAAGATATTCCGCTCGAGCTCCACAACGCCGCCAGCAAGTCCGTGAATGTCGAGTTGCAAAGCGTTCGATGAAATGATTCCGGCCTGCGCCAGCGGGATTCCCCTCAGCTCTCGGAGTTCCGCAGGCGCAAAGCCCTTGGTTCGCACTATCTCGAACCGGATCTTCCATGCCGGCTCCTCCGGCCACAGTGTGCCGCGAAATCCGCAGACGAGGTAATCCGCCACCGGAAATACATCCGGGCGATCGTCGAACCAGCGGTTGCCCGTCGCATCGGTTGCTTCCACGCTGGCCACGCGCCAATCCGGGTTCAGCAGGCCCTGCTCGCGGATCACGAGCACGGCGTCGTTGCATGGGCCGAACCAGCCGCGCGACTTCTGCAAAGCCACTCCCGCGGCCTGCGAGCTGACCAGGTTGAGCAAAACGAGTTCGAGCCCGCCGGAACCATTCGTGACAGGCATCGCCACGCCCTTCCAGCGCGGAAAACTTCCCGGCGTCGGATTGCTTACGCGTGTCGTTCCAACACGGTGGGGTTGGCCGCTGTCGTCGACGGAATACACTGCCATATCGAAGCTGCTTCGCCGCCGAGGGAAGTTCCGCAGATGCCAGAACGCAAGCGATTCGGAGCGGTTCGGAATGGCGTAGCCACCCAGGAGCGATTGAAACGCAGGTTCAGCGGAGACTCCGGTGTCGTCGATGGCCGCAACGTGGAGCGGAAAGCGGTTGGTTGGAATCGTGTTCGACGGCCAGTAGCAGTGCGCCCACAACACGAGAGCCGGGTCAGGTGTAGTCAGGCGGTAACTTCGCAGTCCCAGTTTCGTCGCCCGGGGAACCGAAATATATCGGCGCACCGGCTTCACCCACCACTTGCCCTCGACGTACAAATGGTTTGTGCCCCAGCTGGCGCTCCGGATGGCAATTTCGCGGCCATCCGCCAGCTTCACGGTCCAGTCCGTGAGCACCAGGTAGAACGCGGCGGCGGCTCCAAGCGCCACCAAGACGCCGAACGCAAGCTTCAGTAGCCTGCGCCGCGGCCATTTCATGGCGACTTCGCCAGCCGCCGGCGCGCCTGTAGCAACAGATGCCGGAGCCGCGCTGATAAGCGGCCAACGAGGGCGTCGAACTCCTCCACGCGCTCGGCCGCGCGGGCCAGCAGGCGCACCATGCCGCACGCATCCTCGACACTGACGAACTCGGCCGCGAGACGGCCGCGCGGGCCGCAATTATGGTAGTTGCCGAGTGCAATGCACAACCCGGCTGCGGTCAGGCCAAGTTCCTGGTACGCGGTGGCCTCGCAAGTGCCCCCCGACATCAGCGCGCGTTGGAAAGTGAATCGGTGGTCCTCCTTCTGCAAGTCGTCGGCCACTTCCGTCAGGAACCGCGTCGCCTGCGAATCGAAGATCGATGAGCGATCCCCCACGCGGATGATGACGCCGCTCCCCATGGCCACCGAGGGCAACTCCTTGCTCGTCTCCAGCGAGACGACGAGACTGTCCTGCGGCAGTAATCCCTCGCCGGCTACGGTCAAGGCCCCCATGAAGCCGACTTCCTCCGCTCGCGAGATGACGCCGATGACATGGACGGGCCGCCCCAGGCGCTTCAGGTCAATCAACGTTGCCAGGACCGACGCAACGCCGATGAGATCGTCGCACGAACGACCGTGAATGCGGCCGTCCCGGACGGCGAAGTCCTCCAGTTCCCAGACTGCAAACACGGGGCGCGGCCCGTTGTGCAGCGTGCGCCGTGTGGCGCGGAGCTCGAGTTGTTTTGGAGATTCCTCACCGACACGACGAAAGACTTTCGCCGGAGTTGCGCCGGGCAGTAATCGCACCGGCACGCCCGGACGAAAGTACCTGGAAGGCACGCCGCCATTGAATTGGGCAAGCCAGCGACCGGGGGCGAGCTCGCGCACGATTTCAAAGCCTGGATGGTCCATGTGCGCCGCCAGCACCAACGGCCGAGCGCGCCGGGCGGTCTTCAATTCGACCAGTACGTTGCCGAAGCGGTCGCGATGAAACACCAATCCATGTTCCTCGCAAAGCAGTTCGACGGCGGCGCGGACGCCGGCTTCGTAAAACGGCGCGGCGGGACAACGCATCAGGCGGCCCGCGATCAGGGAGAATTCCTTTGGCGTCATGTGCAGTGGTCTTCGCGCAGGAACATCTCAGCCGCCGCATCGGCGAACCGGAGGCCCTGACGCGTGAGACCAAAACCCTCTGCATCCCCAAAAGCCCAACCGCGCGCGACGAGATCCGCCATCTCGACCCGCCACTCCAGCCGGAGGTCGAAGCCGGTCCGTTCCCGGAACGGCTCGAACGCCCATCCGGCGTTCATCCGCAGCCCGAACGCGGCCGTTTCACCGGCGCGGCGCAGGGATGAGAGCTCCTCCCTGGACTCGATGGCGCGGACGCCCCGTTCGAGTTGCTCGCAATAGAGGCGCGTGTTGGACCAATTCTTCGTGCGTACGCCTCGGACGTAACCGGCGGCGGACGGCCCCAGCCCATAATAGGAGCCGCCGCGCCAGTAGTTCAAATTGTGCCGGCAGGCGAAGGAGGGAATAAAGTGATGGAGTGATGGAGTGTTGGGATTTTGAGTCTGCAACACTCCATTCCCTCTCGCGAAGTTCGCAATTTCGTACTGAGTAAGACCCGCTGCCGCCGTTCGGTTGACCAATTCCTCGTACATCGCGCAAGCCAGCTCCTCGTCAATGTCGAATTCGCCCGCCTTCAACTGCTCAAACAGCGGCGTGTCTTCCTCGTAGATCACTTCGTAGCACGAGAGGTGTTCGCTGCCGAGCGCGAGGGTTTCGTCGAGTGTCGCGCGCCAAACTTCCATCGTCTGGCCGGGAATGGCGAACATGAGGTCGAGGTTCACGTTGTCGAAGCCAGCGGCACGCAGGGCCTCAAATGATTTGAACACCATCGCCCGGGAGTGGATGCGGCCAAGTCGGTCGAGGAGCGCGTCGTCGAGCGACTGAACGCCCATCGAGATGCGGTTCACACCGTGGTCGCGCCAGAGCTGGGCTTTGTCCTCGGACACGGTGGCCGGGTTGCACTCGATGGTCCACTCGGCAGCGCCGAGCAGACCGAGTCGCTCCATCGTGCCTAGAATCGTTTTCCACTGGGCCAGGTTGAGAAGGGAGGGCGTTCCGCCTCCGAAGAAGACTGTTTCCGACTTGAGATCCGGGGCGACCAACTCGAACTCGCGGACCAGCGCGGCGACGTACCGATTCATCAGTTCGCCGCTCGAAGCCTCCGAGTAAAAGGCGCAGTACTCGCACTTGTGCGCGCAGAACGGCACATGGACGTACAGGTTGCCCAGCGGCCCAAGGTCCTTCGACATGCCGCAACGATAAGCGCCGGGCAAGGAAAGGGGGAGAAAAAAACGTGCCTGGTAGGGCGCGTCGCTCCGCGCCGCCGCAGAGCCAGTGTTGGAGGTCGCGAGGCTTTGGCTGATTCCCGGCTCGGTGCGGGAGCGAAGTGGGTACGCCCTTGGCATTCTCGGCGCGCGCGGAGCGACGCGCCCTGCCTTGTCCAAAAGTCGCAGCAAGAATCGGGTGGGACGTTCCAGGAACCGTCGTAGTATGGACGCATGAACGACTATGAGCGCATCGCCGAAGTGATACGGCTGCTGGATAAGCGGCATGAAGCCCAGCCTTCTCTCGAGCAGATGGCGGCGACCGTGGGGCTCAGCGAATCGCATTTCCATCGCCTGTTTCGTCGCTGGGCGGGAGTGACGCCGAAGGACTTCCTGCAATGCCTCACCGTGGAGTTCGCGAAGGAGCGGTTGCGGGAGTCAGCCAGCGTTCTCGAGACCGCCCTGGATGCCGGGCTGTCCGGGCCCGGCCGATTGCACGATCTCATGGTCAACCTCGAGGCCGCATCGCCCGGCGAATGGAAAAACCAAGGAGCAGGCGCTCGGATTTACTGGGGGTATTCCGACACTCCGTTTGGCCGCTGCTCGATTGCCTGGAACGCGCGCGGGATTTGCCATTTGGGATTCCTCGAGGCCGAAAGCCGCAACGGCGAACCTGCCGAACTACGCTCGGGCTGGACGAACGCCAAACGCATCCGCGACGACCGCAACGCGCAACGCTGGTGCGACGCAATATTCAGCCGAAACCCGGGCTCGAGCACGCGACTGAGCGCGTTCGTTCGCGGCACGCCGTTTCAGTTGAAAGTGTGGCGGGCTTTGCTCCAGGTACCGCCCGGCTGTCTTGCCAGCTACGGCCAGATTGCCAAAAGCATTTGCGGGCCGCGCGCTGTTCGAGCCGTGGGCCGGGCGTGCGGACAGAATCCTGTCGCCTATCTCATCCCGTGCCATCGCGTGATTCGCGAGACGGGCATCGTGCAGGGCTACCGCTGGGGCACGGCTCGGAAACGCGCCATCGTGGCCTGGGAAGCGGCAGGTACTGGGCACGATTGCAAAAACATTCGGTGGGGCGAGCGTTCTCGCGAGCCGGTTCGCCCGCAGCCTCGCCCGGCCGAGCTGCACCGCGGCCACGCGGGCGAGCAGCCGTGAACGTGCTGAAGCAGCACCATGGATTCGGGCGCAACCTGCCTTAGATTCTCCCGTCGATTCGGGACGAAGGAAATGTCTTGAACCGCCCGCTTCGTTCGTCGTAGTGGTGTGCTGATTCAAGACCAACTGAAAGACTGACTCATGAATCCACCCTCCACCCAAAGGAAAACTCCGATGTTCCTCAAGATCCTTATCGGGCTCGCCATCGTGATTGGCGTGTTTCTCGTCGTCGTGGCGATGCAGCCTTCGCAATTCCGCGTCACGCGGTCGGCGACGATCTCCGCGCCGCCCAGCGCGGTCTTCCCGCACGTCAACGAGCTTCGCAAGTGGGACGCCTGGTCGCCGTGGGCCAAGCTCGATCCGAATGCGAAGAACACCTTTGAAGGTCCGCCCGCGGGTCTTGGCGCCGCGATGGCATGGGAGGGGAACAAGGAGGTCGGCAAAGGACGCATGACCATCACCGAGAGCCGCCCCAATGAACTGGTCCGGTTCAAGCTGGAGTTCTACGAGCCGATGGCCGCCACCTGCGAATCGGAGTTCTCCTTCAAGACCGAAGGCAATCAAACCATCCTGTCCTGGACCATGTCCGGCAAAAACAGTTTCATGTGCAAGGCCGTCGGCCTGTTCATGAATTGCGACAAGATGGTCGGCGGCCAGTTCGAACAAGGACTGTCGAAACTGAAATCTGTGGTGGAAGTAGCGGCCAAACTTCAAACGTCGGCTGTGACCCCCCGCGAACCGGTGGGGACGAAGCCGTGAACGTGATCAACCTGTTCAAGCCGCCGCGCCTGTCTGCTCGCGCCTCCGCCGGCTTACTTATTCTCAGGCTCGTTGTCGGCCTGGCGTTCGTGTTTCACGGCTATGACAAGATTAAGAACCCGTTCGGATGGATGCCGGGCGACAGTATCCCCGGCGTCTTCCAAGCCCTGGCAGCCATCTCGGAGTTCGGCGGCGGCATGGCCTGGATGCTGGGCCTGCTCACGCCGCTGGCTTCGTTCGGTCTGTTGTGTACGATGGCAATAGCCGTCCGGCTGGTCGCCTTCGTGATGCAATCCCCCTTTGTAGCCAAGAAACCCGACGACATCTCCTACGAACTGGCGAGCGTTTATCTCTGTGTCGCCCTCCTGCTCCTCTTCGCCGGGCCGGGCCGTTTTTCGGTGGACCGGCTGATCTTTGGTGAGAAATCGAACGAGGGGAAGAGTTGAAGCCGCGCCTACTTCCCCGACTCCGACTTGATGATGTCGCACATGGCCATCGCGTCGGGGGCGGCTTCAAGGGCGGCGCGAAAATCTTTTCGATGAAGTAGCTTGGCGATCTTGGCCAGCGTATGGAGGTGTTTCTGGAACTGGCCTTGCGGGACGAGGAACAACAGGACGAGCGTCACGGGTTGGTTGTCCAGCGCGTCGAAGTTCACTCCCGATTTCGAGCGGCCAAACGCGCCGACGACTTCATAGATCAGGTCGGTTGAGGCGTGCGGGATGCCGATGCCGAAGCCGATGCCCGTGCTCATCGAAGTCTCGCGTTTCTTGATGACGGAGGTGACGGCCTCGCGATGTTCGGGCTTGATTTTGGACGATGCAATCAGCTGTTGGATAAGCTCGTCGATGGCCTCCCAGCGGTTGGTGGCCTTGAGTTCGGGCACGATTTGTTCCGGGCCCAGAATGTCTCCGAGATCCATACGGCGTCAGTGTTGCGCGAGATTTCGCCTGAAGGAATAGGGCATTGCAAGAGAGAACCACAATTGGCCGCTCAGTTTGTGGTGCGATCCCTCGCCACAAAACTGAGACGCGCGCCAAAAAGGGAGTGCCGCCGTGCCCGCCTTGCGCTAGAAGTTCCTGCAAGAACATGGCAGCCAAGAAACCCTCCAACCGTCCCACCCGCCCGCCAAGCATCCGCGCCCGGCTCGGCTGGCGCGTCACCCCGAAACTCCAATCGGTCATTCGCCGACTTTGGATCGATCACTCGAAGGCCGAGGATCGGCGAAATCTCGACGGCCTCATCGCCACGCTCACGCCGGATTGCGTTTACGAAATAGTGCCGACCGGCCAGTGCTGGAAGGGCCACGCGGGTGCGCGGGAATTTTACACGACCTTCCTCGGCGCGTTTCCCGATGTTAAGTTCGAGTTGACGGACATCGTCATCGGCCCGCAAGGCGTGTTCGAGGTGGCGACGATGACGGGCACCCACCTTGGCCCGTGGAACGGCATCGCGCCCACGGGCCGCCCGTTCCGGACGACGGTGCTGATTCTTTTTCCGTGGGATCGCGCCGCCGCGAAATTCTCTGGAGAGAAAATCTACGTCGATGTTGGACGACTTGTGGCGGGAAACTGAAGGACGGTTGGGCGCTATCCTCGTGAGCAATGGCGCTAACACACCTGTGGACGAAAGCTTCCGTCTCGTCCGACTTCGTAATGGGGTCCACAGCGTTCACGCGATGGATTACGGCGAAACGATGCACCCCGGCCTGGGCCCGGCGGCGGAAGCGGAGACGCTCTATGTGGAGCAACTCGGACTCGGTGGGCGGGTGGCAAACCACGCCGGAACGTTCGTCGTGTGGGACGTGGGACTGGGCGCTGCCGCCAACGCCCTCGCCCTTCTGCGCGCCACAGCCGGCTCGAGTGCATCGCTGCAATTGGTCAGTTTCGATTGCAGTCTGGCGCCACTGCGCTTTGCGAGTGCGCACTGCGATTCACTCGGCTACTTCGCGGGATACGAACCGAGGGTCGGCCAACTCCTGGACACCGGCCGCGTCGCATTTCTAAATCGGCGGCAATCGGTGGACTGGACGACCCACATTGGCGATTTTCCATCCCTCTTGAAATCCACCGGGGCGCGATGGCCCAAACCGCACGCGATTTTCTTCGACCCGTTCTCGCTTGCGCGCAATCCGGCGATGTGGACGGCGCCGTTATTCGCCGCTTTGTTCGCCGCGCTCGACCCGGCCCGGCCATGCTCGTTGGCGACTTATTCGCGCAGCACCATGACACGGGTGGCGCTCTTGCTCGCGGGCTTCCGCGTGGGTGCAGGCCGTGCCACCGGGCTCAAGGAGGAGACCACAGTGGCTGCGAACACTCCCGACTTGATCTCCGACCCTCTCAATCGGCGCTGGCTGGAACGCGCCCGTCGCTCGGGCAGCGCAGAGCCGTTGTGGGACCCGGCATACCGGCAGTGCCCGCTCTCAGCCGAAACGTGGGCGCGGTTGTCGACGCATCCACAATTCGCGCAGACATAGCGGGGCAGGCGAGTTCCCTGTAGGAATTACGCAGACGAGTCGTCTGCGCCACTACCTCGCTCTGTGAGTTCACGGTGGCAGCTACCGTGCAAGCAGCTCATCTTCGGATGGCACCCAGTATACTCGATCGTTCGATGCGTCCATAGATTCGGCTGTCTTCGCTCCAGGCCCGGTTGTCGCCCATCACGAAATACTGGTCATTGCCCAGTTCAATCCACTTCTCTTGCGAATCGGGCGTGGCTGTATACGTGCCTTTGGTGAGGTAAGGCTCGACCAGGTGGCGGCCGTTCAAATAGACCTTCCCATCTTTGAAATTCAGCCAGTCGCCGGGCTTGGCGATGATGCGTTTGATCGCAAAGTCATCGTGTCCGGGGTCGCGAATGACTACGAGGTCGCCTCGGCCGGGAGATTTGAAGAAGTAAGCCAACCGGTTCAGGATATAATACTCCCCGTCGCGCAGCGTAGGCATCATGCTGCGACCCTGGATGATGACCGGAGTAAAGACAAACCGGCTGAAAACGAAGTAGGAGGCGACACAGAGCAGGCCGAAAACGACGAGCGCAAGCAGCTGTCGAACAAATTTCCTCGAATGCCCTTTCAGGAACTCAGCCACGGCATTGCAGGCGGGCCGTTTGTCGCGCCGGCTGTCCAGGTACTCCATTCGGAGAGGGGAGATCGCTCCCCCCTCCCCGACCTCCGTTGGTGGAGTTAGGGTTGGCGGGTAGTCCGGTGCTTCGGGTTCCAGCATTTGTCTTACTCCTTACTTAGAACTGCTGGACACGACCCACCATTGGAGCAAGTACACGCGGGGATGGCTGCGCGGTTACGCCCGGCCGGATAGGGGATTTACGGAGAGGAACCAGGCACGCCTGTCAGCACGGCGCTTGGGGATGGCGACAAACTCGCGGTCGTTACTTAATAGTCGGAAACTCCTTTGTCACAGCAATGTAACTTGTCCGGAAGCTCACGAAGCGGGAGTGTGGGCGCGTTCGATTGGGCGCTTGGCCGGCGTGTTTGACGCCGGATCGCAGTGGGGAGGCCGGGAGGCCTCGCACGATCCGCCCTTGGTATCTTCACCAGGGAGGGGGTTGACCAGGCATTCCTGCCTGTCGATTGGGCGGCGGTCAGCCGCCCTTTCTTTTGTACTCGTAAGAATTCTCGCGGCTCGCGAGGACGGCCGCCACTCTTGCCTCTGGATTACACCGCGGGTTACTTCACCCGCTTCACCCTCAGCCACTTGCCGGTTTTGCCGGATTCCAGAACGGCGTCGGTCACGTAATCCGTCGCCAGTCCGTCCCGGAAATCCGGGCGTGCCGGTGTGCCATCCGACAGGCCCTTCACGAAGTCGGCCATCTGGTGGACGAAGCTGTGCTCGTAGCCGAGTTGAAGTCCCGGCACCCACCAGTTCCCGCAATAGGGATGGTCGCCGTCGCTCACGTGGATGCTCCGCCACCCACGCACCTTGCCTTGGTCGGCGTGCTCGAAGTACTGCAACCGGTGCAAATCGTGCAAGTCCCAGAAAATGCTCGCGTGCTCGCCGTTAATCTCGAACGTATACAAGGCCTTGTGACCGCGGGCGTAGCGGGTGCTCTCAAAGGTCGCCAGGGAACCATTGCTGAAGCGGGCCAGGAACGCGCACGCGTCATCGATGCCGACCTTCTCGACCTTGCCGGTCAAGGTATGCTTGCGTTCCTTGATGAAGGTCTCGGTCATCGCAGTCACGCTGTCGATCGGGCCGTTGAGCCAGAGGGCCGTGTCAATGCAATGCGCCAGCAAATCGCCCGTAACGCCTGACCCGGCAGCCTTGACGTCCAGCCGCCAAAGGCCAGCCCCGCCCTGGGGCAAATCGGGATTGATGGTCCAATCCTGGAGGAACTTCGCCCGATAGTGAAAAATCTTCCCCAGCCGGCCTTCATCGATGAGCTGCTTGGCAAGCGTCACCGCCGGGCAACGGCGGTAGTTGTACCAGACCATGTTCGGCACGCGGGCCCGGGCGACGGCGGCGGCCATCTTTTCGGCCTCGAGCGCGTTAAGCGCGAGCGGCTTTTCGCACAGGATCATCTTGCCGGCCTTGGCGGCAGCCAGGGCGATCTCGGCGTGCGTGTTGTTCGGCGTGGCAATGTCGATACAATCAATGTCATCGCGCTTGACCAGCTTCCGCCAGTCCGTCTCGATGCTGCGGTAGCCCCACTTTGCAGCGAAGGACTTGACCTTGCCCTCGTCGCGGGCGCAGACAGCCTGCCGGACGATTTGATGCTCGAGGTCGAAGAAATGGTTTACCTTGGCGAAGGCGTTCGAGTGGGCCCGGCCCATGAAGCCGTAACCGATGAGTCCGATGCGGAGTGGTTTGGAGGGCATGGTCGCGTGCGTTGCTGGAGTTTGCGGGGCGGATTCCACCACGAGCTTTTGCGAAAGGCAACAGTTTGTCGGGGCGATGCGCGACTCGGAAGGGGCGCAACCCGTCTAACTTAGTGGGGCAGCCGTCCCGGCTGTCGCACGGGCGTCTCGCCCGCGGGGGCGAGACGCCCCCGGAGGCAGGCGAGACGCCTGCCCCACTACTGTGGGCGTTCACTCGTGCCGCAGGGCTTCGACTGGGTCCATCCGCGCCGCGCGAACCGCGGGGTAGAGGCCGAAGATGACCCCGATCAGCGCGGAGATGCTGAAGGCGATCAACGGCGACCAAAGCGTGACGATGGTCTTCATGCCGGCGAAATGGCTTACGGTAAAAGGAATCACCAGGCCCAACACAACGCCTAAGACCCCACCGGCGCCGGAGAGCATCACCGTTTCGACGAGGAACTGGACGACGATGTCGTGACGTTTGGCGCCGAGAGCGCGACGAATGCCGATCTCGCGGGTGCGTTCGGTCACGCTGGCCAGCATGATGTTCATGATGCCGATGCCGCCGACCAGCAGCGAAATGGCCGCGATGCTCCCCAGCACAATGTTGAAGATCCGCTTGGTGCGCTCGGCCCGCTTGAGCAACTCCAGCGGCACCACCATCTCGTAATCCTGCTTCTTGTGGTTGCGGTCCATGAGATCCTTGATGGCCAGCGAGACGGTGACCACTTCCGACATGTCGGCGACCTTCACGGTGACTTCGTGCAGCTCCACCTTTTCCTGCTCGAAGCTGCCTGTGCGACGCTTGATGAGGATCTCCCCAAAGCGGTTCCTCGCCGACTGCAACGGAATGATCATCCGATAGGCCGGGCCGTCGCTGTTGCCCGTTGAAGCGGACGGCGTCTTCTCGGTTCGGGTCATTGGTTCCATCACGCCGATGACTCGATAATAGCTGCCTCCCACGCGCACCGTGCCACCTACGGGCGGCTGGAGCGGGAACAGTTTCCCAGCCATTTCCGCGCCGAGCACGCAGACGGCGGCGGCGTCCTCCATCTCCTGAGTGGTGAAGAACCGGCCGTTTGCGACGCGCTGGTTACGCATCTCGGGATACCACGGCACGGTGCCAAGGATTTCACAATCCACGAACCGGCTGATGTTCCAAACCGTCTCGCGGATGATGCGGCCCGGCACGACGACCGTGACGCCCGGGATTGTGGATTGGAGCCGCCGGATGTCCGTGTAGGTCAGGCCGTATTCGAGCACGTAGCTTTGGCTGTTCTTCTCAGAAACCTTCTGGGCCGCCGGCGGCTTGACGCTTCGGAGGATGATATTCTGGCTGCCCAGGTTTTTGATCTGTTCCTGCGCCTCGAAGCTGGCGCCTTCGCCGATCGCCAGCATGGCAATGACCGAGCAGACACCGAACACAATGCCCAAGACCGTCAGGAGGGAGCGCAGCCGGTGCAGCCAGAGGCTCTTCCACCCGACACGCAAAGCGCGCCCAAGGCGCCCCCAATTGAACCAGGCGGAACCCAGCTGTGCAGGAGTAGTGGGCTCGACGGCAGAAATGGGATTCAACGCGGCCATCGCGAAGGCGAATGGGATAGCAGGGCAAGGGCCTTGCGCGGTCGTTCGCCCCAGAATTCCCTGTAGCGGCGACCGTGAGGTCGCGGTCGTGCGTCCCAGAAGGGGGGGCAGCTTCGTTGGCGCTCGATCAGTCGGCCTGCGACCTCACGGTCGCAGCTACTCTGCTGGGTCTGCTGGGGCGCCGCGGGACAGGAGCGCGGACATCCGTCGTCGATGCCCGGGCGATATTGATTGGAGCGGGGATGTGCGCGGACAAAGCGGTCCGCGCTTCTGCCTTGCCGCCCGCTGCTCACAGCTTCGTCCCGTTTCCCGGCGCGGGCGCGGCGGCAGTGGTTTTCGCCTTCCCCGATTCGGCCGGCGGCTTGGCCTTTGACCCGTTGTCCTTCTCGACACCGTCCGGCAGGCGCAAAGCCACTCGTTCGCCGGCGACGAGGCCTTTCTTGACCTCGATGAACTCGTCGTTGAACTCGCCGACTTCGACTTCTCTCTTGTCCGTGCCAACGAAGCAATAGTGTTTGCCCTCAATGGGCGTCACGGCCTGGATGGGGACGTAGACGACGTCCGCCAGCTTGTTCACGAGCACCTCGACCTTGGTGCTCATGCCGGGCTTGAGCCATTCGGTGACGTCGTTGATGGTGACGGTGCAGAGATAGACTTTGTTCTCCGGGTTCATCCAGCGGTTTTGCGAATCGGGCAGCACGCCCACCTTTGTGATTTCGCCGGTCAGCACGCGGTCGGGAAAGGCGTCCGCAGTGATGCGCGCCGTTTGGCCTTTCTTCACCTTCTGGATATAGGTCTCGTGGATGCGGACCTTGACCGACATGCGCGTGAGGTTGGGGATGGTGATGATCGGTTGCTGTTCGCGCACCAGGGTGCCCTCGCGGATCTGGTCTTCGCCGTAATAATAGCGCGAGTTGCCGCTGCCTCCGTACACCACCAGGCCGGGCTTGCGTGCCGTGATGCTGCACTTGGCGATTTGTGCGTTCATGTCGTCGCGCTGTTTGTTTTCCAACTCCAGGCGCGCTTCGGCGGCCTTCAGTTTGGCCTCGGCCTGCGCCAGCTTGGATACCGCGCTTTTGCGCACGCGTCCCAGTTCCATCATCCCTTCGACGAACTTGGAGAGCGTCTCCTCGCCGGTCTTCACAAATTCATACTTCAAGAACAACCCTCGGGACGTCTCGGCGGTCTGTAACTTGAGCTTGTCGTTCTCGAGAATGTATTCATCCGTTTCCTTCTCGCTCTTGGATAGGAATCCTTTCTCGAAGAGTCGTTGGGTGCCTTCCAATCGCGTGATGGTCTGGACCAGGCTTTTGCGCGCGACTTGAAACTCGTCCTCGAACTTGCGGAGCTTTTGCTTGGCCTCGCCGTCGTCCAGAAGGTCCATGTTGGCATAGCGAGTGAAGTCGATGGCGGGTGGTTTGGGGGGCAGCTGTGGCGGAGGAGGCTGAGGGGGCGCACTGGAGGCGCTGGCGAGTTGGTTGGTCGCCAGAGGGGTCTCGGAGCTCGCCGGCGGCTCTTGTTTGGATATTCCCTCGTCAACCGGGCCGTACTGCTCGATGATTTCGTTGGCCGCCTTTGATCCCATGAATTTTTCGAAATCCATCCGGGCAAATCGAGCCTTCTGCTCCGCGGCTTTGATGTCACTATTGTTCTGGTTCAACTGGATGTCATACGCCTGTCTGGCCTCGGTCACAGACGCAATGGTGGAGCCGAGTTGAATCTCATGTTGGATGAGCAACTTCTTCAGCTCGGAAGAATCCAACTCAACGAGTACCTTGTTGGTCTGGACGTCGGCTTCAGTGACCTGGTAGCCCTCTTCGACAATCTTCAGTATTTTCACGCCCTGGTAGCCGCGGACTTCGCATTTGAAGTCCTGCGATTCCAGCGCTTCGGCGCTGCCCCCTTCGAGGACGTTGATTTCCAGTGGCCCCCGGCGAACCGTGAACATCGCGGTGGGGCCCGTAGCTGGACCGCCGTGGAGGAATCCCCACGCGACTCCCGCGAGGACCACGAGCAGGCCGAGCTTGAGCCACCAGGGAAGTTTGAGCATTCGTTTTAGCATGTCATTTCGAGGGACGTTTGTCCGCAGGAGGCGTCTTGGGAGCGGTGACTTCCTCCCACTGCCCGTTCTCTTTGATGAACAGAATGCCCAGGGCGGTCCAGAATTGCAGCCGCGCAATCGTGTGGGCCACGAGCGCCTGCGTGCGCTGGTTCTTCGAATTCGTCAGGTCTACTTGGGAGTCCACCAGGTCCTGCGCTACGCCGCGGCCAAGTTCGGAGAGCAACTCCTGCTCCTCCACGCGGCGCTCGGCCAATTTCACGCTCAGCTCGGCAATCTCGTAATTGCGCCTGGCCTGGTCGAGTGCCCGCCTGCCGTCGCGCACCTGGAGTTTGATCTGGTCCTCGAGCAACGACAGGTCGCGCTCGCTCTGTTTCTGAAGGATGAGCGCCGCCCGGTAGGCATTGCGTTGTGCGGTCCGTTCGAGTGGAAAATCGATGTTAAACCCGGCGTCCCAACGGTAGCGCGTCGGGTCAGGCAGCGGCACGACCTGGCCGGTCCCCGTCGCGCTGCTGATGGAGGTGGACGCCACGAGGTCCACCTGCGCCTTCAACGCAGCGATGGCCACGGGAACCTTGCGCGCGGCATCTTCATAACGGTCGCGCGCGTTGAAGTAATCCAGCCGCATCGACAGGGCGATCTGGATGGCGTCGTCGACCCCCAACTCCGTATGATCGATGGCCAGCCGGGCCAGTTCCCGTTCGTCGAGCACAACCTGGGCGCCGGTCGGCAGGCCGATGAGGATTTTGAACGCATCGAGCGATTGCTTGTAGGCTCGAAGCGCGTTGGCCCACTGGTTCTCGGAGGTCAGTTCCTGCTGCTCGAGCCGGCCCTGGTCGGAAAGTTTGATCCGGCCCTCCTGGGCGAAGCCCCGGGTCCGGTCGGCGCTGCGCCTGAAGCTTTGGTAGCTGAGCCACGTGTTCCGGACCACGTCCCGGTTCTGCAAGACTCCGTAATAGGCGCTGGCGATCTGCACGCTAAAGTCCTTTCGATAACGCGTGAATTCGCGCAGCACGTAAAGCGTGTTGCGCTCGGACTGCGTGAGGTTCTCGAGCGTCGCCCGGTAGCCGGCCCCGCCCCATAACGGTTGCAGCAGCGCCCCGCCCAGTTGCGACTGAGAGAGGTTGCGCGGCGGATTGCCGATGATGTAACGCAAAAAGTCCGTCGTCGCCGCCGCCGTGATGCGCGTGCCGGTGCGCAACAGCCAACTGGCGGTCCAAGTGCTCTGCACCGTGACGCGATGCTTCTCGACGGGCTCGCCATCCTCGGAGGGAATGACGCGCGGCTCATTGGTCACCTCGTCCACGACGACCTTCAGCCGTTCGGTGTCCACGCGGTACGCCGCGGATGCCCGGCCGCCAAAAATGGGCTCGAATTGATTCTGGGCCAGGGTCAGGGCCAGCGCCGCCAGGTAGACCTGTTCTTTGCGAAGCTGGTACTCGCGGTTGAACTTCACCGACAGGTCCAACGCGTCCTGCAACGAAATCCTGCTCGCGCCTTGCTCGTAAGCAGCGTCGGCGGGGCCGAAGAATTCGATGGTGTTGGTGAAGACCTCGAACGGTTCCAGGGAAACGGCGTTAGTCTGCTCGATGGTGAAGTGCGGGTCCATATTTTGGACCCCAGGGGACCTGTCGGCGATGATCCGGGCGACCTCGTGGTCGGCCGACTGCCGGTAATGCCTGGCCGTACAGCCGGTCCATACCAGGCTGCTGCACAAGAGCCATGTGGCAATGCGCCGCGTCATCCCGATCTTTGCAGTGACATCATCCTACCGACACACCCGGAAGGCCTTTCATTCAAATCAGACGGTGGCATCCGGCGGGCGAACCGGTGTGGATTGAACGCCTGCCCCCGGAAATTGTTTCGCCGGGCCCCGGTTGGGGGAGTATCCGAGCCTGAGTGGGTTGGACCGGGCCGGGCTCCGTTCGTCACGCTCGAGACCCCAATTGCCGTGGGCGGGTCGCTCTGCGCGTGCCGGCTACAGTTGAAACAGGCTGGTTGAAATCGGACCATCGGCGCGCGCGGAGCGACACGCCCCAGCCTAATTAGGGGTGTGTCTCAGAAGGGGATATTGCGTCCGCCGCGCGCCGCCTAGAGTGATTGCCAAAAGTCATTTCCGAAATGGTGGGCGGCGCCCTGCTGGGCGCCGCGGCAAACCGGCAGGTTTGCCCCACCATTTCGGAAATGACTTTTGGCAACCAGTCTAAATCACGCCGCGCCTTTGAGCACGGACAGGAATTGCTTCATCGCCGGCGAGAGCACCTTGTTCTTCTTATGAATCGCTGCCAACGGCCGGTAGAACTCCGCGTCTTCGATGCGTACTTCAGCCAGCGTCTGCTTGGCGACTTCCTGCGTGATGGTCCCGCGAGGCACAATTGCGATGCCCGCGTCGATCTCGACGGCGCGCTTGACCGTCTCGATGTTGTCGAACTCCATGACGTGCTGCACCTGCACTCCCTGCTCTTTGAGGATGCGGTCGATGGCCCGGCGGGTTGGAATGTCCGGCTCAAATCCGATGAACTTTTTGCCCGCGATTTCCTTGAGTTTGATGCTTTTGCTCTTCGCCAGTTGATGTTGTGGATGGCAGATGAGCACCAGCATGTCCTTGCGCAACGGCACCACTTCCAGTTTTGGGTCCTTCGCCGGATAGGCCACCAACCCGAGATCCACGACGTTGCCGAGCACGTCTTCGTAGACCTGGTTGGAACGGCGGTACTCGACGTGGACGTTCACGGTCGAGTAAGCCTTGAGGAACTTCTTCAAATAGGGCGGCAGGTCGTGCAGACCGATGGAGTAGATCGTCGCGACCCGAATGGTGCCTGAAACGATGTCCTTGATCTCTTGCAATTTGCTGAACAGCGCGTCGTACGTCTGGATGATCTGCTTGCTGTAGTCATAGAGCACCTGGCCCTCGCGCGTGAGGCGGAACTTCTTTTTGCTCCGCTCGATGAGCAGGCTCTTGAACTGCCGCTCCAGAGAGCTGATCTGCTGGCTTACCGCGGACTGCGTCACTTCGTTAATTTGCGCCGCCTTCGTGAAACTCTCCGTCTCCGCCAGGTCGCAAAACACTTTCAAGCTTTCAATTTGCATGATTTATCGAACCCGGACCTTAATTGTGGCGCTAATGCAAAGTCAATTGGCATAATTTGAATTAATGGGAGTTAAGCCGGAGGAGTTCCCACGCTTGTATCAATCCCGTTCGCGTTCGCTCTCAGTCCAGTCAGCGGCTTATTTTCTTTCCTTCACTCAGCGTCCGCCTAACGTTCGTCACAGACAGCGTATGAAACTTTCCCGCCGACATTTCCTTTCGTCCACCGCCCTCTCCGGCGTGGCGCTGGCCACAGTGCCCCGGGTCGCCTCGGCCGCGGCCACGCCCGGCGCACCCCGCAAGCGAATCAAACTTGGCATTTCCACTTACTCCTATTGGCATTTCAAGACGGCCAAGGTCCCCATCGAGACCGTGATCGACAAAACGGCTGTGCTGGGCGCTGAAGGCGTCGACATCCTTCATCGCCAGATGGACATTCCTGAGAAGGACCCGCTCACTGCCGACCACCGCGTGTACCTGCGCAAGCTCAAGCGCCATGCCTTCACCAGCGGCGTCAGCCTGATTGCCTTCTCGATTCACCAGGACTTCGTCGATCCGAGCGCCGAGTATCGACAGCAGCAAATCGACCACACGCTCAAGTGCATTGAGATTGCTTACGAACTGGGCGTTCCCTGTATCCGCCTCAACTCGGGCCGCTGGAACACAATTCAGTCGTTCGACGATCTCATGAAGGCCCGCGGCGAGGAACCGATTCTCCCGGGCTACACTGAGGACGACGGTTTCAAGTGGTGCATCGATTGCATTGAGAAATGCCTGCCCAAGTGCGCCGAGTGCGGAGTCATTCTGGCCCTGGAAAATCATTGGGGGCTCACGCGCACGCCCGAAGGACTGCTGCGGGTCCTGGACGCCGTGAAGTCGCCCTGGCTGGGGGGCCTCATGGACACGGGCAATTTCCTCGAGGATCCCTACGAGAAGCTCAAGCGCATCGCGCCCAAGACGGTCTTCGTACAGGCCAAGACCTATCCAGGCGGCGGCGAATGGTACACGCTCGACCTCGATTACTCGCGCATCGCGGGCATCCTGGCCAACGCGGGTTACACCGGATACGTCTCGCTTGAGATGGAGGGCAAGGAGGACCCGGATACGGCGGTGCCGAAGAGCATTGAGATGTTGCGGAAAGCGTTTGGGGCGTGAGCTGGAAGCGAGTTGCGTGATAGGCAAACGTCGGGGCAGCCGACCTTGACGATTCGGGCTTCGGATTTCGGGCCTCGAACTTCGGTCCTTGCCGTTTCGCCCGAATCTGATGGGCGCATCGACACTGCCCCCGTTCGCTGTGGGCGGCCCCCTCTCCCCGGCCCTCTCTCCCCGCTCCTCCGTCGCGGGGAGAGGGAGAAGTCGGGGGCAGTTCAGGCAAGATGCGCCCCGAATCTGATCAGCAGCAAAAAAACACTCGACCATCTCCTGAATCGCGCTCCAATTTGACCTGCATGAAATACTCCTATGACGAGTTGGCCAGGATGATCGACCACTCGCTGTTGCACCCCACCATGACCGACCAGGAACTTGAAGAGGGTTGCAAGCTGGCGGCGAAGTACGGAGTCGCTTCGGTCTGCATCAAGCCTTACGCAGTGAAACGCGCCGCCGAATGGCTCCGCGGCACCGGCGTGGTCGTCGGCTGTGTCATCGGCTTTCCCCACGGCAATTCCTGCACGGAATCGAAGCGTTACGAGACCGAGTTGGCTTGCCGAGACGGGGCGTCCGAAATCGACATGGTCGTTAACCTTGGAAAGGCCCTGAGCGGTGACTGGAAGTATGTCGAAGACGATATTCGCGCCGTGTGCGACGAAGCCCACAAGCGCGGGGCGAAGGTGAAGGTGATTTTCGAAAACGACTACCTCACCAACGGCGGCGCGGGGCTTGGCAGCGACGACTTCAAGCGGAAGCTCTGCCAGATTGCTGAGAGCGCCGGCGCCGACTGGGTGAAGACGTCGACCGGCTACGGTTTCGTCAAGGGCGCGGATGGCCAGTACTCCTACAAAGGCGCCACGGAGCACGACCTCAAGCTCATGCGTGCGGCTTGCTCGCCGAAAGTGCAGGTCAAGGCTGCCGGCGGCGTGCGCGATCTCGACGGGCTGATCCTTGTGCGCGACCTCGGCGGCACCCGCTGCGGCGCGACGGCCACCGCGGCGATGCTCGACGAATACCGCCGCCGCGAGGCCGCCGAAAAATCCGGCGCCTCCCGGGCCGGCGAGCGGCCAACACTCGGGTCCGGCGGTTACTGATGGACCTCCTGGGGCTTGTTTGCTAGATCCAAATCATGCTGTCGACCGCAAGTGCTGCCGGTCTTTTTGCCGCACAATTCACGACAAATCCGCCAGTCAAAACCTGCTGCATTCAGAGCGCGGCAGAGGCACGCATGGCCATCTCTGCGGGCGCTTCGGCCCTCGGCCTGGTTTCCGAGATGCCGAGCGGGCCGGGCGTTATTCCCGAGGAACTCATCGCCGAAATCGTTGCGTCCCTGCCGCGGACCATTGCGACGTTTCTGTTGACCAGCAAACTGAGTGCCTCCGACATCATCGCGCAACATCGCCGGTGCCGGACTCACACGATCCAGCTTCGTGATCGGTTGAGCGATGGCGCCTACGAGGCGCTTCGCGAGGCGTTGCCGGACATCGGGCTGATGCAGGTGATCCACGTGACCGACGAAGGCTCCGTGGCCGAAGCGTTCGAAGCGGCACGCCACGTGGACGCCTTGCTGCTGGACTCCGGAAATCCCAAGGCGCTGGTGAAAGAACTTGGCGGCACAGGACGCACGCATGATTGGAGTCTGAGTCGTCGCATTGTCACTCAAGCCCCTGTTCCCGTGTTTCTGGCGGGCGGATTAAGACCCGAGAACGTGCGGCAAGCCTTCGACGCGGTGCGCCCATTCGGACTCGACGTTTGCAACGGCGTGCGCAACGAGGGCCGCCTTGATCCCCACAAGCTGGCCAGGTTCATGGCCCAAATTGGAGGACCTTCCGTACCTTCCGTAATCCCGACACCACCCCACACCCTATGACCCATTGTTATCCAACATGCATTCTCGTGGCCGCGCTTGCTATTACCGCAACCGCCGCTGAGAAACTGCCCGGCCCGCTGCTGGATGGGCTGGGCGACTTGCACCATCCCGTCACCACGAAGTCCAAGGAAGCCCAACGCTACTTCGATCAGGGGATGCGGCTGCTCTTTGGGTTCAACCACAAGGAATCCGTTCGTTCGTTCCGTTCCGCGGCCCATTTCGATCCGCAGTGCGCCATGGCCCATTGGGGCGTGGCTTATGCCTACGGCCCGCACGTCAACAAGCCGATGGACGCCAGCGACACGGCAGGCGCCTGGGCCGCGCTGCAATTGGCGGTGGCGAACAAATCGCACGCCTCGGCGAAGGAACAGGCTTACATCAGCGCGCTGGAGAAGCGCTACCAACAGGCGCATCACGATGACCGACTGGCGCTCGACAAGGCGTTCGCCGACGCCATGCGCGGTGTGGCGAGGCAGTTTCCGGACGACCTCGATCTACAAACGCTCTTCGCCGAGTCGCTGATGAACACGATGCCGTGGGATTACTGGACGCGCGATCGCACGCCCAAGCCCGAAACGGAGGAAATCCTGGGCGCGCTTCGATTCGTCATTGCGCGCGATCCCGACCATCCGGGCGCCAACCATTTTTACATTCACACGGTCGAGGCAGGACCGACCCCCGAGGTGGGCCTGCCCTCGGCCGACCGGTTGCGCGAAGCCGCGCCCGCCGCCGGTCATCTCGTCCACATGCCCGCGCACATCTATGTCCGTGTGGGGCAGTACGACGACGCCATCCTGGCCAACGAGCGGGCCATCAAGGCCGACCGCAACTACATTCGGCACTGTCGCGCCCAGGGCTTTTATCCGGGCGCGTATTATCCCCACAACATGCACTTCCTGTGGTGGGCGCAGCTTTTTGAAGGCCGCAGCAAGGAGGCCCTGCGCACCGCCAACCTGACTGCGCAGAACGCGCTGGAGAACTTCTGCGGCCCGAAGAAGGCCCTCGAGGCGCCGCGGCAGCGCCACTTGCCATGGCTCACGCTCGCCCGCTTCGGCAAGTGGGATGAAGTGGTTGCCGTTCCCCAACCACCCAGCACGAATGATTTCCTAGTGGATCGCGCCTTGTGGCATTTCTGCCGGGGCCTCGCCTTCGCTGCGCACAAGAATGTCGCTGCCGCCGAGGGCGAACAAGCGGCGCTGGCCAGGATCGCTGCGAGCGAAGAGGCGAAGAAACTCGACAGCCCCGCGTTCCCCGTCTCGGCCACACTGGCCGTGCCCGCGCATTGGCTGGCCGGCAAGGTCGCTGGCGCGAAAGGGAACACGGCCGAAATGATCGAGAAGTTGGAGAAGGCCGTGGCCGCTGAGGACGCGATCCCCTACATGGAGCCCTTCTACTGGCCCGTTCCCGCGCGCCTTCCTCTCGGGGCAGCCCTGCTGCAGGCCAACCAGGCCGTAAAGGCCGAGCAGGTATTTCGGGAAGACGTCAAGCGCTGGCCGCGCAACGGCTGGGGCCTGTTTGGCCTCGAACAATCCCTGCGCGCCCAAGGCAAAACCCAGCAGGCAGACGACGTGCGAAGACAATTCAACGAAGCGTGGCAGCGTGCCGACGTGAAGCTGGATTTGGCGTGGTACTGAATCAGTGGATAGACCGGCGGCGAACACTAAGTTTGCCGAACAAGCACTTGTAGCTGCGACCGTGAGGTCGCAGGACGATGACCTGCCGGTTGGGCATCCAAATTGATTCCGATTCGCGCTTGCGAGCCAGCCCGCGACCTCACGGTCGCAGCTACAGCAAACGGAACCATCAGTTGACCGGAGTGTCGGGGCCGGTAATGTTCTCATCGAAGCCATCGGCGCCTGGAGCGCCCTAGAACATGAAAGCTTCCGTCACGTACCGGGTTTGCCTCCTGCTGGGTGTACTGGGCGCCTCGATTACTGGTTTCGCTCAGACAAACCTGCCGCGCCTTAGCATTCTGCCGCGCGAGTCCAATGGCTGGGTTCGAGTGAGCAGTTCACTGGCGTCCAACAGCGTGCTTTCCCTGGAAGCCTCGACCCACCTTAACGCCTGGCAGCGCATTGCGACAGTGCATGATGCCCTGCGGAGTTATCCTGACGTTGATGCAACCCGCTTTCCTCAGCGGTTCTATCGTGCTGCTTTCTCGACCCGGACACAGACGAATGATTGGAAGAACCAGCTGCTGTTCCCGAACGAGCCGTTCCGCTCCGCTTCGAGTTCCATCGACGACGTACGCTGGGTGAAGTTCACCATTCTCCTGGAAGACCCGGTGCGCGTGTTCTACCAGCACAGCACGAACTTTCCGTTCCACTACGAATTTGCCCGGCAGCGGCTGGCGCCGTTTCTGGGCATGGACCGGTCCGCGTTCGATGCGGTCACGCTGCACCGTACCAACCAGCAGGCTGTGCTCGGCGCCGTGCTCTATCCGCCTGACGCGAACTTTCTCGAATACGGCGTTCAGTTTGTCGGGTTGGATCCGTATCCCCCGGAAGACGTCGCGCACTGGATGGAGTTGGTGCGCGCCACGGTGCATCCGGAACCGCGGGCGACGGCGTTTTATCTGCCCACGTTCGAGCAATTCGACAGCGCGGTGTCGAACAAGAGCTACTTCGAAGCCCGGGACATCCCCATCATGTCCATCGAACGCTGGGTCGAAGTGAACCATTGCTACTCGCCCGGATGGGCCTTCGGACGGCTCAAGTTCTTCACGGCATCGGAAATCGCCGCGGCCTACGCCGATGGCCGGCTGCGCCCCGAGGACATTCTGCTGACGGACGGTGTCCCCGCGGAGACGCCGCTGGTGGCCGGCATTCTGACGCTCCGGCCTTCGACGCCCAACTCGCACACGGCAATCCTGGCGACCTCGTTCGGCATTCCGTTCGCCTACCTGCCCGATCCGGCGGAACAGACGCGCGTCCTGCAACTCGTGGGACGAGAAGTCGTGGTGCGCGCTGTGGTGAGATTCGGCGGGTCCGAAGTCAAGGTGGTCGACGCGGAAGGCCTGCTGACCGCGGCTCAAAAGATCGAACTCCTTTCCCTCAAGCAAGCCGCGCCGATTCAGTTTTCACCAAAGACTCCGTTCGGGGCCATCAGCGCGTCGACCGATGGACTGGTGCCGAGCGACATCAAATCCTTTGGAGGCAAGGCCGCCAACTACGGGCTCTTGCGTCGCTGGGTGCCGGGCAATTGCCCGCCGGCCATCGCATTTTCATTTGATCTGTGGGACGCGTTCCTCGATCAGACATTGCCCACTGGCCCGACACTTCGTGCCGCCATCGCGACGCGGCTTGCGCCCTACACAAATTATCCGCCGGACATCGGGGCGTTGAAGACGAACCTCGCCGCGATACGCGACCTGTTCCGGAACACGGCTTCGTTCACTCCGGCCCAAAAGCAATCCATCACGAACGCGCTTCGCGTGTTCAATCCGCAACGCAAGATCCGCTTTCGCAGTTCCACCAACGTCGAGGATAGCGAACATTTTACCGGCGCGGGGCTGTACGAGAGCTTCAGCGGTTGTTTGTTGGACGACCTGGACGGGGACACCTCGGGTCCCAGCATCTGCGATCCGACGGAGGCCAACGAACGTGGCGTCTTTCGCGCCCTGCAACGCGTCTATTCGAGTTTCTACAATGACAACGCCTTCCTCGAGCGGCTGCGCCATCGCGTGGACGAATCGAAAGTGGCCATGGGCGTGTTGGTGCACCATTCGTTCCCGGACGAAGAGGAACTGGCCAATGGCGTGGCGGCATTGCGGTTCAGTCTCTCGGCCTTCAGCACGAACGTGAGCGGCGATTTGGTGACGCAATTCGGCGCGACGCCCGTGACGAATCCGGATGGCACCGCCGTCCCTGAGATTGTGGATGTTCTCCGCTTCAATGCGTTTAACAGCCTCGTATTCCAGCAAGGGTCGTCTCTCGTGCCGCTCGGCGCTCGCGTGATGAACTGGGAGAGCGACTACCACGGCTTCATGAATCTGTTCACCGCCGTCGGGCATGGCTTCAAGCAGTTTTACCCGGCGAAAAACAACTTCTACCTCGACTTCGAATACAAGAAGGACCTCGACCTCGGGCTGGTGGTGAAACAGGTGCGCGAGATTCCCCGGCCCGATTCGACGAATGCGACCGCGCCGTTCCTGCTCGAGGAGCCGACCGATTATTGCGTGGCGCAGGAGGAATTTGGCGACGTATTCGCCAACCACCGGCTCAAATCCCTCTGGACCTTTCGCACCGCGAGCCTGCGCCTGGCGGCATCGAACCTTACCCAGACTCTCTACCGCAACTGCACGCTCGAGTATCTTTCCGAGACGAACCGGCTGGGCCTCACGGGTCTCATGTCATCCTGGCCTAACGCCGGCAATTTGTTCACCGGCGCGACAGAATACGATTCCTGGACGACCGGCAACGGCAACGCGCGCCGCCAGTGGCAGCTCGAAACGGCGCTCGCTCTCACGGTTACTGGCAGCCAGCCGCCGATCTTCACGCAAAAGGATTTCCGGAAGACGTTAACGGTGCACTACGCGCGGCCCGTGCCGGCGCTCGATTTCCAGGGCAATCTCACGACCACAACCAATGAAACCGTGTTGCTCGTGCCCTGTCCGCAACTCAAGCCCGGCGCGATCCTCCGCCAGCAAGTATTCAACGGAACCAACGCCGCCAACGGCCGGCTTGTGACCGTGGGCATAAACTACTACTGGCCTCGGCCGCCACGCGGCGTCGTGGCCGGCTACACGGCGCCGTTGGTTCACTTTGTGGAAACGCGTCTCACCGGGTTGACGACCAATGACATCGTGCTGCAAGGGTACTACTCCCAGACGTACCGACCGGGACACCACAATTTTTCCGAAGAGTTCATTTTCGAGCCAAGGCTGGAGCCAGGGCTTTCGCCTGCGACTCTCGCCGAACTGAACGCGGCGAACATTCAGTTCCTGCACGTCCACTGGCATGGCGAAGACCGCGTGACATTCACGGTGTTCAGGCTGGATGGTTCGATTCGGCGTTGGTGACCGGAGCCGCAGTAGCTGCGACCGTGAGGTCGCGGGATGGAGGAAGGATTCCATGCCAGATTGCGAATCTCGCGGTTCGCCTTGCGACCTCACGGTCGCAGCTACGGAACCTTGCCCATCGAAATTTCCCTGAATTTTCGAACGCGTCCCTTGGTCGAAGGATGCGTAAATGGCTGTGCCCGGAAGCCATACGAAATCATGAACGGAAAAAAGAAACAAAACCGGTCCGCGCGCCGCGCGGCGTTCACACTCATCGAACTGCTGGTGGTCATTGCCATCATCGCCATCCTCGCTGGCATGCTGTTGCCCGCTTTGGCCAAGGCCAAAGAAGCGGCCAAGCGGATCCAGTGCGCGAACAATCTCAAACAGCTTGGGCTCTCGCTGAGTATTTACGCCGACGACAACGAAGGGCGTTACCCGGTGCGCGGCGGCCTGCGCTGGACCACAGCACTTCAGGATACCTACAAGGACGTGAAGATCCTCCGCTGCCCAAGCGATCTGTCCCCGGGCACCACCTTTGGAGGCCCCAATCCCGCCGACAACGCGCCGCGCAGTTACATCATCAATGGATTCAATGACTACTTCAAAGCCACGACCCAGACCAATGGGTTTCCAGAGGCGCAGATCGAGCACCTGACCGACACGGTGGTCTTCGGCGAGAAGGAAGGCGGTCCGGGTCCTCCGCCCGAAGGGCACTTCTGGATGGACTCTTACGCGAATGATGACCTCGAACAGATCAATCAGACGCGGCACAGCGGCAACAAAGGCTCCAACTACGCTTTTGCGGATGGTGGCGCTCGCTTCATGAAGTTCGGGGCGACCTTTGCGCCGGTGAACATGTGGGCCACGGATCAAGAGATCCGGAATCTCGCCATCACGTTCCCATAGGCGGGGCGCGCAGCGAGCGCCTTCACCACCTTGCCCCGCGAATCGCGTACACAGCGACGATGGCATTGACGGCGACCGCCAGGAGAACAGGGGTCCAGAGACCGCCGCCAACATTTCCCGCGGCCGGCCAAAGATTCATCAGCATCCACACGATCAGTGGCTGGTAATCCATCGGCTGCTTCACCGGAAGCTTGTTGATCAGCCACGGGATGCTTAACGCGACGATCGCCACGGCAGTCAGAAACCATCCGAGGAAGCTGACCCACGGCGCCGTGTACCAGTTCGCGGTGCCCTGCGCGGTCTGCCAGAGCCAGTAGTGTTTCACCCTCGCCGCGAACGGTTCGAACCCCAGGGCGAACAGCACCACGAGCAGGCAGGTGATCCCGATCACCCAGAACCCGTAGTAATTCGTTTTGCGCCACGGCCGCATGATGAGCCGGGCGACACCGCGGCCATTGATGATCAAAACGACCCACAGGCACGGCAACGTCCAGGGCACGACCTGGAACAGGCATTCCCCGAGCCGGTCGGTAAAGATGATCGGCCCAAACGGCGTTCCGGTCGTGGCGCCCACGGCGAGAATGCCCGCGGCCAGCGAAGAGATGGTGACTCCGGCCATCAGGACATTCTGAAGCGGCAGCCGGCACGCGAGCGCAAGCAGCGTCGTGAGGACCGCGCTGACGGGAAGCAGCGCTTCGATCCAGCCAAACCCAAGCGGCAATTCGATGCGGAGTCCCGTGATGGCCGTGTTCACCGCCCACGCCACGAGGAACAGGATGAACATCGGTTTGTGCCAGCGCCGGGCCGTCGGGGAGAGCGACGGAATGCCCGGCATTGGCACAGCGTCAGCGGGTGCAATGACGGGCGCGGCGGGCTTCTCGAGGTCAGCCACAAGCGGAAGCTAACGCCGCTGGCCCGAAACTCAAGTGGAGCCTAACTTGCCTTGTTGCCCGCGTGGATGTTCGAGGGCGAGACACCCTCGCGACAGCCGGGACGGCTGCCCCACTAAAGCGGCCGGGAGCTTCCACGAAGGTGCTTGCCGAGGCTTCACTCTTGACGTGAGCGCCGCGCTTCTTTGGTATCGACGCATGTCGAAACCAAATCTTTCGCGATTAAGGGGCGGAATCCAGGCGGTGGTCATCGCGGGTCTTCTCGGCTTGGGCATCGCGGCGCCCTTGCTTCGTGCGGGCGCGCTCGAGAATTACGTCAACGCGCCGGATCCCAAGTTCACCTGGAAACAAGCCGACCAATCCAAACCCATGGGATATACCGTGACGCATCTGGAGATGACGTCTCAAAAATGGCGCGAGCATCTTTGGACGCATCACCTCCAGGTTGTCCGGCCGGAAAAGGTCCGGAATCCCGGCATCGCATTCCTGTTCATCACCGGCGATGGCGAGGGCAAAAGCAGCATCAACATGCTGAAGCTTCTGGCCGACCGGGCCGGCGCCGTCGCTGCGGTGGTGACCCGCGTGCCCAACCAACCCCTTTACGGAGGTAAAACCGAGGACACTCTCGTGGCTTACACGTTCGCCCAGTACCTCAAAACCGGCGATGAAACGTGGCCGCTGCTGTTTCCGATGACTAAGACCGCCGTCCGCGCGATGGACGCCGTCGCAGCCTTCGTCAAGCAGGAGAACGGCGAGGTCATTGAAGGCTTCGTCGTTTCGGGAATCTCCAAACGCGGCTGGACCACGTGGCTTACCGGGGCGGTCGACCCGCGCGTCAAAGCCATTGCCCCTCAGGTGATCGACATGTTGAACATGAAGAAGCAGATCGCGTGGGCGCAAAAGGTTTACGGGCGGCAGAGCGAGCAAATCCAGGATTACACCGATCTCAACCTGCACCTTGCCATGGACGAACCGCGCAACGCGAGTCTTCGCAGCTGGGTCGACCCTTATTCCTACCGCAATCGCTACACGATGCCCAAACTCCTGCTCCTGGGCACGAATGACCGGTACTGGACTGTCGATTCGCTCCGCCATTATTGGGACGACTTGCCCGGGCCCAAGCTCATCTTCCAGACGCCCAACGCTGGCCATGAGCAGGGCGACAGGAAGGACTCGATACAGACTCTGGCCGCCTTCTTCGAAATGGTCGCCGACGGAAAGCAATTGCCGAAGATGAGCTGGACGTTCAAAGAGGGCGACAAACCTGGGATGGAGCTGGCCGTCGAGCCAGCGGCCGAAAGCATCCGGCTGTTCACGAGCACTTCGAAGGACCGCGATTTCCGTGACGATACCTGGACCAACCGCGTGCTTCAGAGCGAGACCAGCAGCAAGGCCACGGCCTTCGTGACCGTTCCCGCCCAGGGTTACCTTGGGTTCATGGGCGAGGTCACCTTGAAGTCTCCTCGGGGTTATCCCTATAAGCTCTCCACCCAGGTGCGAGTCGAACCGGACAACGTCAAGTGAGTTGCGACTTGCGACGCGAGCGCGGACAGCGTTGTCTGCGAGACCGTGTTCCTGGCTCAGGAACACGCGCACATTGCTCTCCGCGCTCCTGCGCCGGGAGGCCGTTTCGAGAGGACAATGAGAAATGTGGATTTGCCGCATCGAGCCGACACGGAGCTCCGCGCGGCATCCCGGCTTGCGAGCGCGCTGCGAACAAATGGAACGCGCTCGTCCTTGCTGTCCTTTGCTTGATGGTTGCCCTCCCTACGCGGTCCGCCGAGCCTTCGAATGCGCGCCCGCCACGCGACGAAGCAGACCTCGCTTACTGGCTTGGGAACATGAGCTGGCATCGCTTCACTCCGGAGGAGATGGCGGACGCGACAGGACTGGACGCAGCCGCCATCAAAACTGCGTTGCGCCGGTTGGGGCTGGAAAGTGTCCCTCCCCCCAAGCGTTCTCCGGGCACGCCGCTGCGTGTGCTTCCCTACCCAGGCGGACGCCACCCTCGCATCGGATTCCTGGATGGCGCCATCCGTCCGCAGCGCGAAACCAAAGTCAGCGTCTTCACGCCCTGGGACGATGCCAGCTACGTGGTCGTCGACGTGCCCGAAGCCCTCTGGTCTCACCTTGGCCTCACCTACCTGGCGCACACGCACATTCCCACCCTCTTCGACAAGCAGGGTGCGAAACTGGAGCCGCTCGAATGGGATCGTTCCGACAAAACCGGCACTTTGCGCATCGCCCGGCGCTTGCCTAACGACATCAGTTTTGGAGCCGTCGTGAAGCCCGGGGTCGACGCAGTTCGCATGGAACTGACGCTGACAAATGGCATGAGCGAAACACTGCGCGACCTCCGTGTTCAGAATTGCGTCATGCTCAAGGGCGCTTCGGGCTTCACCGCGTTGACCAACGCGAACAAGCTCTTCCAAAAACCTTACGTCGCGTGCCGCTCCGAAGACGGGGCGAAGTGGATTATCACGGCCTGGGAGCCCTGCGACCGCCCGTGGGCGAACGCACCGGTGCCGTGCCTGCACTCTGATCCGAAGTTTCCCGACTGCCCACCCGGGCAGACCCGCCGCCTCGCCGGCTGGCTGTCGTTTTACCAGGGCACGAACATCACCGGGGAATTGGATCGCATTGATAAAACCGGATGGCGTGCCGGAGGGAATTGAAGTTTGAATTTGCTATCGATGCCGCTATCCTGCCGCCGTGACCGCTGATACGTTTAAACAGGAGATCGCTGAGGCCCTCAAAGCCTACGATAAGTACATCGTGTGCATCGACAAAGCGCCCGATGAATGCGAAATCGCGCTTCGTTCGCTCGTCGAGAAGGCCATCCGGGCATACCAGGACCGCGGCCCTCACTTGCGCCACGGCATCGCGCTGGATCGGCAGGTCACCATCATCCTCAGCCAGACGGAATCCGACCACCCGCTGTGCGGGATTTATTTCAACCTCCATTCGCCGTACCAAAAGAAGGCGACGGCGCGGGCCACCAAGTCAGCAAGCTGAGGCTAGAGTGATTGCCAAAAGTCATTTCCGAAATGGTGGGCGGCGCCCTGCTGGGCGCCGCGGCAAACCGCAGGTTTGCCCCACCATTTCGGAAATGACTTTTGGCAACCAGTCTAATTCGTAGCAGCCGACGTAAGGAGGCTCACTTCCTATCCCACGGCGGCACACCGTGCCTCACGACGATGACGCGGTCCGCGCTGGTTCCGATCTGGCTCGTCGTTATGCAGTTCCCGGCGTCATGGATAAGTAGGCGCATTCTTTCTTTCCAGTACGATCCAAGAAGAGATCAGAGCCTCCTCACGTCGGCTGCTACGAAACGACCGCCGCTAAAAGTCGTGAAGAGCGACGTCCAAGTGCGATTGTAGCGGCGGTCTGTTGACCGCCGAAATCGTGCCAGAATGTGCACCTTGCGCCGCCTGGAGTTTGGCCATCGGCGCTCATAGAGCGCCGCTACAGTTTTTGAACGGGCTGTTAGGTGGATGGACCGCGCTTCCAAGTCGTCAGCCTCCTCACGTCGGCTGCTACGAAACTGGACTCCTCTCAATTCTCACGCGCCTCGTCACCCACCTGGCATTCCCCGGTGATGATGTCCCCGACGGTGCTGGTATCGCGTTGCGGGCCGGTGATCTTGATTTCAGCAACCTTCAGGCCGCTGCGGTAAACGTTGAGCGTGCGGTCCAGTGCCGGAATGTAGCCGAACGGACAGTTCAGCACGACGTATCGGGCGCTGGCATTGACGAGGATGATCTTGCCGCGGTGCTCGGACGCCGGCGTGACGATGAGCGTGGGAGTCTTGGTGGGAGCGCCTTGATTCGGACTCCCGGAGGAAACTGGGGTAAACGGATGGTGGGAGGCTGTGGTGCCGCCCGCGCAGCCGTCGCCGGAAAAGGCCAACGCGCCGAGCAGCAGCGCACAATGCCATCTCATGCCGCCATTTTGCCCACCATTTCGGGCGCTTTCGAGCAAAAACTCGGGAGCACTGCGCCGTCCGCGCCGCGTCACAGCGGCGCAATCGAGCGACGGTTTCTTGCCCCACGATTGGGCGCAGGCGTGCCCGTTTGTTCCTCCCGCGGCGCCGCGCCTGTTATCGTCATCCTATGCTTGCCTGACGGGCCGTATGGAATACTCTCCGCGCAACCTGCATGAAACTCGGCGCAATTTACGGGTGGTTTGTACCTGAACTCAGGAAAATGAACGGCAACCAGTTACTGAAGGTCTGGGGTGCCTGCACTTCGTACTCGCGCAATTGGATTTACCTCCACTGCATTCTGCTCCTGGCGTGTTGCTCGGTGATTTTCAATTTGTCGATGAGACTTACCGGCTCGATTTTCCTGGATTTGATCGCCCTGGTCTTCGGCCTGACCGTGCCGCCGAACCTCTACTTCGCCGCCGTGTTGGGTGGCCGCCGCGAGCAAGTCCGCCGGTTCGTCGAAGAGCATTGGGAGGAGTTTAACAGCTGAGCTTTCAAGGGGAGGCCCAACAGGGTTGGCAGGGCATCTATAGAGTTGCCAAAAGTCATTTCCGATGGGTGGGGCTGCGTTGCCGCGCAGCCTCGCACGACCGGCAGGTCGCGCGCCACCCATCGGAAATGACTTTTGGCAACCAGTCTCACTGGCCTTCGTCAACTGCGCGCTTGTCTGCTCGATCGTACGCGCTACTCTCCCCGGGCGTTCCACAAATGAGAACACCCGCGCTGCTCAGGCCCCGCCACGCCTATCTGGTCGCCAGCGGAGATCTGCGCCTGGCCGCCAACCAAACCTGCTGGCCGGAGCAGGCCAGGATGGAAACCGCGCTGACACGCGCCTTCAAGGCCCAGGGCTGGACCCTGGTTCGCGCCCACGCCTCGGACCCGATCAAACACCACGGCTTCATTGACTCCCAAAAAATGGGCCTGGAAGTCTTTCGCGGGCTCGACCCAGCCGCTCCGCTCATCGTCGCTGAGAGCGTTTGGCAATACAGCCATCACGTCCTACCCGGATTGTTCACGCACCGCGGCCCCATTCTGACGGTCGCCAATTGGAGCGGCTCCTGGCCCGGCCTCGTCGGCATGTTGAATTTGAATGGCTCGATGACCAAGGCCGGCATCCGCTACAGCACGCTTTGGAGCGAGACTTTCAAGGACGCGAAGTTTCGCGCTGGCCTGCGCGAGTGGCTGGCCACGGGCACGGTCACGCACGACCAACGCCACGTCCGGAACCTCGACACGCTCAAGCTCCCCGCGGCCGAGGCGCGTTTCGGGAGGCGCTTCGCCCGCGAATTCCGCCAGCGCAAAGCGATCATGGGCGTGTTCGATGAAGGGTGCATGGGCATGTTCAACGCCATCCTCCCGGACGAGTTGCTTCACCCGACCGGCGTCTTCAAGGAACGGCTCAGCCAATCCACCTTGTATGCCGAGACGCTTCGCGTTGGCGATTCGGAGGCCCGGGGCGTGGTGGATTGGCTTCAGGATCGGGGAATGAGATTTGCCTGGGGCCGCGACGACGAGACCGAGTTGACCGAGAAGCAAACGTTGCAGCAATGCCGGATGTACGTCGCCGCGGTCCGCCTCGCGGACGAATACGGTTGCGCCACCATCGGCATCCAATACCAACAGGGCTTGAAGGACCTCACCCCGGCGAGCGACCTGGCCGAAGGCCTGCTCAATAACGTGGACCGCCCTCCTGTCAGGTGCGCCCGTTCGGGTCGCCTGCTGTTCGCCGGCCAGGCGGTGCCGCACTTCAATGAAGTGGACGAATGCGCCGGCCTGGATGGGTTGCTGACGTATCGACTCTGGCGGAGCCTCGGTTTCCCGCCCGAGAATACATTGCACGACTTGCGCTGGGGCCAGCATTTCAAGGGCCCGGGCGTGGACGACTTCGTTTGGGTTTTCCTGATTTCGGGCGCGGCGCCGCCGGCGCATTTCATCGGCGGCTATCGCGGGGCCGTCAGCGAACGCCAGCCTCCGATGTACTTTCGGCTGGGTGGCGGCACGTGCAAGGGCGTCAGCAAGCCGGGACACATCGTCTGGAGCCGCCTGTTCGTCATGAACGGCCGATTGCACTGCGACCTCGGCGTGGCGGAAGTCGTCAAGCTGCCGCAAAAGGAAACCGAGCGCCGCTGGCGCGCGACGACCTCCCAATGGCCTATTATGCACGCGGTCCTGAAGGGCGTCAGCCGTGACCAGATGATGGCACGCCATAGGGCCAATCACATCCAGGTCGTTTACGCGCCGAATGAAACTCAGGCCCACCGCGCCGCGCGTATCAAGGCCGCCGCCCTGGCGGAATTAGGGATCGACGTGCATCTGTGCGGCGACGTCCGGCTCGATTGATGGGCGGACCGTCTCGTGCGTCAAAACCTGTGGACATGCCTCGGCCAGCCTTCACCTCCCTCCGCCGGCTTGAGGTGCTGTGTGTGCTCACGGTGCTGGCCTCGGGCGCAACCTTTTCAACCGAAGCCGGCACTGTCCAAACGCTCGATGGCGGCCTTCATGAGGGCCGCATTCAACTCGAGTCACCCGATGCGCTCCTGGTGACGCCTTCGAACGCGCCGCCCGTTCGGGTGACGCTTTCAAACCTGCTTCGCGCCGACTTCACCTACCGGACAAACGCAGCTCCGCCGCTCAGTCCGCGCTTGCAGCCGCCAGTCCTGGACGAGGAACGTGGAGCGTTGCCCGAACCCTGGCAGAACCTGGACCTGGGCCGGCTCGAAACGCCCGGCAGCGCGGCGCATTACCGGGGGAGGTTCACCGTCGAGGCGTCCAGGCCGGCGAACGGCGAGAACGAGGAGGGGTTTCACTTCGTTTGGCAACCCTTTCGCGGAGACGGCGAAATCATCGCCCGCGTTGCCAGCATCACGCCGCGCGATCAAAAGCACCCGCAACCCAGGGCGGGCGTGGTGATGCGGGCCAGTCTCGATTTGGATGCCCGGACGCTGATGATGGTCGTGTCCGGCGGCGGCGGAGCGTACTTCCGGCGCGGCCGCATGCGCGGCATGAGCACAACGGGCGATCCGCGACCTGACCTGAAGCCACCGTACTGGGTCAAGCTGCGCCGCGAAGGCAATACGATTTCGGGATTCCACTCCACGGACGGCCACCGGTGGGTGGCGGTGGAGAGAACGGACGCCGGCCTGTCGGACCATTTTTTCGTCGGACTGGCGGCCACGAACCGGCGGCGCGGCTCGCCCGCGACCGCCGAGTTCGATCACGTGATTGCACGGCCCCTCGAAACACGCGCCAGCTTCACGCCGCGAATCGTGCTGCGGGACGGGACCGTCATTGCGGACCACTTCACGGCTGTGGATGACACCGCAGTGACATTGTCCCCCGGAAGAAAGGGCTTGCGGGTGCTCACGCGGCAGGTGGCGCGGTTGCAGTTTCGACCCGTTGACGCGATGGAGGAATTGCCGGCGGGGCGAAACGGAGTGCTTCTGAGCAACGGCGATTTTGTGGACGGCGAATTCCAATGCGTCACCAACGGCAAAGTCGTTATAGGTTCGGTGCTGTTCGGGCGGCGGAGCCTGGAGATCAGCCGGAAGGTGGCCGCGGTGGTTTTTGGGGAAGCCGTGGCCTCGCCAGCCGCCTTCGAAGCGAGGACGTTCGACGGTTCGATATGGCGGGCGAAAGCGACGCGAGTTGAAGCGGAGGAACTGGTGTTGGACACCGCACTGCTGGGCCAGCGGCGGATCCCGGCCACTGAACTGCGGGAGTTCGTCAGCCTCCGGCCCGGCCCCGGGCCTTGACGCTTGGCGCCACGCCCTATCCTCGCGAGCTGAAGTTACTCGCGATTTGTCACGCGAGACATGATGTGACGAGGGTGCGCGACAGAATTCTTCACAGTGCAAATCGCCCGCCGTTTGGCTGGGTCCCGGAGGGACAACCGAGAATAGCCCCGCGTTTCAACGCGGGGTAAGTCGACCCGGACGGCACAAGTCCCGA
>Ga0134127_10000061_pt1 | contig 153735 bp, 147 predicted proteins | sample KB31753_FD_96459 | JGI IMG/M metagenome (GOLD analysis project Ga0134127, IMG submission 96459) | Terrestrial soil microbial communities with excess Nitrogen fertilizer from Kellogg Biological Station, Michigan, USA - KB3-175-3 | ecosystem: Environmental > Terrestrial > Soil > Unclassified ...
CGATCTATACGATAAGTGCGAAGTTTTACTTCATAGTTGAAATGGCAAAAAGCGTTCATTTTTGAACGCTAAAATGAACACAACTCATAGTTAAAATTGCCCGGTAAACCAAATTCTCAAACCGGGCAATCCTGCCAACTGCTGCTGCTACTGCTACTGCCAACTGCCTTCGTCCGCCATAGCTTCAGCGACGGCGGGACACTAAAAATAAGGGCGTTCCCGCGCTGACAGAAGCGCGGTCGGGCCAGGAAGCCTGCCCCGATGCAGATCGGGGTCATACGCCTGCATGCCTTAGGCGCGGCCCTCGCTGATCCCTGGCCAGGCCGGTCCATGGGGACTCCATTGGAGTATCCATTTCTGTCCTTAACGCAGCGCGCCGTTATATCCGATCTCCTCCAACAATTTTCAAATTCGTGAAATTCGCATCAGTTCGTGCCATTCGTGTCCATTCAAAACGGGTACGAAACATCATCGAAACACTATCAAACCACTGTCAAAAGGGGTACAAACGGCATCGAAAAAAAAATTTCAGACCAAAAAAGCGTTCATTTTTGTTCATTTGATGAACACTTTTTGCCGGCCCGAAATGGGTAATAAGCCCAATAAAATCCCTAAAACTCCGGAGCTACTGACAAAACACCGCCAGCATCCAAGTCAGGCGCGTGTCGGCGCATGCCAAAAGCGCTGCTGCACTCGTGCACCGCTGCCCCAAGCGTCCCCGGTTGGCCCGCTGACAGGTGATGACCGGATAGGCAGCCACCTAGCAGGCTGGTATTTAGCATAAGCTTCAATGTTTTAAACGAGGTTAATTTGTTAAGGCGTACATTCCAGGGCGTATTGTTAACCTAAACGCAGGCTATTGGTCAGTAGCCTACCAACCTGCGGGCCATAAGCAAGGACGCTTGCTGCGGCATCGGGGCTTCAAACATTCCCCGCCTGCCTTAGGGCATTTTCAATATCTTCCATAATGAAAATCCATTCCTTGCCTTTTAGACAGATAGGATCAGGTTCCATATTGGCATTGATGAACGAGGCGAAATTTTTTCTGATCAGGGGTTCGTCATGAGTCCATTCAAAACGGAGGGCGTGTAACGTTATCATCTCGTTAACGGTGTAGTGGTTCAGTAATTCATGTACATCCCAAAAATCCTTTTTTCTACCCCCTCTTTGAATAATATCCACTTTCATAGCGATAATTTCTTCAATTGACGCCAGCCTTATTTCATCGATTATTACGGCCTCCTGGAAGAACGGGTCCATCGAGTAATAGATATCCAACTTTACGATATCATCGGAAGCCGTTCCTATCATATACGATTTACCCACGCCCGCATTGCCCCCAAAATCGCCTCGTACATATTGGAATGTTGACCTGAGAAAGGCTTCAATAGCATCAAAATTAACCGAACCGTAATGCGCGCCGGTAAAAAGATCTATGTCAATCGACATCCGGTGACCAAGATGCAAACTTAAAGCAGTCCCGCCCACCAGCCGGAAGTCTTTTAATTCAGGCGCCTGCATAAGCGTGACCAGACTTGCTTTTAACACGCCGTCTACGGTATTCCAGTGTAACATTTACCGGTTATTAAGATGTTGCATCATTGGAATACGATTGTCAGCAATTTTGGCGCTGCCTGTAATCTCTTTTATTTTCTCCTGGCCGTAAAATCTAAGCAACTCTTCCTTCTCAGCGTCGCTCCCACGTTCAAAAACACGTGTAATTGTATATTTGTATTGTTTTAACCAGTCAATTTTAAGCATATCGGTATCCCAAAAAAGAGCTTTCCTAATTTTGGTCAAATCTGGCCTGGGTGCGGTATCGTTTTTTTGCTTTTCCTTTTTTATATCATAAAACAGTTGTAAGGTCATCAGGGTACCCTCTTCCCATCCAAAAGACTGTTCAATTTTTAAGGCTAAGGAGATGTTAAAGTCCCTTTTGCCCTTAGTAATAGCGTTTAAAGTTTGAGGGTGTTCGGGTAACGAAAGCGCAAAGGGGCGTTGAGCAAGGTTTCTTTTCTTAAGCTCCCGGTCTAATACCGCTCCCGGATGTATTCCCTTATATTTTTCAAATTCCTTCATCATATTCAAATGTAAGCAAATTTGCTTACATCTTAATCATTTATTTGCAAAGTTTGATGATCATGGCCCATTCACGCGAGTCTGTCGGGCAATAGCAAGTGCGCAATGGCGACTCGTGCCCCCGCTGAGCGGTAGCCAACCATGCTTATCGGTTTTGCTTATTACGGTTTAGTATGTAGATTTAAACGGTAATGAGCACCAAATATAAATTCCACGACCAGGACAACTTTACTTGCAGCAGCATAATCCGATTGAATTGTTTGATTTGAAGATACTGCATCAAAAACCGGATTATATTCACTATAACCCGGTTGTAGCAGGAATTGTGGAGAATCCTGAAGATTATTTGTATAGCAGCGCACGTAATTATTGGGGTCTGCCGGGGTTAATTGACATTATATTGGTTAAGCCGATGGTTGGGTGACTTATACAGTTCATTACTCCTTAGGAGTCTCATGGACCTATCAGCGGGGCACGCATTTGCGCTACAGGCCATGGCCCATGGCCTGGCAGACTCGCGCCTGAGTTAGGGGCACCACCAACGAACGATCATCAATGAAATGGTTTTTATTTTTTCTGATAAGCTTTCCGATTCCAAAATTATATGGACAGGAATATAAAGTCAAAAGTCAACTCCGAGATTCAACCGCCACAAAGGGGTATATTTTCGAAGTTGAAACTAAAGCGAAGATGTCCGCTTATGCCGATAGTCTTAATAATTATAATGGCGGCCCGTTGCCTAGTTTTATACTCAGACCGTGTCTTGACTGGGACAAAGGCTATTGGCCGGACCTTCACACGGCAGTTTCCATACGTTGGCTCATTCTGCAGAAAGTAAATAACAAAAACGCATTAAAAATGGTACTCCGAACAAACGATTCAAGACTAAAACAAATTTGCACTCAAAAAGCTGATAAGTTTTTATCGATCCCAATGATTGAAGATACTTTTTATCAATTAATCAAAAAAAGATATAAGGAACTTTAGCCGGTAGTGTTCGGTAGTGTATCAAAGCTGTGGTAGTGGGTAGTGTTACAATCTTGTTGGTGGATGTATAACTAATTGAAAATCAATACCAATTTCTAAAAAGAAAAACAAAAACGAGGCAAAACGGGTGTTACTTTGGTACCACCCGTTTATTTTTTGTAAGTTTCAGGAAACCTAAATGCGCGAACCGCGATGAAGTGGTATTTTAAATCCCAATGCGCACTCCATACAAATTCACTATCAAATCCTTCTTTTCAACGTCAAAATCACGTTGTCGTATTTCTTGTCGTGGTAAACTTCCAGCAGCAGGCTGCGGTCATTTCTCGATCTGAAAAGGTCGTCCACTTCTTCCAGGCTCATGTTGGCTATTGGTTTCAGATTTATGGATACAATTTCATCGTCTTTTTCCAGGCCGATGACGTCCCCTGCCGATCCGGGCTCAACCCGGCTGATGATGATGCGCTTAAAATTATCGCCGGCCGCATAATATTCCAGCCCGCTCATGTCATGCTCAAATGGCTCTTTAAAGCCATCGCCCGGCTTCAGGTAAATCGCATTTCCGCGGTAGTTAAAAACAATGGTAAATCGCTTCAGCAGGCCGATCCCGAGGTTGCCGTCGCGCCTTGCGTCCAATAGCCATTTCACCGAATCTTCTTCGGGAAAAGACGAGATCAGGTTTTTGATGTCATATTTTCCAATGTCTATTTCGGTTATTCGGCTAAGGTAGCCGGTTATTGGCCCGGTTAGCCCCATACCTAAGTTTGCCGTAATATAATTACCGCTGAACTGGCGCACATCAGCCAACTTATCCAGCGATAGCGGATGCCCGGCCCCCAAGTCGATAACGAGCTTACTTTGTTTCACGCTCCCGTCGGGCAGGTGTACCCTGGCTAAAAGATATGGCTTATTGTTTTCGACGCTGATGGGTATTTTTTCCCCTTTCCTGAAAAGGCGCTCGTCCTTTGGCCGGTAGCAGGTTAATGTCGAGTCGCTAAAGTTAACCTTTACCGCCAGGTTGCTAAAAAAATCAAAGCCCAAAAGCCCCTGGATGGGCATGCCGACGTAGTTGGAGAGCCCAAAATGGTCTTCTGTCAATATCGCCGCTTCAATATTGTAGCTGGTAAGCCCGGGTATCTGGAAATTCAGAGCGGATGTAACATAGGCATCGAATTCGCGATTGCCGCCACAGCCGCTTAGCTTCAGCAGCCGTTTGTTTTGAATGTTTGCTAAATTGATAAGCGTGGGGTCGGTGATCACCGTTAAACCGGCGCCGGTGTCCATTATAAAGTTAAAAGGGCCCTCGTTGTTTATCTTTAATTGCACAATCACCAGGTTGCGCACAAGGCGGAACGGAATGGTGACTTTTTTCTTATGGCCGGTTATATCAAAATATTGGGCGTTAACCGTTGTAAAAAAGCAGTTTGTAAACAGCAGCCACAAAAAACACCGCAGGATGAGTTTGTAAGGCATAACAAAAAAATAAAGTAAAATTATTAAAGATGATACGCTATAAAGGTTGGGAGGGTGGCTTTGATAGCTATATTAAGGGCACTTTAACAAATTAAGTCGTCCCCGAAATCCTTTCCGGCGCTGTTTTCGTGATTTTGCTGTCAGCTATTTATTTTTTGGTTTACAATTGGCTGCAAAAGCACTGATCCTTATCATCTTAGTCTAAACAAATCTAAGTTAAATTGATAAAAAAAACTATTTATTGCCTGTACAAATTTGTACAAGTTGGTACAACCTGCTGCTGCGCAAAATTTGACGGTTTTTTGTATTAATTTTGATAGAGAGTTATGCAGACAGACGAATTTTTGATTGAGAAGGCCAGGCGTTTGTACGAGGACAAAACCGGCTGGGGCGATAGCGGCGAGTGGACCAACCAGGACTTTGTGATCCTGAGTGAGAAGATACAGGAACGAACCGGTGTTGCGCTGAGCCATGTAACGCTAAAACGCGTATGGGGAAAGGTAAAGTACGACAGCCTGCCCAATACCCACACCCTGGATACCCTGGTGCAGTTTTTAGGCTATAGCAACTGGCGGGAATTTAAGTCGCAAAATGGAAATGGCAACGCGGGCAGGGAAAAATCCGCCGGGATGGTTATCAACGGCAACGGGGTTCACCGTTCATCCGGCAAAGCGGCGCCGGAAACGAAGAGAAAGATCCCGTACAGGCCCCTGGCGATCACTGCCGCCGCTTTGTTCGTGGCGGTATTGATCATGTATCTCAAGTGGTGGAGCCCAAAAGCCGTCGCCAAAAGCGATTATTCTTTCAGCAGTAAAAAGATCGTTTCCGAAGGGGTGCCCAACTCGGTGGTATTTAATTTTGACGCTACCAAATCGCCGTATGATTCCGTGGTGATCCAGCAATCCTGGGATACTCATCGGCAGGTTAAGGTGTCCAAATGGCAGCACCAGCATACTTCTGTTTATTACCTTCCGGATTATTATAAGGCGAAGCTGATCGTCGGCGGTAAAATTGTAAGCATGCACCGCCTGCTTATTAAATCCAACGGCTGGTTGCCCATCGTAATACAGGAGCCGGTGCCGGTATATTTCAGCCGCCAGGACGCTGCCAGGGATGGCAAGCTTTCGCTTTCCGTGCAGGAGATACAATCCCGCAACATTAAAATGCAGCCTTCACCGCCAACAGTACTGTACTCAAACGTTACCGACCTCGGCCCGATATACAGCAACGATTTTACCTTCGAAACATCGGTACGCAACGATTACCGCGAGGGCGCCGCCGCCTGCCAAAACACCAACATTTACATATTGTGCGAAGGCACGGCCATTGCCATCCCGCTGTGCGCCAAAGGCTGCGTATCCAACCTCGACCTGCTTTTTACCGGCTTTTTTGCCTCAGGCCGCCAGGAGGACCTCTCTGCCTTTGGGGTTGATTTCAATTCATTTGTCAAAGTTAAGGTGGTATCGAAAAATGGCAAAGGCGTTATCTATATCAACGACAAGCCGGTTTACACGGTTACCAAAGATATTCTCACCTCAAAAATTGTCGGCTTCGATTTCGGCTTCCAGGGCACCGGTTCCATTGATTATGTAAAGCTCTCCAACGGAAAAGTGAATTACGAGGATGACTTTTAAAGCGCGCATTTCTTAATAGCCTTTCGAAAGATTAATGTAAAGAAAACCCGTAAGCCCTAAGCTGCAGTTCATTGTTTGATTCGCAATGATTTTTTTTACTCGCTCCTCAAACTGGTCACCGGATTGTTCAGCGCTGCTTTTATCGACTGAAAACTGATCGTAATAAAAGCAATAACAATAGCGGTGAGGCCGGCAGACGTGAATACCCACCATTGTATCTTCTGGCGGTAGGCGAAGCCTTGTAAAAACCATTTCTGCATAAACCACCAGGCTACCGGTGAAGCAATGACAATTGACACCAGCACTAAAAACAGGAAGTCTTTCGAAAGTAAGGCCACAATCGTTGTTACATCAGCGCCCAATACCTTTCTGATGCCTATTTCTTTGGTGCGTTGTTCTGCGGCGTAGGCAGCAAGGCCGAACAGGCCCAGGCAGGCTATAATAATCGCCAGCGAGGTGAATGCTATAGAAATAGTACCTGTACGTTGTTCTGTACGATAGGTTGCGTTAAAATCATCATCCAAAAAAGAGTATTCAAACAATTGGCGGGGGTACATTTCTTTCCATTTATTTTTAATCTGCGACAGTAGCAGGGGAATATCTGCGGACTTGACGCGCACGCTCAGCACATTACTTCTTTGCTTCAGCGTGAAGATCATCGGGGTTACGTTTACCCTTAACGAGCGGAAATTAAAATCGTTCATTACACCCACAATATGGTAGACTTTAATTGTTTTATCATGCGGTAAATAAAGCGTTTGGTTCAAAGGGTCAGCATAACCAAGCAAATTTGCCGCTGCTTTGTTGATGAGCAGACCGGCTGAATCCGTAAGCATATCTTTAGAAAAATTTCTTCCCGCAGCCATTTTTATTCCAAGCGTCGGGATATAATCCTCGTCTACTCCCCAGTTCTGCGACTCTAATGACCTCTTTTGATCGAACACTTTGTCTTTAAAAAAGGTATTACTGGTTTGATAATCCCAGCCGGGCGGCGCCTGCGAAAGGCTTACCTCCTCAACACCCGCTAATTGCTTAATTTGTTGCTTAAATGTTTTGGCGACACTATTTGGTTGCGTCCACAAATTCCTTACCACCAATAAATGGTTACGGTTGTAACCAACATCTTTATTTTGGATATATTTTAGCTGGTTATAAATAACCAGGGTTCCGATGATTAAAAAGATAGAGATAGCAAACTGGAATACAACCAGAAAGCGCCGGATCCCCCCGCCTTTAAAACCGGCGGTTAGCTTTCCCTTTAACACCTCAATGGGCTGAAAACCCGATAAAAAAAATGCCGGATAGGAGCCTGCCAGGCACCCCACCACGATAACTATCGCTAACAACGCAGGCACTGTAAATTTGACTATTTGCGAAGTGACCATTAGCTCCTTCCCCGCTATTTGGTTAAACAATGGCAATAATGCCCAGGCCGCAAATACCGCGATGATTGCCGCGAGAAGGGTGATCATAACGGACTCCGCTAAAAATTGGGCGATGAGATACTTACGCGGCGACCCCAGCACTTTACGTACCCCAACTTCGCGCGCGCGGTTTGCTGATCGCGCGGTAGAAAGGTTCATGAAGTTTATACAGGCTATCAGTAATATGAACAAAGCTATGGCCGAAAAAATATAAACATATTGTATATTGCCATTAGCGTCCATTTCCTCTAACCGGTTCGACCTGAGATGTATATCCTTCAGAGGTGTTAGGCTCATCCGGAAATAATCGCCGGATTGTTCAAATTTTGCGAATGTTAAATGGATGATGCTTTCCAATTGCGCACCTGCTTTTTCCCTGAAAAAATCAGGAAACTTGGACTCAAGCTTCTTATAATCCGCTCCCGGCCGCAGCAAAATATAGGTGTTAAAATTGTTGCTTAACAGGTTGTTATTCCTGCTTTCAGGTAAACCGGACATGGATAAGAAAAAATCGAAGTTAAAATGGCTTTGTTGAGGAATATCCTTAATAACCCCCGTTATTTTGTAGGGGATGGTATCGTTAACCATCAATATTTTACCCACAACGTCCCGGTAGTCCTTCGAAGCGCCATTAAAATATTTTTTGGCAGCGCGCTCCGTCATCACCACCGAATGTGGTTCTGTTAAAGCGGACGAAGGCGTACCGCTGACCATCGGCAATGTAAATACGCTGAAAATCGACGGATCGGCGTATACCATCCTTTCGTTTATATTTTGAAGACCTTTTTTAGCCTGGTTGCCTCCTTTATTCCAGAACCTTACCGTCTGTTCAATTTCCGGAAACTCATTTTTTAAAGCAGCAGCCATAGGTGCAGACGTTATAGCTAAAGAATTTGTGCTGCCGCCAAACTTAATGTCTTCATTTAACCGGTAAATCCTGTCTGCTTTCGTGTTATAGCGGTCGTAACTTAACTCATCAAATACATAAAATACGATGAGCATACAGGTTGCCAGGCCCAAAGCCAGCCCAATTATATTAATAAAGGTAAAACCCTTGCTTTTCATAAAGCCCCTGAAAGCGGTTTTTATATAATTTTTTATCATAATGTGGCTTATAGTTTAGTTATTATTGATCATCGTTTTAGCGGTCGGCAAATGGTTTAATTGTTCTGGTAATTTAACCAAATTTATTTTTTTTGAATGGATTCAACCATTGTGCCATGTTGTTAAAATGTTGATTGTTAGTATTATAAATAAAAAAATCGCATCAAACTGTACCGGAAACGAACATTTAACGTCCGCTTTTGATCCCCGTAAGTTTTTTACCGCTACATCAGGTGAAAAAATTACTGACTGTAAGGATAGATTTAAAAAAAGATGGGCAGATAGTGATGAAAGAAAGGCGTGTGGTTAAAAAAAGGCAGGAAAGGAATATCCTGAATATGATTTGCCAATCAAGCGGTTATTGTAAGCGGGACGCTGACATTTGTTTGGGTTCAATCAGGACGCTCAGCCGGCGTGGAGATCAGTATGATAAAGCTAATGCACAATACACTATAGACAAAATGAAATATGACCGATGAATGTATTTGAAGCTATGGTAGCACCTCTTTTGCTTATTATCAAAACAAAAATAAAGGCTTTGACACGAACGCATCTCATTGCCGGTTTATAGTGGGCACCGTACTTTTTGGTTCCTTCCCGGCGATTTATAAAATTTCTAAATGGCTGATAAAAAAAGACATTTATATGTTTGGAAGAGCCTTTCTTTCTAAAAAAGCCGATTTCTTTATTCTATTGGCATTGATGTGGGCAATTGCTTATTTAATTACAGATAAAAATAAATGGAAACAGGCATACGAAGAAGGGAGTGTAGAGGGCGGGCTCGTTAGCGCGGGGGTGGTAACTTTAGTTCCTTTTATAATTATTAGCATTAGTCGCCATTGCGGCAAAAAATTAGCGAGAAAGTAGGTGACCGCCGCTTTTACTACCGGCGGAATGCCATTATTTTCAGTTAGCAATGTGCAAACCTTTCTGCTTTAGTCTTTCCGCTTTCACATCACCGGCACCGCGTCTTCGCCACAGCCGCTGCTTCGCTTGAGCCGAAACTGATCGCCTTTTTCAGGTCGTCGCAGCCGGTTTGGTCGCTTTTATCCAGTTTGGCCACGCCGCGGGCCATCCAGGTGTCGCCGCTTTCGGGATCGAGTGCGATGGCTTTGTCAAAATCTTTCATGCCGCCGGCATAATCGTTTACAACGATCTTCGATTTTGCTCGGAGGGTATAATTAACGGCCGATTTGGGGCTCAGCTTCATGGCCTTTGCAAAATCAAGCCGCATGGCCGTGGTATCGCCCACATAAGCTTCTGATAGCCCCCGGTAAGCATAGGTGTCAATGGCATCGGGGTTGATCAGCAGCACACTGATATAGTCGTACTCCGCGCCCAGGTAATTTTTTTGCAGCATTTTCAGGTTGGCCCGGTAAAAGTATGCGCCATCGTTATTTTGGTCCTTCAAAATGGCTTTATCAATATCTTTGGCGGCCTGATCATATTTGCCCTGCCGTATTTCATTATGAGCCGTTTCTGACCAGGCCAGCGACCGCACATTCGAGTCCACTTTTATGGCCAGCACAAACTGGTCGTTGGAGCCTTTGTAATCGCCCAAATAACCCATAGCAATTCCGCGCTCGATATAAAATTTGCCGTTCTTAGTGGCGGCGGTTATCGTCTTGTTCAAAAATAGCACCGCCTCTGAATATTGCCGGTCGGCTATCAATTCGCGCGACAGCCTGAGCTGGGCTTCAATATTTTTCGGATCATATTCCAGCTGCTTTTTAAAGTCGGCAATGGCGCCTTTCCGGTCGCCCAGCTTGTCTTTAACTTTGCCGCGCGATTGGTAGGCGTAGGAGTTGCCGGCAAAAAGTTCAATGGCGGTGTCCAGGTCGGCAAGTGCGCCGGTATAATCAGCCATTTCGGCCTTCACTTCGCCGCGCCCGGTGTAAGCCTCGGTGTTTTTAGGATTGAGGGTAATAGCCGTGGTAAAATCTTTCAGCGATCCGGACGTGTCCTGCAGGGCCATTTTTGCTTTGCCACGGGTAACGTAGGCATAACCATCATGATCTACATCATAAACCACGGCGCTGTCGCCGTCGGCAAGCGCTTCGTGGTATTTTTTGATCGATATCTCCAGGTCGCCCCGGTTTTGGTAGGCCCTTGACAGCTTATGGTCAAGCGAAATAGCTTTGGTGTAATCGTTAAGCGCAGCGGTCGTGTCGGATATTTTGCTTTCGGATATGCCCCGGTAAAGGTACAGCTCCGCATTGCCGGCATTCAGGGTTATCGCCTTATTAAAATACTCAATGGCCATCTGGTTTTCGTTGGTATTGCTGGCCGCTTTTGCCAGGTAATAATAGCCATTCGGAATATCGGGTTTCATCTCGAGCGCTTTGCGATAATCGTCAATGGCGCCCTTATAATCTTTCATATTGGTTTTCATGTTGCCGCGATAAAAAATGGCCTCCACATTTTTTGGGTCCTTTTGTACCGCAATGTTGTAGTCGGCCAGCGCGCCCGGGTAATCGCCAATGGTCCCTTTTGAATTTGCGCGGTAATAATACACGTTAGCAACCGCCGGATTAAGGCTTATAGAAGCAGTGTAATCGGCGATGGCGCCTTTATCGTCCTTCATGTTTGCTTTGGCCACGCCGCGAAATTCGTACAGCTCGGCGTCTTTAGGAGTAAGCGCTATCGCCTTGCTAAAATCTTCCGCCGCGCCGCTGTAGTCGCCGGCGTTAAGCTTGGCGTTTGCGCGGTAATGGTACAGATCGGCGCGTTTAAGGCCCAGGTCTATCGCTTTGTTAAAATCATTGATGGCGTTGGGGTAGTCCTTCAGGTTGCTGTACGCATTCGCGCGATAGGAATAAATGGTGGCATTGCCGGGGTCGGCTGCCAGCACCTTGCTGAAATCTGCAACGGCCTCGGTGTATTTCCCAAGCTTTACATAATCGTCGGCACGGTACTGGTAAGCTTTGATGTTGTTGGCGTTGAGCTGAATGGCATAATTAAAATTAGCCAGGGCTTCCTGCAGGTGGTGCTGTTTTACCTGCTCATTGGCTTTATCCAAAAATACCTGGGATGTTTGGGCGAATGCGAAGCCGGGTAAAAAGGAAAGGATAAGTAAAAGTCTTTTCATAACTTAATTAATGTCATCATCGGCAATAAGTAAGCCAAGTTTGGAATTGTTAAAAATATGCGGGCGTTGTTTATGCTTTTTGTCGATTTGTTGAAGCAATTTACTTAAAATACCAAAATTCGGGCGCCAAAAGCCCCAAACTGTGGAAAAGTGCAAAAATAGCACCCGCAATTGGCTGTCTCGCGGTGTGATACGCAAAAAACGAAAAAATTGTTTGTGCCGGCACGATAGGGCGCAGTTTGCACAAGGGTGGGATATTTAATCCCCAACATTAACCGTAAAGAAATCAAAAAGCCGCGAACCCGCCGTATTATTAACTTTTGCGCTAAGTATAAAATATTCTCCGGTGAGGGTGATCCTGCCCTTCGTTTTTTCAAGCGTCATCTTTAAAAAACCGTGGGTATGATCGCAGTAGTTTTCCAGCCGCACATTGTCCAGCAGCGGGTTACTGTCGGGAAAGGCTGGGTCGCCGGGCTGCGCTAACCGGTGCAGGTCGGCATAGCCGCCGGCACCGGCGACAACAAAAGGGACAGTCCGGCCATCCGGATACGTTTTGGTGAACCGCTGGTAATTGTGTACATGCCCGCTGATCACCGAATCGGGCAAGACCCCCGCCTCGTCAAATGCCGACTGTAAAAAAAGCTGCATATTTAAACTGGAACCATGATTGGTATCAGCTGAGTAGGCGGAGTGATGCAGGCAAACGATCAGCGCCTTATGCTGCGCCCGGGAGGCGATGAGCTCACGGATAAACCAGCTCCGCTGTTCCGGCGTGATCGTGCCGAAGCGCGGAACGTTGCTATACAGTGCGATGATATTGGCCAGCGGGGTTTTCATCGTCCAGTAAAAGTTGGGCTGCACATTGCTCAGCCTGCCGCTGTCACCGGCAAAGGGAACGATACGCTGTTCCGTATTGCAAAATACCTGTCCAAAAGCTTCAAGGCTTGCGCGTTTGCGGGTGTCGAAAGGATCAATGTCCGCATCGTGGTTGCCGGGAATAGCAAAAACAGGGCATGGGTAATGCCGGTAGGGCTCAAAAAATTGGGGGTAATATTCTTCGGCATGCCCGTAGTTGTACACCACATCCCCCAGGTGGAAAAAGAATTGCGGGTTGTCTTCGGGTAAAACGGCTTCGCTGCATTGTTTAATCATTTCCTCTGCAACCCGGTGTTTAAATACCGGCTGCACCAACCCGCCTGTATCCCCCGCCATGTGGAACACCATTTTTTGGGAGGACAGGTTGGGCAATACACTTTTAATGTCGAGGTGAAAAGGATATTGCCCGGTTGGCGGCGGCAGCTGAAATTTTTCCTGGTCGTCGATAGCGGCGGTTTTAAAAACCGGCCTTAAGCGTTTGTTGTCAGGGTTGGAAGACATGAATGGATGAACGCTGATGAGGCGCAAATATAGCTTATTGCGGGTATCCCACCGGGATCGCCTGAATTTTCCCTTAAAATCTCGCACCGTTTCTTTAATTTGCCTGCCGGAAAACCGCTCGCCATGCCTGATTTTTTTGTCGATCCTGATATTGCCAAAGCCAAAACACTGCATACTTCGTTTTACACGAGCGCTGACGTTTTTGAGCAGTGCCGCGAGCAAATATTCGCACCGTCATGGCAATTTATCGGTCACGAAAACCTGGTTGAAAATAACGGGGATGTATATCCTTTTACCTTATTACCCGGGTACCTGGACGAGCCTTTACTGCTTACACGCAATCGTTCAGGTAAGGTTAACATCTTGTCTAACGTTTGCACCCATCGCGGAAACCTGGTTGCCGATAAGGCCTGTCACCTCAATAACCTCAAATGCCGTTACCACGGGCGAAAATTTGATCTGGATGGCGCATTTTTGTCTATGCCTGAATTTAAGGAGGTGGAAAACTTCCCCTCAACAGATGATGACCTGCACCAATTGGAACTGTTTAAATGGGGGCAATTCCTGTTCACTTCGCTAAATCCAAAATTTCCGAGTGAATTGTTTTTTCGCGATATAATGGAACGGATAAGCTGGCTGCCAATTGATGATTTTAAATTTGCGCCTGAACTGAGCCGGGAATTCAATGTGCAGGCCAACTGGGCGCTGTATTGCGAAAACTACCTGGAGGGCTTTCATATTCCGTTTGTGCACGCCGGGCTTAATGCAGTAATTGATTTTGGCGACTATGCCACCGAATTGTTCTTCCCGTACTCAAGCCTCCAGCTGGGCCTCGCCAAAACCGGTGAAAATTGTTTCGATCTGCCTGAAACCTCCCCCGACTACGGCAAAAATGTTGCGGCCTATTATTTCTGGGTATTCCCCAATATGATGTTCAACTTTTACCCCTGGGGTTTATCGGTCAACGTGGTTGAACCCGTTACAGCAGGTCAGTGCCGGGTGAAATTTTATGCTTATGTATGGGATGAAACGAAATTAGATAACGGCGCCGGCTCAGGCCTTGATAAAGTGGAGATGGAGGATGAGGAGATCGTAGAGCATGTGCAGCGCGGCGTCCGCTCCAGGTTTTATCAGTATGGGCGTTATTCGGTAATCCGCGAGCAGGGCACACATCATTTTCACCGGTTGTTGGCCGAATTTATGGGCGCGTCGTAGGGACGCAAAATGTTGCGTCCCCACGCAAAAAATCAGAACAAATTTTTTTCCCGACGGTTAAACCAATGTTCTTTGGCGCCCGAATAAATCTTGACAATCAAATTACATGTTTAAACATGTAATTGTTTATATTTGTTCTCAATTTAAAACAATCAATAAGTTAAGATCATGGCAACAGCAGCAGAAACAATAACAAAATGGGCCGTCGACCCCATGCACTCCGAAGTGCAGTTTAAGGTAAAACACCTGGTAATCTCTACCGTAACCGGCTTTTTCAAAAGTTTCGAAGGTTCGATGGAAACCGAAGGTGATGATTTCGAAGACGCAAAAATTTCATTTGCGATCGATATTGACAGCATCGACACCAATCAAAGCCAAAGGGACGGGCACCTCAAATCAGCCGAATTTTTCGATGCCGAAAAATATCCGCAAATTACCTTTAACTCAACCTCGTTCAAAAGCACCGGCGAAGATGATGAATATAAATTAACCGGCGACCTGACCATAAAAGGTGTTACCAAATCCGTAACCCTCGATGCCGAATTTGGTGGTTCGGCCGACGATTTTTATGGCAATACCAAAGCGGGTTTTGAAGTTATAGGCAAAATTAACCGTAAAGAATTTGGTTTAACCTGGGATGGTGTTACCGAAGCAGGGTCCGTTGTGGTAGGCGAGGATATAAAGCTGATCATCAACATTCAGTTTGCAAAACAGAAATAAGCGCGGAGTTGATCAGGTTGAATGGTTGATTCAGTTAAATCAGTCAACACCTTGAAATATAAAGGCTATCCGGAATGGATGGCCTTTTCTATTTGTCTACACTGGTTATGCTGCCTTAAATCCGGGGAAAAAGGTTAGTTTTGACGAAAAGTCTTAAATACCGAAAAATAAAATTTGAAGTGACCGGCCTTATTGGCCTATGCGAAAAACTTTGCGCTCTTTGCGGTTAAAAAAACAGCCAGGTCGGCACAAAGATTGCTGCCAAATCCGAAATCCAAAAATGCTCCTCAAAATATACCCTGAAAACCCGAACCCTAAAGCGATTGAACAAGTGGCGGAGGTATTGCGCAAGGGCGGCCTGATCATTTATCCTACGGACACGGTTTATGGTTTAGGCTGCGATATTACCAATCATAAAGCGATAGAAGCTATTTGCAGGATGAGGAATATTAAACCCGAAAAAGCCAATTTTTCGTTTATCTGCTATGATCTGAGCCATATTTCGGATTACATCAAACCGATAGATAACACTACATTTCGCGTACTGAAAAAAGCATTGCCGGGGCCGTTCACGTTTATATTTAATGCCAATCATAACGTCCCGAAGCTGCTTAGTTCAAATAAAAAGACGGTGGGTATCCGTGTGCCTGATAATGACATCGCGAGGGAAATTGTAAAAGCGCTGGGTAACCCGATACTGTCCACCTCTATTAAGGACGATGACGAGATCATCGAATACTCAACTGATCCTGAATTAATCTACGAAAAATATGAAGACCTTGTCGACCTGGTGATCGATGGCGGTTATGGAGAAAACATTCCCTCAACAGTGGTAGATTGCACCGAAGGCGATTTCGAGATTGTGCGCGAGGGAAAAGGGGAGTTGGAGCTGTTTCTGTAACCTGCTTGGACCAACGGGGCAGTTACGTCAAATCTCATTCAGTTCAGCATTCAGTAAAGCAAACAATTTTTCACGCAATTCCGCTGCATTAAAAGGCTTCGGGATAAAATCATTCATACCAATCGCCAAACACCGCTCACGCTCGCCCTTTATCGCATGGGCGGTCATGGCGATGATGGGCACATCTTTTTTTGCCGATTTTAAAGCCCGTATATCCTGGGTAGTTTCGTAGCCATCTTTAACGGGCATTTGCAAATCCATCAGTATAATGTTGTAATCGTTTTCGCTGTACTTGTCAAGCGCAATCTGCCCATTTTCTGCAATATCCGTTTGGAAGCCCCATTTTTCAAGCACTTTTATCACCAGCATGCGGTTTATCGGGTTGTCTTCAACTATCAGCACACGCGGGTGGTATTTTTCATCAACAACAATGTCCGGCTTGTCAGTGTGGATTGCCTTATCTTCAACGGTCCCTTTTTCAAACGGCAGCCGGAAACCAAAATTTGAGCCTGAGCCTGGCTCGCTGTTTACCCACACTTCGCCGCCCTGCAGCTCCACCAATTGTTTTACAATAGCCAGCCCAAGCCCTGTGCCACCAAATTTCCGTGTAGTATCTGCGGCAGCCTGTTCAAAACTTTCAAATACCTTTCCCTGTTTGTCCAAAGGTATTCCTATACCGGTATCTTTTATAGCAAATTCCAGTATCATCCTGGTTTTGCTTTCCTGAACACATGATACTGAAATATTGACGCCGCCATCCTCTGTAAATTTAATAGCGTTGGAAATAAGGTTAAGCAATACCTGATTTAGTCGAACGGAGTCGCCTGAAAGCATTTCCGGGATTTGCTTATCCACGTGGTAACGCACATATAAATTCTTTTGCTTCGATTTTACCTTAACCATCGTTATAATGGAATGGATAACCTCCCTTAGATTAAATGGTATTGTTTCGAAAGTGACCTTGCCGGCTTCCATTCGCTCAAAATCGAGGATATCGTTCAGGATCACCAGCAGGTCATCCCCTGATTTAATGATTATCCTGACGTATTCGAGTAGTTCTTCATCCTTAAGTGATTCTTCCATCAGTTTGGCAAAGCCCAGAATGCCATTCATCGGGGTACGTATCTCGTGACTCATGTTCGCCAGGAAAAGCTGTTTGGTTTTTTCAGAAGCCTCAGCCCGCTCTTTTTCTTTCTTCAGGGTCTCCTCAGTAGTCCGTAGCTCATCTATGTAATGCTCCATGGTATCGGTCATCTGGTTAAACGATGTAGCCAAAATCCCGATCTCGTCGCGTGAGTAAACCTTTACCCGCGTTTTTAAAATGCCATGGCCAATAAGCGCTGCGCCGTCGATAATTGCTTTTAATCCTTTTTGAATGCCCCGGCTGACGATGACGGTAGTGAGGATGCTGGTGGTGCCGATAGTTAATGATAGGGTGAGCAGTATACGCAGCACCACACTTTCGAGCCAGCGCGAACCTTCGCCCAGGGTATTCGAAAAGTCGTCCTCCAGCAAGGTCGCTTTCCGGTTCAATATTTCGGCCCGGTTGATCTCATTATCAATTTCAGCCTGTGTTGCTTTGCCCGACAGGATCATTTGGTGTACTCTGTCGCTGATGGCAATCACCTGTTCCATGGTTTGTTCGGCCTGCCCCCAAACCACAATAGCCCTGTTGATGTATGAAACACTGTGAAACCTTAAAAGCAGGTTAATCATCCCGTCCACATCTCCGGGATGGTTCCGGCCCTGGATAAAACCCTGCCGGGCGATTTCCAGGTTTGGCTTTGGCTTTTGCAGTTCAAGCCGGGTTATATTGTCGCCCTCAGGCACTTTCAGATAATTGCGGAAGGCCTTATAATCTTTTTCATCATGGGAGTGGGCGTAAATCAGCAGTGTATAAACGGCATCTTTTTGGGCCTTCGACCAAAGCCCTTCGCCATTCACGAATGAACGTACGGAAGAGAGGGTGCTGACCGAGAACCAAAGCGTGCATAACTCAATGGTGATAAGCAGCGCCATGGTGCCAACTGTAAAATACAGTTTGCGGGCTATCGGGATATCCCGAAACCGTTTATGCAAATAGGAGACGATCATTCAGTAGGTAAATGAACCATGTTTACGCGTTTCTACTGAAAATGTTCACCTAAAACCTAAAACCAACAGGAATACTAACTTGTTACTAATGATTGAATTACACCATTAAATGAGACATAAATACGGCTATGAGGGTTATAAATCCGGACGAACCGCCTTCACAAACAGCGGAATTTTTTCGGCATATTTATCTTCTTCCAGCAGTTTCACAAACCTGGTGCCTACGATGGCGCCGCTGGCATATTCGCAGGCTTTGTCAAACGATTTTTGATCGGTTATGCCAAAGCCGATGATCACTGGGTTGTTCAGGTTCATCGCTTTGATACGTTTGTAATAGTCTTCAATATTTACAGATAACTGCAACGCAGTGCCAGTGATAGATGATGATGACAGCAGGTAGATAAAACTATTGCTCAGCTTATCGATCTTGCGGATACGTTCTTCCGAGGTCTGCGGGGTAACCATGAAGATATTGCTGAGGCGGTTGCGTTTAAAAATTTCAGCATAAAGCATCTCATATTCATAAATTGGCAGGTCGGGGACGATGAGGCCATCAACCCCTACCTGGGCGGCCTTTTTGCAAAACCGTTCCACGCCGTATTGCACAATAGGGTTAAAATAACCCATCAGCATTATCGGTATGCTCACCCGTTTACGAAAGTCCTTTAACTGCTCAAACAGCACGTTTAGATTCATACCGTTTTGCAAGGCAATCTCCGAGCTATGCTGAATGACCGGGCCGTCGGCTACCGGGTCGGAGTAGGGAAACCCTATTTCCAAAAAATCAACGCCGGCTTTTTCCAATGCTTCGGCAATATCAAGGGTGGTGTCTAATTCCGGGTAGCCCGCCGTATAATAGATGGATAACAGGTTATCCTTTTTTGTATTGAAAAGCGCGTTTAAACGGTTCATGCGTGTTAGTTCATGGTTCATGGTTCATGGTTCATAGCAGGAATGCTTATCGTTTTTGGTTCATGGTAAAATGCTTCTTACCATGAACTATCAACTATGAACCATGAACCCTTCAAAATCCAAAATATTTAATATACGTATCCAAATCCTTATCCCCACGCCCCGAAATGCAGATCACCACGTTATCTTCCGGTTTGAACTTCATTTTTTCCAGGTAGGCCAGGGCATGAGCTGTTTCAATAGCCGGGATAATACCCTCCAGCTGACAGCAAAGCAGTCCCGCCTGTAACGCTTCATCATCTGTTGCGCTGACATATTGCGCCCGGTGAATTTTGTACAGGTAAGCATGCTGCGGGCCAATGCCGGGATAGTCCAATCCCGCCGAAATAGAATAGGGTTCCACAACCTGCCCATCATCTGTTTGCATCAAAATGGTGCGGCTGCCGTGCAGCACCCCCTCGCGCCCTAAAAAAGTAGTCGCTGCGGAGTGGCCGCTGTCTACGCCTTTCCCCGCGGCTTCAACTGCTACAAGGTGCACATTTTTATCGTCCAAAAAATGATAAAACATACCCATGGCGTTACTGCCGCCGCCCACACAGGCCATTACGTATTGCGGCAACTCGCTGCCGGTATGTTCTTTCAGTTGTTTTTTTGTTTCGAGGGAAATGATGGATTGAAACCTGGCCACCATATCCGGGTAGGGGTAGGGGCCCACTACGGAGCCGATAATGTAATGGGTATCCACCGGGTTGGCTATCCAGTCGCGCAGGGCTTCGTTGGTGGCATCCTTCAGCGTTTTACTGCCCGATTTTGCCGGAACCACTTTTGCCCCAAGCATCTTCATCCTCGATACGTTAGGCGCTTGCCGGGCCATGTCAATTTCGCCCATGTACACCACGCATTCAATACCCATCAGCGCGCAAACCGTCGCTGTAGCCACGCCATGCTGCCCGGCTCCTGTTTCGGCGATGATACGTTTTTTGCCTAATCTCTTCGCTAACAGTATTTGCCCGATGGCATTGTTAATTTTGTGCGAGCCGGTATGGTTCAAATCCTCGCGTTTAAAAAATATATTGGCCCCGTATTTTTCCGAGTAACGTTTGGCATGGTAAAGCGGCGACGGCCTGCCAACGTAATCTTTCAAAAGCGACTCAAATTCAGCTTTAAAGCTGTCGTCATTCAGTATCGACAAGTATTCACGGCGCAGCTCCTCCACGTTTGGATAAAGCATCTCCGGGATATAGGCCCCGCCAAAATCGCCGTAATACCCTTGCTCGTTAACCCCGTAGTTCATTGGTAGTCTGTTTAATCATTTCAAAGGCTTTTTCAAGCTTATTAATATCTTTCATCCCGGGTGCCGTTTCAAATTTGCTGTTCAGATCGACGCCGTAAAATTGGGGATGTGCTATGTTTTTGATCTCTTCAAGGTTTTCCGGGGACAGCCCCCCGCTCAGAAAGAACGGAACGTCCAGTTGGTATTTATCCAGCAAAGTCCAGTCAAACGATTGGCCCGATCCCCCATGCAGGGCAGTTTTAGTGTCGAAAAGAAAAATATCAACACCCTCCTGGTAATCATTTAAAACCTCAAAATCAAAGTTTTCATTTAAGCCGAATGCTTTGATCACTTGCACTTTACCTTTAAAATGACGGCAGAATTCAGCATCCTCTCCGCCATGTAGTTGTATGGCGTCAAAACCATACCTGCTGACCAGGGCGTCTATCGTTTCCCGGTCTTCATTTACAAAAACAGCGGTTTTTGTGATGGAACCGGGGATGCTGCTGATGGTGTTTGCATCCAGATCTCCCGCATACCTTGGCGAGGGGCTATAGCATACAAAGCCCGCATAATCCGGCGCCAAAGCCGAAACTGCCTTAATGTTAACACTATCCTTTAAACCGCACACTTTTATCTTCATCTCAATTCGCGATCAAATTTTTAAAGCTTTGCAGCGCTTTTTTGCTCACCAGCGATTCCTCTGCCTCGTAAAAACAATCACCAAAACTTTTTTCAGGCCCTATGGTTTTTATCGCTAGGGCAGCATTACATAATACAACGTTTTGCTGGGCCGGTGTTGCTTCGTCATTCAATACCTTTGAAAAAATGTCTGCTGACTCCGCAATGGTGCTTCCTCCTAAAATTTCTGCCGGCTGCAGCTTTTCAAAGCCAAGGCTTTCCACGGTGTTGATTTGCTCACCGGAGGCTGAAAATGTTTTAAAATCACAGGTAAGGGAAATCTCGTCATAACCATCCAGCGCATTTAAAATGGTATAGCGTTTGTCTGATTTTTGGTATAAATAAGCGTACACCCTTGCCAGCTCCAGGTTAAAAACGCCAACCATCTGGTTATTGGGTTTCGCCGGGTTTACCAGCGGGCCGAGCATATTAAAAAAGGTTTTTACACCCAGTTCCTTACGGATAGGCGCTACTGTCTTCATCGCCGGGTGAAACAGGGGCGCATGCAAAAAACAAATGTTAGCCTTATCGATATTGGTTTTAAGCACGTCGGTATCATTAGTGAACCGCGCCCCTAAAAACTCCATCACATTAGATGAACCGCAACCCGATGACACCCCGTAATTGCCATGTTTAGCCACCTTGTAACCCGCACCGGCAACCACAAATGAAGCCAGCGTTGAAATATTAAAAGTATCCTTACCATCGCCGCCCGTGCCGCACAGGTCCACCAGTTCATCGGTCTCCAGGTCTACGGGCAGGCAAAGCTCCAGCATGGCATCGCGAAAGCCCTCCAGCTCATTCACCGTTATACTTCGCATACAATAAGCCGTCATAAAAGCGGCCATTTGCGAGTTGTTGTATTTACCCTGCGCAATTTGAGTCAGAATTTCTTTTGATTGCTCCCGGTTAAACGTTTTGTGCTCAAAAAGATGATTTAATATCGCTTTCATAAACCCCCTAACCCCCTAAAGGGGGAACTAAAGTTTGTAATTTGTTCAACCCAACCCGCTATCGTTCCCCCTTTAGGGGGCCAGGGGGTTTAAAAAGAAAGGGTTACCGTATGGCAACCCTTCCCTGTATATGCTTGAAAACAAAAATGGAATTGCCTTACGATCTCTCGTTAAGCCACCACCAGTTGTTGTTTTGTACTTTCATCGTTGATTATGGGGCAAATATGGAAATATTTTTCCTAAAAACAAGCAGAATGATATTTTTACATACTTCTTGATTGGAAAACATGCAGAAAAGAAAAATAAACCCCGAAGACGACCTGGGTTTTGGCCCGCAGCCGGTACTAAAAAATCAGTTTTTGTTGAATAAGGACGGTTCTCCAAATGTCAAACGCACCGGGCTGCCGTTTTTTAATACCGCCAATAACTACCACACCCTGATTACCATGAGCTGGACGAAGTTTTGCCTGATGGTGGTGGGCATTTACGCGGTCATTAACGTCATCTTTGCGTTTGTTTACATGTCGTTCGGGCCGGGGGGGCTTGACGGAAGCTCCGGCGCCACTTCTTCGCTCAGCCATTTTTGGGATGCTTTCTTCTTCTCGGCACAAACAATTTCCACAGTTGGCTACGGACATATCAGCCCGCATGGTATGGCAACCAACAGTGTCGCAGCCCTGGAATCCATGCTCGGGCTCCTCGCGTTTGCATTGGCCACCGGTTTGCTGTATGGCCGTTTCTCCAGACCATCGGCCCAGATCGTTTACAGCAAGAATATACTTGTGGCGCCCTACCAGGAAAACAGCCGCGGCCTGATGTTCAGGCTGGCCAACCTCCGCCGAAACGTGCTGGTCGACCTGGAGATCGAGATCATCTTCTCATACAACGAAATAGTGAATGGCCAACCGCAGCGCAGGTTTTTCCCGCTGGAGCTTGAACGAAAAGCAGTGAGCATCCTCACCATGAACTGGACCGTCGTACACCCCATCGACGCCAATAGCCCGCTTTCTGAAATGACCCATAAAGAACTGTTAGACAGCGAGGCCGCATTCGCCATATTACTGCGGGCTTTTGATGATACTTTTTCGCAAACCGTGCACTCCCGAACCGCTTACCAGGCAAAAGAAATTGTTTGGGGCGGTAAATTTAAACCGGTATTTGATCGGGCGCCGGATGGCCGTATAGTTTTAGACCTGAGCCGGATAAATGAACATGAAGTGGTGACGACTATATAAAAGCAATGCTGTTTGCCTGGCACGTTTTTTATATTTAATTGGGAAAAGAGTATATTAGCATATGAATTACGCCGAATATATAGAAATCAACCCTGAGAAGCGATTTGGAAGACCTATTTTAATAGGAACCCGAATCTCGGTATATGATGTTTTAAGCTGGCTTGCAGAGGGCATGTCGGTTAGTGATATCATTTCAGATTTCCCGGAGTTGAACGAAGATCAAATCAAAGCCTGTTTGGCTTATGCTGCTGATAAAGAGCATAAATTAAGAGTTGTCTCGTGAGATTTTTGCTTGGTCAAAATATTTCATTCAAGGTAGCTCCGCTTCTTATTGAATCTTTTCAAAATGTAAGTTCTGTAAAGCAGTTAAACCTTGTTGATGAGTCAGATTTACAAATATGGATCTACGCAAAAAATAACAATTATTCTGTAATAACTTTTGATAGCGATTTTATTGACCTTTCTAACTTAAAAGGTTTCCCCCCGAAAATTATTTGGTTGAGATTTGGCAACTCTTCAAATCTAAAAATTGCAAATAAGCTCATCAGTAAATCAGTACAAATAATGGAATTTGTGATGAATTCTGAATTGGCTTTTCTTGAAATCGACTAAAATTACGTGCTCATTTCAAAAGCGAATTCTTCTCCTTCGCAATCGTGTTGTAAACCAGTTTATCCACCAGTTTCGGAAAGAATTTATTTAGGAACACCATTAGTTTCCCCTGCCCGGTCATGATCAGTGTTCGGGCGCGGTTTTCAATACCGTTGGCTATTATTTTGGCCACCTCGTCCGAGGTCATCATTTTTTCTTCCTGCATGGTGCTTTCACCTTGTTGCTTTCCGTCTTTATCCAACGAATTTGTGCGAATGTTGGACGCCGTAAAACCGGGGCATGCAGTTAGTACATTGATGCCGTTTTTTAGGTTTTCAACCCTCAGTACATCTAAAAAGCCGTTCATGGCAAATTTTGAAGCAGAATAGCCTGTGCGGCCGGGCAAACCCTTGTATCCTGCTATCGATGACACACCGACAACCGTCCCCTTAGTTTTTAAGATTTCGGGAAGGGCATATTTGGTACAGTAAACCGTCCCCCAAAAATTCACATCCATTACCGCTTTTAAAACTTCAATGTCTGCGTCAACAAATAAGGCCCGCATGGAAATGCCCGCATTATTTACCAGCACATCAATTTTACCATAGGTAAGGATGGCTTGTTTAATCAGGTGTTCGCAGTCTTCCTCTTTGGTAACATCACAAGCAACGGCTATAGCCTTAATGCTGTGCTCGCTGATCAACTGATCGGTAAGCTCACACAAGGTAACATACTGCCGGGCGCCTAAAACCAGGTTTGCGCCGCGTTTGGCGAATTCAATTGCAAGTGATTTGCCGATGCCTGAAGAGGCGCCGGTGATGACGATGATTTTATCCTTTAACTTCATACGATGCCGGGTACAACTGCGGCAAGCCCTGAATTTTTATTTCAGGCAGGCGCAGCAGGTATTTAAGGGCGAATATAAGCATCGCACCATAAAAATACTTCACCTTGTACCAATTGAAGTTGCTGATTTGAGCATCATCGTATTTAAAGAAATAGGTTTTAGGGAAATAGAAATTCTTAAAGCCGGCAAGGCGCAGCCGGTAGGAGAGATCGATATCATAACCGTACTGTACAAAACGTTCATCAAAAAGGCCAACTTCATTCAATGCCGAGCGGCGCAGAAACATGCATTCGCCGTGAATAATGTCGATCTCGGTGATTTGAAATTCTTCTACCCATTCTTTACGGCCCTTGTCATATAAGCGCGTTTTTACCAGGTGTTTGGCAAAACCGATCAGCTTAAAAAATGCAGCCCAAACAGGATTTAGCCCGTGAATGGATTCGGGAATAAAACGGCCTTGCGGGGAAAGCAGCCGCACGCTTAATCCGCCGGCGCCTGCATGCTCATCCATAAAACCGATAACCTTTTCAAGTGAATCCTTGCCGCAAATTGTATCCGGTGTGACCAATAAAATATACTCTCCGGCAGCTGTTTTCAACGCCTGGTTATTGGCTTTCGTTATGCCCTGATTATCCGGATTGATGATGAACCGGGCCTGCGGAAACTCATTTTCAACCATTTCCTTTGAGCCGTCGGTCGATGCATTATCTACTATAATCAACTCATAGTCAATATGTTTACACGCATTAATAAATGAAGTTATCGCTTGCTTCAGCAATACTTGTTGGTTGTGATTTACAATAGCTACAGATAGCTTCATTTATTTCGACAGTGAATTGATATACGGGATACGGGTTGCGATGGATCTACCCAACGTGATTTCGTCTACGTACTCTAATTCACCACCAAATGCTATGCCACGGGCGATAGTGGAAATGGTTATGTTGAAAGATTTTATGCGTTTGTCTAAATAAAATATAGTCGTGTCGCCTTCCATCGTGGTACTTAACGCAAATATCACCTCCTTCACCTCATCGTTCTTAAGGCGCTCAACCAGCGAATCTACTTCAAGATCGGAAGGGCCTATTCCATCCATCGGGGAAATCAGGCCCCCCAAAACGTGGTACACGCCATTGTATTGATTGGTATTCTCAATGGCCATCACGTCGCGCGTATCTTCCACCACGCAGATCATGCTATGGTCACGTTTGTGCGAGGCGCAGATCTCGCATACCGGGCTATCCGAAATATTCAGGCAAACACTGCAAAACTGTATCTGGTTGCGCAGCCTGCTGATAGCGGAGCTGAATTTTTCAACGTCCTGTACATCCTGGTTCAACAGGTGGAGCACCAGACGCAAGGCCGTTTTTTGACCTACACCGGGCAACTTAGCAAATTCGGCAACGGCATCCTCTAACAGTTTCGATGAAAAATTCATTTTTCAAAGATAGTGGGAAAGTCCGAAAGTCCGAAAGTCCGAAAGTCTGAGAGTTCGAAAGTTAAGAAGCAGGGCGATATCTAAAAGTCCGATCGCCGGGCACTGTTATTACGCGGTATTTGAAAGATTTTTGCAGCTGGATAATGTTTAAACACCATAATTTGTTTTTGTTTGATAACTTGTGCAATTAATTGAAGATGGGTTTTAAATTTGAGAAACTGAAAGTCTGGCAGAAAGCGGTTGACTTAGCGGCCGAAGTCAGTGACTTGTCAAAAACGTTCCCGCGCGACGAACTGTTTATTCTTTCTGCACAAATAAAACGTGCAGCTGATTCGGTTTCGTTGAATATTGCTGAAGGTTCTACCGGGCAGTCAAACGCTGAATTCAATAAGTTTTTAGGATATGCACTTCGTTCAAACGTTGAGGTTGTAGGTTGTTTATATCTGGCACAAAAGCGTAATTTGATAGGTGATGAGCGCTTTTTAAAAATTTACGCGCAATGTGAGGAAATACTGGTGATGATAAACGGACTAAAAAACTCATTAAAATAATACTTCGTCTGCACCAATATTTTTCAATTAACGAGATCATCTTTCGGACTTTCGGACTTTCCGACTTCCGGACTAAAATAAACACATGTCACCAGCGATACTGCTCACCTTCATTATTGGATATTTCCTGGTCCTAATGGTTATTTCGTGGTTAACCTCCCGAAAATCATCCAGCAACGATACTTTTTTTATTGCCAACCGCAATTCAAAATGGTACCTGGTAGCCTTTGGAATGATAGGCACCGCTTTGAGCGGCGTTACCTTTATTTCAGTACCGGGCAAAGTGGGCGCCCCGACCGGCGACCAGTTTGAATATTTCCAGTTCGTATTAGGCAACGCTGCAGGATTTATCATCATCGCCACTGTGTTGCTGCCACTTTATTACCGGTTAAAGCTAACTTCAATATACAGCTATATCGAAGGCGCTTTGGGTACGTGGAGCTATAAAACGGCTGCCGGCATATTCCTCATTAGCCGCATTATCGGCTCTGCATTCCGGCTGTACCTGGTGGTGATCGTGCTTCAGCGGTTTATTTTCGATAGCTATCATGTACCATTCGCCGTTACCGGCCTGATCTGCCTGGTGCTCATCTGGTCGTACACCTATAAAGGCGGACTGAAAACCATCATCATCACCGATAGCTTGCAAACACTGTTTTTGGTTTCATCGGTTTTTTTATCCATCTGGTTTATTTGCCGCAGTCTTAACTATAATATTTTCGAAGCGGCCGAAGCTATTAAAAACAGCAGTTATTCCAAAATATTCTTCTTCAGTAATTTCCTCGGCAGCAAGTTCCATTTTGTCAAAGCCTTTCTGGGCGGATTATTTATTACTGTGGCCATGACCGGGCTGGATCAGGACCTGATGCAAAAAAACCTGAGTCTCAAAAACATCCGCGAAGCAAAAAAGAATATGTTCAGCTTTACGGCGGTTTTCGTGGTGATCAATATCTTCTTTTTAAGCGTGGGGGCGCTCCTTTGGATCTACGCCGCCAAAAATGGCATCAGTGTTGGAAAAACGACAGATTACCTGTATCCGACCATCGCCCTGAAGTATTTAGGGTTGATCCCCGCTATGGTTTTTATGCTCGGCCTTACTGCGGCAACCTTCGCCACAACCGACTCTGCCTTAACAGCGCTCACTACATCCTTTTGTGTTGATTTTTTAGGGTTTGATAAAAAAGAAGTTACCAACAGCAAAAAGCTGGTTAATACCCGGCATTGGGTGCATATCGGCTTTTCGGGTATGATGTTTTTAACTATCGTCATCTTCAATTTGGTAAACGACGCCGCAGTAGTTACCGCCATTTTTAAGGTAGCCTCTTACACTTATGGTCCGCTGCTCGGCTTATATTCCTTTGGCCTGTTTGCCGGTAAACGGCAGGTGCTGGATAAGGCCGTGCCATTTATTTGTGTAATTTCTCCCGCTGTTTGTTATTATTTAAGCATTCACTCCAACAAATTACTGGGTGGTTACGTTTTTGATAACGAACTGATACTGGTAAACGGGTTAATTACCTTTATCGGCTTACTGGTAACATCATCACCCAAAAAACCAGCAGCTCAATCAATAACCCAATAACTCAAAACTAAAAAATTCACTAATTGACCCTCTCCCTCCATGACCGGTGAAGAAAAAATAAGACACGCATTTGATAATAAAAACTGGCAGGAAATAAAAGTTACCGACTCCTGGCAGATATTTAAAATAATGGCCGAGTTTGTAGAAGGCTTTGAAAAGCTGGCCAAAATAGGCCCCTGTGTTTCTGTATTCGGATCTGCGCGTACCCACAATGATTCCGATTATTATAAAATGGCGGAGGAAATTGCGCGGTTGCTCACCGAGCGCGGTTACGGCGTCATCTCCGGCGGAGGCCCCGGCATTATGGAGGCGGCCAATAAAGGCGCTTACGAGGCGGGAGGGAAGTCGGTGGGTTTAAACATCGAGCTGCCTTTTGAGCAATTTCACAATAAATATATCGACAGGGACAAAATACTGGAATTCGACTATTTCTTTATCCGCAAGGTGATGTTTATGAAATACTCGCAGGGTTTTATCATCCTGCCGGGCGGCTTCGGCACGATGGATGAATCGTTTGAAGCCATCACCTTGATACAAACGGGTAAAATAGCGCGGTTCCCTATCGTGTTTGTGGGCGTTGACTACTGGAAAGGACTTTTTAAATGGGTTGAAGAAAAGATGCTGAACGAACAGCACAACATTCACCCGGACGATCTAAACCTTTACCGGGTTGTGGATACTGCGGAGGAAGCCACCGCGCATATCTTCAGGTTCTATGAAAAATATGTACTGAAACCGAATTTTTAATTTGAAGATTTGAAGATTTGAAGATGTGCTGATTTGAAAATGAAACACATCTTCAAATTTTCAATCAGCACATTTTCAAATAACCGCTTATTTACCGTTCCCGGATTTTGCATTGGCTGCAGGGGGTATGGCGCCCATCGAACCGGCTTTGTTGGTCATATCTACCATCTGCGTTACTTCGTCGAGCAGCTTTTCAGGCGTGCCCGAGTAGCCGACATACCTGAAACGGATATTGCCATCCTTGTCGATGATAAATTTGGTGGGAATACCCTCCACGCCATAATCCGTCACCACTTTGGCTTGCCTTCCCTCTGAAGTTTTCTCATCCAGCAATACATGGAAGGTGTATTTATTGTCGGCAATAAACTTCTTAACGCCGTCGGTGTAATTATCGCCATTCTCCCAGGTATCCACAAACAGGAATACCACATTGGGATCGTCCTTATACTTGTTCACGGCCAGTTGCATCCCAGGGAACGACGCCTTGCAGGGTCCGCACCAGGTGGCCCAAAAATCTACGATCACCACCTTACCCTTCAGGTCGGCCAGCGAAACAGCCTTTCCATCAAGATCCTTTAGTTTGAAAGCGTGAGCTGGCTGGTTGATCATGGTTTTAGCAATTTCTTCCGTTGCCTTGTCTTTTGAAGCTTTTTCTAACCCTGCTACATATTCATCATACCCGGTATCATTTCCGTGCGTCTTTGCGTAGATTTTTCGGAATTGATCTTTTATCGCTGCGGTACCCTGTCCGGCTTTTATCGCAGTTTCGGCCGCCGCCGCAGCTTTGGCGTCCATTCCATTGCCAATCAGAATATTAATGTAATTACCATACACATCGGGATCGACGCTTTTGGAGTGATCGATCACCGGCTGCTCGTATTTAAGGGCGTCGGCGTATTTGTTTTCCTTTGCCAGTATAAATGCATAGGTATCGGCATTCATGTCATAAGCATATGCATAGTTCTTTTTCATCTGTGCGGCAGACGCAAACGATGCCGGGTCGGGATTGTTCATTTGTTCGGCAACAATATCCAGCGATTCTTTGGACAGCATTTGCGCATCTTCCAGGTGTTCGCCCTTTTTTGCCCATTCATAGGCAACGTTATTCAGTTCTCCCTGTAAATTCCCTTTATTTTTTATTTGGCTTTCGTATTTACGGAAATTTGCCATGTCGCCTTTGTCGAGGTAGGCGGCCGCCAGCTGTAGCCTGAAATTATCTTGTAAGGTGCTTTTTTCATCCTGCTTTTCAGGATACATTTTGATATAAGCCTGGTATAACGAGTCTTTTTTTGCAACATCCTTTTCGCGGTAAAAGGCTGAGCCCAACTCATTCCGTACAATCGTTCCGTTTGGAAATTTAGCCCGGATTACCGTGCCAAGGGCATCGGCATCTTTGGTATTTTTCAGGCCTCGTAACAGGATTTCCGCCAGGTTAAGGTCCTTTTCGTCGTTGCTTTTCTCTAATTCAGCAGCTTTTTTCGCGACCGCGCCTTTATACTCGGGCACCCGGACAATTAGCGTGTAATACGAATACACATAGTCTTTGTTGCCGTTCGGGTAAAGCTCAAACTCTTTGTTAAACAGCCGCGACCCTTCCGCTGCATCGGCTTTAATTTTTCCAGCGTAATAATTCTCAGGTGTTCCCGAAAAAAACAACCGCCCCTTCATGGCGTATGCGCCCTCCACAGGTTTTTTGTCTTTATAAATCAGGTAAACATAGCCCTTGTCGTTATTGTTGTCCGCATCGGCGCCGCTGCTCAGCCTTACAAAAAAAGCCTTGGCCTCTGCCGGAACGGTAAACTCGCCGGTTAAAAGCTTTCCGTTTGGCTTCAGGTCAACGTCAGCTACCGGGTAGTTTTTATTATCCAGGAAGTAAACGGAGGCCGCGATATCGGTTTTACCACCGATAGCGGTCCCGGAGGGATCATAAGTAAATGATATCTTTTCGCCGGCCGTTGGAAACTGATCTGACAGCGTAAGATGGGAATTGGTTTGCGAAAACACGGTTTGTACAGCCAGGATGGCAGGCAATACAGCTAAAAATTTAATGTTTTTCATGATAACTATATTTTTAGGTAATTTAGGGATTATTCTGTTTCAACGAATTTTTTTCTTAAAAAATATTTAAAGTATAATCTTTATTTTGCGCCATGCATAAACCAAGGGGCCAGGCCGCTATCGGCTTTATTTTCGTTACGCTGCTGATAGATGTGATGGGCTTCGGAATTATTATACCGGTTCTCCCCGACCTGATCAAAGGGCTTATCCATAGTGATTTGAGCACAGCATCAGGTTATGCCGGGATACTTTTGGCGGTTTACGCTTTTATGCAGTTCTTTTTTGCACCATTTATCGGTAACCTCAGCGACAGGTTTGGCCGCCGGCCGGTGCTGCTGTCCTCGTTACTGGGTTTTAGTATCGACTATTTTCTCACCGCTTTTGCGCCGACCATCTGGTGGCTGTTTATCGGCCGTACCATCGCAGGCATCACCGGAGCGAGTTTCACTACGGCGTCAGCGTATATCGCCGATGTTAGCCCGCCCGAAAAACGTGCTGCAAACTTCGGCCTTGTGGGTGTCGCATTCGGCGTGGGCTTTATTATCGGCCCGATGCTGGGCGGCATATTGAGTAGCTGGAACATTCATTACCCGTTTTTTGCCGCCGGTGGCCTGGCGCTTTTGAATGCAATGTTTGGCTATTTCATCCTGCCCGAATCACTCCCGCTTGAAAAACGCCGTCCGCTCGAACTAAAAAGGTGCAGTCCCTGGGGAACGCTGGTCGCCTTGCGGAAATATAGATCGGTTATAAAACTGGCCACTTCGCTCTTCCTGGTGTTTTTAGCAGTCCAGTCTGTCCAAACGGTTTGGGCATACTTTACAGAGTATAAGTTTCATTGGAACAGTGCCGCTGTGGGCTACTCGCTTGGCTTTGTCGGGCTGATGATCGCGCTCGTCCAGGGTGGTTTGATACGGCTGATCCTGCCAAAATTTGGCAACGAAAAAAGTATCTGGGTGGGGCTGCTTTTATACACGTTAGGCCTGGTGTTGTTTGCTTTTGCGAGTAAGGGCTGGATGATGTATGCGATATTGGTCCCTTATTGCCTGGGAGGCATTGCCGGTCCGGCTATCCAGGGCTATATCAGTAACAGCGTTCCGGATAATGAACAGGGGGAACTACAGGGCGGTTTAACCAGCCTGCAAAGCATTGCGTCGATACTGGGGCCTTTGATCATGACCGGCGCTTTTCATTATTTTACAAAGCCCAATCCATTTTTCCAGTTTCCGGGCATTCAATTTATTATAGGCGCGGTTTTAATGCTGATCAGCGCATTGCTTGCCGTACGATCTTTTAAACACACATCATAAAACAAGCTGTCAGCTTAGGTGTTGAACAGCGTAATTTGTACATAAGTTAATTTTAGGCTCACCGCACCTTATATGGCCAAACCAAAACAATCAGCAGCGCTCGGTTTTATCTTCGTTACCATTTTTATTGATGTTTTGGGCCTGGGGATTATCATCCCGGTTTTACCAAAGTTGCTGGAGGTTTTGGGGCATATCAGCGTAAATGGGGCGTCCAAATACATTGGCTGGCTAACTTTTGTTTATGCCTCCATGCAGTTAATATTTGCCAGCATAATGGGTAATCTGAGCGATCGGTACGGTCGCCGGCCTATATTATTGATCTCGTTATTTGGTTTCGGCCTGGATTATGCAGTTATGGCTTTTGCACCAACTATTGCCTGGTTATTTGTTGGCCGTACCATCGCAGGCATCTGTGGTGCAAGCACCTCCACGGCCACGGCATACATAGCGGATGTGAGCACCGGTGATAAAAGAGCAGCCAATTTTGGGCTGGTAGGAGCTGCCTCGGCCATAGGCTTAATATTCGGCATCGCATTGGGCGCGTATTTGTATGCTATCAACATCAGGCTGCCCTTTATAGCTGCAGCCGGCTTCGCGTTCGCTAACGGCCTTTACGGGCTGCTGGTATTGCCCGAGTCCCTGGCAAAACAGGACCGGCGAAAATTTGAATGGGGCCGTGCCAACCCGCTTTTGTCTTTGTTGAGAATATATAAAAAACAACCGGTTTTAGCCACTTTGTTAAGCGCAACGTGTATCGTTTACATTGCCCAAAAAGCCGTTGAATATTTATTATCGACCTTTATTTATGAAAAATTTAACTGGACACCGGCCAGCGTGGGTACGCTGGGCCTGTTTATCGGGCTGGTTTTATTTGCAATACAGGGCGGGCTGATCAGGTACACGGTACCAAAATTTGGCCAGCAAAAAAATATTGTCGCCGGGCTGCTGTTTTATGCGCTCGGCCTGGCTTGCATTGCCTTTGCCGGCAAAGGCTGGATGCTTTATTTGTGCATGGTGCCCTATTGCCTTGGGGGTTTGTCGGGCCCCGCTATGCAGGCTTTGGCCAGCGAAAAAGTGGGCAAAAACGAACAAGGTGAATTGCAGGGCGCTTTCTCCATATTAAACAGCATCAGCCTTATTGTTGGGCCGCTGGTGCTCAGCTACGTGTTTTTCTTCTTCACAAAAAAGGGGTCGCACGTTTATTTTGCCGGTGCACCCTATTTGTTGGCATCCGCACTGATGATCATCAGCACTTTTATTGCTATCCGTTCCTTTAAGCGCGCCTGAATTTTGTAAACTTGTGGTATGAAACAGGTGATTATCGGTTTCGGCTTGCTCATTACCGCTTTGCTGGTATTGTTTAAAATAGCAAGCCTGTACCATTTTTACAGCGGCGGGAACGACGACATCCTGATCGCCGCTTTCAGCTTTATTTTCCTCGTGCTCGGTACCCTGCTAAGCCGGAAGCTTTTTGTAAAAACCGAAGTCGTCACCAAACAAAAACCATCGGAGATCAACCCTGAACATTTGTTTAAAGCGGGGATCACCAAGCGGGAGGCTGAAATACTTTTACTGATGCACGATGGCCTGTCCAATCAGCAAATAGCCGATAAATTGTTCATTTCCGAAAACACCATCAAAAAACACATTTCCAACATCTTTTTAAAGCTGCAGGTGGAGCGCCGCACCGAGGCGATAAAAAAAGCGCTGGAATTGTCGATCATCAGCTGAATTATACGCTTGTTTTTCGCATCGCGTGGTAAAGACGCGATGTATCTCGTCTCTTCGGTTTTTGCGATACTACTAAAGTTGTATTTTTTAAAAACAAGGCCATTTACAACTTTCGGGTGAGACGGATTGTCAAAATCCCGCCTACTTTTGACTAAAAATCAACACGTTATGAAAAAAGCAATTTTACGTTTCGGCACCTATGCGGCACTGGCCGAATTAGCATCCTTTGTGCTGTGCTGGGCAATTTTAAGTTTTTTTAACATTGGCATTGCCGCGCAAGGCAACCTTGGATGGGCCGCCATTTTATGCCCGCTTGTATTTATTTACTTTGGTATCCGGTATTACCGCGACCGGGTGGGCGATGGCAGCATCACGTTCCTTAACGCCTTAAAGGTCGGTTTGCTCATCACTATCATGCCATCGGTTTTCTATGGGCTGATTGAAACCGTTTTCGTGACGCTTATCGACCCGCATTTTTACCATAATATTTATTTAAAAGAACTGGATGACTATAGAAAAACGATGTCCGCAGCGGATTACACTGCTAAAATGAACGAAATGAAACAGCAGCTGGCGATGGATAACAACGCGCTGTATAATTTTGCAGCAATTACGTTATTCATAGCCGCCTGCGGTTCCATCATTTCGTTAATATGCGCGCTGATATTGTGGCGTAAATCAAACAAACCTGTTATTGCGTAGCCCTATGAGCACTGAAAATAATAAAGGCTGCCCTGTTATCCATTTCGAAATAGGCTGCGCCGACACCGAAAAAACAAATCATTTCTATACGTCCATCTTTGGTTGGAGCGGACAGCCCTCGCCAATGGCTTCATTCCTCCATACCAATTCGGACAAAGGGATCCAGGGACATATCACCAACCTGGGGCACGAGCCATCGCATTACGTTACATTTTATATCGGGGTGGATGACATTGCCGCATACCTGTTAAAAATAGGGGAGGCAGGCGGAAAGAAAATTGTTGGCCCGGTGCCACTGCCTGACGGCAAACAATTTGCCTGGTTTGCTGATCCGGAGGGTAATGTTATCGGTTTGATAACAACTTAGCATCACAGCCCGCTTACACCGCCCGAGATCACAAACTTCATCATATCGGCCGCGCTCTTGTCTATCGGTTTTACCTTGTCCGACGGGATGAGGACCACTTGCCCGGCAAACGAATACGAGAAGGGGAAATACACGGCTACATCCCCTGGTAAATTCAATGCAGCCAGGTCCCTTTGCACCAGGAAGCCGATCTTTTTCAAACCAAACTCATTTACCTCAACCAGCACAGGCTCGTTGAATTTTTTTTCTTCGCCCACAAAGGCTTCGGTAAGGTCTTTTATGGATGAGTAAAGAAATTTGAACAGCGGCAGCCGGTTAAGCCAGCGGTTAAACCAGCGTTTTATCGGGTCGGTAACCACATTGGTAACCAGGATGCCCGCCACCAGTATGATCACAATAACGTTTAATATCCCCAACCCCGGTATATAAATTGGTTTGCCTGTTTTAGTATCGCTGAAAAACGCACCGCTTAAATTAAGGGCGCTGTCGATGCTTCGTACGGTCCAGAAAATTAAAAGGAAAGCTGCCCCCAGCGGCACTACGATCAATAGCCCCTTAACAAAATAATTTAAAAGGGCGCCGGCTATCTTCTTCATGGTAAAATCAATTGCTACTCATAAAAGTACACTCTTAAGTCAGGTTTAAAAAGAAAATAATGATGTCAACTTTCAGGTGAACAAAATCGATGAGAGTCTATCCCGATTTTAGCGTTGTTTTCATGCGTATTTGATTTCTCTGATATGTATTTGATGGATATGAGTTTCGGAAAAGAGGTTTTTTTGTCTAACGATTAGTTTTGTCCAATTTAATTTATCGTCATACACCCAATCAAAAAAATAAGCGGTGCGTAATTTACCATCGAGACCGTATTGATAATGATGCTTTTTGTGACCATATTTATTGAAAAGAATATATTCTTTGGATCTTTCATTGCCTTTTAAATCAGTTACTTCATGAATGCACGCTAAATCTTCAAAATCTACCTTCTCGTAGTTGTATTCTGAGATAAAAGTAGATGAATCCCTTTGTCCAAATGATATACGTGGTTGCCACTACCACTGTCGTCATAGTCGCAGAGATAGCCGTATTCAAGGATTTTGTTCACCCGGCCTTCCGAATCATATTCATAAACAATTTTGTCGTAGTATTCATCAGATTCGTCCAGATTGCGCTGTAATACCAGCTGACCGTTATTATTATACTCGCGCTTATTCGTCTGATTTAAAGAATAACGGTTGTTTTTCTCATCGTAACGAAAATTGGCTTCATAATACCTTGGCGAGCCAAATTTGTATTTTTCATCTATTACGTATCTAATCAGCCTTTGTTTATCGTCGTAATAAAATTTTGTTCCGCCCGAACAAAATTGCCGGTAATAGGAAATGGGCTGTTCCGTGCCTCCTTTTTCACGAGGCACGTTTTCAACATAGTTTCTTCCGATTCTAATGGTTTTATGAACTTCTATAAAATCAAGTTTGCCAAATGCGTTTAATTTGATATAATCCTGGGTATTGGGTGTTATAAACGATTCAACGTCTTTTCCATAAAAGGAATCCCAAACCTTATAAATGACGTTATCTACATTTCCATTTAATGTAAATTTAGAACCCTCATATTCAGTTAAACCAACAGATTCTTGAGGGTTAAAAAAGAAATATAAAATGTTCATGTTTGTCCATTATGGAAATCCTACTCATAAAAATACACCCTTTTTACGCGCTGCGAAATGTTTGTTAAAATTTCATAAGGTATAGTGCCAATTTGTTCGGCCAGGTCTTCCACCCGCTGCCGGCTGTCAAAAACGATCACCTCGTCGCCCTCGCGTACGTCAGGCACGGCGCTTACGTCCAGCATGCACATATCCATGGTAATGTTGCCTACGGTTGGCACCAGCGTGCCCCGTACCAGCATTTTGCCCACCCCGTTTCCAAATGCACGCAGGTACCCGTCGGCGTAGCCAATACGCACCGTCGCTATCTTGCCATCCTTTGCCAGGCTGCCGCTTCGGTTATAACTGATCGTTTGCCCGGCCGCTATCTTTTTTACCTGCGAAATGCTCGTTTTTAAACTGGCTATAGGCTGCAATTCACTCTCCGAGGCGCCAATGGCCGCATCAATACCATATAACCCTATGCCCAGCCTCACCATATCATATTGCGCATTTGGCCAGCGGGTAATGCCCGAAGAATTGCACAGGTGCTTGATCACTATATAACCTAACGCCTTCTCGATCAGCTTAAAAGCTTTTTCGAAGTTTTTTATCTGCGTTTTGGTAAAGTTATCATGCTCGGCAGCTTCGCTGGCGGCAAGGTGAGAGAATACCGACCTCACGTTTACATACCGGTTTTCTTCCAGCAGGTCGCAAAGCGTTTCCACTTCAAAATTTTCAAAGCCCAGGCGGTGCATCCCGGTATCTATCTTCAGGTGCACCGGATAGTTCAATACATTTTGCTGCTGCGCGTAACGGATATAATCATCAAACAACCCAAAACTGTATATCACCGGCTCCAGTTTATACTCCGCTAGCTTATCAAAAGCAGATGCTTCGGGGTTAAGTACCATTATCGGCAGGGTTACCCCGGTTTTCCGCAGCGAAACGCCTTCATCAATGTAGGCTACGGCCAGGTAATCTACCTTGTTGTATTGCAGCACGTTTGCCACCTCGAATGTTCCGCTGCCATACGAAAACGCCTTTACCATACCCATCACTTTTACCCCCGGTTTCAGCTTGCCGCGGTAAAAGTTCAAATTGCCGAGCAGCGCGTTCAGGTTGATCTCCATCACCGTCTCGTGAGCCTTTTGTACCAGCGCCCGGCTGATGCTTTCAAACTCAAACTTCCGCGATCCTTTTATTAATATCGTCTCGTCCCTGAAATTGAGCGAGCGCAGGTGCTGCAGCATGGCGGCTGTATCGGTATAAAAATACTTTTCAGGTACCTCAAACTCGTCCTGGTATTTGCTAAGGGATTCGCCGACGCCAATGAATTTGTCCACTTTTTTCGCCTTCATCATATCAGCAACCTGTTTATACAGCACCTCGGGCTGCAACCCGGTTTGAAAAATGTCCGACAGGATCAGTGTTTTTTTGGGATGCTGGTTTTGCTGGGACAGAAAATTCAGGGCGATCTCCAGCGACTGCACATCTGAATTGTAAGAGTCGTCGATAACCGAACAGTCATTTATGCCGTTCTTTAGTTCCAGCCGCATGCTCACGGCTACCAGGTGCTCCAGCCTTTTGTCAGCTTCTACCGGGCTATAATCCATAGCCAGTAAGGTGGCCCAGCAAACAACCGCATTTTCAACAGATGCTTCGTCTTTGAACGGAATAAGGCATTCAATTTCCTTTCCTTTGAATTTGGCCCGGAGGTAAAAATTGCCGGAGATGGCCGTCCCGCTAAACACATACAGATCAGCCTGTTTAAATTTGGTACTCCATGTAAAACAGGTTTCGGCATGGATGTCATCCTTAAATTCAATGGCAATGTCGTAATTGAGCACCAGTAACCTGCAATGTGTAAACAATAACAGCTTTTCCTTAACTTTTTCTCTGCGGTCTGTAAAGCCTTCGTCGTGCGCCGAACCGATGTGCGTTAATACGCCTATGGCCGGCTTGATCATTTCCTCCAGCGTGACCATCTCGTTACGGGTGGAAATACCCGCTTCAAAAATGCCCAGGTTGTTTTTTTCATTGATCTGCCAAACTGATAAGGCCACGCCGATCTGCGAGTTATAGCTTTTAGGGTTGCGTACGGTGTTTTTATCAGTGCTTAGCAATTGGTACAGCCATTCTTTAACGATCGTTTTGCCGTTGCTGCCCGTAATACCGATCACCTCCAGGTCAAATTGTCCGCGATGGTAGGCCGCAAGTTTTTGCAGCGCCGCCAGCACATCCGGCACGATCAGGAAATTGGCTTCGGCTACTTTTATTTCCGGCCCCTGCTGTACCACAAAGTTGCGCACGCCGGCCGCATAGGCTTCGGCAATAAATTCGTGACCGTTGCGCCGGCCGCTCAGCGCAAAAAACAAACCCTCGCCGGCATTGGTGATCCTGCGGCTATCGGTCAGCAATGTACTGATGGTGTATTCTTCCACGATTTCACCTTCCGCCTGCAGGATCTGTTTTATTGCTGATGTAGTATATGGGTTAACCGGCATGCCACGAATTTGCTTATATTTTCCGTCAATAGAAGAAATTTTTAACAACTTTGGTTTGATGGAGGAGCCGAAAAGAAAAAAAATAATGGATCAGCAGGCCGCTTATGCCAAAGCCGAGCATTATTGCGCCTACCAGGAACGCGCGCAGCAGGAGGTAAGGGACAAGCTGTACGAGTGGGAACTGAAGCCAAATGAAGTAGAAAATATCATTGCCCGGCTGATTGAAAATAACTTTTTAAACGAGGAGCGATTTGCCAACGCCTACGTACGCGGCAAATTTAACCAGAAAGGGTGGGGCAAGGTAAAAATAAAGCAGGGGCTAAAGTTTAAGCGGGTGCCTGATGGGCTGATCAAAAAAGCGTTGCAAAGCATTCCTGACGATGACTACCTAAAAACATTGGAAAATATCCTTGCAAAAAAGGCGGCGACATTTGCCGAAAAGAATCCTATAAAATACCGTTACAAGTTGCAGCAATATGCTTTAAGCCGCGGTTTTGAGACCGACTTGATTTGGGATGTGCTGAAAAATCCCGGATAAATTCAAAGATAAATTCGCCATCTTACAGGGGCAATGCTAAAAGCCCAAAAGATTTTCAAATAAATTTGCGTAGTTAAATAACTACATATATATTTGTAGTCAAATAGCTACACGATGAATTTGAGACGAGACGTATTTCAAGCCATAGCCGACCCCACCAGGAGGGCTATATTGCTGCTGGTTGCCTCGCAGGCCCTGACGGCGGGGGCAATAGCCTCCAACTTTGACACGGCCCGCCCGACGGTTTCAAAACACCTGGCCATACTTACCGAATGCGAATTGCTTAAACAGGAGCAAACCGGCAGGGAGATATATTATCATATTAACGCGAAAAAAATGAAACAAGTAGCCGACTTTATCGAACCGTTCCGCAAGATGTGGGATGACAGGTTTAATGCCCTGGAAACCATTATGAAAGCATATCAAAAAAAGAAAGAGCACTAATTTAATTCGTGTCAAATCATAAGATTATGGAACAGAAGACAAAAGTATATGCCGAAGACGGCAAGCACGATATACACATCACCCGCGAATTTGACCTGCCTTTGGAATTGCTTTTTAAGGCTTACGCCGAGCCTGAACTGATTGAGCAATGGATGGGGACGAAAGTGCTGAAAATGGAAGCCAAAAAATTTGGCGGCTGGCAATTTGAAACAACTGACCCTAAGGGAAACAAGCACGGGTTCAGCGGGGTGATCCACGAGTTTACCCCTAACCGGAAGATCATCAGGACATTTGAAATGGCGAATACACCCTTCGGCGTTCAACTGGAAATTACTGAATTTGAAAAGCTGACAGACGACACCAGCAAAGTGAAAATGCACACCATTTACGAATCGGTTGAACAACGCGACGAAGTGCTGAAGCTGCCCTTTAAGCAGGGCATTAACATGGCGCATAACCGCCTGCAGGATTACATGAACAAACTAAAATAACCACAAAATGGAAAAGAAAAAGCTAATTTGGTATTGGATAATTACGTGCATATTATCCTTTTGTATTTTTTTCGGCGGATTAACCCAGGCGCTCCAAATGAAACAGACGGTGGAGGGTTTTAAGCCGCTTGGTTACCCAACTTATTTCATTTCGCTCATCGGCATTTGGAAAATGCTGGGCGTAGTCGCCATACTGATACCGGGATTTAAATTGCTGAAGGAATGGGCTTATGCCGGTATATTTTTTACAATGACCGGCGCCGTGATCTCGCACATCGCCAGAAACGACATCAAAGCGCAAATAATTGCCCCATTTATGCTGGCGATTTTTACGGTACTGTCGTGGTATTTAAGGCCGGCGAACAGAAAACTAGTTACAGTTAATTGATAAAGATCGATTCAGAGCACCGAAACTCTTGCAAATTCTTCCGGACTTCCGGACTTAAAAAAATCACTAACCATAAAATTAAACAGCAATGGCACAATCATCAATTTATTTAAACTTTAACGGTAATACCGAAGAAGCATTTAACCACTACAAAAAAGCGTTCGGTACAGAATTTTCCAACCCGCTGATGCGGTTTAAAGACACGCCGCAGGGCGGCGCAATGCCTGAAGCAGACGGAAACAAGGTAGCTCATGTGGCGCTGCCCATAGCCGGCGGGCTGCAGCTAATGGCCACCGATATGCTGGAAAGCTGGGGACAAAAAGCGGTTGCGGGAAACAATTTCAGTATTAATGTAAGCCCTGACAGCAAAGAAGAAGCCGACCAATTGTACAGTCAGTTGTCGGAGGGCGGAACGGACTGCGTGGCGCCCCATGACGAATTTTGGGGATACGGCGGCTCCTGCACCGACCGCTTTGGCATCCGCTGGATGATCAATGTGATCAAGCAGCAATGGTAATGATTTGATTTATTCAACAAACGATCAGCATGAAAAAGGAATTACCGGCAACACAGGCCAACGAGCTGCTGGACATACTAAAAGTCCGTTTTGAAAAGAACATGAACCGTCATATGGGTTTGGACTGGGCTACGGTAGAGGCCAGGCTCAGGGCTCACCCCGAAAAGCTGTGGTCGCTTAATGAAATGGAAATCACCGGCGGTGAACCTGATGTTGTCGGCATGGAAAAGCAGACCGGCGAATACATTTTTTTTGATTGTTCGGATGAAAGCCCGAAAGGTCGGCGGAATGTTTGTTATGACCATGAGGCACTTGAGGCCAGGAAACAATTCAAGCCTGAAAACAGCGCCGTTGCGATGGCGGCGGACATGGGTATTGAATTGCTGACAGAGGAACAGTACTACGCCCTACAACAACTGGGTAAATTCGATACCAAAACATCGAGTTGGGTGATGACCCCGCCAGGTTTGCGCAAACTTGGCGGCGCGTTGTTTTGCGACCGCCGCTTCGAACGGGTTTTTGTGTACCACAACGGCGCAGAATCCTACTATACAGCAAGGGGTTTTCGTGGCGTACTGAAGGTTTAAATTTGGCGCTAATACGCTAAATTTGAATTTTACGATAACTCCAACAATGCATAAAATGAACTCTAAGGTTGACTGGTTTTTTAACAAAGCCACCAAATGGCAGGAAGAGTACGAACGGTTAAGAGTAATCGCCCTGGATTGCGAGCTGACCGAGGAATTGAAGTGGGGCTGCCCCTGCTACACGCTTAACGGGCAAAATATCGTTTTGATTCATGGCTTTAAGGAATATTGCGCCTGCCTTTTTTTCAAAGGTGCCCTGTTAAATGATAGCCATGGCGTCCTCATCCAGCAAACCAAGGATGTGCAATCCGCCCGCCAGGTTCGATTTAAAAATGTGGTGGAAATTGAGGAATTGGCGCCCGTGTTGAAGGCCTATATTTTTGAGGCTATTGAAGTTGAAAAGGCCGGTTTGAAAGTGGAGCTTAAAACGACCGCAGATTTTGATATCCCGGCGGAGTTTCAAAGCAAGCTGGACCGGATACCCGCCCTGAAAACAGCTTTTGAGGCATTAACGCCTGGACGGCAGCGCGGATACCTGTTTTATTTTAACCAGGCTAAACAGTCCAAAACCCGTGACGCCAGGGTTGAAAAATGTATACCCAAAATTTTAGACGGGAAGGGCATGGAAGATTAGCGAGTTCGATCGGGAAGTAAATGCCGTTCGCCGGTCAAGTTTTCGCAGTGTTCCTTATTTTTGTGCTGCAATCAGGTAACAGGATATGAAAAAGTATATGCTTGCATTTTTCGGAGGGAATGTGGCGCTCCGGTACGAAAATCTGGGTAAAGCAGAAAAAGAAGCATTGGAAAAACACAAGGCTGCCTGGGGCGGGTGGATGGCAGAATTGGTGTCCGGGGGATATTTGGAGACCGGTTACCCGCTTGAGCCGGATGGAAAACGGGTCGATGCTGATGGCCCTCATGATTATCATTTCCCCGATACCACGGAAGGCGGGTTTATTATTCTAAAGGCAGAATCGCTTGACCAGGCTGCAGAAATTTCACAGTCGGCGCCAATTATTAAAAATGGCGGGTATGTTCTCGTGCGTCCGTGCGGAGAGATGAAATAGGGGAGATTGTTCCGGACGAGATAACAAACAAAGCCGATTTTTCAGGCCGCCTGATATGAACAAAAAAGCCCGGTACTTTCATACCAGGCTTTGCGTCGATTTATTTATTTGTACCTAGGGCGGGAATCGAACCCGCACGATCTTTGAGGATCACAGGATTTTAAGTCCTGCGTGTCTGCCAGTTCTACCACCTAGGCAGGCGATTATTCCCCAAAGTTGGGGAATTTCGTTTGATGCCTGATTAATTGACATTAGCAGGAATTTTGGTTATATTTGAATCATAAAAGAGGACGACATGCGTACAATAAGTATTTCAATACCAGACAGTGAGTTTGCTAAGCTAGGCTTACAAAACGAACGACTAAGCTATAGTGACTGGCTGGATATACTTGCGCGTCAGAATCATTTAAAAGCTGTTGAGTTGGCGGAAAAATACGGTTTAGACAAAATGACTATGGAAGACATCACGAGGGAAGTTAGAGCCGTAAGAGACAATGCAAAAAATAATAGTTGATACAAATGTCCTTGTATCGTCTCTGATTCAAAGAAGCTATCCCTTTATTTTAGTAGAAGAGATATTCAAAAACCACGAAATAACACTCTGTATATCTGACCCACTGATGCGCGAATACCAGGAGGTATTGCGCCGCGAAAAATTCTCAAAATTTCCTGACTTTATTTCGAAATCGGAAACCTTACTGATAGATATTGAAAGGAAAGGCGTCTACTTTAATCCTGCAATTACGCTGAATGTAATAGGGGACTTGCCTGATAACAGACTTTTAGAACTTGCCGTTGAAAGTCGCGCACACTATCTCATAACAGGCAACAGTAATGATTTCACGTTTTCTAACTATGAAGGAGCAAAGATAGTTAACCCTAAAGAATATTGCTTGCAATTCATCGGATAGGCAGACATCGTCCCTTATAGGGCTATAATGAGCGACTGAAAGTTTATTATTGGTATATTAGATGTATCATGTATTATGAAGCATACCAAAGCCCGATAACGACGATATACCACAAAATTATTTATTCGTTTTACAATATAAAGGAGCCTATTGCATTTGAGCGTCTTAAATCTTTGCTTTTCGAGGGCAAAATAAATCCATTGATTTATATTGATTCGCCTCAAGATAAACTTAATACCCCGTATACCAATTTAAGCACTAAGCAAATAGTATTAAATGAACAATACCTAGGTTTTTTGTGGTGTATAGTTTCTATTTCATTAACATTACCAGAGCGAATATATGCGCACAAACGCCAAATCCCCAATTATTTCGATTTGGCTGAATTCGAGGACTTAGACGAAATTGACGTTATTTGTGCATAGTCTATGTCGCAGCTTAAGCAAACTTCTCCCTGGCCTCCAGATATTCCTAATCCATCCTTAGACACAGAACATTGCAAATATGTGAATCACTTGTTCATGCAAGCTGTTAAATACGTAATGTATCATGAAGTAGCCCCACATCGCCCTTAATCATTCAAATTATCAAGATTTGATAGTCAAGGAAACGACTGCGTTGTCCAAAGCAGAAGTTACAACATTAGAACAGTTGGAAGCTGAAGCAGACAACTACGCATTTGAATGCTTAATCAATGACATCATTAAAGATGAAATCAAAATAATAAGGGTAATGGCAGCATCAATTGCTCATCTATCTAATTTATATTTAATTAAATCACCCTATGGACTAATTCAACTCGGCCACCCAGATTTAGATACTCGGATTTTTAATTTAATGAACAAAGTAACCTCTAATAGCACTGAATATCAAGATACAATAGACGTGATTTATAACATTTTTATCTCGATGTTTCTAAAAAAATTTGGAATTGAATATGAAACAAATGATGTAAAAATCAATGGCTTTTCTTCTTTCTATCAAATCTTTGATTACCTATACAAATGTATTGATAGTGAAAAAAAACGACAGCAAGCACAATAGGTGTGATCAATCGGACCAAATGCCGTACCTATGTTGTACCCAACAAAAAAACCGACCATGAAATTTAGCCGGCTTTTTGTACTCGGGGCGGGAATCGAACCCGCACGATCTTTGAGGATCACAGGATTTTAAGTCCTGCGTGTCTACCAGTTCCACCACCCGAGCAGGTGATCACTCCCCAAAGTTGGGGATTTTCCTTTTAAAAACAAATCCCTTCTTTTGGGTGGAAGGGATTAGAGCGAAAGACGAGATTCGAACTCGCGACCCCGACCTTGGCAAGGTCGTGCTCTACCAACTGAGCTACTTTCGCATTGCGGAGTGCAAATATAGACAGATTTGCAATTCCCGCAAGGAAGAAATTGAAAAAAGTGTATCCGGAAGAGCTGGTTTTTAACCTGGGTGGTCGGTTTTGATAATAATAGGCTGATAGTTAGCGCCTTTTTTATCCACCGAACCGCCGCGTTTGGTAATCTGGATTGGTCGGCTTTTTGTATTTTAACATCCCATCTGGTCCTTTTTTCGTAACAAATTATTTTTCCACAAAGCTTCAGGGCCCGAAGTAAGGCCCTGAAGCGTCATTATTTCTCGCCATTGTTAGGTAATATTTAAGTTTTTGCGTGCAATTGAGCCGGGCAGCATAAACCCGGCGATAACCAGCCATATAAAACCCGGAAACCGCGTAAGCGGGATAAACAGAACGAGGTTTGGAAATACCAGGCTCAGGCAGCTCACTTCGCCAAAACAGGCAAGCACAATACCGAAAACGACCATCCATTTGGGCAGCAGCTTCATAAACCCGGCGGATACGGCTATGCCTGCAATTAAAAGGCCCATGGGCACCGAATAACCAACGCCGCCTATGGCAAACGCAGCATAGTATAAGGCGCGGATAACCGATGCATCATGCGCAATGCCGGGATAGGCCATTACCCATATCAGCAATGCCGTTAAGGCGGTATTAACAGCCGTCATTACGCCGCCGAACAGCGCGATAAAAGGCCCGGCAGCTTTGTTCCCCAAAAATCGCAGCCGGCTGGCCATCGTCATAGCGTAAAGGCCAAGCGGTGCCACGGACATGAATTGGAACAAAGCGCACATCAGCGCATCGTGCGGATGATTTTGAAAATACGATACGATGGTTTGCGCCGGATCGGCCGGGTTTGGAAAATGCGGCTGACCCGCCGAAAACGTGATGACGAATGACAGGCCGGTTATAAATAACACGGCGAAAATGAGGGCCAGCATGCCCGGATGAGGCCCCCGGTGTTTGATTTGATTTGTAGTTTCCATTTTTTATGTTAATTTATTAATGTAGTTTGTATTGCAAACCAAATGGACAAAAAAATTATAAATGCAGGTATTTCTTAATGTCCTCCACATATTTTTCAAATGCCATTCTCCCTTTTTCGGTTAGCCTGCAAATGGTTTGCGGGTAGTTGCCTTTAAAAGTTTTTATCACTTCTATATAGTTTGCTTCGTTCAGTTTTTTGATCTGGTGGCTCAAATTACCCTGGGTGGTGTTGGTAAATTCCATCAGGTAATTAAAGTCCGCCTGTTTGGTCTTCATCAAAACCGAAACCACCGCCAACCGTACCGGTGTGTTTAAAACAGGATCGAGCTCGCTGTACATCGTTATTCCTTGGTTGTTTTTAACAAATAACCCGGAATTAAATAGCCGGCTATAATAGCTATCCCGGCAAGCAGGGGTTTGTACACATCCGGGACGTACACGCCCGCTATTGCCGCCGAAAAAAACAACATGCCGCCAATAATTAAAGGTTTAAACTTCATGGCCAGGCCCGAAACCAACGTCCCGATGGCGGCGATAACCAATGTGTACAAAAAGGGTGGAAGCTTTTGAGAAATCGAAACAAATACGATAACAATAAAGCCCAGGCCAAGTACCAGCCACAGGCGGCTAAAAAAGTAGTCCAGGTAGGTCTCTGTCGGGTCCGCCGCTTTTCTTTTGAAATACCAAACCAGGGTGGTTATGATACCGGCGGCAACCAGTAAGGGGAACGGCAAAAAATAAAATTTAAAGGCCGTAAACTGGTGCAGCGCAAAAAATGAAAAGCTGGCTGTGGCGATAAGCCAGCCCCACAGCAAAAAGTAGGAGCTGTTATCCTTAAAGTTGTTCTTCGTTTTACGAATAGCGTCGGTGATGAGCGCTAAACTTTCCTGCGGCGAAAGTTGTTTTTCTATGGTTTTCATAGATCTTGATATGTTTAACTTTTCAAAATTAATGTAGTTTGCAATGCAAACCAAATTTATTTAAATTAATTTGCCTGTTGCGGTGGATAGGGGTTTGCGGGTATGCACTAACGAAATATCTTTTACATTTCTTTTCTTTTCGCCGAAAACAATTATTTTAGCGATGCCAGTTATTTTTAAAACAAACCGCAGTTTTGGCCCCCTGTGCAATTGGCGAACTAGTGATTAAACCAGCCCTGAGGGAATAAAGCTCGCTCAAGGCAAAATGCAAAACAACCCATTAAACCAGCTGTATGAGCAAGTTCAAAACCGCCGACATTGCCATTTTTGTTATTTACTTTTTTATAGTCGCCGGTTATGGCTACTATATATATCGAAAAAAGAAAAAGGCGGTTAGTGATACCCACGATTTCTTCCTGGCCGAAGGCTCCCTAACCTGGTGGGCAATAGGCGCATCGCTTATCGCATCTAACATTTCTGCCGAGCAGTTTATCGGGATGAGCGGCCAGGGATATAGCATTGGGATAGCTGTTGCCGCTTATGAGTGGATAGCCGCTATTGCTTTAATTATTGTTGCCGTGTGGTTTATCCCGGTTTATCTAAAAAACAAGATATTCACCATGCCGCAATTCCTTAAAACGCGGTATAACGAAACCGTTGCCCTTATAATGGCCATTTTTTGGCTGTTTCTGTATGTTTTTGTCAATCTTACTTCTATATTATTCCTTGGTTCGCTGGCCATCAATAACCTGGTTGGCGGCAGTTCCGCGTCGTTCGAGATCATTATGATAGCGCTGTCGGTATTCGCCGTTATTATTACGCTCGGGGGTATGAAAGTTATCGGTTTTACGGATGTTATACAGGTAAGCGTGCTGATCATCGGCGGCCTTGCAACCACCTATATAGCCCTGACGGTGGTGAGCAAGGCGTTCGGTTTTGGCGAAAACGCCTTACAGGGGTTCAACCAGCTCATGAAAAACGCCCCCGACCACTTCCACATGATATTTGCCAAACCCGTGCCCGGTACACCGCAGCAAAAGGTGGATAACTACCTCACGGTTCCCGGCCTGCTTTCGTATGTAGCAGGTATCTGGATAATAAACCTAAACTACTGGGGTTGCAACCAGTACATTACCCAACGGGCATTGGGGGCCAATTTACAAACCGCCCGTAAGGGTATTTTATTTGCCGGTTTCCTGAAGCTGCTGATGCCCTTAATTGTCATGCTCCCTGGTATTGCCGCTTATGTATTGCATCAAAAAGGCATGCTGCACGCCGAAATGGCGATTGGCGGCAAACACGGTGAAGTAATGCCGGATAACGCCTATTCGGCCATACTTGGCTATTTGCCAAACGGTTTGATAGGCTTGTCGCTTGCGGCGCTCACGGCGGCCATCGTGGCTTCGCTGGCAGGCAAGGCAAATAGTATTTCAACCATTTTTACCCTTGATGTTTATAAAAAATATATCAAAAAAGACGCGGACGAAAAGGGAATGGTTTGGGTAGGGCGCATCACCATTATAGCGGCCTTAATAATCGCGATAGCTTTTACGTGGAACGATACGCTGGGTATTGGCGGCCAGGGTGGGTTTACTTACATTCAAAAATATACCGGCTTTATCAGCCCCGGCGTTTTTGCCATGTTTATATTGGGGATGTTTTGGCGGCGCACAACCGGCGCGGCGGCAGTTGTGGGCGTTATTACCGGTTTCGGGCTTTCTATCGTGTTTAATGAGTTTGCGCCGAAATGGTTCGGCCACGAAACATTTTTATATACGGCCTACCAAACAATGGAAAATGGCAAGCTTGTATGGGAAATCCCTTTCCATATCTGCATGGGGCTTGCGTTTGCTTTCACTATGCTGGTGATGATCATCATCAGCCTTGGCGGGCCAAAAATAAATCCGAAAGCCTTTGTGCTCGATAAGTCCATGTTTAAAGTTTCGCCGGGTGTACTGGCCATGATCGTGATCACCCTGCTTATCATTTCGATGCTTTACGTGCGATTCTGGTAAACCCAACAGCCAAAAATCGGCAGGTCGTTCACGATCTGCCGATTTCCGATTTCTGCTTTCACCTGCCTAATAAAAATCCAGGCCGCCCGACGGCGTCACAAAGCACCTGATCAATATCCGCGACATGACCGGCCTGCCGTTGAGTGTCGCCGGTACAAAGGTCCGGTCCTCATCATTAAACAGATGAACGTCTATCCTGAATATCCGATCATATTGGTACTCGGACGATACCACCCGGATATTATAATCGGCAAGGCGCCCCATCGGGCTGATGAGCAGCTCGATATAAGCTTCAAAAAGGTAAGTGTTTACATCGTATGTTTCAAATGGGACCTTAAATATATTCAGATAAGGCAAAAAGCCATAATATACGCCGCCGATCCTTAAGGGCCGGGTCAGCCTGTCGCCCATTTTTAAGCTGTCGTCAAAAAGGAAGCTGTAATCGGCTGAAGAGTATAGCGGCCCTTCGTAAGTGATCTTTTTTTTGTCGTAATTATACCGCTCACTCATCCTGCCTTTGATATCAAAAAACTGCCAGACGCCGCTTTTTTCTCCATTGTTGTAAGTTCCTCGCACCAAAAGGGTTTTGCGTTTATAAAAAACCAGGTAAGGGCCTACTTTTACCGCAGGGGCAGATTTGAGCACAAAGTACCGTGCTGTAACTGAGTCGGATAGCCGTTCGCGCCGGGCAAGCGTGTCTTGCGCAGCGCAGTTTATCGTATAGCAGAATCCCAAAAGCAGCAACAGCCGGTTTTTCATTCACAATCGGTTTGGGGCAATATAAGGTTTGATGCGGTTATTTAAAAATAGTTTAGTTGGAGGCGCCCGGAAGCCGGGAAGGGATGCCGGAAACCCTATCTGGTAGAAAATCAATTGTTTTGAGAAAAAATGAAACAACTTGCAAGGCTTTTGTCGTATTAAAGCCGATGAGGATTTTAGCCCTGATATTTTCCCTATTGATATCCTATGTTTCGGCCTTTGCAAGACAGGAAGGACCCGAAATCAGCAAGGTAAATACCAAAAGGGCTACCTATGCCGAAGTCGACCGGCTGAACGACCTTGCCGCGGGCATTTTTCTTCAATACCCCGACTCTGCACACAAAGCAGCCGGCGAGGCGCTGATTATGGCCGAAAAGTTAAATTATTCATTGGGAAAGGGCCGCAGTTGTCTTAACCTGGGTGGTATTTACTGGTCGCAGTCATACTATCCCATCAGCTTGTTTTATCTCAGGTCTGCGTTAACCTATCTGCCTAAAAACAAACCGCTCTATCTTTCTGATGCGTACAGGGCTTTGGGCCGCACCTATGCCGATCTGAAAAACCATAAGGCAGCCATTGCGGATTTGGATAGCTCGCTGTATTTTGCCGGAAACGACCCGGGGCGCCAGGCGGAAGTTTACAGCGAACGGGCTTATATCGATAATTCCCTTGGCAAGTATGACAAAGCTATTGACGAGGTAAACACATCGCTTAAACTGAATAAGATCGCCAAAGCGCAAACACACATTGCGGTTTTGTATGGGCGGCTGGCAAGTATTTATTTGCGTAAAAAGAATTATCAAAATGCCCTGGTTTTTAATGGCATCGCCTGCGAAAAAAGCCTGGAAACGCATAACAAGCGTTTATTGGCTTACTCTTATTTAGATTACGCAGTGATTTATAATGCCATGGGCAGGTTTGATGATGCCGCAAAATTTGCTAAAAGAAGCATAGCCCTGGCAGACAGCATTGGCGTAATAGACGCCGAGACACGGGCATTTAACGAGTTGACGCACACTTTTGAATTAAAGCATGAATATACAGCGGCGCTAAACTACCAGCGGCGATACAATGAAGTAAGAGACAGCCTGAACAACCTGGCCAGGTTAAAAACCATCAAGCTGGTTCAAAATTATTACGACCTGAATGCGAAGATGAATAGTGTGACGATCATGGAAGTAAATGACCGTATCAACAAGTCGAAAATAAAATCGCAGCATGTGATGATCAGGGCATTGCTTGTTTCGTTAATCGTGGTTATGCTGATCTTAACGGCTACTTACTGCCTTTATAAGCAAAAAAAGCTCCTCAGCTCAAAGCTGCAGGAACAACATAAGGCGCTGCTGGATCAAAAGCAGCTTATTGAGGCGCAAACAGCTAACCTGCAAAAGGTAAGCGATCTGAAGGACAAACTATTTGCCGTCATTGGGCATGACCTTCGCTCGCCGGTAGCCAACCTGAGCAATATTATCGAGATGTTTGAGGATGGATACCTTACGGCCGACGAAGTGCATGACCTGATGAAAAATTTAAACCCGGTGGTAAAAGGTGTCCAGTTAACGCTTTCGAACCTCGTAGAGTGGGCCGGAAGCCAGATAAAAGGCATTAATGTAAATTCATCCAACGTCGACATCTTTTTGTTAGGGGTGGAGATGGAGCAAACCTTTATCCCCGCGCTTCAGGTAAAAAGCCTCGAGTTTATCAATAATGCGTACCCGGGCCGCGGCGCTATAGCCGACGAAAACCATTTAAAGGTGATCCTGCGCAACCTCATCAGCAACGCCATTAAATTTACGCCGGACAATGGCGTTATTACCCTGGGTACCACCATTGAAAATAACGAACTGATCATTAATGTAACCGACAGTGGCAAAGGCATGACCGAAGAGGAAGTCAGTAAGCTGTTTTTTATCAATACACACTTCTCTAATTCAGGTACTTCCGGCGAAAAAGGCACCGGCATAGGCCTGCTTTTATGTAAGGAACTGGTTGAGCTTAACGGAGGCAAGCTTTGCGTCAAATCAAAACCTGGCAAGGGCAGTACATTCTATTTCAACCTTCCGATGGTAAAAGCTTATGCTTAAATCAGCTTTTTAACCACCTACCTCCTTTTATTACTGCTGTTTAATTTACGATTAATAATTTTTCGACATGGTTGTTGTTTTTATCTGGCAAACAATAAGCTATCATGAAAAAAATCGCATTAATATTGTTGGCCTCATTCGCTATTGCGACGGCGGCCAGCGCTCAGCAAGATGTTCAAAAGGACACGAAAGTTAAAAAAACTTCAAATCTTGGCCAAAAGGTTCACAACACCTTCAGCAAGCATAAACACCACAACGGTTACAAGGTTAAAAAAACCACCGATGTAAACGGCCACGAGGTAAAAACCAAAACTAAAGTTAAAGATGACCAATAAGTAGAACGACTATAATGGAAGGCCCGCAACAGCGGGCTTTTTCATTACCGGCGTACTGATGCGCCAGGCAGCATAGTTTGCTAAAACGATCGCTTTCAATCCGGAAATTTCTTTTTAATACATTTGATGCAGGCCATCGCGCCGTATCATTAATCATACTTGCCATATATGACCAAATCTTACTACCTGGAAAATATTCCGGCACGGCATAACGAAAATCCCCGGCAATTTTTAAAACCGACAGACGCTGAAATTGAAAATTTAAAGCCCGGCGATGTCGTTCGGCTATTTTTTGTATTCAACTTTACAACGGTTGATGGCTGCCTTGCCGAAAGACTATGGGTTGAAATAACTGATATTGAGGGTGAAAATTTTGAGGGCGACCTTACCAATACGCCCGTCTTTATAAAAGATGTGCAGGCAGGCGACCCCATCACATTCACCAAAAACAATATCGCCACTGTATTTGTGGAATCGCCTATTGACGAAACCAAAAAAGCCATCATCTCTAAAAGAGCTTTGGCTAAGCAACAAATAAACCGGGCAATGCGCGGAGAACTTAACAATCCGGAAGATAGTGGCTGGCGGCTTTTACATGGTGACGAGGATCAGGATTATTTGGACGATCCCAACAATTCCACCATCGTATCGCTGGAACATGTTTTGCAATTTGAGCCTCGATTGGAGGCTGTTTTTACCTCAAACGGACTTGAATTTGATTGGGATGAGGATACCGGTGATTTTGCTGAATATGTCGACAACAGTAAAAAGTGGTGGCAGTTTTGGAAGTGAGTCTACCCGCCACATACTAACCAGCCAGCCCTGTTCCACCTGACACACGTGGAAATTTTGGCGTCTAGGTGCTAGGGTCTATTGTCCATTAATAACTGTCTGCCCACAAATAAACAAAAATATAGCTAATTGTTACAAATACACTATTCCATTTACAAAACAAATTTCTACTTTTAGCAACCCAATTGCATCCGTTATAAACCAACCAAGCTAATGAGTAAAAAAATATCTCACCTGTTTTTTTGCGCGTGCTTTGCGCTTTTATGCTCCCAAATGGTATCGGCTCAAACCCCGGCAGGTATTTTTGACGGCCAGAACGATATCGGCCGCGTTAAAACTGCGGGCACAGGAACCTACGATGACAAGCTACAAACCTACCAGGTTTCCGGTTCGGGCACCAATATATGGGCCAATCATGATGAATTCCATTTTGTATGGAAAAAGATGAAGGGCGATTTCATCCTGCGCTGCGATGCCGGTTTTATTGGCAAAGGTGTTGAAGAGCACCGCAAAATAGGGTGGATGGTGCGTTCTTCGCTCGATACCGGCTCCAAACACATCAGCGCGGTGGTTCACGGCGCAGGCTTAACATCCCTGCAGTTTCGCCGTGCAACCGATGGGCCGATGGACGAAAAAAAATTCGATATCCTGGGGCCGGACGTGATCCAGCTGGAAAGAAAGGCCAACGTTTACACCATGTCTGTGGCGCATAAGGGCGAGTTGTTTGTAAGCCAGGAAATCAGCGACCTGGATTTAGGTGATGATGTTTATGTGGGCTTATTTATCTGTTCGCATAACCCCAATGTGGTTGAAAAAGCGGTTTTCAACGATGTGCGCATTGTGGTTCCCGCGCCGGCCAGCCTGGTGCCGTATCGGCAATACCTGGGCAGCGACCTGGAAATTCTGGATGTACAAAGCCAGAACAGCCGTATCATTTATCAAACTCCCGGATCGATACAGGCGCCAAACTGGATGAAGGATGGCAAACATTTGCTTTATAACGCCGAGGGGCTGCTGTACACCTTTGATCTGAAAACAAATACGCCTACCCAATTGAACACCGGCTCGGCAACACATAATAACAACGACCATGTAATGTCTTTCGACGGTAAATGGCTGGCCATCAGCAGCAGTGATAAAAGTGGCGCTTCCATTGGCTGGGTGGTCCCGATAACGGGCGGTGAGCCCAGAAGGTTGACGCCCATCGGTCCCTCGTATATGCATGGCTGGTCGCCGGATGGCAAGTGGATCGTGTTCTGCGGCGAACGCAATAACGACTATGACGTTTACCGTGTTCCTTCAGCCGGCGGACCGGAAGAAAGGCTAACTACAACCAAGGGTTTGGACGATGGCCCAGAGTATTCGCCGGATGGCAAATACATCTACTTTAACTCGGTACGCAGCGGGCTGATGCAGGTATGGCGCATGAAAGCCGATGGCAGCGAGCAAACCCAGCTTACCAATGACGACTATAATAATTGGTTCCCCCATATTTCGCCTGACGGAAAATGGATAGAATATATTACTTTCCTGAAAAGCGAAGTGGCCCCCGGCGATCACCCATTTTATAAACACGTTTACCTTAGGGTAATGCCGGTTGGCGGTGGCCCTTCAAAAGTAATCGCCTACCTGTACGGCGGGCAGGGCACCATAAATACCCCATCATGGTCCCCCGACAGCAAACATCTTGCCTTTATCAGCAACACCTCATTGTTATTTCCAATTTATCCAACCAGTAAATAAACAAACATTATGAACACCTCACGACGGAAATTTATAAAAACAAGTGCTGTGGCAGCCGTTGGCGCCGCTGTGCTGCCCAGGATGTTATTTGCAAAAGAAAAAAAGATCGAGCGGGTCGGCGTACAGCTCTATTCAGTGCGGGATGCCATGGGCAAAGACCCCGCCGGTTCGCTCAAGAAACTGGCCGATATGGGTTATGTACATGTGGAGCACGCCAATTACATCAACCGCAAGTTTTATGGATACAGCGCGAAAGATTTTAAAAAGCTGCTGGAAGATACCGGCCTGCAAATGCCAAGCGGTCACACGGTGATGGTAGCGGCGGACTGGGACGACTCGAAAAACGATTTTACCGATAAATGGAAATATACTATTGAGGATGCAGCCGAGGTCGGCCAGCGCTATGTGATCAGCCCCTGGCTTGACGAGGCCCTGCGTACAGATATGGACAAGCTGAAAAAGTTTATGGACCAGTTTAACAAATGCGGCGAGCTTTGTAAATCGCATGGCATGTCGTTCGGTTACCATAACCACAACTTCGAGTTTAAAACCAAGATCGGCGACGGCAATTTGTACGACTATATTTTAGCCAATACCGACAAGAGCCTGGTGCTGCAGCAAATGGACATCGGTAACATGCTTGGGGCAGGCGGCATCGCCCTTGACCTGCTGAAAAAATATCCCGGTCGTTTTGAACTGATGCACGTTAAAGATGAGATAAAAAGCGACACCGGCCAGGGCATGGATGGTTATGACAGTACCATATTGGGTACGGGAGTAATGCCTGTACATGAAATCGTTAAAGAAGCGCGCAAGATCGGTGGCACATCCCAGTTTATCATCGAGCAGGAATCGTACCAGGGTAAGGACCCATTCGATTGTGTAAAAATTGACTTACAAACCATGAAAAAGTGGGGTTTTTAACGATATTATTTTAACTTGAGCGTTCATTAGAGGCAGGAATGGCAAAGACGCGATACATCGCGTCGCATAAAGCATGATCGGGGTAATATTAAATTGAACAAACGCCCTTGACGTGGAGACGAGATACATCGCGTCTTAATGAGATTGATGGCGCCGACATGGATATATGCTAATCATACGAAGAAAAACAAACTCAATAGTAAATGGACAGGCGCACGGTAATTAAAAACCTGGCTTTGGTTATAGGCGGGGCCGCTTTACTCCCGTCATGCGTAAAGAACAGCGGCGGAACTTATATCCCGCTTAAAAACATCAGCATCACTGCCGACCAGGAGAAATTGATAGCCGATATTTGCGAAACCATCATCCCAAAAACAAATATTCCCGGTGCCAGGGAGCTCAACCTGCACGTATTTGTGCTGAAAATGCTGGACGATTGCTACAACAAGAAGGACCAGCAAGCCATTATGAAGGGCATGGATGAATTTAACGCGATGGTGCAGAAGAAGTATAACCAATCTTTTGGCGACTTGGCTGTAAAAGATCGCGTTGCGGTACTAACAGGTATTGAGGACAGTCAAAAGAAGGCTGCCGGCGCTAAGCCCCATGGTAAAAGGTTGAAGCCGCAAAAAAATATGAATGCGCCACCCCTGGATACATTTTACTGGGCGATGAAACAGCAAACCATTTTTGCGTATACCACTTCGCAGTTTTTTATGACAAAACAGATTGTTTATGAGTTGGTTCCCGGTCGGTACAATGCCCATTTCCCTGTTAAAAATTTAAAGACCGTTTAAGATGGCTAACCTCAATACTGACAGCGTTAAACAACGTACTTTCGACGCAATTGTGATCGGCTCAGGAATGAGCGGCGGTTGGGCGGCCAAAGAGCTAACGGACAACGGCCTGAAAACATTGATCCTGGAGCGCGGCCGCGATGTTAAGCATATAAAAGATTATCCAACCACCAACCTGTATCCCTGGGAGTTTCCGCACCATGGCGTTTTAACCAACGCGGTCCAGGAAGCCAACCCGATAGCAAACCGATGCTATGCGTTCGGCGAAGATTCCGCTCATTTTTTTGTAAAGGATGCAGAACATCCCTACGTACAAACAAAGCCCTTTGATTGGATACGGGGTTACCAGGTGGGGGGGAAGTCATTACTGTGGGCCAGGCAAACCCAGCGCTGGAGCGATTTTGATTATGAAGGCCCGGCAAGGGATGGCTTCGCCGTTGACTGGCCTATTCGTTACAAGGATATTGCACCGTGGTACAGCCATGTGGAAAAATTTGCGGGCATTTCCGGCAACCGCGACGGTATAGCGGAGCTTCCGGACGGCGAATTTTTACCGCCCTGGCCGCTTAATGATGTGGAGCAATATTTCAGCGACCACGTAAAAAAGAATTATAAAAGCAGGCATGTGATCATCGCACGGTGTGCACATTTGTCTAAACCCAACCAGATACACCTCGACCAGGGCCGTTCGCAATGCCAGGAGCGCGAATTATGCCAGCGCGGCTGTCCGTTCGGCGGCTATTTTAGTGCGAATGCTTCCACTATTCCCTGGGCTTTACGGTCGGGGCATGCCACTTTGCGACCTTTTTCGGTAGTGGAGTCTATTATTTATGACGATAAGTTAGGCAAAGCCACCGGTGTGCGCGTGATCGATTCACAAACAAAAGAATCCATCGACTATTACGCCAAAATTATTTTTGTAAACGCCGCTTGCTTAAACAGCAATCTGGTATTGCTGAATTCCAAATCCAGCCGTTTCCCTAACGGTTTGGGTAACGATAGCGGCGTACTGGGCAAGTTTGTGGCGTTTCATAATTATTCGGCCCACATAGGTGCGGAAGTGGAAGGTTTTACCGAATGGACAACCGATGGCCGCAACCCGGCGGGCGGGGGGTATATACCACGTTTCCGTAACGTTTATAAACAGGAAACCAATTTCCTGCGGGGCTACGCCTGCGGGTTAAGCGCCTATCGATACCGGCAGCATAAATATGATGGCGTTGGCGCCAATTTGAAAGAAGGCTTGGTGAAGGGAGATCTGAGCCCATGGTATATCGGATCGCACATGATGGGCGAAACCATTCCGAAGGAGACCAATTTTGTCGCCCTTGATGCCAGTAAAAAAGACGCATGGGGCGTGCCATTGCTCGATATTTCTGTCGATTACGATGATAACGACATGAAAATGCAAAAGGATTATGTGGAGCAGCTCACCGAAATGTTTACTTCGGCAGGGTTTAAAAACATCAATGCTTCCACCAATCACCAGGCGCCCGGGCTGGATATTCACGAAATGGGTGGCGCACGGATGGGGAAAGACCCAAAAACTTCTATTTTAAATGAATGGAACCAGGTACACAGCTGTAAAAATGTTTATGTAACGGATGGCGCCTGTATGACGTCTACTTCATGTCAGAATCCGTCGCTTACCTATATGGCATTAACCGCCCGCGCGGCCAACCACGCGGTGGAGGAGTTGAAGAAGGGGAATTTGGGGTAGGGGTTCAAAATTGTGGGGGTTCAAAATTTTGAACCCTACGCCAATACCAAACCCATTGTGTAAAAAAAACACAATGAATATTTGTTCGGAATTAATTTGTTCATACATTAGTCGGAGTTACCGACTTATATTTATTTAACCATTTATAAACTATACTATGTCTGCAAATACTTATGACGCAATTGTCATTGGTTCAGGGATTTCGGGTGGATGGGCTGCTAAGGAATTAACCCAAAAGGGCCTTAAAACGATCATGCTGGAGCGCGGCCGGGATATCGTGCACGTTAAAGATTATGTAAACGCGCTCAAAAATCCATGGGATTTTCCGCACCGCGGCGGGCGCACTCAAAAAATGATCGAGGATTACCCGGTGTTAAAGCGTGATTACCCGCTTAACGAGACCAACCTCGACTATTGGGCAAGCGATAAAGACAGTCCTTATGTGGAGATCAAGCGTTTCGACTGGTTCAGGGGATATCACGTCGGTGGCCGTTCGCTGATGTGGGGGCGCCAATCCTACCGTTGGGCTGATTTTAATTTCGAAGAGAACTTAAAGGACGGTATCGGCGTTGACTGGCCGATCCGTTATAAGGACCTGGAACCATGGTATAGTTATGTGGAGAAATTTGCTGGTATTTCGGGCAACAAAGACGGCCTGGCAGTATTGCCCGATGGCGACTTTATGCCACCGATGGAAATGAATTGTGTGGAAAAGGATGTTGCAGCCCGATTTAAGGAGCATTATAAAGAAGCACGGTCGTTTATTATCGGCCGTACCGCTAATATTACCCAGCCGCTCCCCGGCCGCACCAACTGCCAGTACCGCAACAAATGCTGGCTGGGCTGTCCGTTTGGGGCCTACTTCAGTACGCAATCGTCAACTTTACCGGCTGCTAAGGCTACCGGCAATTTAACGGTACGCCCCTGGTCTATCGTTACAAAAATTTTGTACGATAAGGATACCAAAAAGGCCAAAGGGGTTGAGGTGCTGGATGCAGAAACCAACCAGACGTATGAATACTTTGCCAAGATCGTATTCTTAAATGCGTCAACATTCAACAGCGCCTGGATACTGATGAACTCGGCGACCGACATCTGGCCTGACGGCTTGGGAAGCAGCAGCGGCGAACTCGGGCATAACGTAATGGATCACCACTTAAATGTGGGCGCCGGCGGCACGATTGACGGGTTTGAAGATAAATACTATTTCGGCCGCAGGGCAAACGGAATTTATATCCCCCGCTTCCGAAACCTGAACGGCGAAAAGCGCGATTATATCCGTGGTTTTGGTTACCAGGGCGGTGCCAGCCGCGACGGTTGGAGCCGGGACATTGCTGAAATGAATATTGGGGGCGAGTTTAAAGATGCGCTCACCGAGCCTGGCAAATGGTCGATCGGTTTCGGCGGTTTTGGTGAAACGTTGCCTTATCACGAAAACAAGGTTACTTTGGATAAAAATAAAAAGGATAAGTGGGGATTGCCTGTTTTGGCCTTCGATGCGGAAATTAAGGACAACGAGAAAAAGATGCGCATCGATATGGAAAACGACGCAAAGGAAATGCTGGAGGCGATGGGCGCTAAAAACATCCATTCATACAGTACAAACCCATTCCTTGGAAGAGGTATCCACGAGATGGGAACCGCGCGTATGGGCCGTGACCCGAAAACTTCCGTGCTTAACGGCTGGAACCAGGTTTGGGATGCGCCGAATGTATTCGTGACAGATGGCTCTGCAATGGCCTCCACTGCCTGTCAAAACCCTTCGTTAACCTATATGGCAATGACCGCCCGGGCGGCCAATCATGCGGTAGAAGAACTGAAAAAAGGGAACGTGTAACACCATTCGCAGTTGACACTGCACAGTTGGCTGAATGAACATATGTAAATTATCTAACCGGTTGAAACTATAATCTAATGACTGAAGAAGAAAAGACAGCGAACAATCCAGGGCCAAGCAGGCGCGAGTTTTTGAAAACAGGCGCCGTTGCCACAGCAAGTTTTATGATCGTTCCGCGCTTTGTGCTGGGCGGCAAAGGATACACGGCGCCAAGCGACCGCTTAACTGTAGCCAGCGTAGGCGTTGGTGGCAAGGGCTGGAGCGACATTAATTATTTTGATAAAAGCGGCAAAGCTAACGTGGCCTTTTTGTGCGACGTGGACGACCGCAGCATGGCGCCGGCGGTAAAAAAATTCCCTAACGCCAAAACTTATAAAGACTGGCGTAAACTGTTTGAAGAGCAGTCGAAGAATTTTGACGCCGTATCGGTTTCAACGCCCGACCATACACATGCCATTGTGGCTTACCATGCCATGCAGTTGGGCAAACACGTATATGTTCAAAAGCCATTAACGCATGATATCGCCGAAGCGCGGCTGCTAACGCACGCGGCAAAACAATACAAAGTGGTTACGCAAATGGGTAACCAGGGCGCGTCAAATGAGGGTACTCGGTTGATGTCTGAGTGGTATGACGCTGGTTTAATAGGCGACGTACACACCATTTATTGCTGGACAAACCGCCCGGTTTGGCCCCAGGGGATTGCCTGGCCGGCGCCAAACCCTAATATCCCGAAGGAACTCGACTGGGATCTGTGGCTCGGTACCGCGCCTCAAAAAGAATATGTAGATAAATTGGTGCCGTTTAACTGGCGGGGCTGGTGGGACTATGGCACCGGCGCTTTGGGCGACATGGGCTGTCACCTTGTCGAAGCTCCGTTCAGGGCGCTTGGCCTTAAATATGTAAAGGACGTGCAGGCAAGCGTGGGTACCGTGTATGTGGATGAATTTAAGGAAGGCCATTTTCCCGAAAGTTGCCCGCCATCAAGTCACATTACACTTACTTTCCCAAAAACAGAAAAAACGCAGGGCGATGTTACCATGCACTGGATGGACGGCGGCATACAGCCCGAGCGACCGGATGAGCTTGGACCATCGGAAAACTACGGGGGCGAAGAAGGCAACGGCACGTTATTTATTGGCACCAAAGGTAAAATGTATGCCAGCACTTATTCAGATGCGGCAACTCTGCTGCCAAAATCGCTTACTAAGGATGCTCACGCTCCTCAAAAGTGGGCGCGTGTACCGCATGGCGCCGAAGGCCACTATGCGCAATGGATAGAAGGCTGTATTGCGGGTTACGGTAAAACTGAATTGAGCTCATCATTTGATGTAGCCGGCCCGCTTACTGAAGCGCTGCTGATGGCTAACCTGGCGGTGCGCGGTCACAGCCTGAGAGGCGGCCGGCTGAAGTACGTATGGGACAACGATAACATGAAGGTGACCAACTTTGATGCCGTTAACCAATACGTTAAACGCACGTACAGGGAAGGATGGACAATATAGCTTGAGATAGTTTTGAGTTAGTGAGTTATTGATTTATTGAATATTAAATTCGATCTTCAACATTAATTCATTAATTCAATAACTTAACAATTCAACAATTCAACAATTCAACAACTCAACAATTCAACAACTCAACAATTCAACAACTCAACAACTCAGTAACTCAATAACTCAAAACTGAAAAATGAATAGAAGAGACGCAATAGGCAGGGTGGCCATTTTAATGGGCGGCGCGGTTATAGGCGCCGAGTTTTTCCTGTCGGGATGTAAACCGGGCGGAGGATCAGCATCGAAGGTCGACGACCTTTTTACGCCCGATAACACGGCCTTTTTAAACGAAGTGGCCGACACTATTTTACCAACCACCAGCTCGCCTGGCGCCAAGGCCGCTAACGTGGGCGCCTTTATGGGTGTAATGGTGCGCGATTGCTATACACCCGCTGATCAACAAACTTTCCTGGAAGGCTTAGGGAAACTGAATGATGCCGCCAATAAGAAGTTTAGCAGCAAGTTTATGGAGCTTACCCCGCAACAGCGTACCGATCTGCTGATTGACCTGGATAAAGAGCAAAAGGCGTTTACCGCCGATAGGGATAAAAAATTGGCGGCCGACGCGATAAATCACAAAGGCCAGGCTAACTATAAAGCGCCTGAAATGCCCAACCATTATTTCAGGATGATCAAACAGCTCACTTTGCTGGGCTACTTTACATCCGAGGTTGGGGCAACCAAGGCCTTGCGCTATATTGCGATACCGGGCCGCTATGATGGCTGTGTACCCTACAAAAAAGGAGACAAAGCCTGGGCAACATAAAACAATTAGTGAATTGTTGAATTAGTGATTTAGTGAATGGGCGCAGGCCGGTCTGTCGTGGCTCCCTGACAAAGGATCACTAGTCAAACTTTTCAAAATCACTAATTCGCTAAATCACTAATTCACTAATTAATAACCAAGATGAATAGAAGAGACGCCATAGGCCGGGTAGCCCTCCTGATGGGTGGCGCTGTGATAGGCGCCGAATTTTTCCTGTCGGGATGCAAGCCTAACGGGGCATCCAAGGTTGATGACCTCTTTAAGCCCGAAAATGTAGCCTGCCTGGATGAAGTGGCAGATACCATTCTGCCGGATACAAAGGCGTCACCCGGCGCTAAAGCGGCAAAGGTTGGCCAGTTCATGGCCGTAATGGTGCGCGATTGCTATACACCTGCTGATCAGAAAACTTTTATCGAGGGTATTGACAAGCTGGATGCCGCCGCTAAGAAGCAATACAACAGTAAGTTTGTGGATTTGCCGCAAGACAAACGCACCACATTGTTTATATCCCTTGATAAAGAACAGCAGGAATATTATAAGCAGCTGTATAAAAAGGTAGATGATGATATGGCCAAACACAAGGACGACCCCGCCTACCAGGAGCCGGACCAGCCTAACCATTATTTCCGGATGATGAAGGAACTAACCCTGCTGGGCTACTTTACCTCGGAAGTAGGCGCAACAAAAGCATTACGTTACATCGAAACGCCCGGCCATTTTGACGGTTGCGTACCTTATAAAAAAGGCGACAGAGCCTGGTCGGAAGATTAAGCAATCAGTGAATGGTTGAATTAGTGATTTAGTGAATGAATTTAATTTGTTTGAATTTTAAATTTGTATTAAATCATCAATTTGATCAACCTAAAAAACTCACTAATTTGCAATATTTAAATCACTAAATCACTAATTCAACAACTCACTAACTAACTATGTCTCACAGGAAACTCCGTATGGGGATGATCGGCGGGGGGAAAGATGCCTTTATCGGCGCTATCCATCGTATAGCCGCTAATATGGATGGCCAGATTGAGCTGGTTTGCGGCGCACTGAGCATTCATCGTGACACCGCTATTGAAAGCGGTAAGATGCTCTTTTTACCCGAAGACAGGACTTACATCAACTACGAAGATATGATCAACGCGGAGAGCAAACGTCCCGCCGATCAGCGTATGGACTTCGTGACCATCGTTACGCCAAACTTTGCTCATTTCGGGCCGGCAATGATGGCGCTTGATCATGGATTTAACGTAGTAATTGAAAAACCCATCACCTTCACGCTCGACGAGGCTAAACAGTTGAAGAAAAAGGTTGAGGAAACTGGCCTGATGCTATTGCTTACACATACTTATTCGGGTTATCCCATGGTAAAAGAAGCAAGGGAGCTGGTAAAGAAAGGCGCCTTCGGCAAGATCAGGAAAATTTATGTAGAATACCACCAGGGCTGGCTAAGCAAACTTTCAGAGCGCGAAGGTAACGCCCAGGCGGCCTGGCGCACCGATCCGTCGAAATCAGGAAAAAGCGGATGTATGGGCGACATTGGTACTCACGCTGCACACTTAGCTGAATATATATCCGGGTCGAAGATCAGCCAGCTTTGCGCGTCATTGAATGTAGTGGTTGAAGGCAGGCTGCTGGATGATGACGGCGCAGTTTTATTGCGCTTTGACAACGGCGCAACCGGTACGCTGTCGGCCAGCCAGGTTGCTGCGGGTGAGGAGAATGCGCTGAAAATTCGCATTTACGGCGAAAATGGTGGCCTGGAATGGGCACAGCAGGAGCCCAACACCTTAACATTGCGGTGGTCGGATAAACCGGCGCAAACTTTGAGGGCAGGCAGCAATTATGGTGACCGCGAATCAACTTTCGCCACGCTTAACTGTCGTACGCCCGGGGGACACCCAGAAGGTTACCTTGAGGCATTCGGCAACCTATACCGCAACTTCGCTTTAGCATTGAGCGCCAAGCTGAACGGCGAGCAGCCAAAGCCCGAGTGGTTGGACATTCCGGGTGTAGAAGACGGTATTCGCGGCATGGCATTTATCGAAAACGTCGTAGCATCGAGCCAAAGTGATCAAAAATGGAGGGATTACGTGGTTTAAACGGAAATACGAGTATTCACGGATTTATTAGAATAAACGTCAAAGAAAAACATTCGTGAAAATTCGTTCTGATTCGCGAAAATTAGTGTTTATATTGGGTGTTTCATGGCCGAAGACGAAATCATAAAGAAACATACCAAAGCAGCTTATAAAGCCTGGCGCGATCCATCGAAAGATTGGAAGCATAAGCTTAGAGAAATTCTGCTTGAAGTACTTATTATTGTTTTTGCCGTTACCCTTTCGATTTGGCTGCATAACTGGTCCGAAAGCATCAAGGACCGGAGCGAAGAAAAGGAATTTTTAAAAGGCCTGAAAGGCGACATACAAGCCGATTTAAAGGAAATGAACAGCGACAGGGCGAACCTTCGCAAAGGATATTTGGCTATTTCGTATTTTGAACGGGTTGGCGCCGGGCAGGCACTGAATAAAGATAGCCTAAATAAAAACGTATGGATATTTTTTTCGCAAGCGCAAATAAATCCGCGTATCGGCAGGTACGAGGCGTTAAAGGCAAGCGGCAGGTTTGATATTATTACCAACAAAAAGCTGCAATATGATATCATTGATCTGTACCAAAAAAGTTTCCCGCAGATTTTCAGGCTCAATGCCTTTATGAATTCAATGATTGCCGACAAAGTTGATCCTTATATCAGTGATTATGTATCTTTTGATAAAAAAGGAGTTGATCATATCCAGGCGATGCTGCGAAAACCAAAAATGCGCTTCTTGCTGCTGCAATGTCAAGGTTTAAAAAACAGCGCTGATGCTTATTCAGAAGGAATAAGTAAAGGCGATGAAATAATAAAAGAGATCGATAAAGAATTACAATAAGTATGAAAACCATAAAAGGTCCGGCAATATTTATAGCGCAGTTCATCGGCGATGAAGCGCCGTTCAACAGCCTGGAAAGCATTTGCACCTGGGCAAAAAACCTGGGATATAAAGGTGTTCAGCTTCCAACGCTCGATCCGCGTTTTATTGATCTGCAAAAAGCGGCTGAAAGTAAAACCTACGCCGACGATTTAAAGGGCAGGGTAAATGCCTGCGGCCTGGAAATCACTGAGCTTTCCACCCATTTGCAAGGCCAGTTGGTTGCGGTAAACCCGGTTTATGATACCTTGTTTGATGGCTTTGCACCCGAAAACCTGCGCGGTAATCCAAAGGCCCGGCAGGAGTGGGCTGTTCAGCAACTGAAATATGCGGCAAAGGCATCACAAAATTTAGGACTGGACGCCTCGGTAACTTTTAGCGGCGCATTGCTTTGGCCTATGGTTTATCCCTGGCCGCAGCGGCCTGCCGGTATTGTAGACACGGCGTTTGACGAGCTGGCCAAACGCTGGGAACCAATATTGGATGTTTACGAAGATTGCGGCATTGACCTTTGTTATGAAATTCACCCGGGCGAGGACCTGCACGATGGCATTACTTACGAAATGTTCCTGGACAAAGTAAACCAGCATAAACGCGCATGCCTTTTGTTTGACCCCTCGCACTTTGTTTTACAGTGCCTCAACTACCTGGAATATATCGACAATTACCACGAGCGTATCAAAATGTTCCACGTAAAGGATGCCGAATTTAACCCTACAGGCAAGCAGGGTGTGTATGGCGGCTACCAGAATTGGATAGACCGTGCAGGCCGTTTCCGCTCCTTAGGCGACGGGCAGGTTGATTTTAAAGGAATTTTTAGTAAACTTACACAATATAACTACTCCGGCTGGGCAGTGCTGGAATGGGAATGTGCTTTGAAACACCCTGAGGACGGTGCAAGGGAAGGGGCGGAGTTTATAAAAAATCATATCATCAGGGTTACCGAGAAGGCTTTTGATGATTTCGCGGCATCCGGGTCGGACGATGCATTTAACCGGCAGACGCTGGGTATCGATTAGTCAATAAGCTGTTTATAAGCCAATTACTAACTAAAAATAATAACTTAAATTATTGAGCAATGCAAATTAACCGTACAGCGCTATTCAGGGCCAGTTGCTTGTCCCTGTTGGTAACATCATTGTCTTTTGGCATCAGGGCGGGCATCCTGGATGGCTTGGGCGCACAATTCAAACTACCAGCCACTCAACTTGCCTCGATTACTGCTACAGCGTTTTGGGGATTTCCTTTGGCTGTGGTTATTGGCGGGATAATAGTGGATATTATCGGAATGAAACGTTTGCTGGTAATGGCCTTTATTTTTCACCTTTTAGGTATCCTTTTAACCATTTTCGCCAGCGGGTTTTGGACGCTTTTTATTTCGACATTAACCATCGGCATCGCCAATGGAACCGTTGAAGCAGCATGTAATCCGCTTGTTACTTCATTATATCCTGAAAGTAAAACAACCAAATTGAACCATTTTCATTTATGGTTCCCGGGAGGTATATTTATTGGAACACTTATCGTTTTACTATTTACCAAACTGGGATTAAACTGGCAGATACAAGTTGCCACGATGCTTATTCCAACATTGATTTACGGGTATCTGTTTTCCAGGCTCGATTTCCCGGTTACCGAACGTGTTTCTTCAGGTGTTTCGATGGCCGGAATGTATAAGGCGCTCGCATCGCCATTGTTTATTTTTATGTTCATTTGCATGTGCGGTACTGCCGTAACCGAATTGTATACCGAGCAATGGGTGCCCTCATTGTTGAAAGATATAAAAAATCCTATCCTGATCGTTACAGCTACTTCCGGAGTAATGGTGCTAGGCCGCGGTATGGCAAAACCGATATTGAAGAGTTTCGCTCCACAGGGTGTTTTATTGATGTCGGCCACTATCGCTGCCATCGGCCTTTATTTATTGTATACTGCAACCGGCAATATTTTTGTCGACGCGATTGTATTTGGTATCGGTGTTTGTTTCTTTTGGCCAACCATGCTGGGTTTTGTAAACGAAAACCTGCCTAAAACAGGTGCGTTAGGGCTGAACCTAATGGGCGGAGCAGGTATGTTGTCGGTATCTTTTTACACTATTTATATGGGTCACTACATTGATAATAGTATTGCCCCTAAGTTGCCAGCCGGCTCTAGTCTCGCTGATGCAGTTGCGGCAGCACCTGGCAGCAGCCTCGCAACGGCTTACGCCCAGGCAAAAAATGCAGCCGGTATAGATGTGCTGCACCTTACTTCTTATATTCCCATCGCGCTGGTGGTAGCCTTCGTTGGACTGGTTATTTATATGCGCTCAAGAAACAAAACCGCGCCGCTAAAAACTGCCGCCGTTTAGAACAAAACAAGCCAATAAATTGTAATTTTAAAAATCTTTACATCAATCAACAAATCACTCAAATGAAAAAAGTACTTATAGTATTAGGTATCAGTGCGGTAATGCTCAGCGCCTGCGGCGGCTCGTCAAAAACAGGCAGCGCCGATAGCACCGCGGCGGCAAATCAAACCGCAAAAGCATCCGAATCAAGCGTGGATACCAACGCCAATAAAACCGGCACGGAAGACAATGGCACATCTACCAACCCCGGCGCAAAGTTAATCGCCGCATCTGATTGCCTTACCTGCCATAAGATCGACGCTAAAGTGATCGGCCCGGCGTACAAGGACGTTGCCGCAAAATACCCGGCCACCGAAGCTAATATAGATAGCCTGGCCAACAAAGTGATCAAAGGAGGTTCAGGTGTTTGGGGCGCCACGCCCATGACCGGTCACCCGGCCCTTTCAATAGATGATGCTAAAACGATGGTAAAATATATTTTATCACTTAAAAAGTAAATATACTATAAAATATAGCGCATGACTGCAGGCATCCGTGTTAAACTGTCACTAATGATGTTCCTCGAGTTTTTTATCTGGGGGGCATGGTTTGTAACGATGGTGACCTATCTTATGCATAATTTGCATGCGACCGCCACGCAAAATGCCAACGCTTATTTAACACAGGCGATAGGCGCTATATTGGCGCCATTTATTATTGGCCTCATCGCCGATAAGTATATCTCGGCCCAGAAGATACTGGGTATACTGCACCTGGTTGGCGCGGTATTGATGTACCGTATTACACAGGCAGGAGACTTTCAGCAGTTTTATCCCATCATCCTGGTATATATGATCATCTATATGCCGACGATTGCACTGGCAAACTCGGTTGCATTTAAACAACTGTCCAATCCAAATAAACAGTTCCCGTTTATCAGGGTTTTTGGGACAGCGGGATGGATGATTGCCGGCGTGATAATAGCTTTGCTTGACTGGGAGCACAAAGGGACACTGGTGCTTACTTTTCAAATGACAGCCATTGCTTCTTTGATCCTGGGCCTTTTCAGTTTTTTCCTGCCGGATACACCGCCGGCAAAAAAGGGTCAAAAGGTTTCGCTGGGCGAGATTATGGGGATAGAAGCAATAGGTTTATTAAAGAGGAAGTCGTTCCTGGTTTTTTTCCTCGCGTCGGTGGCTATCTGCATCCCGTTGGCTTTCTATTACAACTTTACCAACGGGTTTTTAAACGAAGTGGGCATGAAAAAGGCTGCCGGTGTTCAATCGCTTGGCCAGTTTTCTGAGTTGTTTTTTATGGCTGCCATGCCGTTTTTCTTTGTACGGCTCGGCGTAAAAAAGATGCTGGCCATAGGCATGCTGGCCTGGGCCTTGCGTTACATGTTTTTTGCCTATGGCGATGCTGGCAACAACTATTGGATGTTGGTAGCGGGTATCGCGATCCATGGCATTTGTTACGATTTCTTTTTTGTTACCGGCCAGATATACACCGAAAATCACGCCGGCGAACGCTTCAAAAGTTCGGCGCAAGGGTTTATTACCCTGGCGACCTATGGCTTGGGAATGTTGATCGGGTATATCATATCCGGCCCCATCGTGGATCACTGGCGAACCGGCGCTTCATCTCATAACTGGCAATCCATTTGGCTTATCCCCGGCGGCATTGCCGCTGTTGTTTTAATTTTATTTTTACTGTTTTTTCGGGACAAACAACATACCGAACTGCAGCCCGGCTTAGATATTGAAGAACCTTCCCCGCAAACGGAAATATAAACCCAACCAAACATGCCAGATAAACAAAACAGGAGGTCGGCGATCAGGAATATTGTAGCCGGTACCGCGGCGATTACCGCCGGAAGTGTATTAACATCCTTTAAAAAAGACGAAAGAAAAGAAATGCTCACCGAAAAGCTGAAAGGCAATATTAACCATTCGGTTTGCCCCTGGGCTTACCACATGCCATTAGCTGAACTTTGTGCTGCGGCTAAAGAAATTGGCCTGGTAGGGATTGATCTGTGCGGGCCCAAAGAATGGCCGATAATTCAGAAATACGGCCTGGATTCGCCGATGTGCAATGGCGCCGAGATAAACCTGACTGATGGGTTTGGCGACAAACAATTTCACGCCACGTTGTTTAAAAACTATTCGGCAATGATACCGCTGGTGGCAAAGGCCGGTTATACCAACCTGATCTGCTTTAGTGGCAGCCGACGGGGAAAGAGTGATGAAGCAGGATGGGACAATTGTGTTGAAGGTTTAAAACCGCTGATGCCCATTGCCGAAAAGCACAAAGTGGTGTTAACCATGGAACTTTTAAACAGCAAGGTCGATCATAAAGATTATCAATGTGACCGTGTAGAATGGGGCGTAGAGCTGGCGAAAAGATTAGGATCCGAAAATTTTAAGTTGCTTTTTGATATTTACCACATGCAGATTATGGAAGGCGATATCATCAGGAACATCACCAACTACCACCAGTACATTAATCACTACCACACCGGCGGCATACCTGGAAGGCATGAAATTGATGATACGCAGGAACTGTATTACCCGGCTGTGATGAAAGCGATTGTAGCCACCGGGTTTAAGGGGACCGTCGCGCAGGAGTTTATTCCGTCACGACCTGACCAAATAGGCTCATTAAAGCAGGCCATCAGTATTTGCGATGTGTGAGGGTTAAGTTAAGAGGTTGATTAGTTGATTAAATTGATCAGGGTGAATGAGTTAAATATTGCCTGCCAATGCAACCGTTTCTTTACCAATGAACTAATGAGCAAGTGAACCAATGAACCAAACAAGAAGAAAATTTTTAAAAGCAGCGGGGATCACCTCTGCGGCGCTGATGGCCTCGCCGAAATTGTTTGCGGCGCCGGCCGGCAAAGTGGTGGGCTTGCAGTTGTACAGCCTGCGCGACCAATTACCAAAAGATGTAAAAGGCTGGATTGCAAAGGTGGCGGCCGCGGGGTATAAGGAGGTTGAACCATTCGGTTATTCCAAAAAAGATGGCTTTTGGGGGCTGGATGCCAAGGCTTTCAGCGCCTTGTTAAAGGCTAACGGCCTTACCACAGCAAGCGCCCATTTCGGCATGGACCAATATTTTGTGGAAGGCAAAACGGATGATCTGCAAAGCTATATCGAGGCGGCCAATATTACCGGCATGAGCTACGTGATCATACCCTCAGTAAACGAAGATGTGCTCAAAACCGCCGACCAATTTAAAAAGGCGGCTGATAAAATGAATAAAGCGGCCGAGATTTGCAAAAAATCGGGCTTGAAATTGGGCTACCACAACCATAACTTTGAATGGAAACCGGTTGACGGCACAAATTTTTATGAAGTGCTGATGAAGGCGACCGACCCTGCGCTGGTTCACATGGAAATGGACATTTATTGGGTGGTTCGCGCCGGTCAGGACCCGGTAAAGCTTTTCAATAAATACCCCGGCAGGTACGCCCTGTGCCACATTAAGGACATGTATAAGCCAAACCACGATCTGAACACCGAGATCGGTAAAGGTGCAATCGACTATAAAACTATTTTGAGCCACAAAAAAACGGCGGGTTTGCAGCATTTTATCGTTGAGCAGGAAAATTATCACCGTATCGAGCCGTTCGCCAGCCTAAAAGAAAGCTGCGCTTATTGTAAGAATGTGTTAAATGTGTAGTTTGTTGGAATGTTGTAAGGTTGAAATGTTGTAAGGTTGGATGTTATTTTTATTCCAATTACGACTTCTGCCATGAACCATCAACCATGAACTATGAACTAAAATGAACCAATTAACTAAATTATGAAATATCAAATATTACTTACCGCCCTATTAGCCGGAACAGCTTTTATGGCAAACGCACAACAGGCAAAACCCGAAGAAACCGAAGTTTGGGAGCCAATACCTAAAGTGGTCACACCAGCCGCAAACCCGGGTGGCGCACCTTCAGATGCTGTTGTATTGTTCGACGGATCGAATCTTGACCAGTGGGTGCAAAACAGTGACGGATCGCCCGCCAAATGGGATGTTAAGGACGGCGTACTTACTGTAAATAAAAACTATGGCAACATCGAAACCAAACAGAAATTTACCAATTACCAGTTACACATTGAATGGCGCGAGCCGATAGGACTGGAAGGCACTGGCCAGGGAAGGGGCAATAGCGGCGTGTTTTTAGCGTCGACCGGGAAAGGGGATGACGGGTACGAGTTGCAGGTGCTTGACCCCTACAACAACAAAACCTATGTTAACGGCATGGCAGGTAGCATTTACAAGCAAGCTATTCCGCTGGCAAATCCCGGAAGGCCAAACGGCGAGTGGCAAACTTATGACGTAGTTTGGACAGCGCCTACGTTCAACGCCGATGGTGCCGTAAAAACCAAAGCCAGGGTAACCGTGCTGTTCAATGGTGTTTTGGTCGAAAATAATTTTGAGTTATGGGGACCCACTTTATATATTGGCAAACCCGCATATACCAAAGCGCATGGCGCATGCCCGATAAAGCTACAGGCGCATGGCGACAAAAGCAAGCCCCTAAGCTTCCGCAATATTTGGGTAAGAGAATTATAAGTTGATTTTAGTCGATGGTCAATAGACCATAGTGAATTGTTTGATGTCAAAACTATTTACTATGGTCTTTGTCTATTTGGATACATAAACATCTGGTATGAAAAAAATACTTTTGTCTGTAATTGCCGCAGCTGCATTTATTTTTCAACTTCAGGCACAAGCAACCAAAGCGCCCGCCTATCCCCTGATCGATCACAACACTTATTTCAGCATCTGGTCTTTTACCGATCAGTTGAATGCATCAACCACCAAACATTGGACGGGGAAAGACCAATCACTGATCGGCCTGATAAAAGTGGACGGCAGTGTTTACCGCTTTATGGGCAAAAAAGCGGAAAGCTACCATACTATAGTGCCGGCTGCCGACGAAACGGCGTGGCAGTGTAAGTATACTGAAATCCAGCCGCAGGGCGACTGGCAGGATATTCAGTACGATGATAATGCCTGGAAAACCGGTACGGCGCCGTTCACCGATGATAAGCAGCAAGCCAAAACACTTTGGACAAGCAAGGACATTTGGGTGCGGAGGACATTTACTTATGCCAACCAGGATATTAATAAGCTGGTATTAAAACTCTATCATGATGATAACGTGGAGGTTTATTTGAATGGCGACGAGGTGTACACCCACACCGGCTGGACGAGCGATTATACGTACATTCCGCTAAAGGATAAATTTAAAAACCGACTTAAAAACGGCCAAAATGTGCTGGCTATCCATTGCGCGAATACAGCCGGTGGCTCATGGCTGGATGCAGGGCTGGTTGACGAGGTAAGGGAACCTGCAAGCGACATTCTACTGGCAAAGCAAAAAAGTGTAGAAGTTAATGCCACACAAACCATTTACAATTTTGACTGCATTGGTGTTGATTTAAAGGTGACCTTTACATCACCTTTGCTGATGAATAACCTGGATTTGTTTTCCCGGCCGGTATCTTATATCAGCTACCGGGTGAAATCAAAAGATGGGCGCAATCACGCCGTTAAAGTATTTTTCAGTGCGTCGAGCGGTATTGCTGTCAATACCCCCTCGCAGGAGGTTACCGCTCAAAAATACACTTCCGCGGGCTTGTCCATACTAAAAACGGGAACCAAAGCCCAGCCTGTTTTGCAAAAGAAAGGCGATGACCTGCGGATTGATTGGGGCTACTTATATGCCGCTGTGCCTAACTCCACAAATGTGATCCAATATATCACACCGCAGGAAGATGTTTTAGCCTCCTTCGCTACCAATAAATATACGTCGACCGTAAAAGATGGCCGCGACCTGGCGCTGAATACCGTTTTGAATTTTCCTGCTGTTGGCACGGCGCCAAAAGAACAGTTTGTTGAATTGGGATATGACGATTTATATTCCGTTCAATACTTCGGGCAAAATTTAATGCCCTGGTGGAAAGCCGGCGGGAAAATCACCATCGAAAGTGAACTAAAAGCTGCCGCAGGTAATTACACCACGGTGATGCAGCAATGCGATGCTTTTAATAAAAGTATGTATGCAACTGCGTTGAAGGACGGTGGCAAACATTACGCCGACCTTTGTGTGCTGGCTTACAGGCAGAGTATTTCGGCGCACCAGTTGTTAAAAAGTCCGCAGGGCGACATTTTATTTTTGTCGAAAGAAAATTTCAGCAATGGCTCCATCAATACGGTTGATGTAACTTATCCCTCCGCGCCTTTGTATTTGATTTACAACCCGCGCCTGCTGGAAGGAATGCTGAACGGTATTTTTCATTATTGCGAAAGCCCAGCCTGGAATCATAATTTCGCCGCCCATGATTTGGGTACTTATCCCCTGGCCAACGGACAAACCTATGGCGAAAACATGCCGGTGGAAGAGTCGGGCAATATGATCATTCTCACGGATGCAATTGCCAAAGCCGAAGGCAATGCCGGTTTCGCCAAAAAGCACTGGAAAACGCTGACCACCTGGGCGTCCTATCTCAGCAATAATGGTTTTGACCCCGGTAACCAACTTTGCACGGACGACTTTGCCGGCCACCTGGCCCGCAATGCCAACTTATCAATAAAAGCCATCGTGGCCCTGGGCGCTTATGCCGACCTGGCAAACCGGTTGGGTAAGCGGTCTGTGGGTTCGCAATACCATACGCTTGCGGCAAGCCTTGCCGGCAAGTGGCAGGCGATGGACCAGGCGGGCGATCACTACGGGCTGGTGTTTGGCAATAAAGACAGCTGGAGCCAGAAATACAACCTGGTGTGGGATAAAGTTTTAGGCCTGCAATTGTTCCCGCCCGCAGTAGCCAAAACGGAGATAAACTACTACTTAACCAAACAAAATAAATTTGGCCTGCCGCTGGACAGCCGCAAAACTTACACTAAATCCGATTGGATATTGTGGACAGCTGCGCTGGCCGATAACCAAAAAGATTTCCAGGCGCTGGTTGACCCGGTTTACAAATATGCTACCCAAACCCCTACAAGGGTGCCTCTTAGCGACTGGCACGAAACGACCGATGGTAAAATGGTGGGTTTCCAGGCGAGGAGTGTGGTGGGTGGTTATTTTATGAAAATGCTGGAAGGCAAATGGGTAAAGTGAGTACTACCCGCTAACCCTGCTCCGTAGGAGCAAAATATCGGTAGAAAAAATAAAGAAAAGAGATAGCGTGCCGTAGGTACGCAACTAAGCAGACGGCATTTCGCTGATACATGCGGTGTTCCGTACCTACGGCACGGAAAATTTGCCCGCTTGTTTTTTCTACCGATATTTGACCCCTATGAGGTCGCCGGTTTGGTTTAATTACCTTTGACCGCATAGCGTAATTTAATTAGATTCTGATTTTTAAATCTGTTCGTATGTTGACTTCCAAATCGTCCCTTAGCATTTTGCCGTTTCTTTTTAGTGTATGTTTAGGTTTTTGCAGCGATGCAAAAGCTGCCGACCGTTACTACTACGAGATCAAACTATATCATTTTAAAACACAGCAGCAGGAAGACCGCGTAGATAACTATCTTAAAAACGCATACATCCCTGCTTTACACCGCCTGGGCATAAAAAATGTTGGCGTTTTCAAACCGGTAGCCGGCGATACGCTTGGAAAAAGGTTATACGTATTTATCCCCTTTAAAACCATGAAACAGATGGAAAGGCTGGACGAGCAGCTGATGAGCGACCACCAGTACCTCACCGATGGTGAAGACTACATAAACGCTCTATATAACGATATGCCCTACACCCGGATAGAGACCATGATATTGCGTGCTTTCCCAAAAATGACCACGCCGGCAGTTCCTGAACTAACTGCAAATAAGGCTGACCGTATTTACGAATTGCGCAGCTATGAAAGCCCAACCGAAAAGTATAACCTCAATAAAGTGAGCATGTTTAACGATGGGGACGAGGTAGCGCTTTTTAAACGGCTTGGTTTTAACGCGGTTTTCTATTCGGAAGTACTGGTCGGCAGCCACATGCCCAACTTAATGTATATGGTTACATTTGACAGCATGGCCGACCACGACCGGCTTTGGAAGGCCTTTGGTAACGACCCTTACTGGAAAACGCTTTCGGCAAAACCCGAGTACCAAAATAATGTAAACCACATCGACGCGATATTTTTGCACCCCGCCGCTTACTCCGATTTTTAAATGCAGCCGCAAAGACGCGATAATGATGCAGTGGTGGTTGGCTCCGGCCCCAACGGGTTGGCGGCGGCGATACTGATGCAGCAAAAGGGTCTTTCAGTTTTATTGATCGAAGGCAAAGAAACCATAGGCGGCGGCCTGCGCTCGGCGGAGCTCACGCTGCCGGGGTTCACGCACGATGTTTGCTCCGCGGTGCACCCTTTGTTGGTTTCTTCACCCTTTTTGTCACAACTGCCGCTGGAAAACTTCGGGCTGGAGTTTATTTATCCATCTGTTGCTGCCGCGCACCCGTTTGACAACGGATCGGCAGCGGTTATCAAATCTTCGATCCTGGAAACCGCTGCCTTGTTGGAAGCGGATGAGTATGCTTACGTTGATTTGATGCAACCCATCGTGCAGGATTGGCCTAGGATTGCCTCTGATGTTTTAGCTCCACTGCATTTTCCAAAGCACCCCTTTGCAATGGCGCGCTTTGGACTAAAGGCGCTAACATCGGCAGCGCATTTGTCAAAGCGCTTTAAAACAGAAGAAGCCAAAGGCCTCCTGGCCGGTATGGCAGCCCACTCGATACAGCCTTTAACCAATAGCGCCACATCTGCGGAGGCCCTGGTTTTAATGGCCACAGCACATTTAAAAGGCTGGCCCATCCCAAAAGGCGGGTCTAGCCAGGTCGCAAACGCACTGGCGCAGTATTTTATGTCGATAGGGGGTAAGATCGAAACCAACATCTATATAAAATCGCTTGATCAGCTGCCATCTGCCCGCGCGGTTTTATTTGATATCACACCAAAACAACTACTGCAAATCGCCGGGTATAAATTTTCATCTATATACAAATGGCAGCTGGAACGATATCGCTACGGCATGGGTGTGTTTAAGATCGACTGGGCATTAGACGCGCCGATACCATTTACCGCGGAAGATTGCCGCCAGGCAAGCACCATTCATATTGGCAATACCTTTAATGAGATTGCCGAAACCGAACAGCAAAGCTGGGATGGGAAAATAGTGGACAAACCTTTTGTATTGCTTACGCAGCCTTCACTGTTTGACGCGACACGCGCGCCGGAGGGTAAACATACCGCCTGGGCGTATTGCCACGTACCCAACGGGTCAACAACTGATATGACTATGGCCATTGAAAACCAGGTGGAACGCTTTGCTCCCGGTTTTAAAGATACCATACTGGCGCGCCATACCTTTAATTCCATGGAAATGGAGGCCTACAACCCCAACTACATCGGCGGCGACATCAATGGTGGCGTGATCGATATCGGACAATTGTTTACCCGGCCGGCCCTGCGCTGGTCGCCATATAAAACTTCGGCAAGGGGATTATATATCTGCTCATCATCAACTCCACCGGGTGGTGGGGTGCATGGGATGTGTGGGTATTGGGCAGCAAGGGCGGCGATCAAAGATATGAATCACAGATTTTAAGAAGTGATTTTTATGATGACACTGATTTCCTTGGCGTATTTACGTTGCCAACCGTCATCATCATAAATCTTTGATTGAATAATTTTGCCGAGACAACTGCGGAAGCGCTTGAAAATCTGTGAAATCACGTAAATCATTTTTAAATCTGTGATTGCAGCAACCGTTATAATTGCGATATGTATCACAGATAATGGTCATTGACATTAAAATTCATTCAAAAACCGACAGTAAAATCTGTGTCATCACCTAAATCATTTCTAAATCTGTGATCCGGGAACGAACATTTTGTCCGATAACGAACAATTTCCGTCTATCTTAAAATCATAAATAATTAATAACCAGTAATTTAACTTTGGTACGCCTATTGCAAAAAACCTATGCAATACATAGTACTATGGATAAGGAAATTACACAGGAAGTAGCAGCGCAAACCAGGAAAAAGACGGGCTTGGTCATACTGATAGTTATAGGGGTTTTAGTCTTGGCTGTTTGGCTGCTGCGGACAACCTTAAAATCGACAGTCAAAAGATCGGAAATAACTACGGCAGTTGTAAAAACGGGCAATATTGAAAATACCGTCAACGCCACCGGGCAGGTGCTTCCGGAATTTGAAGAAATACTCACCAGCCCCATTAATGCTTCCATAAAAAGCGTAAGCCTTGATGAAGGCAGCAAAGTAAAAGCGGGACAATCTATTCTTACCCTGGATAAAACATCGGCTCAAAATGATTTCGACAAACAGAAATTCCAGCTGGAATCAAAACAGGATGAAATTCAAAAACTAAAACTCGACCTGAACAAAAGCTTTTTTGACATCCAATCCAACAACGATATCAAGCAATTGCACATCAGCGACCTGGCCGACGCGGTTGAAAATGCTAAACGGCTGTTCGCAGCAGGGGGCGGAACACGGGAAAGCATTGAACAGGCCGAATTGAATCTGAAGGTGGCGCAACTGGAAAAGAAGCAGATAGAGAATGAGATAAAAAATAAACAGCAGACGATGCAGATCGAGATAAAGGAAGCACAGCTGGCCGCGGCTGTAATGCAAAGCGACCTGAATGCCCAGCGGCATAAGCTTGATCTCGCTAATATTGTGGCAACCCGCGCCGGCGTGGTCACCTACGTGAACAAAAATATCGGCGCCAATATAACAGCAGGCGAATCGCTGGCGAGGATTGCCGACCTGAGCAGCTTTAAAGTGCAGGGCAGCATATCAGATAATTCATTGGATCAGCTCCATGCAGGCACGCCGGTAATCGTGCTGATCAACGACACACAGCTTCGCGGACATGTGGCAAATGTTTCGCCGTCGATACAAAACAGTATCATCACTTTCGATATACAACTCGACGACCGCAACAACAAAGCCCTTCGTCCCAACATGAAAGTGGATGTTTACCTGGTTACCGCCGCGCATAACCATGTAATGACGGTAAGTAACGGTGCAGCGTTTAAAGGTGCAAACACACAGGATATTTTCGTGGTGAATGGTAACAAAGCCATAAAGCGAACAGTCCACATCGGCCTGTCGAATTTTGACAATATTGAAATAATTGATGGCGTAAAACCAGGCGATGTGGTGATCACCTCGGATATGAGTGCGTTTAAAAATTCAGGTGAAGTGGGGATTGAGAATTAGTTGATTGAGTTGGATTAGGTTGATTAAGTTGAATAGACAGGCAATCCTTAAAATCCCAAAAATCTTAAAAATCGTGTTCAGACAATGAAATTTATATATACCATATTATTTTTACTTATCGGCCCGAAAGCATTTTGCAGCGGCGGGGATACTACCCGGCTTACCCTGCAGGATGTAGTCGAGATGGCAAAAGGCAACTCCATCGCCGCAAAGCAGGCGTCCACAACCCGCGAGACTAAATACTGGCAATGGCGCACCTATAAGTCGAACTATGAGCCGCAACTGTCGTTAACCGGTAATTTGCCGGGCTATAGTAAAACCAGTACGCCTGTTGTGCAGCCGGATGGTTCGATCCTTTTTCAGTCGATTCATTATGATAACTCGGCGCTCACTTTAAATTTCAGTCAAACGGTTACCGCTACCGGGGCAACAGTTTACGGGACCACACAATTGCAAAGGTTTGATGATTTCGACCGGAATAACATCCTGTATAATGGCGTGCCTTATGCTATTGGCTTTAGCCAACCCATCGGCCAGTACAACAGCCTGAAGTGGGATAACAAGATACAACCCCTTTTGTACAACGAGAGCCGGCAGGCCTACATCGAGGCGCAGGAGCAAATTTCTATCACGGTCACCGGTTATTTCTTCGACCTGCTGCTGGCCCAGGTAAACCTGCAAACTGCGCAAAATAACCTGGATAATACCCAAAAGTTATTAAAAGTGTCCAACCTTAAATTTGAGCTGGGCAAGGTATCCAAAAATGATATCTTACAGCTCAGGCTGGAAGAGTTGAACGCCAAAAAAGCGGTGGGTACCGCAATACGTGATGTAGAAATAGCTACGCTTAACCTGCGCGCCTATACCGGCCAGGAAGGGAATGACAGGATTGTGCTGATCCCCCCGCAGAACATTAGCCAGATGACGGTCACCAGCGACAAGGTGCTGGCGCAGGCTTTTGAAAACCGCTCGGACGCCATAGCCTTTGTTCGCCGCGTGGCCGAGGCTAAACGCGACGTCGCGATGGCGCACGGGCAAACCGGCTTTACCGCAACGTTAACCGCCAACCTGGGTACTTCAAATTCTGCGTCGAGTATTCCCGGCATTTACCGGTCGCCCCAAAACCAGCAGCTGTTGGAATTGCAGTTTTCCATTCCGGTGCTGGACTGGGGCCGGTCGAAAGCCAAAATAAAGACGGCCGAAGCCAACCAGCAACTAACCGAATACTCGGTGGAGCAGGACAAGCAAACTTTTAAACAGCAGATCGTGACCCAGGTTTCCTTGTTTAACGAGATGAAGGAGCAGTTGGCCTATACCGCACAAGCGGATAGCATTGCCTCAGAAAAGTATAAAATTGCAAGGGAACGCTATGTTTTAGGCGACTTGAGCATTACCGACCTCAGCATCGCCTTCACCGAAAACGATCAGGCCAAACGGGATTATGTACAATCCCTCCGCGATTTCTGGAGTGCTTATTACGAGCTGCGCTACCTGTCGCTCTACGATTTTGAAAAAAATGAAAAGATAACCTATAAATGAGAACAATAAATAGACAAACAAACCCCTCTTTCCCGCTTGCGGAAGAGAGGGTGGTCGAGCGCAGCGATGACCGGGTGCGTAGATGCCGAGCGACATTACAGCCAATGCATTTGCGCTAAAGTCCGCTGGGTCTACTCACCCCGACTACGCTGCGCTGGTCGACCCTCTATTCGCCTGCGGCGGAAAGAGGGTGAAAGCAACTTAGAATTGTAATTAACAATAAAATAAATCACTAATTCACTAATTAATCCCCTATGATACACTTACAAAACATCGAAAAAGTATACCGCACCAGCACGGTTGAAACCCTTGCACTCAACAGCGTAAGCCTGGACGTAGCCAAAGGCGAATTCCTCTCGATAATGGGCCCCTCCGGCTGCGGAAAAAGCACGTTGCTGAATATAATGGGCTTGCTGGATGCGCCGTCGAAAGGGCATGTGCAGATCGACAACCAAAATACCGATCATTTAAAAGACAAGCAACTGGCGCACTTCCGTAACCAAAAGCTGGGATTTATTTTCCAAAGCTACCATTTGATCAATGACCTGCAGGTGTTGGACAATGTGGAACTGCCCTTGTTATACCGTTCAACCTCAGCCAAAGAACGCAGGCGGCTGGCTTCCGAAGCGTTGGAAAAAGTAGGCCTGGCCAACCGGATGAAACATTTCCCTACCCAGCTTTCGGGCGGGCAAAAGCAGCGTGTTGCTATTGCACGGGCTATTGTTGGCAAACCGGATATTATACTGGCGGATGAACCGACCGGCAACCTCGACAGCGCCATGGGCAACGAGATCATGGACATCCTGATGCAACTGAACCAGAACGACGGCACCACCATCGTAATGGTTACACATGATGATAACATGGCACATAAAACCCACCGTTTGGTACGGCTGTTTGATGGCTCACAGGTACAGTAATTAACCTAAAAAATTCAGACCATGCTAAGAAATTATTTCAAAATAGCCATTGCGGTTTTAAGGCGAAGGAAGTTCTTCACCTTTATCAGCCTGTTCGGTATCAGCTTTACGCTGACCATCCTGCTGGTTTTAACCGCTTTTATCGAAAAAGTTGTCGGCGATAATTATCCCGACAGGAAAAGGGACCGGTCACTATATATCGTGCGGCTGGAGCAGGAGGGCAAAGGAAATTCGACCTCTGCCGGCCTGTCTTATTATTTTCTCGATCATTTCACAAAAAACCTGAAAACGCCAATTAATATCGCCATCTCTTCTGGCGCCAACGGCACCAATACTTATGTAAATAACAAAAAAATAGCGGTTAGATATAAATACACGAATGCGGCGTATTGGGATATTCTTGAATATGACTTTTTAGAGGGTAAACCTTTTAACAAACAACAGGTAGATAACGCGGAAAAGGTAGCGGTTATCTCCCAGGATATCAAAAACGAATATTTTGGAGATGAGGCATCGGTAGTCGGCAGGTATTTCGAGGCCGACAATGTAAAATACCGCGTTATCGGGGTTGTAAAAAACGTGCCTGTAACCAGCTATTTAACCTACAGCGACATTTACCTGCCTTACACGGTTTCGAAAAGCGACTACAAAGACAAGGGCTATGGCGGTGGGTATACCGGTATTCTTTTAGCGAAATCAAGCGCCGATCTTAAAAAGATGCATGATGAATATGAGCAGATGGTGCAAAAAATACCTATGGAGAGCAAGATGTATAACAAAATCTATAGCCACGCCGATAAATATATTTCGGCCTATGTGGATACCGGTAATGAAAATAAGTCGGGCGTAACACTTGTGCTCACCATTATCAGCGTATTTGTGTTTCTTTTTATGCTTTTGCCAACGCTCAACCTGGTCAATATTAATATTACCAGGATCATGGAACGTTCGTCCGAGATCGGCGTGCGCAAGGCGTTTGGCGCCTCGTCGCGTACACTGGTTTACCAGTTTATTGTCGAAAACATTATTCTTACGCTGTTGGGAGGTATTATCGGCCTTGTTCTTTCGGTAATAGTGATCTATTTTATCAACAGTGCACATTTGATCGCTAATCTCGAACTGTCGGTAAACTTCATGGTATTATTTATCGGGTTGCTGATTTGCCTGGTCTTCGGTCTGTTTTCGGGCGTTTATCCGGCCTGGCGTATGTCTAAACTCAACGTGGTAACTGCTCTTAAGGCGCAGTAGCTTAATCAAACTCTTAAATCAAAATATTATGTTCAAGCATTTATTTAAGCTGATCTGGAATAAGAAGAAGCAAAACTTTTTATTGATGTCGGAGATATTGGTCTCCTTCCTGGTCATTTTTGCCGTATTTACACTGATCGTATACTATTACCACAATTATAAAAAACCGATGGGCATAGATTACCAGCAGGTATGGGTTGTAAATTACAGTAACTCATACCAAACGAAAAACGTCGATTCACTCGACTTGTATTATCAAACACTCGTTCAAACCATAAAATCAATGCCCCAGGTAAAAGGAGTTAGCTTTACCAGCGACAATATTGCGTTTCTTCATAATCAAAATACGTCAGGGATCACCGTAAATAAAAAAAAGATGGACGGCGTAAACTGGTACACAGTTGATGACAATTATCTCCCTGTTTTAAATATGCAGCTGCTGGATGGCCGGTGGTTTGATAAAAATGATGGCGCGGCTAAAAACAGGCCGGTCATTATTAATTCCGACCTGAAAGAACAGTTGTTTGGCGCCGGCACCGCTGTCGGCAAAACGATAGGAGACGGTGACGACAAGAGCAAGATGAAGGTAATAGGGGTGGTGCAGGCCATCAAGATAAAAGGCGATTATGCCGCCACAGACATTGGCCTTTACCAGCGCACGGACACCGGATCGTTCAGGTGGCTGGACAAAATGCTGATCAAGGTATCACCGGATGCCGGGGCCGCGTTCGAGAGCAAGTTATATAAAACCATCGCGAACTATATGAAAGGCTCGGATGTTGAAATTGAGCATATGGCAGACGACCGTACCAGCATGAACTATTTTACCCTGGTGCCGATGATTGTATTGCTGATCGTGGCCTGCTTCCTCATTATTAACGTAGCCCTTGGTTTGTTTGGGGTGCTTTGGTACAACATTAACAAGAGGAGAGGAGAGATTGGCCTACGCAGGGCCGTAGGAGCTACTGGTAAGTCTGTCTCGACGCAGTTGGTAAATGAGGCCATGATCCTGGCGACGCTTTCGTTAATCATCGGTACATTTTTCGCTGTGCAATTTCCCCTGTTAAATTTATTTGATTTGCCGGCAACGGTTTACATAATTGCTATACTTTTATCGATAATATTTATTTACTTGCTGGTGCTGGTTTGCTCGCTGTATCCAGGTAAACAGGCGGCGGCTATTTACCCGGCGGTTGCGCTGCATGAGGAGTAAATCCCAACCGTTAATTAAGCTGATTCTCTTGATTTGATTGACTTATATAACTGTAAAAAATCAGAATAATCATATAAATCAGCTTAATCAACGGTTAAGACATAAATTTAAAGATGATCCTGATCATAGATGATGATATAGCCGTACGGGCTTCATTGCTCCTGTTGTTAAACGACGGGGGCTTTGATGCTTTGGGATGTTCAGGCCCGGCGGAGGCGGTGAAGATGATCAAAAAGCGGGAACCGGAACTCATCATTCTCGACCTTAATTTTTCTAACGACACGTCCGGTAAGGAAGGGATGGAACTTTTGGGCAAGATCAAACAAATCAATCCGGTCATTCCGATTATTTTGATAACCGGCTGGGCGAGCATTGAATTGGCCGTTCAGGGAATGAAAGCCGGCGCAAACGATTTTATCAACAAACCCTGGAGCAACGAACATTTGCTGCAATCGGTTAAAACGCTGCTGGAACTGAGGGAAAAAAAGACGGAGCATCATACCCGCAAGCAACTGGATAAAACCTACAATTTTCAGCAGATCATCGGCGAAGACCCCAAAATGCTGGATATTTTGGAAACGATTGGCCGCGTTGCGCCTACCGATGCGTCCATCCTTATTATGGGCGAAAGCGGTACGGGGAAAGAACTGATTGCCGAGGCGGTACATCAAAATAGCGGGCGCAAGAATAAGCCCTTTGTGAAAGTGAACCTGGGCGGCATTTCTACTTCCTTGTTTGAAAGCGAGATGTTCGGCCACGTGCGCGGCGCTTTTACCGACGCCAGGTTTGACAGGGCCGGCAGGTTTGAGCTGGCCAACAAGGGGACCATTTTTTTGGATGAGATAGGCGATCTGGACGGCGGCAGCCAGGTAAAGCTGCTGCGCGTACTGCAGGACCGCACGTACGAAGTGTTAGGGAGCAGCCGCGCTAAAACAGTGGATGTGCGCGTGGTATGCGCCACCAACAAAAATCTTGACGAAATGGCCGGCAGCGGTTATTTCAGAGAGGACTTGCTTTACCGCATCAACCTGATCACCATATATCTTCCGCCTTTGAGAGACCGGCCCAAAGACATTCCCTTGCTGGTTGATTTCTTCATCAGTAACTTAAAAGAGATTTATAACCGGCCGAAGCTATTGGTGGCCCCGTCCGCTATGAAATGGCTGCAACAATTACCGCTGCCCGGCAATATCAGGCAGTTAAAAAATTTGGTTGAAAGAACCATCCTGGTGAGCAGGAGTGACGAACTGGCGATAGAGGATTTCCGGTCGCAGTTGGAATTATCGCCGGTAAAAAAAGGTAACCTTCAATTACCCGGAATAGGCACTTTAACGCTGGAAGAAGTTGAGGTGGCCATGATCAAACGGGCATTGGAATATCACCACAACAAGGTATCAAAAGCTGCCGTATCTTTAGGGCTTACCCGAAGCGCCCTTTACCGGCGGCTGGAGAAGTATCAAATACCTTACGATGAGGCTGAGGACTAAGTTTATTTTATTTGTTGTTATCATCCACCTGGTAGCGCTTGTTCTGGCCTGGTTTATTTTTCAGGAAAACAAAATTTTCTTTATCGTTTCTGAGGCGGTTGTTATTGTCTCCATTATCATTGCCTGGCGTTTATATATTCAGCTGCTCCAACCCTTAAAAACTTTAATGCAAGGTGTTGAGGCTATTAAAGACAGGGATTTTAATGTGAAGTTTCTTTCTACCGGCAAGCACGAGATGGACCAGCTGATCAATGTGTACAACCAGATGATGGATGAGTTGCGTATGGAACGCACCCGGCAGGAGCAACAGCACTTCTTTTTGGAGAAGCTGATCTTTACCTCGCCTACAGGTGTTATTATCCTTGATTTTGACGATCATGTGCAACAGATAAACCCAAAAGCCATCCAAGTGCTCGGCATTACTGCCGAAGAAATACTAAAATACCCGGTGGACCGGTTAGACCACCCTTTGCTGCAACAAATAAAGCGTCTAAGCTCGGGCGAGGCTACGGTGGTGAAACCGGACGGTGTAAGCACTTTTAAACTACAAAAATCGCATTTTATCGACAGGGGTTTTTCCCGGCATTTTGTGATGATCGAAGACCTGACGGTTGAAATACTGGCTGCTGAGAAAAATGTTTATGGCAAGGTGATCAGGCTGATGGCGCACGAGGTGAACAATACCGTTGGCCCTGTAAACTCCATTATGCAGTCGGCATTAAAAACCAACCGGCTTTGGGAAAGCGATGAAGTAAAAACGGTTAAAGACGCCTTGCAAGTGGCCATCGACCGTAACCAAAACCTCAACCTGTTTATGCGGAACTTTGCCGACCTGGTGAAGCTTCCCGCACCCAGCCGAAGATCACTTGACCTGCACCGGCTCGTTAACTCAGTAGCCACGCTTATGCAAACGAAAGCCCGCGAAAAGCATATCGGGATAGATGTTCGGTTAGCTGATGCCCCGTTTATCATCCAGGCCGATGAACAGCAAATGGAGCAGGCTTTGATCAATATTATAAAAAACGCGATTGAGGCGATAGGGAGCGATGGAAGAATTACGATGGAAACGTCTGTAAAAGACAAAACACTGATCATCTCTGACACCGGGACCGGCATTAACGAAGTTAATGCAGCCCATCTTTTCTCCCCGTTCTTCAGCACAAAAAAAGACGGGCAGGGGATAGGCCTTACCCTGGTAAGGGAGATACTTATAAATCATAATTTTGATTTCACATTAAAAACCATAACTGCAAAGCAAACCGAGTTTAGGATACTGTTCAGTTAGCGTTTTATTTCGGTGAAGGTTGGGATAAATGAAATATTGTTGTATAACTTTAAATAGTTATAAACCCAAATCAACTTAAATTATGGAAACAAAATCGCTAACTAAGTACGTTGCTGAGTTACTGGGCACATTTTGCCTGGTGCTTTTCGGCTGTGGCGCTGCGGTAATCGCCGGGGCCAATTCAACGGATGTTCCGCCGTCAGGTATTGGCTTGCTGGGCATCGCCCTGGCCTTCGGTGTAAGTGTTGTGGTAATGGCCTATACCATCGGGCCTATATCGGGCTGTCATATTAACCCGGCAATTTCTATCTCCATGATGGCAGCAGGCAAGCTGTCTGTCAAGGATACTGCAGGCTACGTAATCTCGCAATGCCTTGGCGCAATTGCAGCATCAGGCGTACTGTTTTTACTCGCCAGTGGCCGGGGCAGCTTCTCCATGGGCGAATACGCGCTCGGTTCAAATGGTTGGGGGGCTGACTATTTGGGTAAATATTCAACGCAGTCAGCATTTATTGGCGAAGCGGTGTTTACGTTTCTTTTCCTGATCGTGATATTCGGAACAACCGCCAAACGTGCGAACCCTGCTTTTGCAGGGCTGGCAATAGGTTTATCATTGGTATTGATCCACCTGGTGTTAATACCGATTACAGGTACATCGGTAAACCCGGCCCGCAGCCTCGGCCCTGCATTGTTTGCCGGCGGTAAAGCGCTTGGTCAGCTGTGGCTGTTTATTGTAGCGCCAATAGTTGGCGGATTAGTGGCCGCATTTTTTTACAAGATATTTTTTAGTGAAAGTTAAATAACGGACAAATAATTTGTTTTGCAGATGTCACCTGGCGCCAAAGCCGGGTGACATTTTTTTTTCGATTTTGTTCCAAATAAATCATAAAATCCCTCGCGAAGCAACCATTCCAAATAGCGGTACGTAACTCAAGCAGTTCAGGTAATTAATCACCCACCCCACACAATTGAGGCAAACTTTAAAAGGCATTTTCGCTATTTTAAATAGCAGGGAAAGGATTACGCTTTACAGGCTTATTCTTTTCGATTTGCTGCTGTGTTTGCTTGATATCGTCTTTTTAGCGCTACTGCTGCTCATCATTAATTTCTATACCAAAGGCGCGGTTTCAGCACGCGCCTCCTTCTTACCGCCGGCTTTATTAAATTCAAACTCGCTGCTGCTCATTGGTATATTTTGCCTGTTATTTTGCCTCAAAAACTGGTTTGGTTTTGCCGGGCTCAAATCGCAGCATCATTTCTTTTATGCGGTAGCATCACGGTTGTCAAAGCGGAACATGATGCAGTACTTTGCGAACGGCTATTCCAGTTTTGTAACGGTTGATTCATCAGTATTCACCCGGAACATCACTCAGCAGCCAATCGAATTCAGCTGTTACATATTGACCAATTTCCAGCAAATCGTTTCACAAAGTATTTTGATCTTTTTTACGATCTGCGCCATACTCCTTTACCACCCGGTGTTATTCCTGTTGTTGTTTTTGCTTTTGGTGCCGCCGGTCACCGCATTGGGCTGGTTTATCCGCAAACGATTAAAAACCGTGCGTTCTCAAATCAAAACCGTAAGCGAAAAGACTATTCAGCATTTGAATGAATCATTAAAGGGATATATCGAAAGCAATATTTACGGGAAAGACGATTTTTTTACGGAGCGGTTTTATAACTACCAGGCGCAGCTTGATGAAAATATCGCCACGCAGCAAACGCTCCAGAGCCTGCCGTCAAGACTGATTGAGGTTTTTGCCGTTTTTGGTTTTTTTGTATTGGTGGCTGTCAACAAGCTTTACGCCGGCAGCCGGCTCGTTGACGTGCTGACTATTGGGGTATTCATGGCGGCTGCATATAAGATCATTCCGGGTATCATAAAAATACTGAACAGCTCGGGTCAAATTAAAACCTACCAGTTTACCTTGAACGACCTGCTGCCGAAAGTAGCTGACGTACCACAGAAGTCAACGGCAGAACCGGTCGGCGCAGTTAAATCCATCCGGTTCGAACGCATCTATTTCAAATATCACGGCCGCAACGTGCTAAACGATCTTAGCTTTGAATTAAAGCCCGGAGACATCATGGGCGTTTCGGCCCCGTCCGGTCATGGAAAAACTACCGTCGTTAACCTGTTGCTCGGGTTTTTAACTCCTGACTGTGGTACCATTTATTTGAACGGCGAACCGGCCAATATCAACAGGTTGCAAACCTGGCGCAATCGGATATCGTATGTTAAACAGCAACCGTTTTTAATCCACGATTCAATGCTCAAAAACATTACGCTGAACGACGAGTCGTACGACAAGAATAAATTGCTGGAAGTGATCTCGTTTTGCGGCTTGAATGAGTTGTTGAGCAAACACCCCGAGGGCGTTGAAAAAGTGATCACTGAAAATGGCAAAAACATCAGCGGCGGGCAGCGGCAGAGAATCATGCTGGCAAGAGCGCTTTACCATGATTTCGACTTGCTTATCCTGGATGAACCCTTTAGTGAATTGGATAGCTACTCTGAAAGGGATATTCTTTCGCGGTTAGGAGGCATGGCCAGGAGCGGGAAAATGGTGCTTTTTATCACCCACAATAAGGCAAACTTATCTTTCTGTAATAAAATACTTTCACTGGATGGCGAGTAGACCCGAAACACTGGTTATCCTTAGCCCGGGATTCGCGGCAAATGAAGCGGATACGGCATGCATGGCCCCGATGCAGTGTTTTGTTAAGGCATTGAAGGAAGTGTGCCCGGGGTTAAATATCATCATTGTTAGTTTTCAATACCCGAATAGCAGCGGCGAGTACGTGTGGAACGGAATTAAAGTTATCGCCATCGGCGGCGCAAACCTGGGCAGGTTGCATCGCTTACGAACCTGGACTAAAGCATGGTCGGTTTTAAAGCGGTTGAACAGGGATTACCAGTTAATGGGCCTGTTAAGCTTTTGGCTGGGTGAGTGCGCGTTTGTAGGCAGCCGGTTTGCAAACAGAAACGGTTTAACGCACTATTCATGGGTTTTAGGACAGGACGCAAAGGCCGGGAATAAATACGTGCGGTGGATAAAACCCCGAAAGGATTCGGTGATAGCCTTGTCGGACTTTATTGCCAAAGAACTTATTAAAAATTATCAAATTGCAGCTGTACAGGTAATTCCTGTAGGTATCGACCCGGCGTTATTCGGCGCCGCGCCCGAAAAAAGGGATATAGACGTCATGGGTGCCGGCTCCCTAATTCCTTTAAAGCAATACCATTTATTTGTTGGCGCAATCGCGATGCTAAAGGAAAGCTTTCCGGGTATTAAAGCCGTTATCTGCGGGCAAGGCCCCGAATTGGAACGCCTTAAAACGCTCGCCGGGAAATTCAACCTGGACAGCAACCTCGTTTTCGCCGGTGAGCTGCCGCATGCCGGGGTGCTGGCATTAATGCAACGGTCAAAAGTATTTCTGCATACTTCGGATTACGAAGGCTTTGGCGCCGTTATGGCCGAGGCGCTTTATGCCGGCGCTCATGTGGTATCATTCCGCAAGCCGATGGACCGCGACTATCGTCATCACCACGTGGTCGGAGATGTAAAGGAAATGAACTATGAGCTCCCCGCCATACTCAGAAATACCCGTCGCGGGCACGACCCGGTACTGATGTGCACCGCGCAGCAAATGGCTAAAAACTTGATCAGCCTGTTCGCCGATTAAATTGAACGGCTCCCTGCTAATTGTACTGCATATTATCCATCAGCTTAACCCACACTTACCGCTGGTCATTCCACCAAAAAATACGTAAAAAGTGTTATAAGCAATGTCATTTTTAATTTGGACATTTGATAGGGATCGATATAACAAATTGATTTTCAACGATAATCCATTTTTTGATAATTGTACGGGTTTAGAAATTTCCCCCGGGCTAGCAACCCGCCTTGTAGATAGTACTAAACGGGCATAAATAGTTAACATATCTATCAAACATTCACAATTTAACAACATGAAAACACTATTAAAACTTAATCTCTTTTTTTTGACTGCTACTGCGGTTATCGCCGTTTCCTGTAAGGGAAAGTCTGGCTCTTCAAGTGTGCCGGCAACCAATTCTACATCCGCTGTTTCGGCCAAAGGCAATTCTGTGATGGACTCATTGAATATCACCGACCCGGACGTAAAAAAAATATGTGCATTGTATGACGATGCCATAACCGATTATGTAACTAACATGAAAATGCTTACCACCGATACCTCCGCGGCGGCAAAACAAAAAATAGACGAGCTTGATAAGAAATGGAAAGAAAAAGACGAGGCGATAAAACCACAGGTAGAAGCTATGCGGAGAAAAGTTGCGATGAATCCGGCGGAATCGCTGAAATTTGCGCAGTTTTCGACTTATGAAGCAAAGAGGATTATGGCGGTGATGCTGCCTTATGAACAAAGCATGTTGAAAAACTTACCCGGGGCCGCATCTGCTAAATAGTCTGCAGCGATTCGACCACGGCCTGTATCTTTCGGGCGATTGCTTCGAAGGACAGGTTTGATTTGAAATAAGCCAACGCCCTGGTCTGCTTTGCCGGCAGATCAAGGCTTTTTGTCTGCATAAGGGCCGATAGCAGCGCTTTTTCGTTGCCTGACTCATACAATAAACCACATTGGCCGTTATCCGTTATCATCCGGAAGGACGGGATATCCGTAACAATCGGCACACAACCGCATGACATCGCTTCGCAAAGTGCGGTGCCGCTGCCCTCATAATGCGAACCGGATATAAAGAAGTCCGCGCTGTTATACCAGTGGGGCAGTTCCTCATGCTCCACCTTGCCCATCAGGATAACCCTGCTTTCCGCATTCCCGTATTTAAGCAATAGTTTGATCGCGTCGAGGAGTTCCTCGGTATGGTATATCATGTATAACCGGGCATCCAGGTTGATGTCGGCATACTGCATAAAAGCTTTTACAACTGTCAGCGGATCTTTGTTGTCATTCAATCTTCCTACCCACAGAAAAAGAACATTACGTGAGATACCTGTGTTTAATGCGGCAGTGTCCCTTTTTATGCTGTTAAAACGCGAGGATACCTCCATCACCTCATGGATCTTTCCCGGCGAGGCGATGATGCCTTTTTCTACCCATTCCATCCCCATTTGATGTGATGCAAAAAGGTACGCGTGTACAAAACGGTCCGCCGTCTTTTGGATATACTTCTTCCAGCCCGCAAAGGGTTTTTCGGCATGGTGGTGAACAATCACCTTTGTTTTTTTGGACAGCAGCAGGCAAAGTTGTATCAATTGGAGCGGTTTATGAAAGCCCTGGACGATCACGACATCGGGTTTTAATTTTTTAACGTAGCTATTTAATTTTAAGGGGAACAGGTTATTTTTTTTACCAAAATTCTCAAACCGGTAATCAATCCCGTTATGATAACAATTACCTTCAAAGTTGATCTGTTTAATGTTGATCACCTCGTTGGTAAGGCTTAAACATTCAAGGATGCCCGCGTAGCCTTCGGTGCGTTTAAACCAGCATTCGGGTGTGGTATAATCTGCGGAATAATTGTAATTAACGGAAACGTATCTCATGTTAAATTGCGATGGCCGGGCTGATATATTTTTGAATTAACTGATTGTTGAGCGCATTAATATAGCCCATCGATGCTTGTATAAGTTCCTTTTTTAAACTGCAAAAAGCCGACGTGATATAACGACGCCGGGTTCGGTTTGATCTGTTTAGCATTTACAACCTTTCCCATCATCAGCATGTGGTACCCCATTTTCCGGTGGTGAATAATCTCGATCTCCTTATATGAACCGGTAAAATCGGGCACCGGGAACCCAAACCTTTCACTGTCAGTCACCCCGAATGGCAGCTCGCTGATTGGCGCAGGCGCCTTACTGGAGTGTTTACCCAAATTGTAAACCGTTTCCAGGTCGACGGTATCGGTATCGCATACCACCACTTTTTTTGCATCTAATATTTTATTAAGCGTTGCATTGGTTGTTCTTAGTCCCAGCAGGTATATGTTTTCTTCGGCGAGGGACCCCTGGATGTCCATTGGGAAAATGTTATAGTAATTTTCATCGCGGTACGAAACGATAATGATCCGCCGCGGGTAGGAGTACAGCGCGCTGATGACCCTGCGGCTGTAATAAGTATTTGCTTTCGACCGGAGAAAATACCCAAACAGCGCCAGCCGATGCAACGGACTTAACTGGTAATTTTTCACTCCTTCAATTTTATACAAAAGAAGCTGGCCCTTAGATGTGGCGATCTCCTCGATAAACGACACTTTTATTGAGGCGTTAAGACCGTTTTCTTTCCTGAATTCAAATTGCACTTTTTTGGGGTCAATCGAAACCGCCTCCTCATTTGTCAGCCAGGCCGCCACGCAAAAAGGGTCGAGGCATATCATCGCGTGGTTCCCGGTTATGTCAACGCTGTTCCCACCGTTTTTCAGGAAGACGCGCTCCTGCACCTCATTTTCGTGCAGGCGGGTGATAAAAAAGGTCCGGATGACCCTGTCCTTAAAAAATATCTTCCGAAGTAGGCTCATCGTCAAAAAGTGTCAACATCTGCCGAAGTAAATTTTATTTTTTCCAGGTTCAGCCCGGCGCCTAGGTTCTTGAATATAACGGGGAACGAGGGGACGGGTATATAATAGATGCTAAATAAACGGTGCAAAACTGTACCGGGGCTGCCGTGGAACTGTATCTCGTTTATCCCGAGTTTTGCTGCCAGCTTTTTTAGCCGGTGCATCATTCCGTTAAACTCCTCTGCTTTTACTTCGGCATCGCCAATTAAAAGCACGTGGTTTATCTTTATCCATAAAACGGAATCGCCTATGCGGATTACCTGGCTTTGGTTATAAGTTTTGTACTGGTGAAAATCCCGGTCGCGATTAATCCCTCCGTATTCACTATCGGATATAGAATCAGGCATTTTGCCGCCCTTAACCACCACATTTTCCAACACCTTTTGCCTGCGGGTCTGGAGTATTTTGGCCCCAAAAGGTACTTTACTTAAAAGTTTATGCCATGGGAATATGGCAACCTGTATCCTGAAACAGTCCATCCGTTCGGTCATTTGCCAGCCCAGCCTATTGACGAATCCCGGCAGTGAATTTTGATTCGGAAAACCAAAAAGCAGGCGGATGCCAAGTGTTTCACACAGATCGAAAGTACGGTTGGCCAGGTCGGCAAACAGGCCTTTAAAGCGGTAGTCAGGGTGTGTCATAGTGTCGGCAGACTGCGCTGCAAGCGTGTTCTTCCCGTTAACCCTGATAAAACAAGGGATGACGGCATAAAAGGCTATCGGCAAGTCCTCATCGTTGTAAGCAATAAACCCCACATGTTGCACCCCCGTGAACGCGGTGTTATACTTGTTTGAAAAAAAATTCGGCGCCGGCCGGGCTCCGTATACAGCGGAATGCAACTGTTCCAGGCCGGCTATATTGTCACCGTTTAGCCGTTGTACCCGGTACGCCAGTGTCTGCTCAGTGATTTTCATATCGGCGGGTAACGGTTGCATACATTTGATTATGGGTAGAGATAAAGGGGTTTACGGTAAATCGTTCACGCATGCCGGGATCGTCCCTATCTTCGGCGAACCTGAAATCCATGGCCAGCAGTTGCCTGTATCCGGCGCCCTTTGCGCCCTCCAATAATTCCGGAGTGTAGGAGCCGTAGGGAAAAGCAAAGCTTTTTATCTTCCGGCGGATGACGCCTTCGAGGTACTGCTTTGACAGGATCAGCTCTTCGGCGGCGTCACTGATCTTAATCCTGCCCAGGTCATTATGATAATAACCATGGGAGCCTATCGTAACATATCGTGATGCGGCAAGTTTTCTGATCTCCTTCGGTGTCATTTGCAGCCAATAGTCTACTTCGGACAGGTTTGATTTGAAAGGGGCCTGCCCATAAAGCAGTTTCATCATTTCAGCTTTTTCTTTAAACCCGGCGCTGCGCAGTTTATCGGCCAGGCTAACGCCGTCTTTCACCGAAACGTAATTACCAAACTGGTTCTTTTTGTAAGGCTTGTTTTTGTACACCATGTTTTCTGCGCCGTACTTTGTTACTATGCTTAAAAAGTCATTCCATAATATATCATAACCGGCCGCGCGTATCGCGGTGATAAAAAACGTAGCAGGCATCTCGTATTTTTCCAGCAACGGCAACACGTATTTGTAATTATTAGCAAAACCGTCATCAAAAGTAAGGCAAATGTTGAACCGGTCATGGGCAAACTTTTCGGCAAAATAATCGTCCAGCGAAATAACGTTGAAATATTTTTTGTAGAACTGAAGGTGTTTTTCAAAGGTAGCCCGGGTTAAAAAGATCGGGTTAAATCGTGTCGGCTCCTTTATGCAAATACCATGATAGATCATAATACGGCATCCGCGGGCCGAGCGGTAAAAATGATCATAAAGCCCAAGTTTATATGCAGCATCCCTAAGCAGGTATTTGCTTTCGCGATAAAGTTTGCTTGCTATTTTTCGGGGAATCCTCATAAATCAGGCAGAATAATTGGCAGTTACCGGGAAATATGCTTCGGCGTAATACTCTTTTATCCGGTCCATTAAACCCGGCAAATTGCCCTGCACGTACTTACCGGCATCGTTTATATATACCTTGCTAAAATTATTAAGGTCGAGTCCGGGTAATTGCCCCACTAAGTTTTCGTCGAACAAACGGATCTCGCCTTTGTGAATAACCAGTAGCAGATCGGCAGGCCGCAGCGAAAAAAAAGCGCCGTAATCACGCATGCCTTTTTTTATATGGGCGACTACGATATCTGCTTCTTTTCCTTCTTCGATTTTGCCTGTATTCAGCCCCCAAACATTTGCGGCATTTTTATTTAAGGCGTAAAAAAGCTCTTCCTCGCCAAGCAATCTGGTCCCGCGCGCAACACGCAGGTGCTCCCAAATGTCCCAACTGCCCGTTAAAGTCGAATCCGTTCCAAACAATATATCGGTATGTTTTTCCAGTAGGTTTACGGGAGCTGTTTTGTTGAGCAAAAAATAGTTTGATTGCGGGCACCAAACCACCGCCCCGAATTTTTTTGCCTGGTTTTCCGTCATGGCCACTCCATGCACGCCTACCAGTTTTCGCCGTAGCAAATTCCACCCCGTCAGTCGGTCGATCTCGCTGAACGAAGACCAGTCGTCCCCCTCGCCAACGTGTATGCAAACCGGTAGTTTTACATTAAGCGGGTTGTTTAATTTTAACTGCCAGGCGCTTTCAAAGCCAACAGAATGAAGCGCTTGCATGTTCTCAAAAATGGTGATCAGCTCGTCTTTTAAACCCGAGGGCTCACCATGGTTAACCACGGTGGTAACGCCGCAGAGCAGATTTTTAAATACACCCCATTCATAGCGCAAAGTTGGAGGTACTTTTAAAACCGCCGATATTTGTGTCTTGTAATGTTTATGAATATACTTGCCCCACTCCGTATAGTTGCCATAAATACGTTCCCCCAGTCTTGGAAAAAGATTAAAATCGAGATGGTCATGCGAGTTGATCAGTCCAGGGAAAACAAGGGCATCTTCAAGAGATAACGTGATCTGATCATCTGTATCAATAAAAGCGGTAGACGAAACGCCGGAAATCTTATCTTTAGTGACCCTGATATGAACAGGTTCGTCGGTTCCGGCCATTATCAAATTATTCAGGATCATTACGCCCTCCTGAAATGGATCCCATAGATAACCGGGAAGCCCTTAAATTTTTCGTAAACGTGCAGTGAGTTTTGCGCAGTATAATAATGCTTCACCGATTCGTCGATTTTCTTCTCGTCTTCACGAACAACAACAAAGCCGTAACGCAGCATTATTTTTTTTATAAGGCTTACCGGGTGAACAAAATTCTTTACAGCTATTTGCTTGTTTTGATAATTGAAAGTTCTTTTGCCGCCAAAAGCTAAAATGTCAGGGTGGAAATCGGTCAGGACAATATCTCCATCATATTTCAGTAACCTGCACCAGGCACCCAAAGCCTCATCGATGTCCTCAATATGGGCGACGGTCAGGGTTGAGACGATAGTGTCAAAAGACGTGTCCCGGACGGCAAGGAAATCATTATCCGTGATGGTATGAGTTTCGGCTGCCGGGAATTTCGCCTTCAGCCTTTTGAGCATTCCGGGCGATACATCAAAACCTGTTAATCCTGCGGGCTTTTCTTTTAGCATCGCGGGCCAGTGGCGGCCTGTCCCGCAGCCAATGTCTGCCACATTTTTACAGTTTAAATCGATGTGGCTCAGCAAGTTTGCAAACAGCAATTCGTCCAGGTCGAGCATGAGGTTCCCCGGCTGGGCGTCATAATTTAGCGACCAAAGGTCATAGGCTTCAACTACTTCGTGTTCCTTTACGGGTGTAGTAAAAACTCGTCGGTTAATATAGTTTGTTATGGACTTGATCAACGGTTTAAATAATTAATGGAAGCCTGGCAATACGCGCTTAACAATCAGAATTACGCTTAAGCCGGTTTAAAGGTTGCCCCATAATATTATTTCGGGCAAAGGCAACCGCGTGATTTTTGCCCGCGTAATTGCTATTATAAGTTTGAATAGTTAATTGGGTTTGTTGTTTTAATTATTGTTCCCGTTAAAGTGGGTGAAAAAATACCGGCGGACTTAATTGTCTGCCGGTATAACGGGGACCTCCGGTAGGGTAAATACATTGCTAAATTGAAAGATGAGTAATAAAATAATTCTTTTTAATCCCAAAAGCGCTGAAGCGAAATACCGCATTCCCAATTCCATTCTAAGCATAGCTGCATCAGTCGAGGGGCGTTACGATTGGACCATCGTTGACGGTAACCGCGACGCCGACCCCTTGCAGGTGATGAAAAATTACCTGGACACGGGGGAGTATAAATACATTGGCTTTACCGTAATGCCGGGGCCGCAGTTAAGGCAGGCAATCCCAATCGCAAAAGCAATTAAAGAGAATTATCCATTTACCAAAATGGTTTGGGGCGGCTACTTTCCCTCTACACAGCCCAAGGTTATACTTGATTCAGGTTACGTCGACTTCGTGATCAACGGACCCGGCGACCATGCTTTTCCGGCACTGATCGATGCGCTTGAATATAATACCCCTTTTGAATTCATCAAAAACATTATTTATAAATCCGGCAACGATATTATAAAAACCCCTAAGGAAGATTTAATGGAGCAGGACCCGCTGCCGCCATTGCCTTATGACAAACTGAACGATATTTACCCCATAAACCGTTACCTCGGCAAAACTTTTTTAGGCGAGCGCACCATGGCTTATCACTCCAGTATTGGCTGCCCGTTTACTTGCTCCTTCTGCGCCGTAGTGCCAATATTCGAAGCCCGCTGGAAAGCCAAATCCGCGCTGAACGTTTATAAGGACATCAAATACATAAAGGATAACTGGGGGGCCGATGCCATAGAATTCCATGATAATAACTTTTTTGTTTCCGAGAAGAGAACGGTTGAGTTTTCGAAGCTGATAAAGCCCGAAAAGATGAAATGGTGGGGCATGGCGCGCATTGATACCATGGATAAATTCAAAGACGAATCCCTGGCATTGCTGCGGGAAGCGGGTTGCACGATCATCTTTTTTGGCGCCGAAAGCGGTAATAACAACGTATTGGCCCAACTGGACAAGGGCGGAACGCAAACCGGCGACCAGATCATTCGCTTTGCGGAAAGATTGAAAAAGTTTGATATCATCCCCGAATATTCATTTGTATTGGGCACACCCGCGCCTACAACGGAACAGGTACAGGCACAGATAGATTTTGAAATAGATTTTATAAAACAGGTGAAGGCGGTAAATCCGCGAACGGAGATTGTATTATATACCTATAGCCCGGTGCCAACCGAGGGGTCGAACTTATTTAAACAGGTGCAGGCGCTGGGCTTTAAATACCCGCAGGTGCTGGAAGATTGGATCAGCCCTGCCTGGGAGAACTTCGACATGCGCAAAAATCCGTTAACGCCCTGGCTAACGCCCGAAATGATTGACCAGATAAGGGATTTTGAAACCGTGCTGAACGGGGTATATCCAACGGTGACTGATATTCGCCTTGGCGATTTAAAGCGAAGGGCAATAAAGTTGGTGGCTGGCCTGCGTTATAAGGTAAACGTTTATAAATACCCCTATGAAATAAAGCTGCTGCACAAAATGTGGCGGTACAGGCAGCCCGAGATACAAGGGTTTTAATGATTTAACTATTGAGCGCTATTGGACATACCGGTGTGAATTCCGCTGTAAATGCTGTGGTTGAATTCGAACACCTGTATGTAAGCGTAAGGGATGCCGAAGGCCGAATGCTGACCGATGAGCAGGTTAAAGCCTTGCCCGATGTCGAAAAAGCTCATCCCCTCTGTAAAGAATGGAAGATACGGAAGCGTTCGGCAAACAGGTTGCTGGCCTGGCTGCAGCAAAAGAAAAAGCCACTGAATATACTGGAGATCGGCTGCGGAAATGGCTGGCTGTCTGCTCTGCTCGCCGAGATTCCGGCTTCAACGGTTACCGGGCTTGATATAAATCGCGTTGAAATTGCACAAGCCTGCCAGGTTTTTAAAAAGCCGCGCCTGGAGTTTATTTGGGACGACTTTAAGCCCGGATTGTTTTTAGAAGAAAAGTTTGACGTAATCGTTTTCGCCGCATCCATGCAATATTTTAAACCCCTGGCCGGAATTTTAAGGGATGCATTGGCCTGTTTAGCGCCTGAGGGCGAGATCCATATTACCGACACGCATTTTTACCAGGTGGATGAGCTCGCTGCCGCTGCCGGACGGACAAAAAATTACTACGCAGGCCTGGGGTACCCCGAAATGAGTGATCACTATTATCAGCATCGTATCGATGATATCAGGGCTTTTAATAACCGTATATTAGTAAACCCGCGAACCGCTATAAACCGGGTATTTAAGCGGAAGCCGTTTTACTGGATTGTAATCACCCATTAAAACAATGTTATCCATAAGTCATACCTATCAGCGCTACCGCACGTTGAAAACGCACGTTATAACAACCTTGCCGGTGGTGATATTAATGCCGCACAGCGCCTGTAACTGCCGCTGCGTGATGTGTGATATATGGAAGGATAACAAAAACCTGAAGCAGCTTACCGAACATGACATTGCAAGTTTACTTGGAGCATTAGCAAAACTGGGGACCAGGCAAGTAGCCATGTCAGGCGGTGAAGCATTGCTGAATACCAACTTTTTCAGGCTGTGCGAATTGCTCGGGCAAAACGATATTAAAATAACGCTGCTGTCCACAGGTTTATCTATCAAAAAAAATGCGGAACAATTGATAAAATGGGTGGATGAAGTCATCGTGTCATTAGATGGCGACGAGCAACTGCATGACGCCATCCGTAATATCCCCGGCGCGTTCCGGAAATTGAAGGAGGGCGTAGAGTATATCAAATCCATTAAACCCGGTTACAGGATAACCGGAAGGACAGTGATCCACCGCCTCAATTTCCGCAACTGGGAGGCGATCATCAACGAGGCAAAAATAATGAACCTGGACCAGGTAAGCTTTTTGCCGGCGGACGTCAGCAGCCACGCCTTTAACCGGCAGCAAGCCTGGGAAGAACCCCGCCAGCATGAGATATTGCCCGCCGAAAATGAACTGCCTGAACTACAGGCGGCAATTTCCCGGTTGATCGATAAGCGTGAAGATGATTTTGCATCGCGCTTTATCGCGGAATCTCCGGCCAAGATCCAACAGATATATCAATACTATGCTGCCTTTTATGGCCTCAACCCGTTTCCATTCAAAAAATGCAATGCGCCATGGGTTTCCACTGTAATTGAGGCGGATGGCAATGTAAGGCCATGCTTCTTTCACGAGGCGATTGGCAATATCCACGATTCGCCGCTCATGGAAATATTGAATAGCACCGGCGCGGTAAACTTTAGGAAGACGCTGGATATGACAACTAACCCAACCTGTGTAAAATGTGTTTGCTCATTAAACCTTCGGCCAAGGATGGATCCGGCTGCTTTTTTATAAACAGGTAGTGGCCCTTTGAACATTGGCAACCCTTTATCTTTTTAAAACGTAATTTAGAAAACGGCCCGCAAAAAAATAGCGAATAGTATTCATGAAAAAAATTCTTTTCACCCATTCCTATTTTTTGCAGTGCGATCCGAAACAATGGCAGCTTGGTTTGCCATACCCCCCACTTGGTACACTTTACGCTGCCGCATTGATGCGCGAAAATAACTTTGAGGTATCGCTGTTTGACACCATGTTTGAAAATGATCCCGGGCGTGTTATTGAGTCGATCACACGGAATAAACCGGATTTCTTTGTGGTATATGACGATGGCTTTAACTATCTCACCAAAATGTGCCTCACGAATATGCGCCAGGCTGCATTTGAAATGTGTAAGGAAGCAAAGGCCAATGGCTGCACCGTTATTGTATCCAGCTCTGATGCTACAGACCACGCCGCGGAATACCTTAGCCAGGGTGCGGATTTCGTGATCATTGGCGAAGCGGAGCGGACATTGCTTGAATTGGCAACCAGCCTGAATGCTGGTGTCGAAGATTTTTCCGCTACAATGGGCCTGGCGTATTTGAGAAATGGCATCGTGGTAAAACCCCCCGGACGTCCCGTTTTAAAAGATCTCGATTCCCTGCCGCTGCCGGCCTGGGATTTGGTTGATATTGAGCCCTACCGTCAATCCTGGTTAAAAAATGCGGGATATTTTTCGTTAAACATGGGTACCACGCGCGGTTGCCCCTTTAAATGCAACTGGTGCGCCAAGCCCATTTACGGCAACCGATATAATTCACGCAGCCCCGAAAATGTAATTGAGGAGATCAAATTGCTCAAAGCGCGTTATCAGATGGATCACATTTGGTTTTGTGATGATATTTTTGGCTTGAAACCGGGGTGGATAAAGGAATTTGCCGCGTTGCTGAAAAAAGAAAATATAAAGATCAGGTTCAAAATACAGTCGCGTGCGGACCTGCTGGCGGACGAGGAAACGGTACAAGCGTTGGCATCGGCAGGCTGCGAGAACGTTTGGATAGGAGCGGAAAGTGGTTCTCAAAAGGTACTGGATGCAATGGATAAGGGCATCACCGTGGCTCAGATTCATCAAGCTACACGCCTGATGGAGGAGCACGGGATAAGGCCCGCCTTTTTTATTCAGTTTGGATACCCGGGTGAACTGAAGGGCGATATTCAACAAACCATCAGGATGATCAACGAACTGCTGCCGTCTGAATTAGGTATTTCCGTTTCATACCCCCTTCCGGGTACTGAGTTTTACGACAGGGTAAAGGCTGACCTTAAGAAAAAAACCAACTGGACGGATTCTGACGAAATGGCGCTGATGTTTCATAACACTTATCCGCCGTCATTTTACAAGCAACTGCATCGGTACGTTCACCAAAATTATCGTAAGCACCTGGCCAAAAGTAGTTTTAGAAAACTGGTAAAAAATCCGCTGAACATCAATGCAAAGAATTTACGTAAAGCATTATCACTATTTTACCATACGCCTGCTGCATTCATTGAAGGCTTACGATTAAAAAGGCTGGAGGGGATATCGACATGAAAACTATATCCCCAAACCTGAACGAACAGCTTATCGAAACAGCTTTTACCCGTCAGTCGGTTGTTTTTGATGAACTATATTCGGATAATACCATCATCCGTTATAAGCGTGACCGCGTACGGGAACATGTTTTACAGTATCTAAGCGCCGGCGCAACCATTTTGGAACTAAACGCAGGCACCGGCGAAGATGCCATGTTTTTCGCCCGAAGCGGCTTTAGAGTACACGCTACGGACATATCGCCAGGGATGCAGCAGCAGCTAAAACAAAAGGCCAAAACTAACCGGCTGGAGCACCTGATCACCAACGAAACGTGCTCCTACACGGGGCTTGCGCAGCTAAAGAATAAAGGTCCTTACGACCTGATTTTCTCCAATTTTGCGGGACTCAACTGTACAAATGAATTGGATAGGGTACTTGCTTCATTTGAAGGCTTATTAGGTCCGGGCGGAATAGTAACCCTGGTTATTTTACCCAAATTTTGTCTTTGGGAAACGCTGCTGGCATTTAGAGGTAAATTCCGCACGGCATTTCGCCGGTGGTTCAGTAACAACGGCAGGACAGCTCATGTGGAAGGCACTTTCTTTAAATGCTGGTATTATAACCCTTCCTACATTGTAAAAAGACTAAAAAGTAATTTCAGGCTATTGGGGGTTGAGGGCTTATGCACCATCGTACCTCCGTCTTATCTTGAAGGTATTGCCGAGAAACATCCACGTGTGTTTAATGTCTTGAAAGAAAAAGAAAATAAACTAAAATCGCGCCGGCCCTGGAGGTATATCGGGGATTACTATATTATTTCGCTAAAAAAGGTATGATGCGGCCGATAGATCGCGCATCACCACAGTTGCGGCAACCGTAAAATGGCGGTTAGTATTGAGCGTTTGTCTGTAGCTCCAAATCATAAAAAGAGGAAATGCGACTTTCGACGACTATTGATGACTTATCACTACTGCACTAATGAGCTTTCATAATCCTTTAACAGTACCGCCACCTTATGCTCGTATTTGGTAAGTAAGCTGTGCTGGAAGAATTGTGGATCAGGCTTTGAATGATGTTTGCTTGTAACCATTGCCAATACCTGGCCATGACTGTTCATTTTGTGACCAAGTGTTTTTTTACGCCACCTTCGGTCGGTGAGATTCATCAAAAAGGAATCGATTGCATTACCATAGGGTAAGTTGAATACAAATTCTGAACACCGCTTAATAAAGCCCGGCTTTGCAGGCCTGGCCGATGCAACACGCATGTTTTTGTTGGGCAAAAACTCCCTGCTCCACCTATTTGCCGCATAGAATTTTTCAAAAATAACATCGCCCTCAAGGGGTATCAGCGTACAGATCTCGATAGCTGTGTAAATGTTTTTTTCGGCTATCTGCAGCTCTTGTTCGTCGATGTAATAATTCATGCAAAAATAATGTTCCTTATTGAACAGGAAGCTCAGCTTTTTGAGGCAATGCATAATGGTGCGGGCCAGCCAAAGCCTGTTTTTTGTCGTGATGATAAACAAATCGATATCAGAATATTCATCTGCAAAATTCTTTGACAATGACCCCGAAACAGCTATCCCGCGTACGTACGGAAAGCGAATAAGCAAACTGCCGACACGCCGGGCAATGCCTATCAGTTCTTCAGCTTTTCTATTCCCTTCAATCCGCCTTACCGCCAGGTTGCGATCGTTCGTTACGGAAAAAAAACGGTCGAACTGGTAAACAGCGCCGTTGTTCAGCAGCGTGCTCAGTGCATCGTCAAAAAAATCATAGGGGTGTTTTCTTCGGAGGAATAAATAAATCTCTGCCTTAGTTAAAGGGTACTTGAACATGTCGAAGTAAGCCAGGGTGGCCAATATGTCTTCTTTTACTTCCGACAAGTTTTTATTAATTAAAGGGAAAGATATATTTTGCATCTGGTAATTTTTACCTTATTTCAATCACCCTGATCATATAATTATGACGGCTCGTTCCGCCGTTTGGTTGCCTGTATTATAAATATTACGATAAATATAACAAGCTTATTATTAGACGATTACTGGTAATTCAGCCAAAGCTTCTGTCTCGGGCATACTCACCAGGGACTGTAATGGCGGTTCAGTTGGATTCCTCTTGCCGTTAACGTCAGAAAACATGAAAAACGAGAAGAAAAAAGCATAAAAAAATGTACCCTTATCCACATCGAGCAGGTTTTCGGAAAACGACACTACGGTAACTAATAACATGAAATTAAAAAACAACAAGTCATTTCGGCGCAAAGCGATTTTAAAACCGAAAGCCAGTGTCGCCAGGTAAATTATTAAGCCAAAAACGCCGGTCTTTAATGCAATGCTCAAATACTCGCTGTGCCCGTTCAATCGTTGAAGAAACGAGTCGTACATTTTTTTATCGTAAAAACTGTCCTGTAAAAGACTAATCTCGGTACCTGCTCCATAGCCAATCGATGGCTTTTTCTCGATTATCTCCAGGGTAGTTTCCCATCGCGAGATGCGGCTGTCGTGTATCTCACCGGTAGTTTGCTTGACCATATCGGCCCTTAGCTCGGTAACGAACCTTTCCCTGAATGCAGATGACATTAATATCCCGGCAACGGCCAAAATGGAAAATGAAGCCGATACCAGCGCGAATTTCAACCGCATGCGCGCTTTTAACAAAAACCAGGGCACACCAATATTTAGAATGATCAAAAATACTGCAAAAATAGATTTTGAACTCAGTTGAATTATCCCTGCCGTTAAAACAGTACAGCAAAAAGCGATCAGCAGTTTTTGATAAGGTTCACGTCTGTCAATAAGGCTGAACAATGTGTAAGTAAACGCTACCATTAGCTGCATCGCGAAAAAGGTGGCGTGCATCCCGATCGGCTCCGAAAAGTTATGATTGGTAAAATGTTCCGAGAAAATTGACCGTAAGGGCAATTGATAGTGCCTTATAGTGGCAAAGGCATCCATATAAAGATAAATAACAGTTGCCGTGCAAACCAGGGCAAATGCTTTCAGTAATTTCAATCTGTATTTATAAATGCTTAGCGGGTTAATACAAAATAACAGCGGGAAAAGCAGGAGGGTTATTTGCTTGCCCCATTCATCAAAGGCTTCCGGTTTGTTGAACGAGTAAATAGTACTGCATACAGTGAGCAGGAACACCGATTGTATGGCCAATACACGCGGCGAGAATACCGGTTTTAGGTTTTCTTTTTTTAAGTGTATAAGTGTATGCAACAGATAACTTGCCAGGATGATATGGCTGTAAAAAAGGTTGAAAGGTAAACTTGCCAGCAAGGCCATTAAATGATAATAGCTTATTTTATTGGGCAGTGTATCTTTTATATCAAATAAGTCAACCATGTTTAGCTTTATAGCTTACTTTATGCGATCGTTTTATTTTAAACAGCCAACGCGTACTGGTAGGCTTTTAATGTCTGCCTTGCCGCCTGTTTCCAGGTATAACGTTCCAGTATTTTCTTTTGTAAATGTACTGCGGGCGATGCCGTACTGGCTCTTTCAATAGCCTCAAATATGCTTTTCGGATCGGCAGGGTCGCAGTAAAAAGCATCATCCGCAAAGTATTCCCGCGTATCGCCCTTGTCCGTTATTACTATATTGCAGCCCATAACCGCAGCCTCTATCGAGCTTAGGCCCGTTGTTTCAAACCAGCTTGGCAAGGCATGCACTTTTGCCTGCAGGTAGTAGTCAACCAATTCGGCCTGCGGCAAGTGACGAATGAATTCCACATTATCGGCGGCAACTCGCCGGCACTCGTAATAGTAATGTGCCTGGCTTGGCGCGTGGGCGCCTATGATCAGCAATCTGAACCGTGTATTGTTTAAAGCCTTTATCAGGTTCAGTTGGTTTTTAATGCCTTCTATCCTGGCCGCACATACAACTAAATTTTCATCCTTCTTTGCGTCCAGGTCGTTGTGGAACAATTCAGGGTCGATACCATTGGGTACCACCATGTAGTCGGCCTTTGTTGAATAGCTTTGCTGTATCCGCTTGTACTCCGACTCGGAGTTTGGCAATATCATGTCTGCCCCGCGCAATATTTCAACGATGCTGTTGCGCTGGCCCTTCCAGGTATACGAGAGGCTGGCCAGATGGTCCCGGCCGAGCACACACCGGGCAATAGTTTTCAGGTATTCAATACTATCGCCCGGAAGCCAGTTGAATAACATTCCCATACCTTTGCGGTGATTTTTATCGTATTCCGAATAATTGCAAAGTATGGTTGATACCACGAATGGTTTTTTTGCTTTTCTGTAATGATAAAGGATATCGGCAGGCCTGATGATGTTAAAAAAATGCAACAGACTATACTTTTCATAGGGGATATCTTCGTTTGACAGCAGTATATCAGTATCAACGCCCATTTCACCGAGCTCGCGCGCAGTTTGTTCTATTTGAACGGTGTCGCCACCGAATGCCGAGTACAATGTCGATCTGGTTATAAATGCAACTTTCATCAATGTATAGTTTATGTCCGTCTGGAGCTGACCTTGTATATCCAACTAACCAGTCTTTCAGGTAAATAGCTTATGGTATAAATTAAGTAGTTATCCAGCCTGAATGGCTGCAGGCTAATAGCTTTCACCACATTATGCCTTGCTTTTCCGGGCTGGTAATTGTTCACAAGGAATTTTTTGCTGCACAACGCGTAATATGCGCCTTCCTTTTTCCGCGCGGGGTATTGTTTGCCGCTTATTTGGTATAGTTCAGTTCCCTGCTCCTCGGTTATACTGCGCTTCCGCAAAGTGCTATACTTTATTGACAGGAATTTACGCGAGTGCCATCTTTCATCAACAGTTAACGACTGCGGATTAAGCCGCACCTTTATCAGAGGCTTCGAAAGATTACAGGCTTTTTCGTTTTTTAGAATGTTTACCCACAAAAAATGATCTTCATAAGTATGCGCATGTTCGTTATAACCGCCGTTGCTGATGATCAGTCCCTTTTTATACATTACGCTGGAGTGGATAAACGGGCATACCGAGTATTTCAGCAGTTGTATTTCTTCGTTAAGGTGGGCTGCCGGATAATGAGTAAAGATATAATGCCCGTCAGCATCAACATAATCTGCACCGGAGCCGATGATGCCGTAGTCAGAGTAGGCAGTAATAAAATCATATTGGATCATTAGCCTGTCGGGGTAACAAATATCATCTGCATCAAACCTGGCGACGTAGGGCGCCCTAGCGTGTGAAAGTCCGGTGTTCAATGCAGCGGCTATCCCTTTGTTAGGTTGATAGATCTGCACGATACGTTGATCCTTAAACGAGTCGATGATCTTAGCGGTGTCGTCGGTTGAGCCATCGTTAACGATCAATAATTCAAAATCGGCGAATGATTGCTGCAGCACCGACCTGATCGCCTCCGCGATGTACCGTCCGGCATTATAAGCCGGCATTAAAACCGTAACTTTTGGCTCAGGCGAATTCATGGGCAGCTGGTTTTAAGGAGTTTTGTTTAATGTCAACGAATAACATCAATTCAAAAAATATAATTATGGATAATTGCTCAAACCAGTAGTCGATAAAAAAAACCGATAGCAGGAGAGCAAAAATAGGAATGCCGTAGCTCAGGCGGCGATATCGCGTGACAAAAAAGCCCAGATAAAAAATGCAAAAGATAATCAAGCCGACGACTCCGTATTCTGCCAGTAATTGATCATACACAGAAGATGGACTATTGCTAAGCGAATGTAATTCCACTTTTTTGCTAAAAAAATTCAGGTAAACATCCAGGTGGTTCAGCATAAAATCGTTGCTGACATAGATATACCGGGCCGGATATCCACCTTCGAGGTCCAGACCTGTAACTTTGAAAGCCAGTTTGGACGAAAAATTACCCAGACCATCCCCTATGATCATTTTAGCCGGATGGCTTTGCAGAAACCTTAGGGTTTGCAAAAAAGCTATGCCCTTGCCGGGCAAGCCATAGGAAAAGCTATTTTTAGATGATATCGGCAACTGGCTTTTATGAATATTGATAAAAGCCAGCAGCGTTCGTCGTTCATTATCGGTATCAGTTGGTGTTTGATAGGGTGGGGTGTTTATATCCGGTCCGGGTACGATGTAGCGCCCGGGGCCAACATAAGGGATAAACGTTGCAGGCGGCATTTTCGGTTGACCAACGCTCTGTGCCGCTTTTATGCTGTCGAGATAATTTTTGGCAATTTGCCTTCGTAAATCATCCGGGCTCGATGGATGGACGATGTTGTTGATTGTAACCACCACAGGAAGCCTTGGCGGGTCAACGACGTTTTTTATAGTTTGGTACGTATAAAGGTTGTTTTGCGGTGAGATTTTCGCCATGAAAACAACCAGGAAAACCATGCAGACTACAATAACGCTTTTTTGTTCCCTGCTGGTTTTAAACGCGAACAGGGCTAATAACACAAGGGCGAGGACCAGGTTAGTAAAGTTACTACCCGTGAACAACAGGATGGCCATACATACCAGCACCATCAGCGGATTTTTCCTTGTGAGGAAATAAATCACCCCAAATGCATTTAGAACGGCGTTGGTTGTAGAAGTATCAAATGTAAGGCCCCTGATATAGTCACCTGTTTGAATGAAGTATTTTTGATATTCTCCCTGGTACCTATAAGGGTTAAGCGTGTGAGTTTCCAAAATGATATGGCCTATGTTCAGCAATGACACAATGGTATTGATCACAAAAAAAACCAGGATCGTACGGTGAATAACTTCCGAACTATTATTTTCCACGGATAGCATAACCTGGTGCGATGCCAGCAGGCACATTGCCCAAAAAGCAAGGCCGGCAAAAAAAACCGGCAGGTAATTTGGGCTGTCGAACGTGTCGTTTACAACTAAACCCACGCATGCTATTAAAATAATTAAGGGATAAAATAGCGGCAGCCTGGAATTTTTGAAGCTGAATTTAAACTTGAAATTGAAGCGTAACAGGTAGATGACAACGATGGCAGCGATTTTAACCACCAGCTTTACGTCCAAAACCAACGTTAAAAAAAACAGGAGTTTCCAATCGATGGCATGCAGTATCGTTTTGAAGTCTGGTTTGTTGATGCTGGATGTCATTTTATACGCTTAACACGCTCAGGTTTTTTCAATCATTAGTTCAATCAGAATTACGACTAAAAAAATGTATGGGTTGCCTGTGTTACAATAGAAAAGCGGGAATTTTTAGTTAAAAAGGGTGTAAATCGTCTTTTTATCTCCCCGACCAATCTGTTTGGTCAAAATAAGCGATGCACAGTAAATAACCAACGAAAAACCCGCGGTTATCCAACTCTTGTTAAATAGCAATTCTGGAATAAACAGGGACACTAGGGCGCAGGAAAGGCAGACTAAAAGTGGCTGCCAAACGGCTTTAAGTTCCGCCGCTGTATTTTGTTTAATATAGTAAACGGCTTGCACCATGCAGGCGGCCAGGTACGCAACTGCAGCCCCCTCATTCTTAAAAAAAGGGATCAGCAATATGTCGCCCGAAACGTTAACTGTAATGGTTATGATGAATGACCTAAGGATCATTTTTAAACGTCCCTGCGCGAAGTAAATCGTCCAAAAAAAATTATTCAGGTAAAGCAATGGCAGGCAAAGCGATAAGATGAATATCGTTTTAACATTTACCAATCCATATTTGCCGCGGGTAATGGCGTCAATTACCGGCGACCAACAAATATTGATCACCAACACAGTGAAGGCCGCAACAATCATTTCAAGTTTTGCCAAAAATTGCAAATCTTCGGTTGGTACGGTATTTTGCCGAAAAAGCCTGGTAAAACGGGGGATAAGCAGCGGTGCTATCGCCAGCAAGGGGAAGGTTGATATTTCAAATATTTTGTAGGCAAAGCTATATTCAGCAAGCCTTGCAGCAGAAACCAGTAGGCCAATAAATATCCAGTCGAACCTGGCCAGCGCCGAGGTGATCAATACGACGCCGGTTTGCGGCAAAGCTTCGCGCAACAGCGCCAAATAGGCTGCCCGATTCCAAACGAAGGCTACCGGCATTTTTAAAATAAAAACAAATAATAGTATGCAACATAAAAGCTCGGCGGCATCGCCGGTTATAAAAATAACGATGACATTGTGCAGGGTCAGTGCATGCAGAAAGTAGATTATGGCCAACCCGCAGCAACGAACCAGGTTAGATATAACGAGCATGTATGCCATTATTTTAAAATGTTCAAGCCCGTTTGCTGCCTGTTTAAAAGGCGTTGAAAAAAAGATCATGAGTTTGCCTGCGCCCAAAAGCAATAGCAGGCTATACAGGATATTTATGCCCGACCCCAGGTAATGGCCGAAAAAGAGTAAACCATAAAAGAGCATACCCGCAACAAGAACATGGAAGAGATAAAGCCCAAGTGTTCGCCTGGCGTCCTGGCCCGCGGCTATTTTTTTTACGACCAATTGGTCTATGCCGCATGACAGGATATTGAACACCGCCAATAGTATGGCCAGCACCAGGTTGATCTCTCCGAAAGTGCTTTTGCTAAGCCCCACGGAAAGGACGTAAAATATGCCCAGGCCAAGTGCCTGGTTTACAATTAACTGAATTGCGTTAACCGAGAGGTTCTTAAGCAATCGTCCTTTCATTGCTTAAAGATAGCCATTTTTGGAAGCTGCATTGTTCCGTGGCAGTTTAATAGTCAACTGCCAAATTTTCTTCAATAGTTTCTTTTTTATGCCGACGAACTTCCATCTGGCTCAAAAGAAGATATTTCAGGCGCGTGTTTTTTACGGTGATTTTTGCAATTTCCCATCCTTCGCGGCCGTCAAGGAATCCAAAGAAGAATATATAATTTTTTACAAAGCCAAAAAGCGGCGAAATATAAAGTTTTACAAAACCTGCCTTTTGGCCATTGGCAAAATATTGCCTGGCGCTGAGTTTGGAATAATAGCCACATTTGCTATTGTATTCGGCCAGATTGTTAACAGAATAATGGTGCAGGCAGCCTTTAAGTTTTTTCATTGAAATAGCGTCAGGCATCATCAGGATTTCATGAACCATTGTTTCCGACCATTTTACCCATGCGCGGTTAAAAAGCCGGGCGTGATGGTCCCTTCCCCAACTGCCAAAACGAATCAGTTTCTGACCAAAATACGACCGGAACCTGATATCGTAAACTGATAAAGGATCGCTAAGATCTAAATGATGAAGTGAGTTGATCAATTCGTCATCCGGGACCTCGTCGGCATCGATACTTAGTATCCAATCATACTTTGCCAGCCGGATACCTTTGTTTTTATTTGCGCCGTAACCACCCCATGTGCTTTCAACTACGCGACAGCCTTGAGCCCGGGCGATTGAAGGGGTGCCATCAGTACTTCCGCTATCTATTATGATAATATCATCGGTAATATTGCTGACTTTTTTTATGCAGCGGGAGATAAAGCGAGCTTCATCCCTGGTAATGATAACAATTGAAACGGGAACCATTTAGTAGCTATTTACCCGTAATACCGTGGTTTTAATTAAATAGGTTGCCCTTTCACGTAAAAATTATTCGCGAAGCAGCAATGGATGCGCGCTTATTTGAGCCGGCCGTTGTTTTGTTGACAGCGCGCCCGGTGTGAATAACTTAGTTTGCTTTGATCGCGCCGAAAAGTATAACTTGGTATACCATTACCGGTTTTTGATTATTACGACACAAAATTGCCGTTATTCCGCTGATAACCAAAAGAGTGATTCAGGATTGTTTTTTTAATTTGATAAGGCAACCTTTATATGTTCATTTACGTGATGTATGCATTAAGGCAAATGAACTTAGGTAACCGCATATAACCCATATGGGAGAAGAAGAGTTACACCAACTGATCAGGGGCTGTGTAAAACAGGACAGGAAATGCCAAAAAATGCTCTATAAGGCTTTTTATGGCTTTGCTATGGGCATTTGCCTTCGTTACGCTGGTAACCGGGACGAGGCCGCTGAGGTGATGAACCAGGGTTTTTTTAAAGTTTTCACCCATATCGAAAGTTACGATACGACCAGGCCATTTAAGGCATGGCTCGGAAAGATCATGATGAATGCTTCCATTGATTTTTACCGGGCGAATTTAAAAATGGCCTATACCGAGGATTTGGATAATGCTGAGCACGTAACGGACGGGCAGTTGATCGACAGAAATCTCAACTACGAGGACCTTTTAAAAATGGTTCAGCAACTGCCGCAGGCGTATCGTACGGTTTTTAATTTGTTTGCCATTGAAGGCTATTCGCACGAGGAGATTGGTGCAATGCTGAGCATTAATCCCGGTACGTCAAAGTCAAATTTGCATAAAGCCAGACAAAAGCTAAAGCAAATGGTGTTAAATGCCGATAAGTCGGCGAAGCCGAACCGGTTTAACGATGGAATGAATTATGCCCCCATAGTAGCTATCAAAACGATAGACATGCAGGGGGTATTTTTAAATAAAGGTATTAGAGAATGAACCAGGAGAATGAATTAGACGATCTGTTCAAAAAAAGGCTGGAGGACCCGGTGGATGGCGCAAGTTATCAGGAGGCCCACTGGAACGCCCTTGAACAGGTGCTTGACAAGCACAAAAAAAGAAAGGGTATTGTTTATTGGCTGCCGGTATATGGCAGCGCAGCTGCTGTGTTACTGTTATTTTTAGGATATATGGCGTTGAGGCCGAAGACGGCATCATCGGGCCCTAAAAACAATCCTCAGGCGGCTGTTCAACCAAATGCACATTCCGGTACACACGACGGGTCCATACGGCAACAAACCGATCAGTCGCTCAAAACGTCGACGCCTTCAACTATTATTGTTAAAAATTTAAGGGATGGAAAAAACGGCAGCAATCGTCAGCCGTTAATCTCTTCATCTGCCGCTGGAGCCCGTCGTACCGCCGGCCAGATAACAGAGGTAGCTAATAACAAAGTTGATGACCGTTCCGGTGAATTATTAACGGCGGACGGCGCCTTATATTCGCTTGGAACTGTCAGGGTCCCCGTTGAGCTGATTAATGCCACCCGGCTTCGTGAAAATAAGTCGTATGCTGTGTCAACTCAAAATAAAATCGCCATAAAAAAACCTGTGGGTTACCGGCCCCAACTGACGCTGAGCGTGATCGCGGCGCCCGATATAAATGGCGTCGGATCGTTTCAGCAAAGCAAGGTCGGCACAAATGAAGGTTTGCTATTTTCAGTGGGTTTGTCACGAAAATTTTCGATAAGCACCGGCGCCATATACTCGGTTAAACCGTATGTCACCAATTTTGAAAATTACCATACACTTTACCATTTCCCGACCAACCCGGTTAATGTGACAGCTGATTGCCGCATGCTGGACGTGCCGCTGAATTTGGGGTATCAAATTTACAACAGACATCAAAATTCGATTACAGTCGGTACCGGCCTTTCCTCGTATATCATGCTGCACGAGAGCTATAAGTTCAATTATGCAAACACTTATTATTCTGTCGGGCCAGCCCAGTACACTGTTCCTAATAGCAGTGGATACTATTTTGGAATACTAAACCTTAACGCTACTTTTCAACACCAGGTGAGTTCCAAAGTTGGTTTTAGCGTGCAGCCCTACGTTAAACTTCCCCTAAGCAATATAGGATACAGCCAGGTGAGGCTGCAAACAACAGGGGTAGCGTTAGGCTTAACATGGAATTTAAATTCATTTTCAAGACCCTAAAAATGAAGTATTTCTGTTTGATTTTACTTGCCTGGCTGAATGTTAACCAGACGGGGCCGGGCCTCTATGTCTGTAAAAACGCTATGATCACCTTATTTTCAAGTGCACCAATAGAAGACATTAAGGGAGTTTCTCAAACAGGAGTGTCAGTGTTCAACGCGGCTAACGGCGAACTTGATTTCAGCGTCAATATTCGTTCATTTAAATTTGACAAAGCGGTTATGCAGGAGCACTTTAATTCCGACTATATGGAAAGTGACAAGTACCCAAAAGCGATTTTTAAAGGAAAAATGCAGGAAACGGTTGATTTGACGAAGGACGGCAACTACCCGGTTACAGTTACCGGCGATCTGACCCTCCATAACATCACCCAAAAAAGAACTATCAAGGGCAAAATTGACATCAAAGGAGGTGTGGTAACAATGACCTCAGAATTTATGGTAAAAAATGCAGATTACCACATTGATATACCGACTATTTTGTTTCACCACATTGCCGAAAGCATACAAATAAGTGTTTCGGCAGCTTATATCCCTTACAAAAACAACCCACCCAAATAAATACCCGGCATGAAAAAGTGTATTTTGTTATTAGTCTTCCTGTTGATCAGTGCAGCGTCAATGGCCCAAAAAACGACAGTGGGCGATAAGACCACTACGGCTGACTCGTTGTTAAACTCCATGAGCGGCGAGGATAAAAATGTCCCGGTTGTAATATTCAGAACGTCCAGGCTTATTCTTTCGCAAACGACGGAGATGGTTAAAAGGAACAATCTTAATTTTCTGGTGATCCATCGTTTTGGCGATTTCGGCGGGAAAATTGGCGGTGGTCAATATTATTTTGGGCTCGACGATGTGTCAGATGTATATATTGGCTTTGAATACGGCATATCTGATAACTTTAATATCGATATTGGCAGAACAACAATTGGCGGCCTGGCCGACCTGGAACTTAAATACGCCATTATGCATCAAAAGGCCGATGGCAGTTCGCCCGTTGCGATTACCGTACTTGGCGAAGGCGGCGTCCGGCCTTACGGGTTTGTTACTTATCCCACATTCGGCGACAGGGTTTCCTACCTTGTCCAGGCAATTATCGCACGAAAATTTTCAGACGGATTTGCGCTACAGGTAACGCCAACCTTTGTCAGCAATAATTCATCGGTGCCTCTTGTCCCGGGCAGCGAACAGCGTTTTTTTGCGCTGCAGGCGGCTACGACGATAAAATTATCAAAACACATGAATTTAATTGTTGACTATGCGCACCCGTTCTCGTCCTTCCGCAACACCGGCAATGGCTTTTATGATCCGCTGGGTTTCGGGATTCAGATCACTACAGGCGGCCATGTTTTTACGATCAATGTTACCAACTCACGAGCGGTTGACGAGATCAATTTTTTGAATACTACGCAATCGAACTATTCGAAGGGCCAGTTCAGGATCGGATTTACCATATCAAGGATGTTTGATTTTAACCACAAGGAAGTGTATAAGTAAAGGTAAAAGGTAAAAAGGAGAAAGGTGAACAATGGAGGCCGGCGGAAAACGTTTTACTGTTAGCATACTCCCTTTCAGCGCTCACTATCAAAAAAGGCCTTTCACTTTTTACCTTTCAGCTTTCACCTCGGCAGGCCGTTCACCTGAATTGTGAAATATTTTTTATGGATTGGTTTTATCAGCTATATTTAGGGAAAAACCTTCAACATGAAAAAACTATACTTTATCCTTTTATTTGCAACCGTTACCACCGTATTTGCGCAAACCGCTCCGCTCGGTCAATTCGAAACCACGCTTGACGTAGGCCATCCAAAAAACGCCGGATCCGCCAAATACGACGCGGTAACCCATACTTATACACTTAAAGGCTCGGGATATAATATCTGGTTCGCCAGGGATGAATTTCGTTTCCTGTTCAAAAAAATAAAAGGCGATTTTACGGCTACAGCCAATTTTGATTTCGTCGGGCCTACCGGTAACGGGCACCGCAAAATCGGCTGGATGCTGCGGCAGTCGACCGATGAGAAATCAATACACATCAGCGCGGTTTCGCATGGCGACGGTTTAACCGTATTGCAATGGCGGTCGCAAACGGGCGAAGCGATGAAGGACCCGGAAGGTGAAATTTTTTATCCCGAGAAATCGTTCGAAACAATGCAATTGCAACGCATAGGCAAACGTGTGATCATGCGGGTGGGCCATGTGGGCGAAGCATTACAAACTGTTGGCTCGCATGAATTGACCAATATGCCGGAAGATGCTTTGCTGGGTGTATTTATTTGTTCGCATGATCCTGAAGTTACCGAAGAAGCCCGTGTTTGGGATGTGCATATTGAACAAGGTGCGGTAAAGTAAGGCTGAAAGCAAAGTCCGGGGCCTAAAGTCCAGAGCCGGTCGTCAGAAGTTTGAAGTAGCGTCTGTTTTTGTATTTTGCCCCAGGATTCGAGAAGTGCCGAGCCAGGTTTAAACTTCAATTTGTAGTTGAGACGATCTTATCCTGAATGCCGAAATTTTGATAGTATCTGCCGCCGCCGGGTGTTGAGAGGCTAACATCCTTTACCTGCCCGGCGCCTTCAAACTCAAAACGTATGCCCACGATGCCCTCCAGCTTGCTCTTTTGGGTGGTATCCATGGCTAATTTATTATTCAGGTAAACCCGGAAGCGATGATTGGAAACAATACATTTCAAATCCTGGAACTGGCTGAAATCACAGCCAAATCCGCTGAGATCATGGTCTTTGCCGGATATAAACCCATCACCGGTTAACAGGTTTATATTTGATATACATCCACGGTCGCAAAGCGGCAGGACGATGGCCGACCCCTTAAGCAACAGTACAGCATTTACCCTGCGGCATATACACGCTTCCACCGCCGACGAATTTCTGAGATTGCTTTCGAAAATGAAGTTATTTGGGTCGATCATATTATAATCGTGAACATCGGCAAATTTCACCAGCACATCGTTAAATACCGGCGATCCTGTTTTTTGCTGAAGCGTGGCGGCTGAAATTCCCATAAAGCGGCCATCGTGGCTCTCAGTTGGCGATAGATAAGTGGGTACCGGGTCCTTTTCAATAATACCCTTCCATCCTTTGGTTTGTATATTAACTACGCACTCTTTTTCGATTTGATTATCTACGATAAGCTTCGCCATAAAATAACCCGGGTTATAATAGACCGACGTATGCTGCCGGCCATTGCCGTCCACAAGTTCACGCCGCCTGGGGTCCCAGGATTGCTGGATAAAAACGCTGTCTGACTGGAAAGCGGATGCATCGTAATTAAAGATGACGGAGTTCGGCAGCGTGTCGGAAACCTTAGTGGCCTGAAATTTTATCTTAGACGGATCGACTGCTTTAGGCCCCTTTTTTTTCGCCGAAAACATAATGGCGGCTACGAGCACGATTGCAGCTGCCACTGCTAAAAACTTTACATATTTTTTTTGCCGTAACTTAATCTGTTTAAAAGGTATTACGGGCGCCACGCTGGCTGAGGGGGCAATCTCCGGCAGATCATTTTTTTGACGAAATTCGCGCCAGCTTTCATAGCCTAAAAAACCCGCCAACGCATTCAAAGTTCCCGTGGTAGGCGAGTTTTCGTAGCGCACCTTTCCCCAAATCCGCTTAAGTGTTGAGATACTGAGCTGAACGCGGGTTTTGTCGAATATTTTTTCGCTCAGATGTTCAAAGTCGTCGTTGCTCCATGCTTCGCTGTCGCCCCAGTGCAGCGTTTGTTCAATCTGCCTGCAGCAAAGCCGTAACAACTGTCTTTCTTTTTCCATCAGCCTAAATTAGTCACAGATATTGATTTAATAAACAGTTAAAATGTTACAGGTATTTTGAACAAAATTGAAACCGGTTTGAATACGCCAATTAACAGGCTTTTACCAGCTTTGATCAAAAATTATTAAGCAATACGAAAGATGAAAAAAATATCGTTCTCTTTATTCCTCCTGGCGTTGGGCGCGCTGGTTTGCCGGGGGCAAACTACAACATCATATGATCTGGGCCGTCTGTTTGCTGACCATAAATTGACCGTATTTAGCGGCGATACCATTAAAGTCCTATCGGAGGGGAAATATCATGGGGTAACCTGCAGTGGCATCGTATGGATAAACGATGTCAACTTTACAACGGGCACTATTGATATTGATATCCGCGGCAGGGATGTATACCAACAAAGTTTTTTAGGTATCGCATTTCATGGTATTGACACCACAACCTATGATGCTGTTTACTTCAGGCCGTTCAATTTTCAGTCGGCAGATGCGTTGCGAAAAATGCACAGGGTGCAGTACATCAGCGCGCCGGATTATCCTTGGGAGAGGCTGCGCGAACAACATCCCCTGGTTTATGAAAATACCATATCGCCGGCGCCCGACCCCAAAAAATGGCTGCATGCGCATATCGTTGTCACAAAGGATGAGATCGCTGTCTATGTCAACCATGCGGTAACACCATCACTGAAAGTAAAAAAACTGAATAACCGTACAACAGGCCTCATCGGGCTATGGGATGTGTACTATGCGGGCGACTTTGCCAACCTGGTTATCAGGAACGAAAAATAATCACAACCCATTAAAGTTTAATACGTCATGAAATTACTTTTCGCTTCCCTATTGATTTCCTGTTTTCTAATGGCGGCATGCCAGCAGAAACAAACCGTTTACAGCTATAAGAAAATAAACCCTTCGGACTGGGTTCTTCCGCGCAATGATACCCTTGGTTATAGCTTCGGTCAATACCTGGGCAAGGGTGCGTTGATGATGACGCGCAGATTCGGTAATTATAAACAGGCAAGTATAGCTTACCCGCATAAACTGAACTTCAAAGACGGCACGATAGAGGCTGATATGGCCTGGCAAGGCAAACAAGGCGGTTATATTGGGTTGGCTTTCCGGATAAAAGACGCGCACCATTACCAGGTGGTCTACTTCAGGCCCGAAAGTACAGGCACAATTAATGCCATACAATATATGCCGGAAAAGAAGACGGAATTTAACTGGTGGGATTATGAAGCCGCCAAATACCAGGCAAAAGCCACACTGCCGCTGCATAACTGGTTCCACATTAAAATGGTGATAAAAGGCAATATGGTAACCGTTTATGTGGGCAACCAATCCAAACCGGCGATGGTTTACAGCGCTATGGATAGCAGCCTGCAAAGCGGGTCGGTAGGGTATTGGCTGGGCAACAGCGAGGTGGGGGCGTTTAAAAATTTGGTGGTGACGAGTGACAATTAATACAATGTCATCCTGCAAAACAATAAGCACAGCCATGCTCCTGCGCGCGGCCTACCGCCCAAATACCTGATGGCGCTACTTGTATACCCGGCAATATCGCCGCCAGCCATTCCTTTTTAACGGTTGCTGCATCCTGGTTAGTGCTTTGTGCAACAACGGCAGTATGCACGGTTATAGCCACATCGCACACGCAAAACAAAACACCGTTGGCTTGCAACTCATTAATGCCGATTTGAACTTCGCCTATCCCCGGGATTTTAAACGTGCCGGGTTTCGGTTCCCAAAACGGATTTTTAGTGGCCCGCGTTTTAGTCGCGTCATCGTCGACTTTGAACAACTCACCAAATTTATATTTCTCCCAAAGCTGGTTGTTCATTGCAAAGGGAATGGCGTTATGTCGTAAAACTACCACTATGCCGCAGTCATTTTCGGGCGTGCCGGTTGCGGCATTGGTTGCCATAAACACCCTTGGCCATGCAAAAGGCAACGAACCATTAGGCTCCGTAACATCAAATATGATCCTGTGTTTCCCTTTTACCTGCTTAAACCATTCGTCGGCGTCCGACATCCCTGCGTCAGGTTGGGCGGCTGATGAATGAAATGGTGCTGCAAGCATCCCGGTGCCTAAAACGGCCGCGCCGGTAGCAACTTGTTTTAAAAATGTCCGGCGATGATTTAACCCGGCCTGGTTGGGTGTTTTCATATCCTGGTAATTTTGTATCTAAATTAGGTTATTAATTCTTCATCTCAAGTGGTATATTTTTCTTTTCCATATATCTTATTTAGCTTTAGCCGGTAAACCCGGCTAAGCTAAACGAAACTTCATGAAGACCCGAATCCCCCTGTGTTTATTGGCGGCATTATGCCTGTTGATTTCCTGTAAAAAGCATCACCAGGGCAGCGACTACAGCACCTGGGGCACTTATGCCGGCACTAAGGACGGCAACCGCTATTCATCCAACAACCAGATCACACTAAAAAATGTTGGCCAGCTTAAAGTGGCGTGGACCTATCGCACCCACGATAAGGACAGCGCCAACCGCAGCCAGAACCAATGCAACCCAATAATGGTGGATGGTATATTATATGGAACCAGCCCGAAGCTGAAGTTATTTGCTTTGGATGCTGCTACAGGAGAACAAAAATGGCTATTTGACCCGGTAACACAGGATACCTCGAAAAAGAACGACCCCATGGCCTTTTACAAAATTTGCCGGGGTGTGGTTTACTGGCAGGATTCGGCGGGTGATAATAAGCGCATTTTTTACAGCGTTGGCCAAAAAACATTTGCCATTGATGCGGAAAACGGGCAGCCCATCAAAAGCTTTGGTAAAGGCGGCTACCTTGACCTGGCCGAAAACCTGGGCCGCAAGGTAACTACCTATATCTCCGGCACCACCCCAGGTATTATTTACAAGGATCTGCTGATCATGGGCGCGCGCGTGGATGAATCGGAAGACGCGGCGCCGGGCCATATCCGCGCTTATGATGTGATGACCGGAAAACTGCGGTGGATATTTCATACCATCCCCCAACCGGGCGAATTTGGCTTTAATACCTGGCCGGACAGCACGGCATGGAAACATTTGGGCTCGGCTAACAACTGGGGGGGCATGGCGCTGGATGAAAAACGCGGTATTGTGTACGTTCCGACGGGGTCAGTCGGCGGCGACTTTTACGGCGCGCATCGCAAAGGCACCGATTTGTTTTCCAATTGCCTGCTGGCACTGGATGCCGCCACCGGCAAATACATCTGGCATTACCAGGTGGTACATCATGATCTGTGGGACCGCGATCTGCCGGCCAATCCTAACCTGGTGACCATTAAACATAACGGCAACATGATAGATGCGGTAGCGCAGATCAGCAAAGGCGGGTTTATTTTTTTGTTCGACAGGACAAACGGCCAGCCTGTATTCCCGATCGAAGAAAAACCGGTACCCACCACTCCGGCGCTGCCCGGCGAACAGCCTTGGCCCACTCAGCCTGTCCCGACCTTACCGCAGCCATTTGCAAGACAGCATTTTGGGCCTGAGGATGTGACCGATATTTCGCCGGAGACGCACCAGGATATGCTGCAAAAATATAACAAGGTAAAATACAATGCCCTATTTGCACCGCCAAGCAAGGATGGCGACTGGATATTCCCCGGCTTTGATGGCGGCGGCGAGTGGGGCGGCGCGGCGGTGGACCCTGAAACAAAAGTGATGTATATCAGCAATTCCGAAATGCCATGGGCGCAGGTGATGATAGATGTACCAAAAAATGTGGATGAGCATACTTTGCAGGGTGTGGGCCATGCCATCTATAACCGCTACTGTGTAACCTGCCATGGCCCGGAACTGAAAGGGAGTGGTACCTCATACCCTTCATTGGTGAATATTGGCAAAAAGTACAAGCAAGACCAGGTAAGCCAGATCATCGCTAACGGGCGCAATATGATGCCTTCCTTTAAGCAAATCTCCGCTAATGATAAACAGGCTTTACTGGCTTTTTTGTTAAAGATACCCGCAAAACCGGGTGATGCGGCTTTGATGCCCAAAGAACCACTATCAGCCAAAAAAGCTAACCCAAATGAAGTTCCTTATATGATGGACGGCTATAAACGTTTCCAGGACAAGGATGGCTATCCCGGCGTTAAACCGCCATGGGGAACACTGGATGCCGTGGACCTAACCTCCGGCAAACTGCTGTGGAAGGTACCGTTGGGCGAATATGCCGAGCTCACCAAACGAGGCATTCCCAAAACCGGCACCGAGCTGTACGGCGGTCCCTTGGTAACTAAAGGCGGACTGGTGTTTGTAGCGGCAACAAAGGATGAAAAGATACATGCCTTTGATAAAAAAACAGGGCGGGAGGTGTGGTCGGCAAAGTTGCCGGCGGCGGGATATGCCACCCCGGCAACCTATTCTATCGATGGTAAACAGTATGTAGTGATTGCCTGTGGTGGCGGCAAGATCGGCAGTAAATCAGGAGATAGCTATGTTTGTTTTGCTTTGCCGTAGCAGCCTTTGCGACGAACCATTTAAAAAAGGATACAGACTGTTGAACAAATTTCACAAACCCTAAAATTTCTATACTTTTAGAACCGGTATGACAGAAAAAAATAACAAAAAAACCATCTGGGCATGGTGCATGTTCGATTGGGCCAACCAATCCTATAATATGGTGATCACGTCGACCATATTTCCGGCGTATTATGTGTTTTATACTACTTTTCAAAACAATACACCAAACCATGACAAGGTGATGTTTTTTGGGCATCAGTTTGTAAACACAGTAATTTTAACCTACGCGTTGGGTACAGCTTACCTGCTTATTGTTTTATTACTGCCGATTTTAACATCAATAGCTGATTACCGAGGGAATAAAAAGCGATATCTGCAGTTCTTTACGTGGATGGGGGCGCTTTCGTGTGCCGGGCTGTTTTTGTTTGAGCCAGTGAAAACAGGCGTTCCGGCGCTGGAATGGCCCTTGATATTTTATGCACTTGCCTGTGTGGGTTACTGCGGCGGCTTTGTTTTTTATAACTCTTACCTGCCGCAAATCGCCTCGGACGATAAAATGGACAGCGTTAGCGCTAAGGGCTTTATGTACGGTTATGCCGGCAGCCTCATTATGCAGTTGATGTGCTTGGTGGTGATACAGGAGCCGGGCTGGTTTGGCTTAAAAGAAGAGATACACCAGGCATTGCCCGAGCGGATGTCATTTCTGCTGGTGTTTTTTTGGTGGATGGGCTTTTCTATTATCCCGTTTAAGCTTTTGCCAAAAAGCGAACCGGCTCCCGGTAAACATAGTTATAACGTGTTGACGGGTGGCTTCAAGGAGTTGGCGCGTGTGTTCAAAAAAGTGCTCACTATGCCGTTGCTGAAACGCTTTCTTGCGTCATTTTTCTTTTATTCGGTTGGTGTGCAAACCATCATGCTTGTTGCTGCGAATTTTGCCTCAAAAGAGTTGAAGATGCCCGACGATACCCTTATCGAAATTATTCTTTCCATCCAGATCGTCGGTATCATCGGCGCCTGGCTGACGGCAAAGGTGTCGGGCAAATACGGAAATGTGGCAACACTGGTCGGCCTGGTTTCCGTTTGGACAGTATTGTGTTTATTAGTATATTTTATATCAAACACCGCGCAGTTTTTCGCCGCAGCAATTGTGGTTGGGGCAGTGATGGGCGGAGTGCAATCCATTTCCCGTTCAACATACTCCAAATACCTCCCGCCTAATATCCCTGACACCGCATCGTTTTTTAGTTTTTATGACGTTACCGAAAAACTAGCGATAGTTGTTGGCCTGTTTTGCTTTGGCGCCGTAGAAGCATGGACCGGTGAGATGCGTGATTCGGCGCTGGCTTTGGACTGCTTTTTTGCACTCGGTTTGATCCTGATGATTGTATTATATTTTGCAGAAAGAAAGTCGAAAAAGCATTTGGCCACAATGCCTGCCGAAGCATAAGTAACCGAAGAATTACGAAGTTTCAAAAACCTCGTCAGTCTGCCTATATTGATGAGCCGACGATGCTCATAAGTTCTTTTAAATGAATCAATAATTAACCAAATAAAAACTTTATGAAACATTTATCCAAATTATTCGCCGCACTAACGCTGATGTTGGTCAGCGTTTCGGCTTTTGCCCAGTTTACACAAACCGAACTGGTAGGGGAATGGCAGCGTGCCAAAAATTACACCAAAGCTTACCTTGATGCCATGCCTGAGGATGGTTACGGTTTTAAGGCGACGCCCGAAGTGCGCTCATTTGCACAGCAAATGGGCCATTTGGCCGATGCCAATTACTTTTTCGCGGCTACTGCCAGTGCAAAACCCAGTCCCTTTGGCCAAAAATCGGTTGAAAAAAGTATACCTGCAACCAAAGCCGAAATGACTAAAGCCGTTATGGACAGCTATGATTTTGTGATCAGCACACTACAGGCCCTTCCGGCAGATCAGCTTAATCAAACCGTGAGTCTTGAAGGGAAGACGATAACCCGTTTCCAGGCTTATGGCAAGGCGTTTGAGCACCAAACGCATCACCGGGGACAAACCACGGTTTACCTGCGCCTTAAAGGGGTTACGCCGCCCGGGGAAATGTTGTTTTAAAATATGATTTGCGGGGGTGATAGTCTGAATCATGATTTTGGGATCAAAGGATAGCAGGAGGTAAATGCGATGCATTTTAATGAAATTTGACTGTTTTATTTTTTTAATCCTATAATTTTCTAATCCTGCGAATTATGGTTCAGACCGCCGCTTATTGGATCAAACATCTTGACCTTCAGCCACACCCCGAGGGAGGGTATTATCGTGAAGTATTCCGGTCAGAAGAGCAGGTTGTGCGCGCTGCTTCCACCGAATTAAAACAAGCGTGCACTTCTATATATTACCTGTTGGAATGCGAGGACTTTTCGGCATTTCACCGCATCGCTTCCGATGAATTATGGTATTTTCATAAGGGGGATCCCTTGCTGATCCATGCCATCGGGGAAACAAGCGGCCACGCGGTATACGAACTCTCTGACGCCCCTTCAGGCAGCCTCTCTATAGCCATCAAAGCAGGCTTTTGGTTTGCTGCGGAAATACCATCAAAAGCAGGATTTACCCTGGTAAGTTGTGCGGTTGCACCCGGATTTGAATTCAGCGAATTTGAAATGGCGGATAGGCAGGAATTGATAAATCAGTATCCGCAACATGCCGATATTCTTGATCGGCTGTGCAGATAACTCGTAGGGGCCACCCTTGTGGTCGCCCTTTTTATGGCGCAAGATAAAGATGACACACCCTGGCCGCCACAATGCGGGCGCCCTACGGGGTTTTATTCATAAACTCATCATTAAACTTTAGCAGCAGGTTAAATTCATTTGTAATTTCGTTTAACGGAAGGGTCGCGCTACAGTCGTAAACATCGTGGTATGCCTTAATACCGCCCAGCGTATAAATAAATATGGCCGGTACGCCTTTTTCGGTAAAAAAATAATGATCGCTGTTGGCAGCCTTGCCTCTCGAGTTTACTTTAGCCAGGTAGTGGTATTGTTCGTTGATCTGTTTCAGCATACCGAATTCCTTAGGGTAAACTGTCGCATTTACCACCGTAATGCCATCGATGCCAGTACCTTCCAAATCCAGGTTTACAAGGAAGCGAATGTGATCCAACGGAATCAGCGGGTTTTCGGTAAAATATTTTGAACCAAGCAAGCCTGCTTCTTCGCCGGCAAAAAATATAAATGCCACAGAATAGGGCTGTGGGTGCGCGGCATAGTATTTAGCCAGGGAAAGCACTTGTGAGTCGCCGCTGGCATTATCATTTGCGCCGGGAAAATAAGTGTCGGCGCCCATCCCCCCTAAATGGTCGTAATGGGCTGTATAAACAATCACCGAATCGGGTTTTACCGTGCCCTTTACGATACCGCAAACATTAGCAGTTTTAAAGTCGCTGATAAATTCATTTTCGATGTCGACCTTAAGGGTGGCGGGCGTGGTCTTTTGCAGTTTTTTGTCCAATTGTATAATAGTATAATCCAACGCTTTTTGTTCGGCCGACCAGGTTAGCTTGTCCTGCAAAACAACGAGAATTCGGTTTGCAGGATCGATAAAAGTTACACTGTCTTTTTGGATCAGTTTCCCTTCGCCCTTAACAGCACGGCTGTCGGCGCTGACGATAAAATCCCGACCGGGAACCAGTTCAACACCGTTTATAATCACTTCCATTTTACCCGGAAAGGTATTTATGGGATAACTAAAAGGCTGCAGGTAATTTTTCCCGTCCATTGGTGCCACGCCAAAACTTCTTAGTTCCGAGCTTAAAAATTCAGCAACTTTATGCATGCCCTCTTTGGTATACCCTCTTCCCCAAAAATATGGCGAGCTCAAAGTGTCCACCATTTTGCGTGCAAAAGTGCTGTCCTGGGCATTAACTGCCTGGATTAAGAAAACGAAGATGATGACAACCGTAGTTTTAAAAGTGCTCATTTAAGGGCGATGGATTTGTATTGCGTTTGGTTAAGCTTGTTATTTTCGTCGAGCTTTATCGGATTAGCCGTAAACCAGTTAAGAAATTTGCCCCATTTGTCGCTGTTAGCTATTTTCCAGGTGTTAAAGGCCGGCACATCTCCCTCGGATAGGAGCCAGTGATTATAAGCCTCTAAGTTGCCCGATTGCAATACCTGGTTTTGGTAGCTAAATAACGCATTCGGATAGTCTTTATTAAATTTTTGGTCGTAAAATTTTAAGAAATTTAGCCTGATGCGGTCCAATGAGTTCAAATCAATAGCCGTTTCACCAGCCACCGCCAGCGACATAACGGGTTCGTAAACCATGCTATAAGGCATTGAAATTTTGTCTTTATCAAGGCTGACAACGGTATTTTTACTAAATGCCACCGAGATCTTTCCTGGCGATGGGTAAGAAATACTACTTTTATAGGTATCAAAAAGTAACTTGCTGATTTCCTGCGTGCGCTCGCTGTTACGCTCCAGGTTGATAAAAATTTCACCATAAAGCATTCCCCAAACTTTATCGTCAGACCCGCTGTACAGCCTTGCGGCCCAGTAATAGTTGGACGGGAAGCCGGGTTGCACTTCTATTCCTTTTTCAAAATAATTGAGCGCGCTGTTGTAATCTTTTTTGTACAGCGGGATCACACCCAATTCAAGATAAAGCACCCCGGAGTTTGGTAATTTTTTTAAGCCTTCCCGGTAGGTCGCTATCGCTTTGTCGCTATTGCCGAGCATGTCATAACTATTCCCTAAAAGCTCATACAAACGATCGAAACTGTTTGGGGCATCTTTTAACTTTTCCAAAACGTCAATTACTTTTTGATATTCCTTTTTGCCGTAGTAGCAATATGTCATCTCGTAAGGATAATCGATATTGGCAGGATCGAGTTTTGCGGCTTCGTTCAATAACTGAAGCGCTTCGTCAAACTTGCCGGCATCTTCAAATTTTACTGCGTCTACGCCTTTTTGGTGAGCGGTTTCAATATTGGTTTGTGCCGTTGCGTTAAGCGACAATAGTCCGGCTAGCAGGATTGTTAACAGTGTAAATGGTTTGCTCATACTAATTGTGGTTAAGCAGGTTTAAAATATTGAAGGAAATTAATGATTTAATGTTAAAAAAACAGATCGGCAGGATAATAAAACGGTCAGCCAAAACCGCCATGCAGCATAATGATTTGTCGGGATGGATATTTTTCTAAACATCAGTATATGATAGATTATACATTGAAGATGCAGGAAAACGTGTTTTTCCATAATCGGCAGCGATTTTTTTTAAAAAGAAAGCGATTTAACTGAAGCGCCGGAATTGTGGCACAATGTTGGCATTGAGCATAACAACTAAAAACACTAAACTTATGAAAACTTCAACCAACACTAACGCACTGTTAAAGGCAATCGACTTTGAGTTAAAGGAGCTGATAAAAAGAGACCTTGAGAATTTTAAAATGACAAAGAAAAATAAACGGGTTGAGCTTAAGAAAGCTGCCTGACGATCATACATCAATTATCATCTGCCTGTGAAGAGCCGCTTTGGCTCTTTTTTGTTTTATACAGTTTTTATTTGGCAGCGGTGCGCAAAAAAACAAGCCCTTTCGATATAAACGCTGTAAAATACCTGCCAACGATGATATTTTGCTACTTTTAATTGAGTGCAAAAACATTTACTTTATAACTAATTTAATAATTGTATTATTAATTAATATTTACATATCTTTGCGGGAATAAGAACATTTTGCTGATTGATTTAATATACGATATATTCGGCCGCAGCTGACCATGCCCCCTAAAATTATAATTATTGAAGACGACGAAGATACCGTCGACATCATGTCCTGCATTCTTGCCGGGCAGGGATATGAGATTATTTCCGCTGATAATGGTAAATTTCTTGACGATGTACACATCCACCAACCTGTACTGATACTGATGGATAATCGCCTGACCGGCGATTCGGGAGAGGACATTTGCAGGCAGTTTAAAGGCAATCCTGCTAATAAACAGTACCCGGTGGTGCTGGTATCGGCAAATATAAACCTTGAATCGATAGCCCTGGAAAGCAAGGCGGATGGCTACCTGAGAAAGCCGTTTGATATCTCGGAACTATTAGCTGTTGTAAAGCGTTTCAATTGATCGTTTTTAGCCCGACTCGGCAATCAATGTACAGGATCTTAAAATTAGATGAGCGAGCAAATACCGGCCAACGAAGTGAGGTTAGCGGACCGGCCTTTTGGTTCGCGGCCGCAGCGGGAATGTTATACTGTTTTGGTAATACGTGTCTTAAAAAATTAAAATATTGATATTATTATTTAACTTAGTTTGGTAATTTTTCCTTACGTGAAAAAACTATTGATTATTGAGGATGATCGGGATACGCTCGACGTAATTGGCGTTATTTTGGAGTATAATGAATATGACGTTATACAATCGAGAAAGCAGCTGTCTGTTCAGGAAATCGCTCAAATAAACCCAAGCATAATTATAGTCGATTATATGCTTTCCGATGGGCTGGGGAGCGATTTGTGCCTGCAAATAAAAACAAACCCCACTACCAGGAATATTCCGGTCATATTATGTTCGGCCAGCTACAAGATAGAGCAAATTGCGTTGGATAGCTGCGCCGACGCATTTATCGCCAAACCGTTCGATCTCGATCAGTTTGTGCACATGGTAAACAAACTCGCCAGGTAGGTTATATCCTGCCAGACGAATGCAGGACAGTAGTTTGGTTCATGCGCCAAAAACCATTGGTTTTGCGGACGGCATTAGTTAGTCCTGTTCACAGCGGGGAATACTAAAACGCCGGGCTTTAGTGTGAGAATTTCGTGAAGCAGTAATTTTAAATCTATTCCGCTGGTGCAAACCAAAAACCTGATAAACATTTTTTTAATTATTTTCGGGCAGCAATTTAATTTGCCCGTCGCATCTTTCTATTGCCGGTTATAAATACATGAGGAAGCGAGTCCTGATTTTATTATTGTTCTTTGGTTGCATTTTCGGTGCGCAAGCCCAACAATTGTCAGGTCAGCGAAGTCCGTTTGTTGTGAAAGGGTTTCATCTTGACTTGCGGGTACAGGTGATGACCATAGATGCATTGAAAGCCTTTGCCCTTAAATTGCATGACCTCGGCATCAATACCCTAATCATGGAGTGGGAGGGAACCTATCCCTTTGAGAAACATCCGCTGATACCCAACCGGTATGCCTATTCCAGGGAACAGGTGGTTTCGTTCATTAAATATTGCAACGGCCTGGGTATTGAAGTTATTCCCCTGCAGCAAAGCTTCGGGCATGTTGAATATATTTTAAGGAACGACCGTTACAAAGATCTGCGGGAAGATCAAAAAGATTATTCGCAGGTGTGCCCGCTGCAAACCAGGCTGGACAGTGCGCTGTTCACTGATCTGTATACCGATCTCGCGTCAACCCACACCTCTAAATATATTCATATTGGCGGTGACGAGACCTATTTACTGGGACACGATAAACGCTGCCGTTTAATGGCTGCTAAAGAGGGGAAGTCAAAGCTTTATATCGATTATATCCGGATGCTTTGCAATATCGTGATCCGGCTGGGAAAAAAGCCGGTGCTTTGGGCCGATATTGCTTTGAAATATCCCGATGCCATCAAATTGCTACCAGCAGGCACCGTGTTTATCGACTGGAACTACGGCTGGGACATGAACCACTTTGGCGATCATGAAAAACTACTGAAAAGCGGCTACGAAATATGGGGTGCGCCGGCAATCCGGTCGTCACCCGACAATTATTTTTTGACAGAATGGGAAAAGCACTTTAAAAACATCCGCGATTTTATTCCGGCGGCAGCAAAAATGGGTTACCGGGGAATCGTGATGACATCCTGGTCAACCTCGGGGCAATACTCACCTGTTTTTGAATCGGAAGAAGAAATGACTGAGGAATATGCCATCAGGCACGTGTACCCGTTAAGCGGTTTTAATATGCTTGTTGCCGCTTATGCTGAAGCGATAAAGTCGTCAAAACCCCTGGACATTGACGGATTTATAAGAAAATACTGCGCGGAACAATACGGCTTTAATGCTGCTGAATCAGAAACGTTTTGGCGGGCGTTAAAGACCGCGCCTTATGAAATCCATCTGGGTAAAGTGGAGTCGCCAAATACAATGTCCATCAAACAACTGATGGACAGCAGCAATTCAGCCATGGATCGTCTTTATAGCCTTCATCCGCAAAAAAACAAAGAGGAATTTGAGCACTATAAAGTGATGGCTGAGATCAGGACAAATTACTTGTCGTTCCACTACCTGCTGGCGAAAGCAAATGCGCCCGGATTTGGAGCGGCGGAACTTCAGCAAACACTCAAGGAACTAAAGCACCTGCTGATGGGCCAGGATATTGTGGATATGCATTTTGCCGAATTAAATAAAAATTTCCTGTACCCGGCTGAAATTAAGGAGGAGAACGAACTGAGAGATATACGGGCAAAGCTCCTTTACGACCGGTTATCAAGAGCAAAGTAGAATCTTTTAATTGTGGCGCAACAGCTTAAAATATACAACGGGCAGATCATCACGCCGTCAGGCATCATAAAGAATGGATCGTTGCTTATTGCTGAGGGCCGGATAGTTGAAATAAGCTACGGTAATATCGATGCACCAGGCGCGGTTGAAATAGATGCGGACGGGCACTATGTTTCTCCGGGTTTTATTGACATCCATGTCCATGGCGGTTGCGGGCACGATTTTATGGATAATACGGTTGAGGCATTTATAGCGATCGCCAATTTACATGTACGATACGGCACCACGTCAATGATGCCCACCACGTTAACCAGTAGTAGAGAAGACCTGATAGATACGCTGGATACCTATAACGCCGCCGCTGAACAAAATACGAACGGCGCTCAATTTATAGGCATGCACCTTGAAGGACCTTACTTTGCGCTTAACCAGGCAGGCGCACAGGACGTGCGTTACATTCGTGACCCTGATCCGGCAGAGTACAAGGATATACTATCAGACTATCCGTGTATTAAACGCTGGAGCGCCGCGCCGGAGCTCAAGGGCGCTTTGGAATTTGGAGAGTACGTTACGTCAAAAGGTGTTCTGGCCTCTTTGGCGCATACGGATGCCATTTATGAGGAAGTACTTGCCGGGTTTGAAAACGGGTATACGCTGGCGACGCACCTCTATTCCGGGATGAATGGGGTAATTCGCCGCCATGCGTTCCGTTATGCCGGGGCCGTCGAAGCTGCGTATTTGATTGATAAAATGGATGTGGAGATCATAGCGGATGGTATCCACCTCCCTATGCCGTTGCTGCAGTTGGTATATAAAATAAAAGGCCCTGACAGAACAGCGCTGATCACAGATGCCATGCGGGGCGCGGGGATGCCGCCGGGTGATAGCGTTTTAGGCGGCCTTAAAAATGGAATAAAAGTGCTGGTAGAGGACGATGTAGCCAAATTGCCCGACCGGAGCGCTTTTGCGGGCAGTGTGGCCACCTTTGACCGGCTGATCAGGAACATGATCACATTGGCAGGAGTGCCGTTAATTGCCGCTGTAAAAATGGCATCGGCAACGCCGGCGAGGATTATGGGAATAAATGATAAAAAAGGTTCGATAGTTATTGGAATGGACGCAGATATTGTGATATTTGACCACGAAATAAATGTGAGATTGACCGTTATTAAGGGACAGGTAGTGTATGACCGCGAGGGACAAGAGTGATAAGCTGATAAGTTACAGTATTACCGACAAGTACAAAGATAGATTGGCTGTTAAAGTTTATGAAAGCCGTGAAATAATGGGTTTGGCGGCCGCCGGGATGGTCGCCGAAAAGATTAATTTGCTGCTTGCCGGGCAGGATTTTGTGAATATTATTTTTGCTTCGGCGCCTTCGCAAAATGAATTCCTTGCCGGCCTGAGCCGTGTTGGCACAATTGAGTGGGAACGCGTAAACGCTTTTCACATGGACGAGTACATCGGCCTGCCGGAGAACGACCCACGCAGCTTTGCTTATTATCTTGACGACAAAATCTTTGGGCGGCGAAATTTTAGAAGCATAAATTACATCAATGGCAATGCCCCATCCATCGGCGAGGAGTGCAAACGATACGCCAAAATGCTGACATCATACCCCACTGATATTGTTTGCCTTGGGATTGGGGAAAACGGCCATTTGGCTTTCAATGATCCGCATGTTGCTGATTTTCATGATACTTCATTGGTAAAAATGGTAAAGCTTGACGCTGAATGCAGGCGCCAGCAGGTAGATGACGGCTGCTTTGATCATCTGACTGAAGTGCCGGCCTACGCCATTACCTTAACCATACCTGCATTGATGGCCGGCAAACACATTTATTGTGTAGTGCCCGGTGCGCAAAAGGCCCGGGCTGTTTATAATACCCTCAATAAAGAAATAATCGAAAAATACCCCTCAACCATTTTGCGGGATCACGCCAATGCTGTGTTATTCCTCGATAAGGATAGCAGCTCACTTTTGGGCCAGGACTAAAAAGAACTCAACTCGTCAACTTTAAAATTTGGCGAATTTGCAAGCGCCGCAATAATTCCGAAATTTTCCTGTAACAAATTAAAAAATCCGATACTTATTGGGTGTTAGGCTTAACGCCGCGGAATTTTTACGATGGACAACAAAGAAACCCTTTTTATGCAGACGATAGCGCAAAACAAGGGTATGTTGTTTAAAATTTGCCGTATTTACCAGGACGATGCCGAAGACCGCAATGATCTGCTGCAAGAGATCATTCTGCAATTATGGAAAGTTTTCGATTCGTACCGGGGTGAAAGCAGGATCACGTCGTGGATGTACAGGGTAGCACTGAATACGGCCATCGTCTTCTTTAAAAAACAAAAACGCCGGCCCGACAGCGAACAATTACCAACCGGTTTTGACAAGCCCGAAGAACCGTCTGCCGCAGGCGAAAAAGAAGAGCAACTTGCTCTTTTTTACCGGGCGGTACAACAACTTGACAAAGTTGAAAAAGCGTTGATCTACCTGTATATGGAAGATCAGCCTCATGCCGAAATAGCGGCGACGCTGGGCATCAGCGAGGTAAATGTGCGGGTAAGGTTAAGCCGGATAAAAAACAAATTAAAAGACATTATTAAAGAATTGAGCCATGAATATTGATGATTTAAAAGGCGCCTGGGGCAAAGATGAGCCCGCAGGTATGCAATTGCCCGACAGTACAACGACACTGGGCAAAACGACATCGGTTGTTGAAAAACTGAGAAAAAAAATGCGTAGCGAATTCATTGCGACGCTGGTGAGCTACATTTTAATTATTGCTTATATCATTTTTATGCGGGTAAGCTTCAACGGCACACGGCAAGCGGTGTTTTTCCTGAATACCATCAGCATCCTGCTTTTTACCCTGTTGCTGCTTAATGGTTACTTTTTCTCGAGGTTTTACGTTTTCTACAAAGCCATCAGCCGCTATGACCTGGCCATGCGCGAAAGCATACGCAAAATAGCCTATGAGCTTGAGCTGAATACCGAGGTATACCGAACCTACAGCCTAACCGTTACGCCGCTGGCAATATTGATCACCTTCACGCTGGCGGGGGGCAAAAATATTTATGATTTTTTGCAAAAGCTGCTGGCCACAAGCGCGTTACTATCGGGTAATATGTTGTGGATGTTTTCAACCATATTGATCGCGTTTTTGATCACCTGGTTTTTTGTAAACCTGCATGTTAAACAGCAGTACGGGAAATACCTGGCCGGGCTGAAGCAGATAGGGGATGATTTGGGAAGCGAGCCGTAAAAAGACCGGGAGACCTGCGAGGTTTCCAAAACTTCGAAGGTCTTCCAACCCAAAACTATTGTTCTATAACAATCTGTTCCTCTTTCATTCCCAACTCCAGCAAATCCTTTTTCATATCTGCTACAAACGGATCCGGGCCACAGATATAAGCATTTTCGGTTTTCGCGGTGAGGTATCGTTTTATCAGGTTTTTATCGATATGACTCCCACGAGCGCCTGGGGCAGCAGGGTTCGAGAGAACATCGATATGGTTTTGCCCCAGCATTTCATCCAGCTCATCTCTCAAAATAACATCCTGCGCGGTACGGTTGGCGAACAATAATATGTTGCCGGCTAATTTGTTATCTTTTCGAAGTTGACGCAGGATTGAAATAAATGGTGTTATGCCTGCACCGCCCGCAATAAACAGGCCCGGCCCCTGGTAATTGATCGCCCCGAAAACCTCGTGCAGGATCAGCTCGTCGCCAGGATTCAGGTCCAGCAGTTTTTTGGTCATGCCCGTATATATCTTAATGGTAAACTCCAGGTGATCATCAGTATTTAAGCAGGTAAAAGTAAACGGGTGCAAATCATCCTCGAGCCCCGGCCGGTTGATCGAAACATCGGTAGCCTGTCCGGATATAAAACTATATCCGGCAGGCTTTTCAAGGGTAAAACGCTTTACATTATGCGTTACAAACTCCGTCTTGAGTATTTTAACAATATGTTTTTCCATGATAGCTTTAAACAGCCCGGGCTGTAATTTGTGTTAATTTAGCTAATGAGTAGGCGCCGATGGCCATAACCAGGTCGCGTACGGCAACATCCAAAAATTTACCGCTTGCCAGCAAAGTTAATGCTATTAAAACAAGCCACGCACTTACTAAATAAGCCCCGAACTTGGTTTTTACCAGTACCAGTATGCCGGCTACAATTTCGATAACCCCCACGATCATCATAAACGTATGTGCGCTGAACGGCAACATGGACGCCAGCGAAGGGTTGAGGTAGGCCGACCAGTCGGTTAGCAAATCAGTGAATTTATCGGCGCCGGCGACAATAGGCACCAGGCCGAAGGTAAACTTCAAAAGTGTTTGAACCTTAGCGATTTCTGCAGAATTTTCCATAATTTTTATGTCTAACTTTATTCGTTAGAGGACTGAGGCCGCAAAAGGGTTACAAAATTTATTTTGCCCGTTTTTGTAACCCTTTTCAGGCAGTGTGCTCTTTATATGTATTAAATCACCAGGAGAATATGACGTTAAAAAAAATTGTGAAAAACGCTGAACTAAGCGACGACGAAATAATAACCAGGATATTAGAAGGCGAAAAATATTTGTATGAACGGTTAATGCGCAAGTATAACCTGCGTTTGTACCGGATATGCATTTCGATGGTTAATGATGAAGCGGCCGTGGAGGATATAATGCAAACCGCCTACCTTAATGCTTTTTTAAACCTGGGCGGCTTTCAGAACCGGTCAAGTTTTAGCACCTGGCTAACCCGTATCATGATAAACGAAAGTACGTTGTATAAGAAACAGCAGTTGAGACGCAAAATGAGACAGGATGAAAAACAGGAAGGGAGATATTTAAGTGAAACACCATTAAACGGACTTATGAACAAAGAATTAAAACAAATACTCGAGCGTACAATTGCTGACCTGCCCGAAAAGTATAAGATAGTTTTTGTGATGCGTGAAATTGAAGATATGAGCACCAGCGAAACGATGGGCGCACTGAACATCACCGAATCGAACGTTAAGATACGGTTAAACCGGGCTAAAGAAATGCTGCGTGTTAATTTGAGCGACTATTACAGGTCGGGCCAGCTTTACGAGTTTAACGCTGTTAGATGCGACAGGGTAGTAAACTATGTAATGTCGGCGGTAAATAGCGGTTTGACGACTGAAAGCCGGTAGATATGTCGCAAAATTGTTTCAACTTATTTTTACCATAACCCGCGCTGATAAATATATCCTTATAAATTTGCTTTCAGATTTTAACCTGTCAGCCCGAAAATAGCTAAGATATAGCCTGGCCCAAGAAAAGGGCCTGGTTAAATCGTTTTATTGGCAGGGATACCTCCTGATCATTTAAGATGAAAGCCTTTTTAGACGAAGATTTTTTGCTCGAAACCAAAACTGCGCAGCGCCTGTATCACGACTTTGCTGCCGGTATGCCCATTATCGACTACCACTGCCATTTACCGCCGAAGCAAATAGGAGATGACATTAATTTCGAAAACCTTACCCAGGTTTGGCTGCTCGGCGATCATTATAAATGGCGCGCCATGCGGGCAAATGGGATAGATGAAGCCTATATCACAGGAAATAAAACAGACCGGGAAAAATTTGAGGCCTGGGCCGCTACCGTTCCTTTTACGCTGCGAAACCCCTTGCACCACTGGGCGCATCTTGAGCTGCAGCGCTATTTTGATGTTCATGAAATCTTGTCGCCAAAAACGGCGGGAAAAATATACGATGAGTGTGGTGAAAAGTTACGTTCGCCGGAATACAGTGTAAAAAACCTCATCAAAAAAATGAACGTTGAAGTGGTTTGTACGACTGACGACCCCGTCGACAGCCTGACTGATCACCAAAGAATAAAAAGTGACGGTTACCAGGTTAAAGTATTACCGGCCTTCCGGCCTGACAGGGCAATGCAGGCGGACAATTTGGTGGCGCTGAACAATTATATTGATGAGCTGCAGCATATTACGGGCTCCGATATCATTGACTTTGATATGTATCTGGCAGCCTTGCACCGCCGCCACCACTTTTTCGCCGCTAATGGCTGCCGGGTTTCTGATCACGGCCTGGAGCATTTGTATGCCCATAACTACACGGCAAACGAGATAAAGACTGTATTTAAAAAGATCAGGGCTGAAACGGTATTGTCGCATGAGGAAGTTATCAAATTCAAATCGGCGATGCTATATCATTTTGCCATTTGGGATAACGATAAGGATTGGGTGCAGCAATACCACCTGGGCGCATTACGCAATAATAATGCCCTGGCGGTGCAGGAAAACGGCCCCGATACCGGTTACGATTCCATCGGTGATTTTTCGCAGGCCAGGCCGCTATCGAAATTTTTGAACCGGCTGGAGGAAGAAGGTCGTCTCACGAAAACCATTCTGTATAATATCAACCCGATGGATAACGAGCTTTTCGCTACAATGGCGGGCAATTTCAATAACGGATCCATGCCCGGCAAAATGCAATTTGGCTCGGCCTGGTGGTTTTTAGATCAGAAGGACGGTATGACGAAACAGTTGAATGCCCTGTCGAACATGGGTTTGTTAAGCCGTATGGTGGGGATGCTAACCGATTCCCGCAGCTTTTTGTCGTACCCCCGTCACGAATATTTCAGGCGGATCCTGTGCAACCTTTTTGGAAATGATATCGAGAACGGTGAACTCCCAAATGATTTGGAATGGACAGGCAAAATCGTCCGGGATGTTTGTTACTATAATGCCAAAAACTATTTTGGTTTTGATCAAATATGAGCCGGCTTTTTAATGATCGAAACGGCGGTTCCATTCTCTCTTTCGGCGAGTTGCTTATCCGTTTGTGCCCGGACGCCGATGGCGTATGGCTGGAAAACGGCCAGTTGCCTTTTTACGTCGGCGGAGCTGAACTGAATGTTGCGAACGCACTGGCTTTATGGGGTTTGCCGGTAAAATATTTTACCGTTTTGCCCGGCAACGGGTTATCGGCACAAATTATTAATTACCTGCAAAAAAGAGGCATCGATACCTCGCCGGTACATTTTAGCGGCGACCGTATCGGTTTATATTTTTTAACAACCGGCCAGGACATTAAGCATAATGCCCTTATTTACGACCGGGCAGGCTCTTCCTTCGCCGGCCTGGAAACAGGAATGGTCAATTGGGATGAAGTGCTACAGGGCGTTGGCTGGTTGCATTTCAGCGCGATTTGCCCGGCCATCAGCCAAAATGTGGCCGATGTTTGCAAAGAAGCTTTGCTGGCTGCTGAGGAGCGGGGGATCACCATTTCGGTGGATTTAAATTACCGCGCGAAATTATGGCAATATGGTATGCCGCCGCTGGAGGTAATGCCCGGGCTGGTAAAGCACTGCGACCTGATCATGGGTAATATTTGGGCCGCAGAAAAGATGCTCGGTATCGATGTGATGCCGGATGTGCACGAGTCGGGATTAAAAAGCATCTATTTGAAAGAATCTTTAAAAACGTCTGAGGGGATAATGACCGGATATCCAAAATGTAAGGCGGTTGCAAATACTTTTCGGTTCGATGCTACCAATGAAGTGAAATATTATACAACTTTGTACACAGACAATAAAATGTTCCGGTCGCAGGAATACGAAACCGGAGCCGTCATCGATAAAGTCGGCAGCGGGGATTGTTTTATGGCCGGACTTATTTACGGATTTTGCCGGGATGTCGCACCCCAGGAAACCCTTGATTTTGCAACGGCTGCGGCATTTGAAAAATTGTTTGTAAAGGGGGATGCAATCGACAAAACAGCCGGTGAAATAAAAAAAGCGATAAAATGAAAATTAAAAAAGCGGTGCTGAACAGCATACTAAGCCAGGGAATGCTGCCCCTGTTTTACTACGATGATGCTGAAGTAAGCGTGCAGGTGGTGCGTACGCTTTATAAAGCGGGGGTAAGGGTGGTGGAATACACCAACAGGGGCAAACAGGCGCTGGACAACTTTAAAGCGCTTAAAAAGGCACAAAAAAAGGAACTGCCTGATCTGAATATCGGTATAGGCACTATTAAAAATATATCTGAAGCTGAAGCTTTTGTCGACGCGGGCGCCGATTTTATCGTCGCGCCAACCGTTAGCGGCGAAGTAGCCAAAGTTGCGCACAAACACAAGCTACTGTGGGTACCTGGCTGTATGACACCAACGGAAATATATGCAGCCCAAAAACACGGCGCTGAATTGGTCAAAGTATTTCCGGCGAATATTTTGGGGCCGGCATTTATCAGTTCCATTACGGAATTATTTCCGGGCCTGCTTTTTATGCCAAGCGGCGGCGTTGAATTAAACACCGATAATATAAACGCTTGGTTTCATGCCGGTGTGAGCGCTGTGGCGTTGGGCAGTAAGCTTATGAGCAAAGAAGTTTTGGAAAACAGGCTGTACGAAAAATTATTTGCCGATACCGAAAAAGCGCTTGAGCTGGTGAAAACCGCCATGTAATTCTTTAACCACGCCAGGATAATGACAGAGACCAAAGTTGGTAACCGCAGATGGGTAATTGTTGCCCTCCTTTTTTTTGCTACAACAGTTAACTATCTCGACCGGCAGGTGCTAAGCCTTCTGAAACCTTTTATTGCAAAAGACCTCAATTGGACAGAGACCGACTATAGCTACATCGTAATGGCTTTCACATTAAGCTACGCCGTCGGGTTGGTGCTTTTTGGCAATTTTATTGATAAGATCGGCACAAAGATCGGCTATTCGCTTTCCCTCATCATCTGGAGCCTTTCCGCGATTGCGCACGCGTTGGTTAAGTCGGTTTTTGGCTTCGGTGTTGCCAGGTCGGCACTCGGAATAGGAGAGGGTGGAAACTTCCCGGCGGCCATAAAGACGGTAGCCGAATGGTTTCCAAAGAAACAAAGAGCGCTTGCCACCGGGATTTTTAATTCTGGCTCCAACATCGGCGCGGTGGTGGCCCCTGTACTGGTGCCCTGGTTGCTTTACGCCTATGGATGGCAAATGGCGTTTGTGGCTACAGGTGCGATTGGCTTTATCTGGCTCATCTTTTGGCTGGCTTTGTATGAGGTGCCATCCAGGCACAAAAAATTAGGGAAAGCTGAATTTGACTTTATCCATGGCGACGATGATCAAGAAACCATTACCACAGGCAAGGCTGAAACCGTTAAATGGGTGAAACTTCTGGGCATTCGCCAAACCTGGACTTTCGTGATGGGAAAATTCCTTACTGACCCGATATGGTACTTCTTCTTGTTTTGGCTGCCGTCTTATTTTGCAAGTACTTTCCATATCGATCTGATGAAACCAAGCCTGCCGTTGGTAGTTGTTTATACCATGGCCAGCATCGGCAGTATTGGCGGCGGCCAACTTTCATCGTGGTTGATCAAAAAAGGGTGGCCAATTTTTAAGGCGCGAAAATTGACCATGCTGCTGTTTGCAATTTGCGTTGTGCCAATCATGACTGCACGGTATGCTACTAACATTTGGCAGGCCGTTGCATTGATATCTTTAGCGGCGGCGGCTCACCAGGCATGGAGTGCTAATATCTTTACCACCGCTTCAGATATGTTCCCCAAAAAAACGATCAGTTCGGTAGTGGGTGTCGGCAGCATGGCCGGGGCGTTAGGTGGTTTCTTTTTCCCTAAATTTATAGGGTATATTTTAGATGCTAACAAAGCCACGGGGCATATCGTCACCGGTTATAATATTATTTTCATCATCTGTGGCTGTGCCTATTTACTGGCCTGGATCGTCATGCATTTTCTGTCCCCAAAAATGAAAAAAGTAGAGTTTAAATGAAAACCATTGTTTGTGCCGCGCCCGGCAATCTTGAATACCAAAATCACGAAAGGCCGGTTTTAACCGAAAGGCACGCCATCATCAAAATAAAGCGTATCGGGATTTGCGGTACCGACCTGCATGCCTTTGAGGGAACACAACCTTATTTTGAATATCCACGGGTTTTGGGCCATGAGCTTTCGGGCGACCTGGTTGAGTTTGACGGCGCACCGGGATTTCATGCAGAAGAAAAGGTAACCTTTATTCCCTACTTCAATTGCGGGCACTGTATCGCCTGCCGCAATGGCAAACCCAATTGCTGCGTTAGCCTTAAAGTTTGCGGGGTACACATTGATGGGGGCATGGTCGAGTATTTGTCGGTGCCTTCGTCTTCACTTGTCCACGGCGGCGGTTTGAGTTATGATGAGCTTGCGCTGGTTGAACCGCTTGCCATCGGGGCCCATGGCATAGGCCGGGCGGGAATTACACCGGGTGAATTTGTATTGATAATAGGGGCAGGGCCCATCGGCCTCGGCGCTATTGAATTTGCGCGGATAGCCGGCGGGCAGGTGATTGCGCTGGATATCAATGAAAACCGGCTGGCTTTTTGCAGAACGAAACTGCAAATAAATCATACCGTGAATGCTTCGTCACCCGATTGTTTTCAAAAGATAAAAGCGATTACCAATGGCGATTTGCCTACCGTAATAATTGACGCTACAGGCAGTCAAAAAGCCATCAATAATGCATTCCAATACCTTGCTCATGGCGGGCGTTTTGTGCTGATCGGCCTGCAAAAAGGGGAGATAAGCTTTAGCCATCCCGAGTTTCATAAGCGTGAAGCCACATTGATGAGCAGCCGCAACGCTGCACATGCAGATTTTGAACAAGTGACCGATTGTATGGCGAAAGGCCTGATAGATCCTAAAACTTACATTACGCACCGCGTGACTTTTGACGAGGTGAAAAAGGATTTCAGCAGTTGGCTTGATCCCGCAAACGGGGTAATAAAAGCGATGGTTGCGGTGGATTGATAAAACTGACGAGTTTCAAAGCTTCGCAGGATTGATTTGAGCAGACCATCAGTCTGTTCCCGCCAAAAATTCCAGCGCTATCCTGTTGAATTCTTCGGGCTGCTCCAGGTTGGGCATGTGGCCTGCGTTTTCAATCACCACCAGTTGGCTGTTTGGCAGTTTTGCACGCATCTCTTCGGCTTTAGCCACGGGCGTAAACTCATCTTGCCTGCCAACAACCACCAAAACCGGTACTTCAATGTTTGGTAGCACCTGGTTTAGGTAATCTATTCTTTCCGATCGTGCCCGCATTGCGGTAGCTGCTGCCTTTGGATTTGTACAAGTCATCATCCGCATAACATGTGCAGCAACATCAGGCATGGAGGCAACATGGTCGGCTTTGATCATTTTATGGATCGATTCATTTGCATAGCCATCCATGCCTTCGCGTTCCATCCGGTCGGCGCCATCATTTCGGGCCTTTTTTGCTTCGGGAGTATCCAGGCTGGCAAAAGTATCCGCCAGTATCAGCGATTTCACCCTTAATGGGGACTGCCGGTAACATTCCATGGCCAGTTGCCCGCCCATGGATAAGCCGGCAACGTGAAATCGATCTACGCCTAAAACGTCAAGGAGTTGGATAATATCCGTTGTATAATCCTCAAAGGCAGTTTTACCCGATGCAGGCAGGCTGCTTTTACCATAGCCCCGCAAGTCAGGAACGACCACTTTATACAACCCTGAAAGTGCATGGATTTGCGGCTGCCACATGGTATGATCAAAGGGATGACCGTGAATAAGTACGATGGGTTGGCCCTCGCCGTAAACGACGTAATTGATGTTTATTCCATTAACGATCACAGATTTTTCGATGATTTTTATGATTACACAGATTAGCCATGAATGAATTTGCTTAAACTTTCTTCGGAGGCAGGTCGAAGGCAATGGCCTCATGCTCGAAATGCCCTTTGTGCGAACCATCGCAGAATGGTTTGTTTTGCGACATGCCGCAGCGGCAAATAGAAACGATGGTGCGACCCTGTAAGCCGTATTCGTTACCCTGCGTGTCGACGATTTCAAAGTCGCCTTCTATTCTGACCGAACCGTTATTGTTTATCGTAAGCCTGGTTTTGCTCATAATCTATCTTTGGCGCGAAGATAGGCATCGATCGCAATTATTAAACCACATAACTAACATTAATTGCCTTTTTTGGCTGAATGGCTCAAATTGGCTCATCAAAAAAATAATTTCAGATGTGAATGGCGGCGCCTGGTTTTACCTGGCGCCCGATAAAATCGGCTGAAGCACCTGCCAAACATTTTCGCCCACAATTTTAGCGCCCCGGGCAGTCGGATGAATACCGTCTTTCTGGTTTAGGGAAGGCACGCCCCCTACGCCTTTTAGCAGGAAGGGGATAAGCGCCATATTATTTTTGGCGGCCAGTTGTGGAAATATAGCCTTAAAATCGGCAGTATAAATAGATCCCATATTGGGAGGTACCTGCATACCTGCCAAAACCAGTTTTGCTTTAGGATATTTTGCTTTCACGGCGTCAATAATTGCCTGCAGATTGGCGGAAGTTGCAGTAACCGGCAAACCGCGCAGGCCATCGTTAGCGCCTAACTCCAATACAAAAACATCGACTTTTTGTCTCAATATCCATTTAATTCGCCCCAAGCCTCCGGCGGAAGTTTCGCCGCTTACACCCGCATTAATTACTTTAAAAGGCAAATGCGCCGAATCGATCTTGTTTTGTACCACGCCCGGAAAGGCTTGCAACGGATCGTCCAAACCGTACCCCGCTGTTAAACTATCGCCGAAAAACAATACAATTTTGGACGATGAAGCGCTATCGGGTTTACCAGCATTGGTTTGGCTATCCCCCGACGACTGCTTATTACCCCCGCAGCCGGAAATGAATACCAAGAGAACCGCCGCAATTAAACCGGCCTTTATTTTGAAATACATCGTTTAAAATTAAGACTTTCTTTCGCCTTTAACCATTCGCCTTTAACCATTCGCCTTTGACCTTTCACCTCCTCAATCCCCCCTCAATATCTCCAGCGGAGGCTTACTCAAAACGCCCCGGCTATTTATTAGGCCGATGACCAAGGTTAATCCGCCCACTATCACAAACAACGCAATGGCCGGTAAAAAGTTAACAGCAAATGGTATTTCGAAGCTGTATTTCGCCAGCAGCCAGCTGCCGCTTACCGCGATGAGAATGCCCGTTAGTGCGGATAACCCCCCTAAAAGTATATATTCCAAAGCAGTAATACTGAAAATTTGTTTGCGGCTGGCGCCGAGGGTGCGCAGCAGCACACTTTCCTGTATGCGTTGGTATTTGCTGATCCGTACAGATGCGATCAGTACCACTATCCCTGTAATAATGCTGAAGGCGCTCATAAACTTGATGATATAGCCGATCTTATCCAGTAAATCATCCAGCAAGCTGATCACCTGTCCGATATCGATCACCGAAACATTCGGAAATTTGCGGACCACTGCCTGCTGAAATTTCGCGGAGGTTTTTACTGACGGGACATGCGTGAGCTCAACATAAAATTGAGGGGCCTCCTCCAGCACGCCTTTTGGGAAGACGATCTGGAAGTTGGTTTGTATTTTATTCCAGTTTACCTGCCGCACACTGGCCACAACCGCCGGCATGGGCAAACCCTGTACATTAAACGTGAGGTGATCGCCTAAATTGATACCATTGCGATGCGAAAAACCCTCCTCTATGGAAACGGGAACGTCCTTGCCTGCTGCGGCTGTGCCCGCCCACTCGCCCCGGATGATCTTCTCCGACGGTGTCAGCGTATCCCGGTAGGTTGCGCGATATTCATTGGCAAAGGCGCGCAGCGATATTTTGGATTTGGTGTCTTTCCGGACTTGTTCGGCAGTTTTTCCATTTACCTGGTCCAACCGGATGGTAACGATAGGCACCTGCTGGATAACCGGTAGCTTTTGCGTACGGGTTAAATCCGCAACCGCTTTTTGCTGACTGCTTTGAATATCAAACAAGATCATATTTGGTTGGTTGACGCCTGACGAAAGGCTAACCTGTTTGATCAGCATGCCCTGGATAAAGAAGAGTATGCAAATAAAGGCCGTTGCCAGCCCTATGGATACCATCAGGATAATGGTTTGATTATTAGGGCGGTATAAATTGGCGAAGCCCTGCCGCAGCAAATAGCTCCAGGAGTTTTGAATAATCGCCCTCACCACCTTCATCAGCAGCCAGGCAATAAACGCCAGGATGAGAAAAGCTACACCGATAGCAATGGTGAAAAATACGCTGGCGATCCAGTTATCCAGCTGGAAGTATGAAAACGTAACGACAAACAGGATAATTAAACCATAAACCAGCCAGCGCAACGGGTCGTGCAGCAGGTTGATGTTTTCGTAGTTGATGCGTAAGGTATTCAATGGCGATATATTCCGGATGGAGATCAGCGGCAGCAAGGCGAAAAGTACCGAGATAATAACCCCAAGCAAAATTCCCTGCCCGATGGCCAGCCAGGATATAGCTGTAGTGATCTCAAAAGGAATAAAATCCTTCATCAGTACCGGCAAAATATGCTGCACGAATGTGCCTGCAAAGGCCCCTGTAACCGAGCCGATAATGCCTATGCCGACGATTTGGATCAGGTAGATCAGGAATGCCTCCGTCGATTTTACCCCCAGGCAGCGCATAATGGCGATGGAGGCGATCTTTTCGCGGATATAGATATGAATGGCGCTGGCAACCCCAACACAGCCCAGCAGCAAGGCAATAAAGCCCACCAGCGACAAAAAATGCGTCAGGTCGGCGAAGGAGCGGCCGGTGTTTTCCTTGCGGCTTTCCACGGTTTCATAGCCCATACCCGCCTTGTCCAATCGTGGGTCGATCTTTTTTTCAAGGCTTTTCATATCAACCGGGCGGTTGTACTTGTAGAAGTAATTGTAATTGATCCGGCTCCCCTTTTTTAGCAGCCCGGTTTGCCCGAGGTATTGAAACGGAATGTACACCGAAGGGGCGATGTTTGAGCTGATGCCGGTTTGGCCGGGCGCTTTATTCAAGGTGCCGGCAATCAGGAAGGTCAGGTTGCCTATTTTGACTGAATCGCCGGGCTTCGCATCAAATTGCAGCATCAGTAACTTATCAACCAATGCCGATTTGCTTTTTTTAAAGCCGCTACCAGCCGTAACCGGCGTGGTTTCCAGGCTTCCGTAGTATGGGAACCCTCCCTGCAGCGCATGTACCTGTACCAGCCGCGTTCCGCCGGTTTTAGCAAAGTACACCATGGAAACAAACGTGCGCTCCTGCGAGCGCTCGTCACCCAGCGAATCCAGCAATGGCTTTATTTGTGTATCGGGGGCTTTCCCGCTGTATACGGCAAGGTCGGCGCCCACTAAGTTAGCGGCCTGGCTATTGATATCGCGCTCCAGGTTGTACCTGAATGAATAAATGGCCACCAGGGCGGCAATCCCAAATATAATGGCCGAGATAAACAGCATCAGCCGTGAGCGGTTGCGCCGGCTGTCGCGCCAGGCCATTTCAAAAAGCCAGGGGATATTGATCTTCCGTTTGTCCATGGCTTATTTGGCTTCGGTTTTTTCGTCGGCGATCAGTTTACCGCCTTTTATGCGGATAATACGTTGCGTTTTGCCCGCCAATTCCAGGTCATGGGTAACCAAAACCAGCGTGGTTCCGGCTTCTCTATTCAGGTCGAAGATCAGCTTTTCCACTTTTTCAGCGGTTTCCGCATCAAGGTTGCCGGTTGGCTCATCGGCGAAAAGGATAGACGGCGAATTGGAAAATGCCCTGGCCAGCGACACCCTTTGCTGCTCGCCGCCCGACAGCTGGGCAGGGTAGTGGTGCCCGCGGTCGCCGAGGCCAACTTTATCCAGCAGCTCCAACGACCTGGTTTTGATATTTTTTTCACCCCGCAATTCCAGCGGTACCATCACATTTTCAAGCGCGGTCAGGGTTGGCAGCAACTGGAAATTCTGGAAAATAAAGCCTACATGCTGGTTGCGTACCTGTGCGCGCTGGTCTTCGGAAAGGCCTCCGAGGTTAATGCCGTTCAGCTCAACCCTGCCCGATCCCGGCCTGTCCAGGCCGGCGCACAGGCCAAGCAGCGTGGTTTTGCCGCTGCCCGACGGCCCCACAATGGCGTTGGTTGAACCGGAAGCGATTGCAAAATTAATTTGATCCAGCACCGTCAGCGTCCGGCCGGCGCTTTGGTAAGTTTTGCCCAGGTTTTCAATATTCAGGATAGTATTCACCTTTTCGTTTTGTTAAATAGATTTTTAATCAGCCATTTTGTTACTAAACATCGGCAGTAAATATCCTTCTAACACGACCGGCGCCACAAAAAAACTTAGGCCAGGTAAATTATGACATTTCAATGGTTTTAGCCACCTCAAATAGCAGGTGTTCATTTTTTTACAAAGCCCCGTTTTTTTTACTTCACAGTTTGGGCTTAAAATGTTGATATTAAATGATCTATGAGCTAATTGCGAAGTATTACTTTATAGTTGAAATGGCAAAAAGCGTTCATTTTTGAACACTAAAATGAACGCTTTTTCGGACTGTTTTAATGGTTTTAAGCAAAAAAACGCTGCAGGGTGTTCACATTTTGAAGATAAGAACACTTTTGTACTTCATGGTTAATGGCTTAACGTGTTGATAGTAAATGATCTATGTATTATGTGTCAAGCAGCGCGTTGTCTATCCCTGACCAAAGTTGACACTTTTGGCGAGAGACCCCTGAAATGAGTTTACACTGAATCAACTTCCACTGCCAGTTCTAACTGCCAACTAAAAACAAGGGCGTTCCCGCGCTGGCAGACGCGCGGTCGGGCCATACATACATACGCCTGCATGCCTTAGGCGCGACCCACGCAGCCCCCCCCACACGGCCGGTCCAAAGGACCCCTGTGGAGTATCCATTTTTGTTCATAACGCGAAGCGCTATTAAAGCCACCATTTTTTACCCCGGCAATACACGAAACGCCTTCGAAACGCTATCAAACCACTATTAAAAGGGGTACAAACGGCATCGAAAAAAAATTTTCACGCCAAAAAAGCGTTCATTTTTGTTCATCCCGTGAACAGTTTTTTGAATATCCGCCATGCCGGTTTTAATCTCAAAATTACTTTCGCGTTAGCCAAAAAAATCTTTCACTATCACCGTAACCTTCCCCAAAAAATCGTCGTCTTACCCCCAATAAAAGGCGCCGTCAGCCACCCATACACCAATGAACCAATGAACCAATGAACTAATGAACTAATAAACCAGTGAACTAACGAACTAACCCATGATAAAAAACTATATCAAAACCGCCTTCCGCAAGCTGATGAAAAATAAAGGTTTCACCTTCATTAATGTTTTCGGGCTTACTTTGGGATTGGCTACCTGCCTGCTCATCGTTTTTTATGTGTTTGACGAGTTGAGCTACGACCGCTATAACGAAAAGGCCGGCCGCATTTACCGTGTCAACAACGAGATCAAGTTTGGCGGAATGGAAAATTCCTATGCTGTTACCGCCGCCCCGGCTGCTGCGGCATTAAAAGGCGATTTCCCGGAAGTTGAGCAGGTGGCGCGCCTGCGCAATCGTGGCGGTAACCAGGTGCGCAAAGGCAACCAGGACATCCAGGAAGACCGTATGGTTTATGCCGATAACTCCATTTTTGACGTGTTTACCCTGCCCATGATACAGGGCGACCCGGCCAAGGCCCTTATCGCCCCGCATGAAATGGTCATTACAGAGGATATGGCCAAAAAGTATTTCAACCGCGTAAACGCGGTAGGCGAGGTGCTCACCGTCAACGATTCAATCCGCTATCAGATCACCGGTGTGATCAAAAATATACCTTCGCAATCGCATTTTCATTTCGATTTTTTTATGTCGATGCCAACGCTTGCCGAAAGCCGCCAGACTACCTGGTTCAACAATAACTTCAATACCTATGTGTTGCTTAAACCGGGCGCCAACGCGGAGACTTTCAGGGCAAAACTGCCGGGGTTCATCGTTCGCCACGCGGGCGCCGAGCTGCAGTCCGTTTTGCACATGGATTTTAAATCTTTCGAAAAAAATGGCGGCTATTTCCGCTTCAACATCATCCCGCTTACCGATATCCACCTGCGTTCAACCAGTGTCGACGAGATCGAGCCAGGCGGTAACATCAGCTATGTTTACATATTTTCGGCAACAGCTATATTCATCCTGCTTATCGCCTGCGTTAACTTCATGAACCTTTCCACCGCCCGCTCAGCTAACCGCGCAAAAGAAGTAGGGGTGCGCAAAGTACTTGGTTCGCCGCGCCGCGCACTGGTAGCGCAATTTTTAACGGAGTCGATCCTGATCACGCTGGCAGGCGCCGTACTGGCTTTATTGGCCGCGTGGGGTTTCCTGGGGCTTTTCAACCATATTTCCGGTAAGCAGCTTACCATTACGGCCCAAATTTTAGGCTGGCTGCTGCCCGCTATGGTCGTCATTATCGTTGTGGTAGGATGTCTTGCGGGCTCGTACCCGGCCTTGTTCCTGTCGGCGTTTCAACCTATACAGGTATTAAAGGGCAAGCTGGCCGGCGGCTTTAAGGGCAGTGGCCTGCGCGGCATACTGGTGGTGGTGCAATTTGCCATCTCCATCGTGCTCATCGTGGGCACCCTGGTTATCAGTAACCAGCTGCATTATATCCAAAATAAGGATATCGGCTATAACCGCGACCATGTGCTGGTAGTTCAAAATACATGGGCGCTGGGGAATGCCGATAAAACCTTCAGGGACGAGGTAAAGCAAATAACCGGCGTGCAAAACGCGTCGCTTTCCAACGCTTTGCCCACCGACCTCAACACCAACAGCACCAGCTTTTTTAAGCAATCGACGGCTGATCAAAAGCACGCCATCCTCACCAATAACTGGAGTGTCGACGAGAATTTCATCCCCACACTGGACATGAAAGTAATTGCAGGCCGCAATTTTTCAAAGGACATGGCAACCGACACCGCCGCCGTTGTCATCAACGAGGCCTTTGCCAAAATAATCGGCTATAGCAACCCGATCGATCAACCCATTTACCAGCCGGTTGACAATACGCTCAGCCATATGGCAAAACTGCGCATTATCGGCGTGGTAAAGGATTTTAACTTTAAATCCCTGCACGATAATGTATCGCCAATGCTGCTCAACCTAAACCAGGGTTCGTCTCAGCTCAGCGTGCGTATCAACAGCGCAGACATCCCTGCACTTCTGGATAAAATAAAAACCAAATGGAAGGGACTTTCGCCCAACCGCCAGTTCAGTTATACCTTCCTCGATCAAAATTACGATGCCCTGTACCGTGCCGAACAGCGCACCGGCAACATATCCATCGCCTTTACCACGCTGGCCATTATCATTGCCTGTCTCGGCTTGTTCGGCCTGGCCGCCTATGCCGCCGAGCAACGCACTAAGGAGATTGGTATCCGTAAAGTGCTGGGCGCCAATGTATCCATCATTGTAGGCATGTTGTCAAAAGATTTTATCAAGCTTGTGCTCATCGCCATAGCCATTGCCGTGCCCCTCGGTTGGTGGGCCATGCACAGTTGGCTGCAAGGGTTCGCCTACCGGCAGGAGATCCAATGGTGGGTACCAGCCGTGGCTGCTGTAGTCGCAATCGCCATTGCGTTTATTACCATTAGTTTTCAATCTGTTAAAGCCGCATTAACCAATCCGGTGAAGAGTTTGAGAAGCGAGTGAGGGGGGAGTTCATGGTTCATAGATCATGGTTCATGGCGGTAGGTGTTAATTGAGCTCTGCGTTCCAATTGTTGCATTAAAAGCACCCTGGTTACCGCCGGCTGACATGCCAGCCATTTTGGCCATAAAATAAATTATTGTTATATTCAGGCTTCCATTTGAGCTTTACCAAAATCAGTACATGACGGCCACTATCACGTCAAAATTTAGTAACTCGCTTTGGACCGGATTGATTTTCTTTGTCTTTTTAATTTCCCTTCTCATTGGTGTGATAGCCAGTCTGGCTGATACAGGTTACAGCATCAGCGCGGTACACCAGATTAGGGTAACCCTGGTTATCCTGATCTTTTTAAGCAGTTTTTTTTATTTACCGTGCCATAACGCGGTTTATAAAGGTTACCGTAAAGCCCGATGTATTAATATTACATTACCTGCTAAACGGAAAACGCACCAGCGTGAACTACAACGAAATCGTACATGTGGCCGTAGTGGAAAAATACAGTACTTACCTGGGCATCGGCGCCAGTTTTACCGGCACCTGCAAAACATGCTTAAAAATTGAATTGAACACCCGGCAAGACCTGTACCTGTTTGAAGAGTATTACAAAAACTTTGATGAACTGAAGGAAGCCATAAGGCGGGCGAGGTTTGGGTTGGAGTGAAGAAAACCTGGCGCCCAAAATAAGACATGAATAACGGGCGTTTCGACTCAAACCCAAAACTCAAAACCCAAAACTCAAAACTATTGCAACCCCGCCAGCGCTGCCTGCAATTTTTGTTTTATGGCAAGCTGTTCGGGCGTGAGTTGGCTATCCTGCAGCGGCTTTGTCTCTTCAAGGTCAGCCGTAAAATGGAAAAATTGGCCGGCCTTTGTTCCCATTTTATCTGTTTTATATAGTTTATATGCGGTATCCTGTGCAAAGCTGATGGGTTGGGTTTGCGGTTCAACTTTACCCAATGCAAACGGGAAAGGGTCGTAATAATCATATATCCACGTACGTGCGTTGTCGTTTTGGCCAAACAACTGCGGATAAAATGAAACCCCATCCAGGCCTGCCGGCTTAGCCTTTATGTTCGCCATATCTAAAAAGCTGGGGGCAAAATCGCTAAAGTCTACCAGGTTATGGTTTATGCCTGGCGCAATGTGCCCAGGCCAGTAAACAAACATCGGCACATGCGTGCCAAATTCTGTGGTGTGTCCCTTTTCGCCGTTAACCGGTTTGCCGTTAAATATGGAGACATAATTGGCAGCGCTGCCATTATCGCCTGCAAATACGATAATCGTATTTTTATCTAAACCGTCGGCTTTTAATTTATTTATCAACGCGCCCACCTTTAAATCTAAGTAGTGGGTCATTGATCCAATGTAAGTGCTGTCGGATACGGCCTCATCAAACGTCAGGAAGTTAGGGTCTAGCGGCGTCGGCTGATCGGGTATATGTATCAGTAGAAACGAATAATATAGAAAAAAAGGCTTATCCTTGTTTTGATCAATAAAGTCCATCGCATAATCGCCTGTGATGTCTTCACTGTATTTATTATTGATCGCCCTGAATGGCAGATAGCCCGATTGCTCGTACAAATTGGGACTTCTATATAGATTTCCCTCCGGTTCAAGGCCCGCGTCCCAAACGCAATATTTATCAAAACCCAAATCCTCAAACCCGGTAATCCCGCCTGCAAACTGCCATTTCCCTACCACGCAAGTTTGGTAACCATTGTTTTGAAGCACTTTGGCAAACGTAATATTAGCTTTGTTATAGATCCCCCACCCGTATTTGAGATAATTGCGAAAACTATACAAACCCGACATCATTTCCACACGTGTAGGCGAACACATGGGTGTAGCATGGCATTGGGTAAATACCATCGCGTTTGCCGCAAGGCTGTCTAAATGGGTAGTGTTATAGGATGAACCGCCGTCGAAGGTGGGCATCTCATAGCCCATATCGTCGGCAAGTAATAAAATAATATTGGGCGGGCCCGTTGTCCTTCCTCCGCCACCAAGCGGTGGTGGAATAACGGGTTTGCCTTTTTTGCAGCCCAGGCCGAAAAATACTAAGATGATCGCCAAAAAAAACAGCTGTTTAATGTTCATTTGAATTTAGCTCTTGAGATATTAATAAGCATAAGTTGTGGCTGCACATATTAGTACAGTAAACTTGCTTTTAAAAAGAATAATATAGGGGTTTGGTTTTTTTGTACTCAATAATCTAACCATATTCTAATTTCCGCTAACGTCAGCGCAAGGCCGTTGGTTATGCTGCGCAGCGCAATGTGGCTATAATTTTATACGTTTACAGATATTGTATTGCACCAGCGGCATTGAAAATTTTGCCCTGTTGGTTTATAATGGAGACTTAAGACTCAGCACTCAAAACTATTGTAATCCCGCCAGCGCTGCCTGTAATTTTTGTTTTATGGCAAGCTGTTCGGGCGTAAGCTGGCTATCCTGGAGCGGATTTTTTTCTTCAAGGTCCTGGGTAAAATGAAAAAATTTGCCGGCCTTATTGCCCATTTTATCTGTTTTATACAGCTTATATGCCGTATCCTGGATACAGCTTATGGGTTGCGTTTTCAGTGCTGCGGCCCCAACCGGTATCGGGTCGTAATAAAAATAAACCCAACTGCGTGCATTGGCATTTTGGCCAAATAGCTGTGGATAAAACGACACCCCATCATAATATGTCGGTTTTGCTACACCCGCCATGTCTAAAAACGAGGGAGCAAAATCACTAAAATCTACCAGGTTATTGTTTGTGCCAGGCGCAATGTGCCCGGGCCAATACACAAACATCGGCACATGCATACCCAACTCCGTGGTGCTTCCCTTTTCGCCTCTAACCTCTTTTCCTTTAAAGACAGAATGATAACCGGGTTGACTGCCGTTATCGCCCGTAAACACGATGATCGTATTTTTGTCTAACCCATCGGCTTTCAATTTATTGATCAATTCGCCCACTTTTATATCTAAATAGTGGGTCATTGATCCAATGTAAGTGCTGTCGGATAAGGTCTCATCAAACGTCAGAAAGTTGGGGTCTAATGGCGTTGGTTGATCGGGTGTATGTATCAGCATAAAGGAATAATACATAAAAAAGGGTCGATCCTTGTTTTGATCGATAAAATTCATCGCATAATCGCCTGTAATATCCTCGCTATATTTGTCGTTGATCGTAGCGAAGGGCAAATAACCCGATTGCTCGTACAAATTTGGACTTCTATATAGATTTCCCGCGAGTTCCAGGCCCGTGTCCCAAACACAATAGCTATCAAATCCCATGTCGTTGTATGCCGTAACGCCATCCCCTAACTGCCACTTTCCAACCACGCAAGTTTTGTATCCGTGATTGTGAAGCAATTTTACATAAGTAGTGAAATAGCGA